>JAABUJ010004548.1_pt1 | contig 14510 bp, 13 predicted proteins | sample 5559131 | NCBI WGS metagenome assembly JAABUJ01 (sample SAMN10711875, study PRJNA513366) | rock metagenome | isolation source: Antarctica rocks | place: Antarctica: Victoria Land, Mt New Zealand nord | collected 2016-01-07 | reverse complement strand
TTTATAGAAATAAGTGTTTAGTTGTGATTTTAACATCAAAATGCTGTTGTTTGAGCTTGATTTTGAAGAAGTTTCAAAAAAAAAGTTGCGTGAGTGCTGGAGCCAACTTTGTAGGATCCGCTGTAGCGAATATCGCGAAGCTTTGATGCAGATCATCGCCCGCTACCGGACTTGTGAGCAGGCAGGGTTATAATGAAGATGCTATGACACGGCTGGTGTCTAACAACGAATATCACATCTCTATCTAGCCGCAATGGCGCTGAAACGCTCCCTCATCCCAACCCTTCGACCACTCCAAGCTCCCCGAATCCTCCCCTACCGACAATGCATGAGGATATCAAGCTCAAGACCCCGACATAACGAAGGTACCATTGTCCACACCCGCCTATCTCTATAATCTCTACAGCATCTAACATCATTCCAGCTCCAATGACCACTCCTCCCACAACCGAACCCTCCGCTCCGCCTTTACGCACAGAACCCTACCACGTCTCCCGAACCCCTTCGCTTCAACTCCCCATCTACCTACTCGCCAAGCGCGGCGGCAACCTACACCAGACACGGGTAAAGAAGATCGAGGGCGATATCTCCGCGCTGCGGAACCAATTACAACAAGCGCTCGAGATCGATGAAGCCGATATCAAGATCAATCAGTTGACGAGACATATCATCATCAAGGTACGTACGAACATGCATGCGTCTGGTGGTGTTTCCTACATGTTGTTCGGTTTGAGATGGGCGATTGGTCAGTAGTGGGGGGAGGGCTGCTGACATTCGATTTGATCTGACAGGGATGGAAGAAACCAGAGGTGGCAAAGTTTCTGGAGGAGAAGCGATTTTGACGGATTCGCTGCGGCCTCCTGGGTTCGTATGACTGTTCGGTTTACAAAGGTCAAGCATAGCACTCAGGCGGCGTTCTTCATTTGGTTATAAATTATGAATTGCTGTACATGTAGGCAGGCATATCCATGGCAATGATTGTCCAGGCCACCCATGAGCACTCTATGACCCATTCCCGCAGCAAAAGCGTCGACTTATGCAGCATCCTGCACGGCAGAGAGAGAAACCTGAGTCCTTTGTATACAACCTCCGTGCGCGCCATGGGGACGGATCGTCGAAACGCTTCCTTGCGTACCTTATAGACATGTTGCGAAAGCGCCGAAGAACGTCGAGGTTTAGGTTTATTCAAGAATCTGTGACTTTTTCCTGCGCCGTATCCTTCGCCCAAACACCGTGAAGCCCTCAGTCCCCCAAGCCCGCATAAGCACAAAGTTGCCGTACAAAATGACTATCTACATTGCCGTTTAGTAAGAAGCCGAGCAAGATCTCTCTCCTCGGTAGTAAATCCGCACGAAGCCCAGATAGCGGTTGTTCCGAACTTCTGAACTTCTCCGCTAGTCGCCGTAACACACCTAGTCCTCGGTTTGTGATCATCGCATGCGCTTGCGGATCATGGTCCAGCATCCTCCCGGTCTGCGGGTGCCGCTGGGGTACAGCGAGAAGACAGACGATCCTTAGTAGGCTCAGCGGGAAGTGATCTTGAGATGACAGCCAGGATGGAGCGAGTTTCGTGTCCGAGCCCGGTATTAGGGACACGAGAACTTCCGCTGCCAGAAGGCCCTGCGCCAGGTAAGGTTTCCTGGCTTCAACGATGGACATCACGTTGTCTCGCCCGGCCTCCGGCACAGGAGCGATGGCGAGCGCAAAGGTGCGACTCAGGAGGTCATAAGGAGGCGTGGATGAGACATCTGCCGCGAAAATAAGTTTATAGAAGGTTCGATTTGGATCGTCTCTGGCCAAGAGTTTCGCTAAGCTGTCCACAGCTGGAGGAAGGTACTGATGAGTGGAAGGGTTGTAAGTTGTGAACATAACCTCCTCTTGACCAGGGTTTGTGGGCGGAGGCGATGGCGCAAAAGAGAGTAAGAAGTGTAGCATGCACAAGGCTTCTTCCTTGCCTGGCAGATCTATAGTGTGCGAAAGGTTGCTGAGATAGATCACGATATCCTTCATGAAATCCAACGTGTTCTGGTACGTCCTCAAAAGCATGTTCCTCGTCCCAAGGTATCGTACAACGGTCGACGTGAACTTCACCACAATAGAATCCGCCAGGAACGCATGGTTGGCTTCGAAAAAAGAAAGATTCCTGATTATCGTCGTGACGCAGATCAAACGATCGGCGGCGTGGTCTAAGTTGTGCTCAAGCGTGCCGAACTTGGGGACGTCCTGCAGCGTCTCATGCTCCGCACGACAACCACGAACTACCTCCTCATAAGGACTGATGAGCATGACATCTGACACTTCAGCCGCATTCTCTGCGAGTAATTCCACTTGATCTTCGGCACAATCGACCAAGGTCTCAACCAGATCCTCGCATTCCGCTAATGAGAGCTGAAACCGATGTTCGACGGACAGAGCGATTAAAGTGTCAAGCGCCAGCCGCACCTCCGCATGTAGGCCAGATCGCAAGCTCATGGTCAAAGCATTGACGTCAATGACACCAAGTTCCTGAACGGTGGGTACATCCGGCTTCAACGACTGAACCTCGCTGATCAAATTCTGCAGAGCCTCGATATTCATCCCACCATGAGTCAAGATCTCTCGAGTTGCCGGGACATAATGTGGTTTTATCGGTTCCTTTCTAGGCATCGGGTTCAGCTGGCTCTCGCCTCGCGCCGTCCGCACCTTCTCCCGAAGAGCGCGTGCGTCCTTCCGGCCAGACGAGGCTGAGGACGGGGTCGACAGGTTTTTCTGCCGCAGGTGAGGAGGCGTCACTTCTGGGGGGCGAGACATGTTTTGACGTTGCATAGCAAGCGCATTCTGCTGCCGCCCATGCATTTGTTGCTGTGGTGTTAGGTATCCATTCATGGTGGGTTGTCGAGGAGCACTGTGCATAGTTGTCATGTCCTTCAACGGGGTTTGCTGGTCGGGTGGTGTTTGCTGCTGAAGGCGCATATACTGCTGCGACAGTTGTTCGTGAGTTTGAGAGTTGAGCTGTTTTACTGAAGATACTTGTGGTGGCAAGCCCACGACGGGCCCCCTCTGTGATTGCTGTTGCTGCATATTGTACATTTGGTCACTCATCATCCTCTGCCGTTGCTGTGTCGCGAAATAGGCAGCTTCCCACGCAACCAGATTTGTTTGGTAGTGATCTTGAATCTCTTGTGCCGCAGAAGGGTATTGTATCGGTGGAAACTGCATAGCACTAGCGATGGTCGGCCACAGATTCATATTCGTGACCTTTTTTGAACCTCCCTGCTTCATGACCATAGCATAGAGCTGCATCAGATGTATCGGACGCCCGCCGACCATAGGGGCCGTATTCAGTGGCAACCCTCGAGCGTGCATGAATTGTGCGAGCCCTCGGATGAACTGCTCCGGGTTATTTGGGCGCTGCATCGGCTGCTGCATGTGCCGCTGTCCGACTGCCATCTGATGATTTGCGATGGGATTCGTGACTTGGGTCAAGGGATTAAGCACGCTGCCGGGGTGCCGATTGTGAGCTGCCGAGCTATTCTGCTGGACATTTTGCTGCAATCGCATCTGATAGTCGCGCTGCGCGTAAGAGAGCTGTGATTGAAGATTGACGGGTTGAGCGGATATGGCATTCGGTGTCCCGGTAGATGCTGCGCCAGGCGGCGGTGTAAAGTGCTGGGGAGGACCAGGACCATACGACAATCCTTGCATGTATCCGGCATGGTTGTTTTGCGGCGTGTTGACACGACTACCGTGGTCTGAGTGCGACGGTGAAATTTGCAAGGGGAAGTTTTGCGCCGCCGGAGAGAAGGAATTCGGTGATGCAGTTTGTATCCTCTGCGACACTCCTTGTGGGTTGAACTGCTGGTTCTGTAGTAAGGGAGATGGAGTCGCATTGGAAGAGCCACCTGGCTGTAGGTGCTGGTATGGAGTGGGAGCCGGGAAATGCTGACTCCCATGCTGACCCCCTGGCAGCCCCGGGTATGGCGCCTGATGAGGTGTTTGTGACCGCGACACCGAGAGGGCGCCGGGGGCCTGCCGCGGCGAAGCACCAATGCTGTCTTCACGCGGTCGAGGTCTTTTGGAGGGTATTATGGGGTTGGTTTGATAGATGGGATTGTGGAAAGCGGGCGATGGGTGGCGCGTGTCGCCATTCTGCATGCGCTGCTGCAACGCTTGACTATGGAGCGGACTGAGATCGAAGGGGGTGGGACTCGGATTGTGCATGAAAGCCATCGAGGGATCGATCGACGGACTGAATACGCCATTGTCGGTATTCGAGACGGCGGCAGCGTCGTTAAGCCAAGCTGGCATACTCATGTCGCTATGACCTTATAAGGACCCATCTGAATCGCGTCCAGGCACGTCAGCATCAGTATCTTCATCATCATCAACTGAACCATCACCGCATGCATCGTAATCTTCTGACCCATCATGAACACCCATCAAGACTGGCACGCGGGCACAGATAGTGCGACACAACCAGGCGCCATGGCCCATGAAGGGGCCAGGCGACAGACGCGTCTGTGGGGTGAGCGAGTAACTACAATGGCCAGGCGAGGAGTCAAACTCCACGAGATTGGGAGGTTGGCAATGATAACAACATAAAAGATACAAGCAATAGATTTTAAGCCGCAAAAGAATGGATGGAATGCTCACCTGTAATTGCAAGGTTATGGTTCGCCGACCCGGAACAGTCAGAGCGGTTGGTCAAGAAGTTCGGTAGTAGTGGCCGATTGAGGCTGCTACAGCGCAGCAATCGATGGGATGGGTCCAGAAAGGAAGGTTCCGCTCCCACCCAATCAATTGTCGACCGACGCCGAGAACGAACGAAAGACAGTGTCAGCAAGCAGCACAGAAAACAAGAATAATAATGATTAACTCCGTGTAATGATGATAGTTAGAGGGAGTTATTTTGAGTTGGTGAAACCACATCAGGAAACAGATGCAGGGCGCCTTACAAAGTACTGTAAGTTAGGCATATGTGAGTCTCAGGAGCTGTGACAGACTTGATAGAATATTTTACAGACATGTTTGTAAATTACATATAGCGCAATTAGAATACATACTGTATATTGAATGTGAATTATTGCTACCTAGGTATAAGCAAGAGCTCTTTGCTCATCACCTTACAGTCATGTGATCCTGCCTGCTAACCCTATAAATACTAGTCCAATATTAACGCTTGTCAACGTCCATACCGCCATTTGGTGAGGAGACGTCACATACGGTACATAGGTAAGGTAGCTACCAGGGATCATGAGGAAGACTCGGGCTAGTACTCCGCGCTATTTTCACTACTTACGACGTGGAAAGTTGCTATAGGTATAAGCGGTGATTTCCAACGATCTCCTCTCCCATCCTTCTCCCCGGAGAAGATGGCGCCTGAAGAAAGAGACAGGAAGGGGTTGGGAACCTTTTCCTGGGAGTCCTCCCTCCCAGCCGATATTCCTCTAATCAAGATTGCCTCCTAGGACTTTTCCTTGAGCAAATGGTTACTGTTTTCCTGTCCGATTTCTTCTCAACGCCAGCATCTCTTTCGGGGCGTTCGCTTTGCACTGGCGTCTCCCTCGCACCAGAGTCTTGGGACAAGCCTGCTACTAGTTTTGTCTACCACTTTGCTCCTCACTATCTGTCTATTGATCTCCATCCCATATAGGAACTTCGCGGCCAGGACGGAACCGCCTTCTCCTCCTAGAGCGGGGGGAAGACCCTTTGTTATATTGGACGGGGCCACTTGGGCTCCGGTGATTGAGGCACCAATTGCTTGCCGCGAACTGACCAGGCTTTAACTACTTCTTACAGAAAGAGCCGACGGGCAGAATCCATCCCCAATCATCTCTTGGGAGAGCCAACCCTTGGACCCTTGAAGATACGAAACTACATTAGACAACTTTGCCGCTGTCTCGCCCTGTCTATAGATCGTTTATAAGCGGAGTACATCGCCCTTCAGGGAAACTTTTGCGCGCTTTACCATTACCTACATCCGTACCCTCGCATATTTGTGAGTGCATCCGCACCCATCGCAAGAGTTCCTGTCTCAACATGGTCACCAACAGCGTCTGGAACTGGATTGTGGCTGTTCCTGCGTCCAGCATACATGGGTAATCAAGTCGGGCGTAGTAGAGGCTGCTTGATCTGTCGCCGGGGTGTGATGAGACACTACCAGAATGCTTGCAATGGCAAGATGTTGGCCAACTATGCCCCTGGCGCATACAAGGCTTCGTCTTCGTAATATGGATGAGAAAACGCGGCGCAACGTCCATATATCGAAGATAACAGTGGCTGAGAGCTGTAAAGCAACCAGTAGCGAAGGCATGAGTCGAACCCGGGGTTACATGGCGAAAAGCGTGACCGCAACTCCGACAATGGCAAGCGGAGGACTCAAAATGCCAGAAGGCAGATGCATGATGCACTCGCGAGTGCCAATAACTCATTCTAGCTTTCAACTGCATCTCTCTTCCTTCTTTGCCAGTGTAATCGAACAGTTCTTCATCTCACATTTCATATCACGTTTCAAACTGGTCTCGCTCCATGGCCATCTCTACTGCCTCAATTTGCCACAATGTCCTACTCTCAGCTTTTAGTCTGTGCCGGGATTATGGCTTTCTATGGCAAGCTCAATGGGGAAATATTAATACGAACAGGAGCAGTCCTTGGTACGGTAAAGCACTCGAGAATCAGGTGGCTCGCATTGAAAGGGGAATAAATAGACACCTCTGATATATCCAACAGCAAGTCAATCTTGACCAAGATGATGCCGTCACTTGTCGAATCAGCCCTGTGCAATTACCCATGGGCTGGGTTCACTACTTTAATGCGACAGCCGAGATATTGCGATGCTAGGGCCCGAAATTTGCCAGACCAGCTTCAGACAACTAACTTTTTAGGTTGGGAAGGCTCAGTATGGTGGATTTGGGAACTTGGCTTACAGGAGCAGGTGCATGTCTCGGTAACGGTGAATTGCGCCATCTCCTTTCCAGAAAAGCTGGCAGTCCTCCTCTCCATAAGCATTAAAGAAGAATAAAACGCAAAGTTGGTGTTAGCGGAAATAGGCCTCTGCTTAGGAGGACTTGCTCCCTCACCTCCGCCATAGCTACCACTAATCTGAACCTTGTCGGCGAGGGCTAGGAGTCTGAAAAGGATCGCGGGGCTTAGTGACGTGTGGTCAAAGTCTCCAATGTACATACCGCTCGAACGCAGGTGTGAGGAGCAGCTCGCTTGTCTCCTGGTTGGACATAGATCATCTCAGCCGTTGACCAGAGCCTATAAACGGAAATGTCGGTCGCAATAGTCTGGAATGAATCGTCCAGCTCCGATGTCTTTGGGTAGTGGATGAGTGTCTCTCGAATCTCGGGCATATTCACGCGCATCAACACTCGGGAACACGGAGAGCTTTTCGAGAAGCGGGGGATATTGCAAGGGGCGCGAGTCAAGCGTGTGTGCTTATTAATGCACAAAGCTCAAGCCATGCAGAATGTGGTACTAAAAGCTGCAACGGAGTGAGCCACGGAAATTCTAACATGTCTAGTCGAAAGTCGGAACGGTCCGCTACTGCCACCCACCGGGATACCGTTGATCTACAACGTTATCAATTGGCCCTCCTTGTGAATAACAGCTTCAAGAGGCGAGAAGCGAGAAACGAGAGTTGTAGTGGAAGTTGAAGTTGATGTTGACGTCCTGCAGGATGCAGGTCGGGCCGGGCCGGGCCAGGGCGGGGCCGTTTCTGCCTTTGCGCTATTCCATCATCAAATTGCTGGGTTGAGTAACCCACCACCATGCATATCACTCCTCGCAGATCAAATCGGGTGCAAGAAGTACTATGAATGCAGCAAGTGCCAGATGAACATTGCTCCACCCGCATACAGAAGTCGGCCCGGAATGGCGTGTCGCTGCAGTCACCCTAGTGTGGTGCATGTCTTCTGATATCACACCTGTCCATAGCATGGAGGCCCTAAGAAGATGGTCATAGCTATTCAAGATCATGGTGACCATGGATGAACCGCCACCATGTGTGGGTTTTCGGGTTCAGAGTGTGTTGAACCAAGTACCCCAAAATCGCAATCATGACGATCACAACATCCCTTGCCTTTCTATCTTCTGCGCGCAGTTGCGGATTGAAGCCGAGAGGGCCGCAGTCGCCGGTCCAAGTTCCTCGTGAATCAACTCAGTCTCAATATTTGTCATACTCTCTGTTCCACATGCATATATATCTTCACAGACCGTCTCAAGTCTTCCTGTTGCAGTTCACTCACAGCGGACGCTCTCCGCCAAATTCCCTCAAGCACCTGCAACATGAATGATTATTTGTTACCTCGGGTCGTGGATGAGGTGGCATCGAAGTACCCAGACAAACTCTGGATGACCGTTCCTATATCGGAAAAGCTGGATCAAGGATGGCGAGATCTCACATTCAGGGATCTAGGCAAAGCTGTCAACAATCTGGCACGCTGGATGGATAGGACTGTGGGTGTTAGCAATGATCAGGAGGCTGTGGCTTACATAAGGTATGAGCGAACACGCGGAACGATGCCCTTGGAATCTCTGCTGAAACGCACCACAGTGAGAACGATGCCAGTTACCCAATCTTCCTTATTGCTGCCATTAAGGTGGGTTACAAGGTAAGCAGGTTCTCGGTAACCTCAATACGAATACTCGGGGCTGAAGTTACGGAAGGTCCTTCTACCATCCACGCGGAACTCTCTCGAAGGACAGCTCTACCTACTGCAGAACACGCAATGCTCGAAAGTCTTCCACGGCGAAGTCGTACAACAGCAGGTCCAGTCTTACAAGGTCGCACTGTCAGGGCTCGAGTCGTTCCAAATCCCGACATTGTCGGATTTGATCGACGAAAGTGCTTCGTCCGATCCGTACATTGGTCAATACTCCCATGAGGCAAGTGATGTGACTATTATTCTGCATACCAGCGGGTCGACCGGTTTTCCTAAACCAATCCCGCTCACGAATAGCTGGGTAGGCGCGTTGGCCTTTGCAGGAGATCTGCCTGTTCCCGAAGGCCGCATCAATTCCGTGGACGCCTTCATGGTATATGATGGAACTTTCTTCACCATGTCGCCCTTCTTCCACGCACTTGGGATGGCAGCGCTTATCCGCTCCGTCTTACGCCAGAAACCGCTGGTTCTCCTTCATTCCCGACTGCCACCAAATTCGGAGATGATACTGAAAGCCCTCAAGCTGACCAACCCAGGCGCCGGCGTGTTCTCACCATCACTGCTCGAGGAGATTATTGACGCACCAGGTGGATTGGAAGCTTTGGAGCGGATGCGTTACGTATTCTTTGGGGGAGCGCCGCTGAGTCGCGAAGCTGGCACCAGGATTCAGAAGGTCACGAAATTAGTCTCTATCCTTGGATCAACCGAAGCGGGTTGTATCTCTACAATGGTGCCTGCCAACAAGAAGGATTGGGACTACTTCGAGTGGGTTCCTGCATACGGAGTGGTCATGCAGGATGATGGCGATGGCTTATTCGAACTGACTGTCCAGCGGAACCAGCATATAAAGTACCAGGGCTATTTCCATACATTTCCGGATGATCGCGAATGGAGAACAAAAGATCTTTTCAAACGACACCCCGAGACCGCTGAGCTTTGGCGATATATGGGTCGCAAGGATGACTTGCTGGTACTCAGCAACGGCGAGAAGGTCAATCCCGTAAGGATGGAGAAGTACGTCGAAGGCCATCCAGCCATCAAGGGTGCGCTTGTTGTTGGACAAGGAAAGTTCCAGACCGGTATTCTTCTTGAACCCGAATGGGCACAGCTCGAGTCGCAAAGCCCGGACAGCCTGATCGACATCGTCTGGCCTGTGATTGAAGAGGCCAACAATATCCAAGTCGCCCACGGACGCGTCTGGAAATCGAAGATCGTGATTACGAAGCGCGAAAAACCCTTTAGTAGAACACCCAAGGGCTCGATCATGCGCCGTACGACAGTGCAACTGTATGAGAAAGAGATCGATGCACTTTATTCCAACGAAGGTATTGGTGAGCAACTGGGCAATCTGCTGGAGGGAGCAGATATACCAGCCATCAAAGCCTTCCTATGCCAAGCCTTCATTTTGACCATACCCACCTTTCCCAAGGATGGTGGGGATAATGACGACATCTTCAACTTTGGTGCTGACTCTCTGCAAGCCTTGGCCCTGTCTAGCGCTCTCAGCCATGCGATGCCTAGGGAACAGGGAGTAAGTGAAGGAAGCGTGCCCACGAGGATTATCTATAGCAATCCAACAATCGAAGGTCTTGCAAAGGTCCTTCATCAGCGACTAAACCGACATGCGGCACAGGATGGAGCGTTGAAAAGGGTGACCCGGGAACAGAATATCAAGAATATGGTAGCAAAATACACCTGCAACCTACCGACGGTCTATACGGAAGGACTCCCTAGGCTGGCAAAGCATACAGTCGTCCTGACAGGCTCCACTGGTTCGCTGGGCAATTACATCCTAGAGTTATTGATTGCAGATCCAAAGGTTGAAACAATCTACTGCCTCAACCGCTCAGCCACTGCGGAATCCAGGCAGAGAGACAGCTTTCTCGCTCGCGAAGCCGAGCCCTCATTTGCCAAGGTCCGTTTCCACACGACTGACTTCAGCAAAGATGACTTTGGCCTGTCCGGAGAGCAGTATTCTGAGCTGTCATCTACCGTCGATGTCTTCATCCATAACGCCTGGTCTGTAGACTTCAATTTAAATCTCGAATCCTATGAAGCCACGCACATTGCCGGCACTCGTCGCTGTATCGACTTCTCGCTTGCGGCGAAGTATCGTCCGCACATCTTCTTCCTCTCTTCCATTGCCAGCGTTGGCAACTGGAACGCATCAGTGGCCAAGAAAAGTAGCGACCGCAACGAGGTCCCAGAACAGCTCTTCCAAGACGATACTCTTCCCCTGCCTCAAGGCTATGGCGAATCCAAGCACGTCGCAGCCGCATCCTCGCCACGGCGGCTGCGAAGAGCCGAGTACCTTGCACCATCATCCGTGCAGGACAGTTGGCTGGGCCGACGGAAGCAAAGGGCCTTTGGAACAAGCACGAGTGGCTACCGTCCATTATACAGACGTCCAAGTCTCTGGGCCAAATCCCCGAATCTCTCGGGAACCAGGACTGCGTCGATTGGGTGCCGGTGGACGCCGCTGCCGGCACGGTAGTCGACGCAGTCCACTTCCGTACTCGCGAACGTACAGCCGAGTCCAAACCCTGTGACGTCGTCAACCTCGTCAACCCGCACACCGTGCAATGGAAGGAGCTCATTCCGGCCGTGCGGGACTTCTACTCGGAGCAGCACATCCAGGCCGTGTCGATGGCGCAGTGGTTGGAGGAGTTGAACAGGGTGCCGCTCACGCCTCGGGAGATTGCGGATAAGCCTGGGGTGAAGCTGCTTGATTTCTACGAAGGCATGAGAGCGGAAGGGGCGGGTCTGCCGAGGATGGCTACGGAGCATATGGAGGAGTGCAGTCGGACTATGAGGGAGCTGAAGGCTGTCAGTCGGGGGTTGATGGATGTTTGGTTGAAGCAGTGGGACTTCTAGCGCTGGAAATAGATATCAAGTTCGATATCAATCAAATTGCTTGCGAGTATGATAGTTCTGTCCGTGCAGTCTTTGCTTCTGTCAAGGCCACGAGGATTCCGGCAATGAGGAAGCGGATCGGGAGGAAGAAGAGGGAGAGAAAGAGAGGGCGTAATCGGATTCTACAGACACAGGATGCCAGAAGCTACGGTGATGTGTGAGATGCGAAGACTGGTGTATTGCATAAGCCCTTCCCACAGATCCGATAGGCTCTGCTGCCCGATAAATCGTGAAGACAACCATGTCTACGTGAGTATTTACATGCCTCGATGCGTGCGTTCAGCAAGAGCCCTCACGGTACAAGCAGGAATGCCCTCCAGGCAATAGAATTTATGGTTTTAAATCATGCACACCAACACAAGTTCCTATTGCACATGACCTCTATAAGGTACCGTTAGTACTCGGTCCTGGAGTGGTAAGGTAACAATGAGACGTTCCAGGTTCCTTTCGGCTCTCCTTTCAAGGCTGCGGTGAAACTGTGGAATGCCTGCCACGTGACTTAGTGATTCCCAAAGGTACGGGCACTACATACCTTACTACTTCGTACGGAGTAAGCTAAGGCCAATCAACTCACGCGGAGCTTGCCACGACTCTGAGATCTACTGTACTCTTCACCTTCATACAAGAACTATACAGCTACAGTTTGAGTTCTCAAGAAACCACTTTCAGCTTTTCCTTCACCTGTCGTATCAATCTAGAGTTACCCGCCTTGCTTCTCGCCATGGGAGACGTCGTTGTGGAAAATCCGGCCAACATTGTCGCGCCTCATAAGAAACTCCCAGCGTCAAACTCCATTCCTAACATCGACTCGCTCGAGGGGATAGGAAATGACGGTAGCGATGAATACTCGACACTCAAGAAGCTACAGCGGCATCTAGAGTACGTGGGCGAAGGTCAAACGCAGTGCTATTCGAGCTGACAGGCTGGTGATAGGTATATAAACTTGCAGGAGGAATACATCAAGGATGAGCAGAGGTATGCATCTGAAGACCAGCATCACTCGGTCATAAACTTTGTATTCTGACATTTTGCAGAAGTTTGAAACGAGAGCTGGTTAGGGCGCAGGAAGAGATCAAGAGGATACAGAGCGTGCCACTAGTGATAGGACAGTTCATGGAAGCTATCGATCAGAAGTACGACTATGGATGCTCTTGGGAGTGGTCACTGCTAATGATGACCAACAGTACAGGCATCGTACAATCATCTACAGGTTCCAATTATGTTGTCCGGATATTATCGACTCTGGACCGCGAGAAGCTCAAACCGTCTTCCTCCGTCGCCCTCCACCGCCACTCGAACTCGCTCGTCGACATTCTACCCCCCGAAGCCGACTCATCTATTGCTATGCTAGGAGCACACGAGAAGCCAGACGTTACCTATGGAGATGTTGGAGGCTTAGACATGCAAAAACAGGAGATCAGGGAAGCTGTGGAGCTACCACTTACACATTTCGACCTCTACAAGCAGATAGGTACCGTTCATGAATGGTGGCGTGTACGGCGATTGCATTCCCATTGCTGAACTTCTTTCAGGTATCGATCCCCCTCGGGGTGTCCTGCTTTACGGCCCTCCAGGTACGGCCCGAGTCCGAAAAGAGTCACTTGTTTCTTTTCTGGGGAAGGAAGGATGTACTGACGTGTTCCAGGTACGGGCAAGACCATGTTGGTCAAAGCTGTCGCGAACAGTACCACGGCAAACTTCATCCGCGTCGTCGGCTCCGAGTTCGTCCAGAAATATCTGGGTGAAGGCCCTCGTATGGTCCGAGATGTGTTCCGGATGGCTCGGGAGAACTCACCTGCAATCATCTTCATTGATGAGATCGACGCAATCGCGACGAAGCGGTTTGACGCACAGACTGGCGCGGACCGAGAGGTCCAGCGTATTTTGCTCGAACTTCTCAATCAGATGGACGGTTTCGACCAAACCAGCAACGTCAAGGTTATCATGGCTACCAATCGAGCTGATACTCTCGATCCGGCACTGCTGAGGCCCGGCCGATTAGATAGGAAAATCGAGTTCCCATCACTACGAGATCGAAGAGAGCGGAGGCTGATCTTCACCACCATCTCAGCGAAGATGTCACTATCTCCTGAGGTGGATTTGGACTCGCTGATCATCCGGAACGATCCGTTGTCCGGCGCCATCATTGCAGCTATCATGCAAGAAGCAGGGCTGAGAGCGGTGAGGAAGAACAGATACAACATAATACAGTCGGACCTCGAGGATGCCTACTCAAGCCAAGTGAAAGGTGCCCAAGAGGCTGAAAAGTCAGTTATTAGTGACTCTTGTGTTCGTTGCATTGCTAACTCGATATCCTACAGGTTTGATTTCTACCGCTAGGTGTTCTGCGCGTACAGTATTGTAATTCTTCGGAAGGGGTTTCAGCGAGGTGATCATGCAGGCTGATGAAGGGTTCTCAGCTTCCACATTCACCACGTTCGTACAAGAGGTGTTAATGTGAGTATATTGCGCTGGCTGGTCATACTTTCAAGCTAGCAAACTCGATCTCACGTACAGAGTACTATACCATGCCTTGAACGGGCTTTTGTAAACACTGTGTCTGATGCGTGATAATAGTCCGTATAGATTTTCTAATCTATCATGGATGGCCGAGCGGCGTAGATGAGAGAAGGTTGTCCATGTCAATTTTTAACGCTCAATTCGGAGGTGCCACTCTCAGAATACCTAGTCCACGACGACCTCAGAAATGCAAGAAACTCTTCATATGAATGCTCTATATTGCTGCCTTTACAGGTTCTGTATGACTAAGCAGTGGTACCTTGGCTCATATACCTTGCCAGGCAACAGCCACTCGTAATATTACGTAATAGGGAGGTTTTGCCACAAAAACAAGTCCTCAGACAAGTCCTTAATCGGGCTAGAGGCAACCGTTTCGGGCAGTCACAGGGGGTAGGACTTGATCCTCGCTTACAACAGTTGTAACCGAGGATC
>JAABUJ010004545.1_pt1 | contig 14515 bp, 14 predicted proteins | sample 5559131 | NCBI WGS metagenome assembly JAABUJ01 (sample SAMN10711875, study PRJNA513366) | rock metagenome | isolation source: Antarctica rocks | place: Antarctica: Victoria Land, Mt New Zealand nord | collected 2016-01-07 | reverse complement strand
TGGCAAGACTTGCCCATACTCCGAATTTTAACACCGTACTTCAATCGAACCGCCTAGCTGACGACTTACGAACAGTGACCTCAGAACCAAAAAAATCATGGATTACCAGACACCAGGCGGGCGCGGATGCTACAACTGTGAGTACGCATCTACAGTCTCGCTCATCATCAGTCCCTACAAGCGTATCACTATCGCTGTCTGACTTCTTCCGTCGCTAACGGGATGCCCTCCACTTGGGCTCGGCGCGCCTCGTCAGGAGCCCGTTCATTCCTCTCTCCTCCCATAATCCTATTGAATAATCCTGTGTCATCAGACTTTCCCGATACACGATTGGGAACTGTGCCGAGCTTGCTAACGTTTTGAACTCTCAGGTGGCGACGCCGCTCATCAAGCTCGCGACTGCCCTAAGCGTGGGACCCCCACTTGCTACAACTGTGGTGAAGAGGGCCACGTCAGCCGAGAGTGCAACCAACCTCAAGTCCGCCAACAATAAAGGCCTTTACAAGCCAAGACTACTGGGAGTCCTCGCTAAGACTTGAACAGAAGGAGAAATCTTGCTATCGCTGTGGAGAGAACGGTCATATCTCACGTACGGATCCACACCGAAGTATTGGCTGGACGGGGGCAGAGAAGCTGATACCTGGAATGATTAGGTGATTGTCCCAACGCTGCTGCCGGGGGAGGCGGTGGCTTCGGAGGCGGTTCTGGAGGCTACTCCGGTGGCGGAGGTTACTCTGGCGGTGGAGGCGGCGGTGGTCAAGAATGCTACAAGTGCGGCAAAGTCGGCCACATCGCTAGGAACTGCACTGAAGGTGGCGGAGGCGGCTACGGAGGCGGTTACAACCAAGGCGGTGGTTACGGTGGCGGGTATGGAGCTGGAGGAGGAGGAGCAGGCCGTGGAGGCCAGACCTGCTACTCTTGTGGAGGCTATGGACACATGTCTCGTGAGTTGAAAACCCTCCATATCAATGTTGTCTCAAGGCAGAGCTGACGTCAAATCTCTCAGGGGACTGTACGCAAGGCCAGTACGTCAATTCTTCTACAATTACTGGACTCATGGACTTGAGATTGACTGCGTATTACAGAAAATGCTACAACTGCGGAGAAGTCGGACATCTCTCTAGGGATTGCCCTTCAGACCAGGTACGCCCCGAGTGGTACTCATGTGATCTCTCAGTCTTGCTAATATCCTTCATAGACTCAGGAGCGCGTCTGCTACAAATGCAAGGTGAGTCCCATGCCAGAAAGCAGTATACAACAACGCCAAGTACTAACTCGGAATCTAGCAACCCGGCCATATCCAGTCGCTATGCCCGAATTAGCTCGATGTGCAGCTGATGGAGGATTTGGATGATCTTGAGGACCGGTCTTTCTTGTCTAACAATTGCATAGCCCGCGAGCAAGTTCGAGAGGAGCAGCATTGGTCAGGATCTTTCCCTTCTTGTATGATCTTCACCTCTTACACAAGATCACGGTTTGATATTCCTGCACGATGAGCGGACGTTTTCAACCCTCAAACACGGGGTGAATTCGGTGGATGGAAAGCAAGCTGCATAGCAATGGGCGAATGCAAATCTGCCTTGTGTAAGTTAAGCAGCATTCTACTGCATCTCCATCATAATGGCAGTCATAAAGCAGGCTTTACGGTCACTCAAACTGCTGCGACAATAGTCGGCAATTTCTGACGATAAGGAGATTGGAGACTCGTGGCTCTTGTATGTGCTCGTCCCAGTACGAACGCCGAAGGAAAGATCCACTTCTACCCTATGTAGATCAGCTAATCACTGTAAGTCACCAAGACCTCTACGACATGCAGATCCTGCCGAGATCGGCAATGAAACCCTTGACCTGCCACTTTTTCAGGATCTATGACAATACAATATAGAGGACAGTTATTCCGTTCTCCTCCAAATTCTACACATCTTTCTCATTCATCGTTTCTTAATATCCCTTTCGCCCCTATCCCCACATCCACACAGCCCACAGTGTACACCCCTAACCTCCCTCCCTTGACCCCTCTCACCTTATCCCCCTTTGCTCACACTCAAAACAACATCAAACTCCGCTTCCATCGTTCCACCATCCCCCGCCGTCGCCATCTATCGCGCTGGCTTCATCCTGAGGACAATATAATACCAGAACCCCCAATTCTTCTCAAGATCGCATTCATACAACAAGCCTTCGACGGCAGGACCTGCATCTCCGACCACCATCACCTGCGTTTGTCAAGGTCCAGCTTGTGCGCGCAGACGAGACGGGGAAATTTAGTGCAAGGAGCTGTGGGGTAGGGTGTTCGTTGACTCGCTTTTCCGTGCTTTTGTTTAGCTTCTGTGCTTGCTGTCTCCTCGTTTTGTCTTTGGAGTTCATATAGGGGTTGTATTTGGACGGGTTGGGACAGGGGTGGCGAATCGAAGATGGCTACATGCAAGTCGGCTTGCGAGAGGGTTGAGGATCGGAGTAATTATTGCTTGTGAGGGAGAAGAGGGATGGAGAGACATAGAAAGGTCGAAGAAGAGGGAAAGGAGAGTAGGAAGGTGGAGAGATGAAGTAACCTCGACCACAGAGAGATGACGACGTTCCTAAGAGTAGGCCTGTTTCTACGTTGTTGAAGCAGGGGTTTTTTCGGCAAGGGAACGGCAAAAAGCGTATCTAGAAGTATTCATTGTGCGATCGCGCTTAGCTTAGCGCATCGCCTCGCTCTAGGGCAAATAAATATCTTCCAACCCTCAAATTTCCTACAGCGTTGCGTCACAGGTTAGAAGCCTGTGTGGACTGACTCCTGCTCACGCACGTTGAACTGCAACATAAGGACAAGCCATCAAGGACTCCTGCTTCAACAATATAAGGACAAGCCATTAAGGACTCCTGCATCAACAACATAAGGATAAGCCAGAAAGGACTCCTGCTTCAAAATCACATGGACCAGCCTGGTTCTACGCTCTCCTCCTGCTATCCCCGCATCATGCCTGATACTACACCGCACGAATGTCCAATCGTTGCGGCAGCAAGGCTGTCTTCCAAACGAAAAGACGATGAAGAGTGGGAGGTGCTAGACATATCAATGAGCAAGCAACCGTTCCGTAACAACGTTCATGGAATAAGCTATGAGCAGCATGACAACAAAAATCTAGCGGACGGTAAGTATCTATCCTATCCCCCCCTGTAATCCGAACCTCAATTGAGAGTTTGGCTCTGCCGCCGTTGCATCACTGATGCAACGAGTGGTCGAGGTTGGTCATACATGGCGTTAACGAAAGGACATCGCACGCATCAACGACTTCCCGACATTCCGATATGTCTAGCCTTTCCGGACGTGATAGACGATGAAACGAATGCCTCGTCATACAGAAATCCTATGCTAAGTCCTAATTTTCTGATAGGCGCAGGCAACCGACCGGATGATTTATTGATATGGAGAGCCACTTTCGAGCATGCATTCATCAAGAACATTCGCATTAAGGAGATCGAAAATCCAGCCGAGGCTCATCCTAGCGTCGACATACTGCTGGAATTCACTCACAGCGGCTCTCCACGCGGTGAGAAAGACATAAAGCCCAAAGGAACAAAGAGGCTGCAGCAAGGGTATGTACTTTTGCCGGCTGATGATCGTTGGTGCCGATTGGGTACTTGATTGCGCGCTTCCTGTTTTCCTTCATCAAACGATAACGCTGATCTTGGAAATCTATGACAGACATCACTCCACCGTGGCAGGTCAAAGCACCGTCTCCAGCAGCGTAACGATGCATTCCTCGAAGGCGACCACCTCTAGCACAACAACGATCGAATCCTCGCAGGTGAGGTACCCTCAATTAATCGACAAGGCAGAGGCTTTCCATTGGCTGGAGTTTGGGCACGAGACGGCCCTCTGCACGTCCGACTCGAAATCAGAAGAGTTTACCAAGGGAAAGCCAAGAAGAGAAGTTCCCGGTCGTGGCACTGGGGCGCTGCAATTGCTCTTTTGGCAGGCCGCTCGGACTACACGTGGCCACTGAACAAGCTGGCGTCTGGTACTTGGATGGAAAAGAGCCTCACGCAATGGGTCGAAGGTCAGTACCGTCAATGGGAAGACTTTATTGTGATAATTGGGGGCGATGATGGTTGGTACGAGCTCGTTCCCAAAAAGTACGTTATTAGGATGCGACAAACCCTTCTTCTCGCGACACAATCCAGCTAACCGCGTGTAGTCGAGCTGACACAGCCACATTATTCGTCCAATCCCATACGTATGTGATGAAGCTGATTATTCGCAGCGTGGTGTGAGCGAGGTCGTAGGCGCCGCACAACAAAACTTCAAACGTGAGGAGGGGCCGCGCGCAGAGCCCGCGGAGCTGAGGGAAGAGCTTCTTGACGAACTCAAATCGATGGGTAGCGAGAGGAAGGAGTTGGAAGAGAAGTTGGCCGAACTCCGAGTACGAGAATTCTGTCTGCTGGATCGGTTGACCGAGCTCAATAATCAGGAGGAGCTCGTGTGAGGAAGGGGGGGGTTTGAGTGGCTTAAGTGGCTTTTTATCCCTGTTGTCGTTACCGTGTCTTGACCAATGAGATAACATCAAATTTGCATACTCTTCCACCGTGCTTTTACTTCCTCTTCTTCAATTGACATAGCATCGCGTTATGGGAGATCGAGCTAACAGACCTCCTATTCCAGCCCTTACCTGTACGGGTTGCATTGTAGGTCCGAGAGTCTCTTTCTGTCGACGTCTTTCCCGTATTGATTCCCTTCAGTCTTCAGAGTTGCATCAGTAATCAGAATACATGTCTGGGACCGCAGAACGGCCAGGCATGGAAGCTGATTGTCTACCTTCCGTCGAGTGAAAGTCGTCTAAAAATACCAAGCCATGTGAAGGATAAGAGATTAACGGATCAGCTCAATCGGATCCCATATTAGAGGGAACGCCCAATCGAGTCGAAGGAGTCTGATGATGGTTTTCCGGGATGTTGAGGTAATATGACTTACCTCGACAGCGTGACATGGGAATTCCACCAGATCGGGTTGAAACAGCCTATAGAGCGTAGCATGCATCGTCGTATCATGGGAAAACTCACAGATCGAGGCGAAGCAGTATGTCGAGAATGTCCCGGGGATCACAATCGAAGTGAAGCAAAGGGGAGGCCATGCGAGATGCCCAGTTGGAACAGAAAACGTTTCCCCTCGAGGATACACGAAAACAATCGCAGAGCATGGTTTGCTCGCGAATAGGAGTGTTCTGGAGACAGGCAAGACTCAATGAGTACTACATTAGGGATGCCGAGTACTGTTATCACAGCTCGGTCAACCATGCAGATTGATTGTATACTATTTACTGATGCTCATACCTAATAGACATCCCCAAGGTTAAATCCCTCCATTATCAGGCTATCATCTTCTCCTTACATTGTCTTCAGCTCTATCGAGTCTTAACGAACGTTTAGGTAGTGGAGCTTCCCGGGCCGAATTGAAAAAGGCTCGCTAAATCTATTTGAACGTCTCTTCTCTTTCTGGTGTTCGTCGTCTCCCAAGAATTGTATAGTCGTCAGTGATTCAGTGGGCATGCAGATCTTGAATCTCCATGCGTATGCAGCACAGGGACAAGCCATCAAGGACTCCCCATAGCAACTCAAGGATACACTCCTACTCATAGGGACAAGCCATCAAGGACTCCCGCATAGCATACAAGGATACCCTCCTACTCTCCACTGCAATCACTTTCTCCTTGTCAATTTACCAGAGCGGCGAGCATCATGCCTTCTTACGTTCCCCGCCATGGTGACCGACCTCTCATGATCTACAGACAGGACGTAAGTTCGATCTCCAAGCAGATGTCTTAACTAAGAGATCACCTACAGACCTTCAACTCCAGAGAGAGACGAGAAAGAAGACAGATTGCTGTTGACATTCGCCGCTGGCTCTACAATACGAACAAACATAGTGGCATAGACTATGACGACGGCATGTTCCATGAAAGGGACATATTCTCACCTTGGTCGCACTTTACAGGCCAGATCCGAATTACTATGCGGTTCTGTCGAGAGTGGTACGCAAACCAAGGGCCAGCGAATCAACAACCTGCTGTTCCCCACCCGGCCATCCCGCCGCCAGCAATCCCATCGCCAGCAAATCCTCCACCGGTCTCCGCCTCAGATCCAGCGACTCTTCAACACGAGGCTTCCTCAACGGTAGGCTCATATCTTGATCACGATAGAAGAGAGCGTTGACACCACAACAGGCGGATTTACCACAAACCGATGCACTGCCTTCGGTCGACTCGCCCGTCTCCTTGAAGCCTGCCTTACCTTCGACATCCCCTTCGCCACCAATGACATCTGTAAAGCCTTCTTCAGCCCCGCACAAGGGCACATCTGAGGACGACCCAATTGCCATCGACGATGCTGAGGACGACGCTGCTGTTATTGCCCTTGCTAATGCGGAGGCATTCGAACGGATGGGAGGCTAGGAGGGATGATGATGCTGGGAACTTTGGTTGATGGAGCAATTGGCTATGCTTATCCCATGCGCTGACAGGGTGCTAAATCCAAGCCTTGACTAAACCTAGACTCAATTTCTCCGCACTCTGTAAATAACGTGTTGACGGATTCCCGATGGACAGAAGGGCCAGTGATCCCTCATGGCCAAAGCGGCAAATCGTTACAAAGAGCATGGTGGCAGGACTTTGAGGAAGCATAAAAGATTGATTGCCAATCATTAGCACCTACTGGTAAGGGGTGAGAAGAGAGTGAGTGGTTGCAATACTTTTTGATGGCAACCGAGCACGCTTCTGAATCGCTCTAAAGATTAGGAAACAATATACTATGATGGCCTATAGATATTGTCAAACTCAGAATCGTTCAACTATTTCAACAGGTTGTACTTTTACTTTATCTTTGTTTGCTTTTCCATTCTTGCTTTGCCGTTTAAGCTTGACAATGTACAGCATCTCAAAAACCTGGGGTAAAGCACGTGAAATCCAGGAGACATGCCAATAAGGCTAGGCTAGTCGCATCCATAGCTCGATCCTAGCCGTGTCAATGGATGAAGTGCAGGGCAATTGACTTCACGGCGCATTTCCCGAAGATCGACATAAAGGGTGTCTGGTGTGGGAGCAGTCATTGACCTCATGATCGGTACAGTGGTGACCCCATCGCATGATCTTTGATTGTAGTGGTTGCTTGCAACAACTGGAATTGACAAGACATGTGAAAGGTCACGATATGCAACCACTCAATACATCTACGAATCCATCGTTCCGAGACACTCTCTATTGACCCGGCTTGATTGAGGAACTCAATTGAGATGGAATCATATGCAATTGAGACGGGCTTGGGACATGCGCTCCCCTGCGCGGAACTACTTCTAGATTCTGCAGGAAGCAAAGTTAATCTGGTCCGAGGTTGTGGCGTTGTAGGATCCGGGCCTTCTGAAGCTAAACCGTGTCGGATCAGAGAGGCGCGTGGAGCAGTCATTGATTCACACTCTTTCGTAGAGTCATCCGACCAGATTCACTACGGAATCTCAATGGGCCATGATGGATCTTCTTAGGCCAAGTCCCCGTCATGTGCGGGACTCCTATTGGAAGAGTAATTCTGATTCGCCAATTCCTCTAGTTTCATGTGTTTCCATTGAGAATCAATGCGCAGCTGACAGAGTCCGACAGCGCGCTTACTCACAGCCTTCTCTGAACATGATGGTTGAAGGCGTAGGACCAGAATGGTCACACTCTTTCCATGTCCTCTTCTTTCTTTGTTGCTTCGTTTATTCATAGGCTGGCCTTGCCCCACCACTTCCTATTGTCCACGACCTTCACCTGCTGCCTAAGATCTATTGACTCAGAATCTGCCAGCTGGCTAACATAAATCCTGCCTGTTTTCCCCAACCTGCACAGCCTTCCTCTTCTCTTCTCTCTTGTACTTTACACACATCACTTTTACGGAGCAAAGACACTTCGACGGACAAACAATCGCCGTTTCGGACTTAACACACAATTGCCATCAGCATCGGATTTGCCACACAGCAACTTGGAATCCTACATCTTCTACGCCTTACAAATCATACGATCATCGATTGTCCAATATCTTCCACCGCCTTCCACCATCTCAAGATTGCTTCCATCTATCGCGACCGTTCCGGCACCTGAAACAATCACCTTAAATTACGACCATTCAAGCTCTTGACTTTCATCGACAGCATGACCCAATTGCCACCCATACGAAGCCTTATGTCTCCTCCAGAGGGCAAGCCGCTTGAGACCTTCAGCCCGGCAACCTCACCTCAACCGAAAATCAATTTCCCGCCATCATACAGTCGAGAGAACACACTCCCTCCCATTGACTCCTGCAAGACTCCCGAGACAATGAGGATCCTGCTATCGCCACCTGTCTCACCATGGCCGAGCAAACCGTACAAAGAGCAAGCAAAGGCACAAACACCAGAGAGTGTTACAAGGGATCCGGTTCTTTACGCATCGAGCGAGGAGGGTACAGACAGCGTGATGGAGCACCCACTGTTCCCATCAACTCCAACTCGTAAGGTTGCAGAGGAATTGGTCACCAAGCACATGGCAATGCATTTGCATCATTTCGATAGCAGAGTCAATCGCCCTACTCGCGAGGAATATCTATTGGCTCTGTCCTGCGTGCCTACCTTAGGTCGTAGCTATAACCATAATCCTGGAGCCTATATGAAGCGAGCGCGAGAAGAGACGGAGAACCAGTACTGGAAGGCGAAGCGCATCTGTGCTGAGCCAGGCACGAAGGCACACACGTCTAAGAAGATAAAGACACACATCAATATTGCTCCAGCTCCAGCTGTTAGGCAACCAAGGAAGCCCGTGGAAAAGCCGGCTCCAGCAACTCCCGTGCAGCGAGTCAAGCGTACACCCAAGCCATCGCCAGCCATGAAAGCGCTGTCCTATCCACCCAAGGGTCGTTCTGAAACCCCAGAATTCAAAGCAGCAGGACAAAAGCGGCCTGAGGACGTGGATTACAATGCTCTGCCCGACTTTGCTCCCCCAGTCTCGACGCTGCAGCATAGTCCGAAGACACTGAAGGCTGATTGGACAAGCACCAATCCTCTCAACCTCTCTACTGATCCCGACCGCCACATCCTTCATGAGACGGAGGTCACTCTTGCAGCCACACTACGCCTGAGCTGTGCAACTTATCTCTGTAGCAAGCGTCGCATCTTTGAAGCCCGCCTCAACGCCTTGCGTATCGGCAAAGAGTTTCGCAAGACTGACGCACAGCAAGCTTGCAAGATCGATGTCAACAAGGCTAGCAAGCTTTGGACTGCCTTTGACAAAGTCGGCTGGTTCAACAAGGACTTCTTCCAGCAGCACCTTTGAGCTGCGGCGCTAGGTAAACGCTTGGTACATCTCTATGCTTCACGAGGCCTCCGAATTCGACACTTCCTGACCGCGAAACTGCGATGGATACGCATCTACGACACTTTTCCAACATCTACGGTATCGTTTTGTAATCGACACACTTTCTACCTTTGGACGCAGGCCAGCGGGCTGGCCCTGCATATTTTCGGCATCCGAAGGGCTTCACACCATTGGCACGTGTTAGGGACGATCACTCAGCTCATTCTTCATCATCTTGCATACAGCACGGCGTTTTCTGGTCACAACCCCATACGGTCATCCACCCCATTAAGGACGAGTCCGGCAGTGGTTTCGGCGTTTTTTGGTTTCGGCATCTTCACTCATATACCCGCCCCCTTGTTCTAGCTTTGGAGCAGTCACTCGGCACTTTCATTCATGTTGTTCTGGCTTTGACTTGGTGGGGAAGCATCTTGGACGAACTGTATGAGGGAGAGCCAGTATGGATGGGATTAGGTTTCCAGATGCTGTGGGGCTACAGGTTGCTTATGCTTGTGTCTTCTTATGTTAGGACCAGCTGTTCGATAGCATCAATGATCGATTCCACACCCAGCATTTAGGTGTCCGTGTGATTTGTAGTATTCTTTTGATGCAATTGAGTGATCTTCGATTCACTTAACATAGTGCTAGGACTTGACCTTATGACCTTCGATTCGAACGAATCAACGTCCATCCGCCCCATACCTTACTGTAGTAACTGGTTATAACCCTCACGAGGCCACAAAACCCTACGACTAACCCTGGGGTACATATATCAAGGCACACAATTCGCAATAATCCCCTCTCAATCTCTCCTCCCCCTCCCACCTCCCTTCACCACCTCCCTCCTCTCACACACTCTTCTCATTCAGTAAGGCACCCCCTCCCCACCCACGCCCCTCCCAAGGGGCAATCCTCCACCATGTTCGAACACAACGCCCAAGACACCTACCACCTCCGCCGCCACCGCGCCCGCTCCGTCATCCTCACCAACGACGAACTCGTCGAGATGCGCGCCGCGCAACGCACCTTCGAAGGCGCCTATATCCGCACAGCGCTGGGGCAGTTCTCTTTCTCACTGTACGAGCCACCTCCTTCCCAAACCGCCCATACCGCCCTGACGCGATATACCCAGGGTCATCCTCAAGATCTTCACCGCAGAATTCTACTCCATCGGCGCGCTATTCGCGATCTACGGCGCCGGTATCCTGCTGATCAGTTTGCTGAGAAGACAGCAGGGCAACAAGCAGTTCTTTGCGGAGGTGGGCGAGGATGGGCTGCATAGGAAGACGTTTCGCACAAGTGGGAATGTGGTGGTGGTGCTGACTGCGCTGTCGGTCGCTGCGTATGCGAGTTTGCTGGTGCTGACGCTTAGGCTTGGGGGATGAGGATGCTTGGATAAAGGGAGAGGGGAATGCAGGGGCCATATGATGGATTTCGGACTCCGAATACTGAGAGGGATTGGGGTCCATGATGAGGGTTGCACTGAAGGACACACGTCGTCGAAGAGGATCGGCGGAGCACCGGTTTCGAGAAAGCAGCGTTGGATGGGATGAGCGAACGTCAGCAGCCCCGGAAGAGCCCTGCGACGGCCTACATCGGCCTTTCAGGCGTCCCGAGCACCATATCGTCACCACCGCGCCGCTCTCTGTACACTGCCGTTGTGGTTCGGTTGATTCCGAGCCATATCAAAAGAAGAGGGAAGAGGTGTTGTCACAGGGAATAGCGACGATGAGACTTACAGCGAGGCCGGTCAACGAACTAGCCATCGACGAGTAAGACCGCCAAAGACGAGCTTGTCGATACGGAGCGATCCAGTATAAGGAGAATCAAAGTGGGAAATCTATTGATGAATCCTACGCCTTGGCGATCTGACGATTAAAGGACTTGGTCACCTCTACGTCTTTCACAATTGCGGAATTGGGTCATCCATCCATACTGCTCGAGTCCTCGCGACTGGGATTCTGACTCTTTTCGACTTCACCGATATCCTTTATCGCTGTCAACTACATTATTTGCTATATGGAAGACGCCGTGCGGTGACCGAGCGAGGCGTGGTCGACAATCAAGCGTTGATTGGACAATTCAGAACACAAGGCTGGCGGATGCAAACAGAGGATCTGATAGGAAGTAGATGTGAGGCAATCTGACATATCTCACGCAAACCTCTATCACTTCGCTGTCAGGGTGATCTTGCGATTCCTGTCACCTTCTCAATCCACTCTCAAATGCATGAGAAGTAGGCTCAACTTGGTAACCTTCTCGAAGCGCAGCTTTGTGGCTTGCTGTCACGCTAGATAGCCTAGAGAGCTAGATATACAGCAGCGGTGCGTCATTCGGCCGGATCGGAAAACAGCAAGGGTCCGAGGTTTGATTTCTGTCCAAACTAGCTCAAACAAACACTCGACTCAATTGCTCCATTCTCCATTCCTTACTGCCAGCTACGATCCAGCCATCTCTCCGAATCTCCCACAACATCCTAGCTTACAACTTCGGTCAGCTTCCACCCTCTGCGCTGTCCTTTTCGCCATCCTACAGACCCGCAGCTTCACCACTCTACACCTTCTTGCGCCCTTGCCGCCGACGAACACATCGGCCATGCCTTTACTAGGCGATGGTCGCACATACGTCTCTAACGACTATGAATCCATACCGGCGGATCTGTCCTCTCGCGCCGCACTTTCACGCCCCCAAAGTCGACACTCAGTCATCGCAAAGACCGCCATCTTCAACCACCGATATCCACCCTCCTCAAATGCATCTACAGCGACCTCTGATGGCAGACGATCGCCGGAGGAACAAGACCCAATACACGAAATGGCCCCGCCTCTGAGGGCATCAACAGCAGGATCTCTAGCACCCCAAACACTAAACGGAAGACACGGCGCAGCCATGACCGACACACCAGCGACTACGGCGCCAAACAGTCCCAAGATCGTGCCTCGTCGGCAAGACTCTGGGTCTACGACCGCCTCTCGCACGCGACCGACAACACTCGACATTCCAGGCTTGACCAAGTCTAGGGTCTCTCCTGACGGACGCATCGCCCAACGAGATGTAGGGTCGAAACTGGTCATTGTGATGGTTGGTCTGCCTGCAAGGGGAAAGAGCTACATCACAAAGAAGATTGCAAGATATCTGAATTGGCTTCAACACGACACTCGCATATTCAACGTGGGCGAGCGAAGGCGGGAGGCTACTGCTGGGCCTTTGTCACGGCCATCAACGGCTCGGCCAAAGGACGTTCTCCAAGGCTCATCCGTCGACCCTACTTCGCTCAACGGTGCCCGGGATCAGAGAGAAATGCTGCCTGCGCCCGCGCTGACTGCGCAGATCCTGATTAATGGCGAGGCTCAAAGTTTTTCCAATGGCGTGCATTCCCCACCGGCTGTCACGACATCGGATACTGACCAGTCGCGCTCAGAGTCACCAGAGCTGTTATCTCAGTCAGGCGAGCCTGCCCTCGATCAGTCTGGGGAGGCTTCGAGTCCCGAGTCGGAGCAGATGGATCAGTCTGCGCAGTTCTTCGATCCAGAAAACGCGAAAGCATCCCAATTGAGGGAGCAACTGGCGATGGCAACTCTGGACGAGCTATTGGATTACATACTCGACCAGGGCGGATCAGTGGGCATCTTCGATGCGACCAACAGCACGCTTGAACGGCGCAAGAAGATCATGGAGAAAGTCCGCGAGCGAGCGGGCCCAGAATTAGGAGTTCTCTTCCTCGAGTCGCTCTGTATCGATGAGAGCCTGCTCGAGTCAAATATGCGCCTGAAGCTTTCCGGCCCAGACTACAAAGACCAAGACCCCATCATCGCCCTCGCCGACTTCAAGGAACGAGTGGAACTGTACGCAAAGAAATATGTGTCACTTGGTGACTACGAAGAGCGCAACAACATGCCCTACGTCCAAATGATCGACGTCGGCCGCAAAATCGTCTCGCACCAGATCCGCGGTTTCCTCTCCGCACAAACAGTCTACTACCTCCTGAACTTCAACCTCGCCCCCCGCCAGATCTGGATCACGCGGCACGGCGAATCCCTCGACAACGTGAACGGCAAGATTGGCGGCGACTCCTCCCTCAGCGAGACAGGCTTCCGATACGCCCAAGCGCTGACCCGCTTCATCAAGCACGAACGCCAAGCCTGGGATACCTACCAGCAGCACAAAGCGCTCTGCACGCACTTCCCTCCTCGCCCCGGCGACACCACCCCGCCCAACCCCGAATACAGCCACGCCGCCTCGTGCTCCATCACCGAAAAGAACTTCTGCGTCTGGACCTCGATGCTCAAACGCAGTATCCAAACGGCGCAATACTTTGACGAGGAAGACTTTGAGCTGAAGCAGATGCGTATGCTCGACGAGCTCAATGCCGGTGCTATGGAGGGTCTCACGTACGACGAGATCAAGACCAAACACCGCGACGAGTATGAGCTGCGCAGGCAGGATAAGCTGCATTACCGGTATCCAGGGCCCGGCGGGGAAGGGTATCTGGATATCATCAATAGACTGCGGGCTGTTATTGTCGAGGTGGAGCGCATGACGGATCATGTGCTGCTGGTGGGCCATCGCAGCGTCGCGCGCGTGCTATTGGCCTATTTCAAGGGGCTGAGCAGGGAGGAGGTGGCGGATCTGGATGTCCCGCTGGGGATGCTGTATATGCTGGAGCCGGTAAGCCTGCCCTGCCCTTTCTTCCCCTGGGATGCCAACAACGGCTAACGCAAAACCCGCAGAAACCCTACGGCGTCGAATTCAAAGCCTATCGCTACAACCCCGACAGCGACTGGTTCGACCACGTCCCGGACTATCAGCTGCGGCGAGCGGCTTTCCAGACGGCGTCCTGACTCTCTGTATAACGATAATGAAGCGAAATTTAGCGAGGCGCTGGAGGGATACCGAGGGCCTTTGTAGGATGAATGGGGGCATACGTGGGCGGCATTGCAGGCGTTTGTCATCTACACTCTTGTGAAGCGCTGGAAATTGGGGGATAGCTACCGAGCACGGCATTGGTCGGACATGAACGTATCAGTATCGGTACCAACCCATACTCCTTGGCATCCACGAGAAATGTCATTCCCTCCATTGCGCTTCCCTCTTTCAAAATCCCCTCCCTCGCACCTCCCTTTGCACTCGTCAAGCCCCCCTCCCACTCCTCCCCCTCCCGGGCCTTCTCTGAATTC
>JAABUJ010004542.1_pt1 | contig 14519 bp, 16 predicted proteins | sample 5559131 | NCBI WGS metagenome assembly JAABUJ01 (sample SAMN10711875, study PRJNA513366) | rock metagenome | isolation source: Antarctica rocks | place: Antarctica: Victoria Land, Mt New Zealand nord | collected 2016-01-07 | reverse complement strand
CTGTTGTGGCTTGTGCAGAACGTTTGCGGGGCGCTGTGGTCCTTGTGGAAGCCCGAAAGCGGCGGCACGGCTTATTGGGCGCACATGGGCGGCTTCGCCTTCGGGCTGGTAGCCGCGCAGCTTACCGACCTCTTGCGCGACGGGCGGCAGGATTATCGCCTCCAGGATGCCCGCGCCTCTGCCGGACGCGGGCAGACATTGCTGACCGACGCTGTGCAGAACTACCGCGCATTTTTGGAGCACGACCCGCACAATGCCGGTGTCCGCGCCGAGCTGGCCCAGGCCCTGGTGCAAGGCGGCAGCGCGGAAGGGCGTGACGAGGCTGAGCTTGAAATGACCCGCGCCATCCGCCGCCGCCTCAAAGACGACCAGGTGCCCCAGGCGGTTGCCGCCTGCGCCGAAGCCCGGCGTCTGGGCCTCACTTTGGTGCTGTCTGCGCGCGAAAGCCTGCGGCTGGGCGGCGAGGCGGAAGACTTGTCTGATTTAGACACCGCCGCGTGGCTGCTGCGCATGGTGCTCAGCCATGCCCCCGACACCCCGGAAGACGAGATGGCCCGCTTCAAGCTGGGCCGCATTCTGCTGCGCACCGACCGCCAGGAAGCGCGTTTGGTCTTGTCTCGCTTTTTGGACTTGTACCCGGCCAGCGAGTGGTCCCGGCAGGTGCGCGACCTGGTGCGGCAAACCTATGCTTAAGAGGCGACAAACATATGTTTGATATTCTCGCCTAATGGAAACAACTCCTTCAGCACTCACGCTGAGAAGCATAAGCACAGGAGATTAGAAGCTATGGCCGTAGAAGACTTGCAGAAAAACGAGATGATGGCGCATTTGCTGGATTCCCTCGACCACAAAAAGGACATCGGGCACTATGGACGCCTGGTCTTTGCGATGGTGGCCCGCCACTTTATGACCGAAGACGAAGTGGTCACCTATTTGCAGAAAGACAAGGACTTCAGCGAGGAGCAGGCGCGCGCTTTGTATGAGCAGGTGCAGGGTGCGGACTACAACCCGCCCCGCCGCGAGAAGATATTGCAGTACCAAGCCGAGCAGGACTTCCCCATCATCCCGAACCCCGACGACCCTGATGCCGGCAATGTCTACCGCGACCTTAATTTCCCCGAACACGTCTACGAGCATATTCAGGATTACCGCAACCACAAGTCTCACGCCTAAACTTGGGCGTTTCTGTTTTACAAGCCAAAGGCTCCCCATCACTGGGGAGCCTTTTTCTATTTGCCTAACCAGTACTTACGCTTTGCCAAAGCTGATTAAGCGCGCGGCAACGACGGAACAAAACCGTCCGTCGTTGGTTCGCGCTTGTAAAGCGCAGACAATGCCTTCGCAATGCCCCCCAAACGCGCAGGCAGACCCTCGGCACTTGCCGCGCGAGCCGCTTTATGCTACACTAACAGCAGCAAACCACTTCACCGAAAGCAGGGCCTAATTTTTATGGCGAGCCGGATTACTTTATACGGGCCTCCCAGCCACCCCGACATCAAACGCTTGCAGCGCGAGATGAATGTCATGTATGTGGACTACAACCTGGCCGACCCGCGCCGCGATGCCCGTGCCCAAAGCCATCTCGCGGAACAGATCGGCGAGGTCAAAACCCTGCCCTTGGTGGAGGTGCAGCGGGCGGAAGGCAGCGGCAGCGTGTTTTTGACCAATCCCGACGAGCCGACCCTGCGCCAGTGCTTGTACAGCGAAGACATTCTCAGCATCACGGCGTACTGGCTGTAAATATCTGCCATGCCTGAACCCTGCCCGCTGTGCCCGCCTGCGCGTCCTGTCCTTGCCGAGAATAAAGATTGGCGTCTGGTGCTGAACGAAAACCAAGGGACGCTGGGGCGCGTCTATTTAGCCCTCAAGCGCCATGAAACAGACGTGACGGCCCTCGCGCCGGACGAAGTGTTGTCGCTGTGGCAGTGCGCCGGGCAGGCGAAGCGGGCACTGGAAAACTTGTTTGCGCCCGACCATTTCAACTACTTGTTCCACATGAACCTGACGCCGCACGTGCATATGCACATCTACCCGCGCTACAAATCAGAACGCACCTTTGCCGGGCAGTCGTTTGCCGACACGCACTACGGCGGCCACTACGACCCGCACCAAGCGCGGATGCTGGACATGGAAACAGACAATCGGCTCGTGCATGTCTTGCGGCAAGCCATGAGCATGGAAGGAAGCGGCGAATGATCGCGCACCTCAGCGGCACATTGGCCCGCCTGGAAAGCACGTTTGTCGTGCTGGATGTCGGCGGCGTGGGCTACAAAGTGTCCGTGCCGGTCAGCGTCATGACCCGGTTTGCCGTGGGCAGTCAGGCTGCTCTGCATATCCATATGCACGTGCGGGCGGAAGAAATCAGCCTGTACGGCTTTGCGGAAGCCAATGACCAGCGCGTCTTTGACCTGCTGCTCGGGGTGACCGGCATCGGGCCGAAAGTCGCGCTGTCCATGCTGTCCGCGATGGATGCGGACACACTCGCGCGAGCGGTTGTTGGTGAGGACGCCAAGACCCTGGTGCGCATTCCGGGCCTCGGCCTGAAGACCGCGCAGCGCCTGATTTTAGAGATGAAAGACAAGATGTCCGCCCTGCTGTTTGAACGCAAAGTGGACGCCAGCCAGGCCAAAAGCGCCCGCTCCGGCCCGGAGGACATTCTGGACGACGTGGTAGATGGCCTTGTCAACCTGGGCTACAACAAAAACGACGCCCGCAAAGCTGGGGAAGCCGCCCTGCAAGCATCGGCAGACAAGAGCAATATCGGGCTGGCCCTGCGCGGGGCGCTGAACATCCTCACCGGGGCAGGCAGCAAAGGGTAGGGGGCGAAACCTCGGGCTTGCAGATTGATGTGACGCCGAGTGCCGGGGTGTAAAGCCAATAGCAGTGGCGAGTGCCGGGGGTGTGAAACCCCCGGCAGAGATGAAGCCCGGCCCTCGCGGGCATAAGAAGGACACTGTCCACCATGTCTTACACCCGTGAGGGTGTGGCCTCACACTCGCCGGGGGTTTGTTTGTCCCCTGTGCAAGCCTCTGCCAAGGGTTGTTTGCCCCAGGCAAGTGACATCAGTTACTGAGATGCAGCCAGCAAAAAAGATGCAATCAACAAAAAGTCACAAGCAAGCGCAGCTCGCTTCCTGCCTGGACAACGCAGGCTATGCAGTTCTATTGGAAAAGGGCAAGGTGTACCAGGTCATCCCCGATGCAGACGCGGCCTCGTTTGGCGAAGTGCGCATGATTGACGAGACAGGCAAAGACTACCTGTTCCCCGCGTGCCGCTTCGCACCAGTCATTCTGCCGCAAGGATGCTCAAGGGAGCGTGCAAGTGCATGAATGAACGCATCCTCACGCCCGACAATAGCGACGAAGACCGGGATGAATACTCGCTGCGGCCCAAGCGCCTGCGCGAGTTTATCGGGCAGCCCAAGATCAAAGAATCGCTAGGCATCTTTCTGCAAGCGGCGCAGGGGCGCGGCGAGGCTCTTGATCATGTCCTGCTGCACGGCCCGCCGGGCCTGGGCAAGACCTCGCTGTCGCTGATTATCGCCAACGAAATGGGGGCGTCCCTCAGAGCCACCTCTGGCCCAGCGATTGAGAAAGCGGGCGACCTCGCCGCCATCCTGACCAACCTGGAGCCAGGCAGCGTGCTGTTCATGGACGAAATCCACCGCCTGCCGCGCGTCGTGGAGGAAATCCTCTACTCGGCAATGGAAGACTACCAGGTGGATATTATCATCGGGCAGGGGCCATCCGCCCGCACGGTGAAACTAGACATCAACCCGTTTACCTTGGTGGGGGCGACCACGCGGGCGGGCATGCTGACTTCGCCCCTGCGCGATAGGTTCGGCATCCAGCAGAACTTTGAGTTCTACACGCCCGAAGACTTGGTGGAGATTATCATCCGCTCGGCGGCCATCCTGAACGTGGATATTGATTTGGGGGGAGCGAGCGAGCTGGCCCGGCGCTCGCGAGGCACGCCGCGTGTCGCCAACCGCCTGCTCAAGCGTGTCCGTGACTTCGCGCAGGTGCGGGCGGATGGGCATATCTCGCACGAAGTGGCTTCGGCGGCTCTCGCCATGCTGGAAGTGGATGCGCGGGGACTGGACGAAACCGACCGGCGTTTGCTGCGGGCGCTGACAGAGAAGTTCGGGGGCGGGCCGGTGGGCGTGGAAACCCTGGCTGCCGCCGTGTCCGAAGAGCGCGACACGATTGAAGATGTCTACGAGCCATACCTGATGCAGCAGGGCTTTTTGCAGCGCACGCCGCGCGGGCGGGTCGCCACGCGCCTGGCCTGGCAGCACCTGGGCTTGACACCGCCGCCGAGTGCGCCGGGGCAGGGGACATTGCTCTAGTTTACGAAGTGTGTTCGCGGCCCCAACGCGCCTTGACAAACCCGCGCGGGTGTGATATTCTAAAGCATAACGCTGGGCAGTTTACTGGAAGACGGCCCCGACCCTGCCTGAGGATACTCCCTTGTTTTGCACCGAATGCGGCACCAAAAACAGCGCGGACAGCAAATACTGCCGTGAATGCGGCACCAAGATCAACGACGGCTACCGCACCATGATGCTGTCGCTGGATGACCTGCGCGCTATTGACAACGAAAAGAACCAGGAGCGCCTTGCCAAGCTGCTGGATATGGCGTTCTGGCACAACGAAGCCGGCAATGCCGATGCGGCTGTGTTGGCCTGCGAAGCCGCCCTCGCGATCCACCCGCAAAGCACGACCGCCCACTCGCTGCTAGGCACACTGTACGAGAAGCGTGGCGACGACGCCAAAGCTATTCATCATTTTGAGGCGGTCGTGTCGCTCAACCCAGACAGCGCCGCCGATGCCGCAAAGCTTGACCAAGTGCGCCGGGGAGTCCATGTCAAGGCTGCCGCGCCCCCACCCGCCTACAAATGGATTCCGCCTGCCCTCGCTGGGCTGAGCGTCGTGGGTGTTACGGGCAAAGTCAAAGGCAAGCTGGCCGAGACCAGTACGCCTCCTGGTGAAGTGTCTGGGCCGCGCCTGCGTCCGCTCAGCCCGCTCCAGGGTTCTGCACTGGCATTTGTCGGCGCGCTGCTCGTGGGCGGCCTGCTGCTCAGGCCCACCACGCCTGCTCAGAGCACGCAGCGTTCATATACCCCTGCCGCCGCGCCGTCGCCTGCCCCTCTGCTCGCGCCTGCCCCAAGCCTTGCCAGTGCCGCGCCGCTTGTGTCCACAACTGCCCCGCCGCCCGTGATGCTTGCGCCCGGTGCCAGCGGCGGACGCGGCGGGCTGCCGCGCTTTGGCCCCGACCCGTTCGCCGATGCTTCCGGTCCGGTCGGCCCCACGACGCCTTTGGCTCGGACGGCTCGCGTTCCTGCCGCCCCGCGCGTGCCCCGGAGCGCGCGTCCTCCCTCTCATGGGCGCTCGGTGGCTGCCCTGCCGCCGCTGTCTCTGCGCGCTGTGCCGCTGCCCGGCGAATACAGCCTCGCGCCCGCCCCGGTATCGGTTCCCCGCACGGCGTCTTATACGCCTTTTGCCTCGGTCGCTGCCGTGCCGCAGCACACGGTTGTTGTGTCCAGCCTGGGCAGTGCGCCGCCGCCTGCCGCGTTTTCCTCGCCTTCGCGTATTCGCATCACCATTCACAATGCAACGCCGAGTGGGGGCATTTCGCTGTCCAACCGCGACCTGCCTCCCGCTGACCGCCCGGATCAGGCATCGTCGGCTGGGGACATGGCCCAGCAGAACGCGATTACCTTGCAGCAGCAGGGCGCATACCGGCAGGCCGCAAGCGCCTATCGTGAAGCCATCCGCGCCTTCCAGGCGCAGATTGTCAACGGACGCGATGTGGAGACCGCAACGCGCGCTCTTCAGGCATGCCAGACAGGACTTCAGATTTGCCAGCAAAGCCGTTAGTTTTATTCGCCTGCGCGGGCCTGCTCGGGGGCGCTGCCCTGGTTCCCCGCACTGCGCACGCTGCCCCGCCCATCACGCTGGTGTTGTTTCCGCGCACCCTCAGCAGCGATGATGATGTGAAAGCCCTAGTGGATGTCCGCAAGAAGCTGCGCACAAACACTGCCTATGAAGTGATCACTTACGACCCCAACTCGTCTGCCGTGAAGCGGGCGGCGGCGGAAGCCAATCACCCTGAATGGCTTTCCGACCCGATGGGCAATGACGCCGAGCGCCTTGCGCTGACCCGTGCATTAGGAGCCGCCTTCTCCATTATCATTGCCAGAGCCGACGGGCGCGGCAAGATGGATGTGCGCGTTGATGAAGCCGCCGCGTCCGCCCGCACTTGGAGCGGCTATGATGAAAAGGCGGACGATGCCAACCGGTTTATTCGTCAGCAGGCGTCCTTTGCCCTTGCCAATCGCCTTCCCATCCCCGCCGTTCCGCTGTCGCCTCCTGTTGTTGTCGGGAAGGTTTCTGTCCCTGCGACGGCTCCGGTCAAGTCTGCGCCCCTTCCCCTTGCGCCTGCCGCTGTTCCAGTGCCTACGCCTCCCGCGCAGGCCGCAGCACCGACACCCGCGCCCACTGTTTCTGCCACCGTGCCTGCTCCCGCGCCAACAGCGAGTGTGCCGCCTGCCGCCGTGATGCCTGCCGCGCCCACGACAGCAACAACTTTGCCGCCTGCCTCGCCCCCACCCGCCGCAGCGCCAACCACTCCCGCACCCACGCCCGCAGCGGTGCCGCCCGTACCTGCGCCCGCTCCGATGGCAAAGCCGTTGCCTGTCTTGCCCACGCCTGCAATCGTGCCGCCCATGCCTGCCCCGGCGGTCGCGCCCGTTCCTGCCGCCGCCGCTCCCGCTTCTGTGCCGAGCACGCCCGCTCCCGCTGCTGCACCTGTGCCGGTTCCCACCGCTCCCACTTCTGCTCCTGTGCCGAGCACGCCTGCTCCCGCCGTTCCAGCCTCGCCTGCACCTGCGCCGGCTCCTGCCGCCACCGCTCCTGCCACTCAGTCAGCCACGCCTGCGCCTGTCTCTGGGCCTAGTGCGCCTGTTTCTTCGGTGCCCCCCGTGTCGCGCCCGCTGCCACAGCCGCCTGTTCGCCTTTCCCCAGTGCCGCCTGTGACGATGCTGCCCAAGCGCCTGCCGCCGGTTGTTTCTGCGCCTGTGCAGGACGCTGCGCCCACGGTAATTGTTCCCGTTCGCAGCGCGCCGCCCGCTCAGCCCCTGCCCCCGGTGCGCGTGTCCGCCGCGCTGCCCGGGCAGGGCAAAGCCGAACAAACTTTGGTGGTGCCGTCCCCTTTGCCAATCCCTGCGCCCAGCCAGGTCGTTGTTGCGCCTGCCCCCCCTGCCGCTATGCGCCCCGATGAAGACTTGGTGCCCGTGCGCGGCTTGCTGACACAGGGCGATACGGCCCTCAGCGCGGGCAACTTTGTCGCCGCCATCGCCGCTTACCGCGATGCTATCAACGGTGCGCCGCTGTCTATGGCGCCGCGCCTTAAATTGGCGCAGGCTTACCTGCAAAGCGACCGCCGCGACAAGGCTTTGAGCGAGGCCCAGCGTGCCCTCGCCCTCGCCCCGAATGACCCTGCCGTGCAGCAGTTTCTGATGCAGCTTGATGCCGAAACCGGCTCCTCAGACGGCGCGGTGGCCCGCTTCCAGGCCGTCGCCGCGCAAAGCCCGCAAGACCCCAACGCGCACCTAGAGCTTGCCGATGCCCTGTGGAACAATGGCGCGCTTTCCCAAGCCGCGGACGAGTACCAAACCGCGCAGTCTTTGGCAGGCCCGCACACGCCCGCCGCGCGCCAGGCCGCCGCCCATCTCGCGCGTTTGTATGCCGCTCAAAGCCGTTATGCCGACAGCCTCGCCGCCCTCGCCCATGCTGGGGCCGGTGGTTACGCGCTGGCATTGGGTATTGTGCAAAGCCGCGCGGATACTCTGCGCAGCATGCTGGATGCGGGTTTGGGCAGCATGGATGCAGGCAAAACCACGCATGAAGCGTTCTACAAAACCGCCAGTGATGCTGCCGCTCAGGCACAGGCGCTGGCCGACTTCGTGGTCAAAGTCACGCCGCCGTCCGCGTTCCGCGTTTCGCACCTGCACCGCGTGCTGGCAACACACCTGATGGCGCAGCAGGCCGCTGTTCTGGTAAACTATGTGGAAACGTCGGATGCAAGCTTTTCAGGCCAGGCCGCCCTGCTGGAAAAAGAAGCCGCCACCGAGATGCTGACCGCCCATGCCGCCGAACAAAAGCTTGGCCTGTGGGACACTCCGCACGCCGAAGCCAGCAACTGACCGATTTTATCCCTTTAGTAAAGCAGCGTTTTTTATGTCTTTCTGGTCTTTTTTGGGACAGGATGAGGATGCCGGGCCGGGGTGGGGCAAAGCGCCACGCCTGACGGTCGGCGAGGTTGTCCGCCTGCAAGTGGGCGGACGCAGCGACGGCACCGTCTCGCTCGCCAAAGTCAATGCCGTTGGCCTGCGCCGCATCTTTCTTGATTTGGAAGGCAATACGCCCCTGCCGCGCCAGCCTCTAACCTTGTTCTTTGACCGGGGCGATGCCCTGTACCACTTTGAAACGCGCATTGTCGGCCCTGCCCGGCGCAATGCCATCGCCATCGCCTGGCCGCGCAAGATTGTGCGCCTCCAGCGCCGCCAGTTTTACCGCCTGCTTTTAGAAACCCCCACCACGTTTCGCCTGCTGTCGGCTGTCGGCACCCATGCGCCTGTCGTGGCACGATTGGTCAACTTGTCGGGCGGCGGGGCGCTGCTTGCTGTCGGCAAGCCGCTGGGGGCCGGGCTTGCCGTCAGCGTGCGCATTCCGAGCGGCAAAAGCGGCGACCTGATTTCCGTTGAGGCCGAAACCCTGGACTGCCAGGTGGAAACGCAGGGCAGTGCGCGCGTGTACTTTGTGCGCCTGCACTTCCGGCCCCTGCCGGAGCGCGATGCCGAAGCCATTGTCGCGTTTATCCACGAGCGGCAGCGCGCCCTGCTCCGCAGCCGCAAACTGCTGCGCGCGTGACGGCATTCTTTCCTCACTGTCAGTTTTACCCATGAAGTACGCGCTTTTCCCATGTGGCGACGGCATTGCAGACGTTTTGCGAGGGCTGATTGAAGGCGCACCAACGACGGATGTAATTGTTCCGTCGTTGGGACACGCTCGCCACGCGCACGAAACACGCTTGCCGCGCCTACAAAGCGGCCTTGTCCCGCGACAGAAAGCCATTCCTAAACTGAGCCAAAGTGGATGTGCCTATTGACGCACAAAAGCGCCACCTGCACTGAGTACGGGCGGCGCTTTCTTGTGCCGGGATGTTGCGTGGGCCTAGACGGCGGCAGCGCCTTCGCCATAAGTCTTGCTGAGGGCGGCGACGGCAACCTGCGGGATCAGGGCAAACAGCTTCTCGGCAGCTAGATTTTCCTCCTGGATGATGGAGGCGGCAATCTGCGCCGTTTCGGTGTCGCCCACGGCAGACGCGTAGGACTGGAGCGATGTGTAAGCGCCAATCTCAAAATGCTCAAATGAGTAGGCTTTGATGACGTCCTGAGTCTGCTTGTCCTCGGTGTCATGGAAGGCATTGACCAGGTTGCTGCCCTTGGCGATGACCGAGTTCAGGAGGTTTTTGCCGCCTGCGTCTTTGCCGCCCAAGGCGCCGATGCGCGTATGCAGCCGGTCAATCTGCGACTGCGTCACCGAGATATGCTCGGTGACCACGGCGCGAACGTCCGGGTCGGTGGCCTGTTTTGCCAGGTCTTGCAAGGATTCCAGCCCGCCTACTTCTGCTGCATGAGAGTCGGTAAGGTAGCGCAGCACGCGCTCCGTTGCGTTTTCAGCCATGTGTTTTCTCCGTTTGTTTTTCGGTGTAAAAGTGGATGCTCATTCGCATCTTTGGCACTATACCCGGCGCAAAATAAAGATATGGCAGGCAGACACGGCTCTGTTTGGGCCTGTTCTTCGTTTATTTTCCGCCTGTTTTCGTTTGTTCATGGTGGTACACGCGGCCCTTCCACACGCTGCCATGCCGGGACAAAGCGTGGTAGGCGGAATTGATGCCGATGCCGATCACCATGCCCCAGGCGAGCGGGTTGAGCAGCGCATAACCCGCGCTGTCTCGCCCAAAGCGCACGGTCAGGGCGAGGCGCACCCCGGCGAGTGTCAGAAAGGCAATGGCAGGGAAGACAGCCCACGCGCGCCCCAGGGCGAGGCCGTAAACGGCAAAAAACGGCGGCAGCACAAAGACGCAGGCGATCATGCCCAGCACGCTCAGGAGCAGGGGGAGGTTTTTGGAGAATGCCGGGAACAGGTTCTTGCTAAAGCCCGCCCACAGCGCAGGCAGGCCCTCGTACATGCGCACGGCATAGGTGCGCGAGCCGTCGCCGTACCACAATGTCCGGCCCAGGCGCTTGACGCGCTGAGCAAACTTCACATCCTCGGCGAGCTGCTGGCGCACGGCGCGGTGCCCGTCCACGGCAAAGTAAGTTTCCCGCTTCAAAAACAAAAACGCCCCATTCGCGGCAGCAAACCACGGATGGCTTGTGCCGCGAATCAGGGGAGTCGGCAGGAAGGCGTAGATAATAAAGTATTGGATGGGAATGAGCAAACGCTCCCAAAAGCCCTGGCACTGCAAATCAGGAACCAGGGAAACGACATCGGCCTGGGATGCCTGCATCGCGCCCAGGGCCAGCAAAAGGGCATCCGGGGCAAAGGTGCAGTCGGCATCCGTCAGCAGAAGAAACTCGCCCCGCGCGGCCTGCGCCATCTGCCAGACCGCATTGGGCTTGCCGTACCAGCCTGGCGGCGGCTCAGCCCCCACCAGCACCCGGAGCCGGCCATCCTGGTCGCGAAGGCGGCACAAAATGGCATACGTGTCGTCGGACGAGCGGTCGTCCAGCGCAATCACTTCAAGATTAGGATAATTCAGGCTCAGCAGCGACCGAAGGCAGGCTTCAATATGGGCTTCCTCGTCGCGTGCAGGCACGAGAACGGAGATCAGCGGCAAGGCGGCATCGCCTCCTGTCGCGACAAACGCGCGCGGCTTGCGAAAGCACGCAAAGTTCACCAAAGCCGTGCCCGCCAAGCCCAAGGCCATCAGCATCGTCGCCACTTGATACCAAAAAGTCGCCGTCGTTATCACGCAGTGAGTATACCGCCAAACACCGAGGGTATTCTCACGGCACCCTCTCTTGAGTGCTGTCTTAGCGCGCCCCGCGTCTGCATTGACATGCCGAGGCCTAGTATGCTAGACTAAGGCGTTATGATGCCCGCAACTTCCCCCCTGAATATGCAGACTTTGGACATTGACGCGCAGATGGCGCTGCTGTCGCGCGGCACATCCGACATTATCCCGCGCGAAGGGTTAAAGAAGAAACTGCTGGACGCCGCTAGAGACGGACGGCAATTGCAGATTAAACTGGGCTTAGACCCCACTGCCCCCGATATTCATCTGGGCTTTGCCGTGGTGCTGCGCAAGCTGCGGCAGTTCCAGGATTTGGGACACCAGGTCGTAATTATTATTGGGGACTATACAGCGCTTATCGGCGACCCGTCGGGGCGCAGCGCGACCCGGCCCATGCTGTCACCCGAAGAGATTGCGGCGAACGGCAAGACGTATATTGACCAATTGGCCCGCATCCTAGACCGGGACAAGATGCAGGTGCGGTTCAACAGCGAGTGGCTGGGCAAACTCAGCTTTGCCGACCTGGTGGGGCTTGCCTCGCGCATGACAGTCGCCCAGGTTTTGCAGCGCGAGGACTTTGCGACCCGCTACCGGGAAGGGCAGCCTATCAGCCTGCATGAACTCTTGTACCCCTTAGCGCAGGCGTATGACAGCGTTTCTATTCGCGCCGATGTGGAGATGGGCGGACAGGATCAAACGTTCAACAACCTCGCGGGCCGCCACTTGCAGGAGCAGATGGGACAGGAGCCGCAAGTGGTCCTGCTGATGCCGCTCCTGGTGGGCCTGGACGGCCAGAAGAAGATGAGCAAGTCGCTCGCCAACTATGTCGGCATTACTGAGTCGCCCGACGCCATGTTCGGCAAGCTGATGTCCATCACCGATGAACTGATGCCGATGTATTATGAGCTTTGCACCGACATTGATATGAATGAAGTGCAAATGCTCACCGACAGCGCGCAGACGCACCCGCGCGAGGCCAAAAAGCGGCTGGCGCGCGAGATTATCGCCCTGTACCACTCGCCCGAAGCCGCGCAGGCCGCCGATGACACGTTTGAGGCGATCCACGGCAAGGGAAAAAGCGCCGACGCCGTGCCGGACGATGTTCTGGATGTGGCTGTTCCCAATGAGATGGTGGATGCCGAAGGGCATTTGCGCCTGGCAAGCCTGGTCAGCCTGGCCGCGCCGAGCCTTGCGCCGACCAATGGGCAGGCCAAGCGCCTGGTGCAGCAAGGCGGTGTGAGCGTGGACGGCGAAAAGATCACCGACCCTGCCGCGCTGGTGACGGTGCAAACGGGAATGATTGTCAAAGTCGGCAAAAGCCACTTTGCGCGTCTGATAGCGCCCACAAGCGGGTAAGAAACATCTTATGGAAACGACCGCAAACACATCCACATTCAGTGATCCTGCAACCCTGGACGGGGCGGCCCCCCCTTTGGCATCACTGCCCCTGAGCACGGCAGAAGACGGAGCCGGGCACCCCGCCACCGATCCGGTTTTGTTTGAAGCCGAGATGAACCCGCACCTGGACGCTCTGTACCGCAACGCCCTGCGCCTGACCGGCAACGCCAACGATGCCGAAGATTTATTGCAGGACACGTACCTGCGCGCGTACCGCTTTTTCTATCAATACCAACTGGGAACCAATGCCAAGGCATGGCTGTTCCGAATCATGAACACAGTTTTTCTAAACGAGTACCGCAAACGGGTGCGGCAGGGCGAAACAGTCTCCTACGACGGCCTAGAAGACTTCTACCTCTACAACCGCCTGTCGGAAGACGGGGTCGGCGGCGACCACCCCGAAACCGACAACCCGGAAAAGGCAGTTTTAGAAAAGCTGGATATTGAGATTATCCAAAAGGCCATTGACGCTCTGCCGCCCGAGTTTCGGGAAACAGTGGCCCTGGCAACATTAGAAGAAATGGCCTATCAAGAAATCGCAGACACTTTAGAAATCCCGGTCGGCACAGTCCGTTCGCGCCTTTCGCGCGGGCGCAAGCTGCTGCAAAAAGCCTTATGGGATTACCTCAACGGGGACGAATCACGTGGATAAGCAGCAACACACAGACGACGCAGTAGAAGCAGCGAAGCTTGCCTACTGCGCCAACGCCGGCGACATCTACTCGTGCGAGGAAGCCCTGCGCCGCCTCAACGATTACCTAGACCACGAGCTGACCCCGGACGAGCGGGTGGTTGTTATACAGCACCTAGAAATCTGCAAGCCTTGCTTCAAGCGGTTCTCGTTTGAGCAGACGCTGATTGTTTCGCTGCGCGAAAAGCTGACCCATCTGCGCGCCCCGGAAATGCTGCGCGCCAAGCTGCACATTCTGCTGCGTCGCCCTGAGTAGATTAGGACACAAAAAAGCCCCGCGCCATCAGGCGCGGGGCTTTTTCGGTATAAAAAGCCAGTTAGAAGCTAGTTATCTGCGAAGGGGTCATCCAGGTCATCCTCAGCGGGCGCGGGGTAGCCGCCGCGCTGTCCGCCGCCGCTAGGGGCTGCATTGGCCGGACGACGGTTGGGCGCCGGTGCGGAAGCGCGCGGGGCTGGCGCGGGGGCCGGTTCATCGTCATACGCATCGCCATCGGGAGTACCTGACCCGCTGCGATTGTAATCGCCGCCTCCGCCCGAGTTGCCGCCGCCATAGCTGCCGGATCGCTCGCCGCCCCCGCCCTCAGCGCCATCTTTGGGGCGTTCCAGCGACTTCAGGTTGTCGGAGACCACTTCCACATCACGCCGCTTTTGGCCGTCCTGCGTGACATATTCACGTACCTGCAAGCGGCCTTCGATAGCCACCAATCGCCCTTTGCCCAGATAGTTGGCGGCAAACTCTGCCGACTGACGCCAGGCGACGATGGAGATGAAGTCGGCCTGCGCTTCCTGTCCGCCCTGCTTGGCCTCATTAGAGATGGGGCGGTTGACGGCAAGGCGGAACTGCGTCACGGCGATGCCGCTCGGCGTATACTTCAGCTCAGGGTCATTGGCAAGGCGGCCAATCAAAATCACTCTGTTTAACATGTCTCACTTCTCCTTTGTCTGTTCTCGTTACACGGTTGTCGGCAGTGTTTGTGTTACTCGGCGGGAGCTTGTTCCGGCGCAAGGGCTGGGGCGGCGGCTTCGGTTATGGCTGCCGGGGCTTCGTCAGCGGCAGGCGCCTCTGCAACAGCAGGCATATCTGCGGCAACAGCAGGCATATCTGGAACAGGCGCGGCGACCATTGCGGGCACAATCTCCACAGGCGCAGGCTGGGGCGCAGCGGCAGCTTGGACGGCTTCCGCGTCTCCTGCGAGTGATGCGGATGCGTCCTCATCCTGGCGGACAATCATGGCGCGTATCTGGTCTTCGCTGATCTGGAAAATGCGCCGCAGTTCGCTCTCGGCCTGCGCCGGGCCGGAGAAGTGCATTATGACATAGATGCCTTCTGTACGCCCCTGGA
>JAABUJ010004541.1_pt1 | contig 14525 bp, 17 predicted proteins | sample 5559131 | NCBI WGS metagenome assembly JAABUJ01 (sample SAMN10711875, study PRJNA513366) | rock metagenome | isolation source: Antarctica rocks | place: Antarctica: Victoria Land, Mt New Zealand nord | collected 2016-01-07 | reverse complement strand
ATGGCCGCACTGGCTAAAGCATCATCCGACCGGACGGGATCATCCATCGGATGAAGCTGCTCGCTCAAACAAAGAACTAGCGCCTGTTCCGTGCGTCTTTCCGCTCGGAACAGGCGCTAGGCTACTTGGCTGGCATCATCTGCCCGCGGATTTCCCCGGCCGGATTCGTTGCGGTGTGCACGTTCGCGTAGAGCTTGCCAGCCTCCAGGTCGGCCATCTGCGCGTCCGTCAGGACGGCCGTCCCCTTCACCGGGCTCGTCAGCGGGGCCGCGATCGGTACTGCGACGCCGGCATTCGCGCCGGGTTCGGCAGGCCCGTGGAAATGGGCGGCGGTCGCCGGGCCAGACAAGCCGGAGTAGGTCATCGTGTAGCTGAGCGTCTTGCTCGAGGTGTCGAGCGTCGCATCGGTCGCGCCGCGGCCCTCGGTCGTCTTGGCCGGAATCTCGGACGCGCCGTTCATGTCGCCGTGGAATTTCATCGTCTCGGCACGTGCGTTTGCCGCGATGAGGCAGGTTGCGGCGGCAAGTAGCAGGCTTTTGCGAAGCATGGACGTATCCCTTGATGTTGCTAGCGTCCATAACCGTTCACCCGCCCGATGCGGATGTCCACCGTTTTCAAGATCGAGTCCCGATGCCCGAACCCCACGCCATGCCCCAGCCGATCGGTCCCCTGGTGGATGCAACTCCCCGCCCGCTGCCCGCGCGCATCCGCCTGTCCGGACGCGAGGTCGTGCTGGAGCCGCTGCACGTCCGCCATGCGCCCGAGTTGTGGGACGCCGCCCGCGACGCCGATCCGTCCTGGGCCTACATGGGATACGGCCCGTTCGCCGACGCCGGCGCCATGGCCCGGCACGTCGCCGCCTTCGCCGCCACGCACGACCCCATGGCCTGGGCCGTGCGCCCGGTCAGCACGGGAATCGTTTCCGGCTGGTTGACGCTGATGGAGATCGAGCCGGCGAACGCCGCGATCGAACTCGGCAACATCTGGTTCGCCCCCCGCATGCAGCGCACCCGCGCCGGGACGGAGGCCATGCTGATCCTGCTGCGCCTGGCTGCCGACGACCTCGGCTACCGCCGGCTGGTGTGGAAGTGCAACGCGCTGAACGCCCCGTCGCGCCGGGCGGCCGACCGGCTCGGCTTCACCTACGAGGGCACCTTGCGCGACCACAAGGTGGTGAAAGGCCGTTCGCGCGACACGGCGTTCTACTCGATCCTCGCCGACGAGTGGCCCGCGCGCCGCGATGCCATGCTTGCTTGGCTCGACCCGGCCAACTTCGCCGCAGACGGCAGCGCCCGGCGCAGCCTGCCCAGCTTCCGGGGCTGAACCGATGTTCTCAGGTGAAGCGCTGACGCATCTGCTGCAGCATTACGGCTACGGCCTGGTAGGCGGGGTGATCTGCCTCGAGGCGATGGGCCTCCCGTTGCCGGGCGAGAGCATGATCATCGGCGCGTCGATCTATGCGGCCACCACCGGCAAGCTCGACATCGGGTTCGTGGTCCTGGCGGCCTCGATCGGCGCGATCCTCGGCGACAACCTCGGCTACCTGATCGGCCGTTCCGCCGGCCTGAACCTGCTGGAGCGCTATGGCAAGCGTGTCGGGCTGACCGAGAAACGCCTGACGCTCGGGCGCTACCTGTTCCAGCTTCATGGCGGGAAGGTGGTCTTCATCGGCCGGTTCATCGCCATCCTCCGCACCTTCGTGGCGCTTCTGGCCGGCGCCGCGCACATGGAATGGAAATCGTTCCTGTTCTACAACGCCGTCGGCGGCGTCGCGTGGTCCGCGCTGTACGGCTTCGGCGCCTACGCGCTCGGCGAGTCCGCGCGCAACGTGTCGGGCCCGCTCGGCATCGGCCTTGCCGTGGTCGCCGCGGTCGTCCTGATCGTCGCCATCGTGCTGCTGCGACGTAACGAGCAGCGGCTGGAGGAACGCGCCGAGCAGGAGATGTCCAAGCAGGGCGCGTGAGCCTGCCCTAGGCCAGCGGCAATGCCGGGTCCCGCTCCGTCGCGCCCCGGTGCATGCTCTGTCCGGCCGGGCATAGATCCAGCAACGGACAGCGCGTGCAGGCCGGCTTGCGATAGAAGCAGCAGCGTTGGCCGTGCAGCATCAGCACTTCGTGGTTGTCGTAAATCTGCTGCGCGTCCCAATCGGGGGGCAGCTGCGCGGCGAGCACGCGGTGCGACGGCCCTACCGGCAGATTGGGCGGGATCAGCCCGGTGCGGGCCGCGACCCGGTGATGGTGGCTGTCCACCGGTAGCGCCGGGCGGCGCAGCAAGCTGAAGCTGAGCACGGCGGCGCTGGTCTTCGGACCTACGCCGGGCAGGCGTTCGAGCCAATCCCGCGCATCCTCGACCGAAACGTCGGCCAGGAAGTCGAGCGACAGCGCCCCTCGCTCGGCCTGGATCGCGCGCAGGATCGACTGGATGCGCGGCGCTTTCTGCTCCGGCCACGTCACGGCCGAGATCGCCGCCTCGATCTCGGCCGTGGGCGCGGCGGCCACGGCGGCCCAGTCGGGGTAGCGCGCCCGCAGCGCCTTGAAGGCCGCCCCGCTGTCGGCGTTGCGGGTGCGGTGGGACAGCAGGGAGCTGACCAGCTCGCTCAGCGGGTCCAAGGCGTGGAAGTAGGCGATCGGACAGCCGTAGAGGCCGCACAACCGGCGATGGATTTCGACCGCCTTGTCGTTCAAGTCCATGCTTCAACCATTCGGCCGCAGCTTGCGGACCTCGGCATCGGTCGGCATCACGCTGGCGCCGTCGACGTAGGCCCAATCCACCATCTCGCCTTGGCCCTTCTCAACCGCGAGGCGTCCGACATAGGTGCCGAGCGTGCTCTGGTGGTCGATCGCCCGCCAGTGGACGATGCCGAACGGGGTGGTGAACGCGGCGTTGCCGAAACCATCGGCCATCTTCTCGCTGTCGGTTTCGCCGCTGCGAAGGATGCCGGCCACGATGGAGTTGACCAGGGCCGACCCGACCACCGACCCCATCACCGGCGGCACGTGATACTTGCCGGTGTAGTCCACCACGAACTGCTTGTTGTCCGGCGCGTCCGACGCGCTCCATGGATACCCGGTGACGATCCAGCCCGGCGGCGTCTCATCGCCGAGCGGGCCGAGATACTCGGGCTCGCCCGTCAGCAGCGACACCACCGCCCGGTTCTCGAACAGGCCGCGGGTATTGCCTTGGCGCACGAACGCCGTCAGGTCGGCGCCGAACAATACGTTGAAGATCGCGTCCGGCGTCGGTTGCCCAAGGGCGGCCACGGTCGCGCCGGCATCCACCCGGCCCAGCGCCGGCCACTGCTCGCCGACGAACTCCACGTCGGGCCGGCGCGCCTTCAGCAGCTGCTTGAACCATTTCACCGCCGACTGCCCGTAATCGTAGTTGGGCGCCACCGTCACCCACCGCTTCGCCGGCAGCGCCACCGCGCGCTCCACCAGCATGGCGGCCTGCATGAAGGTCGAGGGCCGCAGCCGGTAGGTGTAGCGGTTGCCGCGCTCCCATACCAAGGCGTCCGTCAGCGGCTCGCCCGCGACATACAGCTTCTTGGCCTGCAGGGCGTAGGCGCTGATCGCCAGCCCGACATTGGACAAATATCCGCCCGCCAGCAGGTCCACGTGCTGGTCCTGCACCAGCTCGCCGGCGATGCGCACCGCATCCTCCGGCCGCCCGGCGTCGTCGCGGGAGATGATCTCCAGCTTGCGGCCGGCGACCCCGCCCATGTCGTTGACGTGCTGCAGCGCCAATTGCCAGCCGTTGCTGTAGGGCAGGGTGAACTCGGGCTGGGTCGAGTAGCTGTTGATCTCGCCGATGCGGATCGGCGCGCTCGACTGCGCGCGGATCAGGCCCGGCCGGGCGAGCATGGCTCCAGCAGCCCCCGTGCCGATCAAGGCGGCGCGGCGCGTCAAATCCATGGTAGCATCCTTCGCCGCACAGCGCGGTTCGCGGTTATCGCTCAGCGTGCCGGGCGCGCGCCAGCCCCGATCGCGGCGCCAATGGCGACCAGCAGCAGCAGCGTCCGCGGCACCACCAGCTCGACCTCATGGTTGCGGATTTCCGCGACCAGCATCGCCGCCGACAGCCCGGCCAGGCCCGCCGCTCCGATCGAGCGCGTTTCCCGCGCCGATACCAAGGCGGCCCCGCCCAGCTCGGCCAGTCCGACATGGCGCATTTCGCGGTCCGAGAGGCCCCAACGGCGGAATATCCGTGCCTCCAAGCCCAGCAGCTTCAGCAAGCCCATGACGGCGAAACTCAGCCCCAGCAGGGCGGCGCGCCCCTCGTCGTTCGTGCGTGTCATGCGGTCCTCCGTTCCTGCAGCCCGCAACGCCCGGGGACGCCGAAGTTCCACGGCCTGCTTGCGGATGGCCCGCAGCGGGCGGCAATGTAGGTTGTGAAGCGGAGAGGGGCGAAGATGCGACGGTGGTGGTTGGCGTGGGCTGTCCTGCCGCTGCTCTGTGCCGCGGCGCCGCAACCCGAACTGTCCCGCGCGGATGCAACGGGGGTGCTGGGACGCAAGGTGGTCGATGCGACCGGCAAGGAGATCGGGCGCATCATCGACGTGCTGGTCGAGTCGTCGGGGCAGCCGCGCGCGGTGGTGATCGACATCGGCGGCTTCCTCGGCGTCGGCGCGCGCCGCGTGGCAGTCGCGTGGACGGCCCTGCACGTGCCCGCGCCGGACGCGACCGACCCCCGCGTGACCGTCGACATGCAGGACAAGCAGATCAAGGCGGCGCCCGACTACACCGACCCGACCAAGCCGGCGACCGTCGTCGGCCCGCCTCCCGCGCCCGAGCCGCCCGCTGCCCCCGACAAATAGCGCCCGGATGCCCAAGCTGGACCGGAGCGGCCGTGGCCTCGACGGCCTCAACTTCTTCATGGCCAACGTCCAGACCGGTTTCGGCCCGTTCATCTCCGTCTACCTGACGGCGCAGGCCTGGACGCAGGGGCAGATCGGCGTCGCGCTGAGCGTCGGCACGGTGGCGTTCATGGTCAGCCAGGTGCCCGCGGGGGCGCTGGTGGACGCTGCCCGCAGCAAACGCTGGCTCACCACCGTGGCCATCCTGTCGATCATGGCCAGCGCGCTGATGCTGGCGCTGGTGCCGGCGCGCCTGCCGGTCTACGTCGCGGAACTCGTGCACGGCGCCGCCGGCTGCATCATCACCCCGGCGATCGCGGCGATGAGCATGACGGTCGCCGCCGCGGGCCATATCTCGTTCGGCGAGCGCCTCGGCCGCAACGCCCGCTTCGCGTCGATCGGCAGCGGATTAGCGGCGGCAGCGATGGGGGCGATCGGCTACTATATCTCCGAGCGGTCGGTGTTCCTGCTGACGGTGGTCGTGGCGTTCCCAGCGATCGGCTTCCTGCGCCTGATCCGCGACGAGCCCAATGGCCGCACCCGGCAGGAACGGCCCCCGCGCCAGCCGCTCAGGGAGGCCCTGTCGGATCGGCGGCTGCTCGTATTCGGGCTGTGCTGCGCGTGCTTCCACCTCGCCAACGCGGCGATGCTTCCCTTGGCGGCGGCCGAAGTGACCAAGCGCGCGGGCAGCGTCGCCGAACTGGTGATCGCCGCCTGCCTGGTGGTGCCGCAACTGGTGGTGGCTGCCCTGTCGCCCGCGGTGGGCCGGTGGGCGGACCAGTACGGCCGCCGGGCGGTGTTGATCGCCGGGTTCTCGGCCGTGCCATTGCGGGGGGTGCTGCTCGCGTTCTCGACGCAGCCGGAAACCGTCGTGCTGTTCCAGGTGCTGGACGGGGCAAGCGCTGCGGTGTTCGGCGTCCTGCTGCCGCTGGTGGTGGCCGACATCACCCAGGGGACCGGGCGGTTCAACCTGTGCATGGGGGCGATCGGGTTGGCCATCGGGGCGGGGGCGACGCTGAGCACCACGTTGGCCGGGTTCGCGGCGGACTACTTCCAGGTGCGAGGCGCGCTGCTGGGGCTGGCTGGCGCTGGCTTCATGTCGGTGTTGCTGCTGTGGCTGTTCATGCCCGAGACAGCGGGGCCGGCACCGTCAGTTTCAGGTCGAGTTCCGGCTTGATCCGTGTGCTCGCCTGCTAGGCTGCCAGATCGCGAACACCAGCTCCCGCCGCTGCCAGGAAACGACTCGCCTCGTCCATCGATGCTGTCGCCTCTGGAATCCAGGGAAACAGCTGCCATACATGCGGCACGACGGGCCAAATCCGAATCTCGACCGGCGTTCCCGCCTTGCGCGCGCATTCCGCCAATCGCGTCGAGTCGTCCAGCAGCACCTCATACGACCCGGCGTGGATCATCAGCGGCGGCAACCCGTGCAGGTCGGCGTAGAGCGGCGACGCAAGCGGCGTGCGCGGGTCGGCCCCATTCAGATAAACGTCGGTCGAACGCCTGATCCCGTCGCCGTGGAACATGGCATCGCGCGCATCGTTGCTGACCAGCGACGCCCCAGTTGCCGCCAGGTCGGTCCAGGGCGAGAACAGCATGGCCGCCGCGGGAAGGGCGTCGCCCGCGTCGCGCAGGGACAACAGCAGCGCCAAGGCAAGCCCGCCGCCAGCCGAGTCGCCAGCGACGGTGATGGTTTCCGCGGGAATGCCGCTCGCGACCAGGCCCCGGTAGGCCGCCACGGCGTCCTCGACCGCAGCCGGAAACGGGTGCTCCGGCGCAAGGCGGTAGTCCGGCGCGAACACCCGAAAACCGCGCTTGGCGAACGCCGCCGTGATTGGCCGGTGGGTTTCCGGCGAACACACGAAATATCCGCCACCATGCAGATAAAGCAGGGTCTGCGCCGACGTGGCACCGTCTGCCCGAACCCACTCGCCGGTGATCCCACCGATGACGCCAGGCTCCACCAGGACGCCCTTCGGCAGGGCGAACTTGACGGTTATCAGCGCTTTTCGCGCTTGATCGACGTCGACCACGTCCTTCAGCTTGCGTTTGACACGCAGCTTAAGGATGAACACCAGGACGTGGGCCTGCCAGCTAGCCATGCGTTTGCTCCTGCGCAGCGATGGATTTGACGAATGATCGCGGGCGCTGTCCTGCCCGCTTCCGAGTCAGCGCCCGGTAGCGAGTTGGTGTCAAACGCTGGAACACGTCCAAAAGCCCTACGTCGCGCCCGATCAGGATGCGCTTTTCGCGTTTTTTGATACCGACGACGGTCCGCGCGGCGGCTTGCTCGGCTGTCGTAATGAAAGTGGTCGCGAATTGTTTGGCAGCGCGTGCGGCACCGGCCGGGTCGATCACGGCCGAGAGCCAGGCTTTGCCGGTGGTCCCCAACTTGTGCCGCAGCGCCTCGCTGAAGCCGCGCAGGGCGAAGTTGGCGGCGCAGCAGGCGGTTTGGCCCGGCGGCGTGCTGACGCCGAAAACGCTGGGGACGTTGACGATCTGCGCGACCGGCTGCTGGCGGAGCACCGGAAGGAACGCGCGGGTCGGCCGCACCGGCGCACAAAAGTTGATGCCGAACAGCCACTCGAAATCATCCAGCGTCGCCTGCTCGAAATCGCCCATCAGCGCGACCCCGGCATTGTTGACCAGCAGCGTCACCCAGCCGTGCCCGGCCATGACGGCCGCGCGTCCAGGACATGCTCGGTGACCGCCATCCACACGGAGCGGGAGCGTTACAGCGGCCACAAGCGGAACGAAATCGGCATGGCTGGATGCTCCCGGCGAGACTATCCCGAATTAAGCACGCCCGGACATTAAGCCAGTACTAAGCGCCTCCGACCTGCGCCCGGTCCACGATGGCCTGGGTGTCCAGCCCCCGCGGCAGGGTGCCGAACGCCTGGCCCCAGTCGCCATCCAGCCGCGTGGCGCAGAACGCGTCGGCGACGGCCGGGGTGGAGTGGCGCACTAGCAGGCTCGCCTGCAGCGCGAACGCCATCATCTCCACTACCCGGCGCGCCACCGGCTCGAGCCCGGCCGGATCGGCCAGGCGGCGGGCGAGGTCGTCGGCGTACGCGTCGAGCCGCGCGTTGCCGCCGCGCGCCTGCCGGACCTCGTCCAGGAACACGCCCACCGTCTCCGGCTCGCGCTGCATCGATCGCAGCACGTCAAGGCAGACGACGTTCCCGGTGCCTTCCCAAATGCCGTTTAGCGGCGCTTCCCGGTACAGCCGCTCCATCAGATGGTCGGCGATGAAGCCGTTGCCGCCGTGGCACTCCAGCGCCTCGGCCACGAAGGCGGGCGCGCGCTTGCACGCCCAGTATTTCGCGACGGGCGTGCAGATGCGCGACAGTAGTGCTTCCGTCCGGTCGGCGCCCGAGCGGTCCAGCGCCGCGGCGAGGCGCATCGACAGCCACAGCAATCCCTCGCTCTCGACCGCGAGATCCGCGACCACGTTGCGCATCAGCGGCAGGTCGATCAGGCTGCGCTGGAACGCCCGGCGGTTGCTGGTGTGGTGGACCGCCTGGCTCAGCGCCTGCCGCATCAGGCCGGAGGAGCCGATCGCGAAGTCGAGCCGGGTCGCGTGCGCCATCTCGATGATGGTGCGGATGCCGCGGCCCTCGTCGCCCAGCATGACGGCGTGCAGGTCGTGGAACTCCACCTCGGAGCTGGCATTCGACTTGTTGCCGCATTTGTCCTTGAGCCGCTGCAGCTTCAGCCGGTTGCGCGAGCCGTCCGGCAGCCACCCCGTGGCGAGGAAGCAGGACAGCCTGGTTTCGGTCTGGGCCAAGGTGAGGAACAGGTCGCTCATCGGCACCGAGAAGAACCATTTGTGCCCGGTGATCAGGTAGTCCGCGCCCGAACCGCGACGCGCGGAGGCGGGCCGCGCGGTGGTGAGGGTCGCGCGCAAATCCGAGCCGCCCTGCTTCTCGGTCATTGCCATGCCGACCGTCGCGCCGGTTTTCTGCGCTGCGTGGATCGCGCGCGGGTCATACTCGGTGCTGTTGATCCGCGGCGCCCACTCGGCCAGCAGCGCCGGGTCGTGCCGCAGCGCCGGGATGGCGGCGAACGTCATTCCCATCGGGCAGCAGACGCCGTTCTCGCCCTGGTTCCAGAGGTAGCTGAGCACGCCGCGGGCGACCTGCGCGCCGGGCCGCTCGTGGGTCCAGGCGAAGGAGTGTGCGGAGCTGCCGTAGATCAGCCGCATCAGCTCGTGGTACGCCGGATGGAACTCGACGATGTCGGCGCGATGGCCGAAACGGTCGTGCGTGCGCAGTTCCGGCAAGTGCCGGTTCGCCTGGCGCGCGAGGTCCTGCACGTGGGCGCTGCCGACCAGGGCGCCGGTCCGGTGCAGATGGGCGCTGGCCCAGTCCGCGCCGAACACGCCGACGGCTTCCACCAGCGGCCGGTCCTCGGCGTAGGCATTGGTGTCGTGCAGCGCGCCGGGCTGGTTGAGCACCTCGTGGGTCGCGTAGCCCGGCGCCGAAGGGACGTTCATGACGGGGCTTCCGACCGGAGATGGAATGGTGCCCAGGGGCGGAGTCGAACCACCGACACTGCGATTTTCAGTCGCATGCTCTACCAGCTGAGCTACCTGGGCCCACGTGCGGGCAGGCCGGAGGGTTAGCGCAAGCCAAGGACGCCATCAAGCCCCGTCACCGCTCGGCGGGTTCTCGTCCTGGTCGGCTGGCGGGCCTGGCACGCGGTATTGGCCGGTGAACCAGCGGCCCAAATCGATGTCGGCGCAGCGGGCGGAGCAGAACGGGCGCAGCTTGGGCGCGGCGGGCTTACCACAGACGGGGCAGGGTTCATTCACGTCGCGTCTCCTCCGTGGACCAGCCGCGGCTGCCAAGCTGCGGGTCAGAGCGCAGGATCAAGGTACGGCCGAGGCGGTGTGCAAGGGCGGGCAAGGCAACCGGGTCGGCCTGCAGGGCTGCGACCACCACGGGCGCCGCGCGCAGCACGGGCGCGCGGGCCGGGTCGAAATCGGCGGCGATCCGGCGCAGCGCCGCCAGGCCCGCGGCGTGCGGGCCGGACAGCAGCTCGTGCAACGGGGCGTGGACCCGCGGGCGCGAGATTTCGGCGAAGCCCAGCCCGGTGAAGCCCAGGAAGCGCGGCTTCACCGGATCGCCGGCCAACGCGGCGGCGAAGGCCGGTCCGAGTGCCGCGCGACGCCGGAGCGCCATGCCGGCGAAGTCGACCAGGATCGCCCCCGAGAGATTGCGCAACCGGATCTGCCGTGCGAGTTCCGGCAGCATCGCCTCGTTGAGCGCCCGCTGCAGCGTCCGCTTGTCTTGCCGGGACGCGGACGAGGCCGCGGTGTCGACGTCGATCGCGACCAGCGCAGGGGTCGGGTGGATGGACGCCTGCAACCCGCCCGGAAGCGCCACGCCGGGCGATGCGAGGGCCGCGATCTCGCTCTCCAGCGCGTCGTCGAACGCCGGGCCGACCTGCACGCGGTCTCCCAAAGCCGCGCGCAAGCCGCTCGCGAGGGCCGGGTCGTCGACGAACACCGGCAGGTCGGGATGCAGCAGGGCGAGGCGCTCCACGGCGCCCGGTCCGGGGTGGAGGCGGCGCGGCGGCAAGCCGACGGCATCAGGCAGGGCGGCCAACCGTGGGCCTTTCCCGCCCTGGGCGGCACGGACGATACGCACCGCGATGGCGTCGCCCTGCGACAGCCCGGCCGCGCCCGCGCTGTCCGGCAGGAAACCGTCGGCACCGTCCAGCGCCACGAACGCGCCTGCCAACGCGGGCATGACGGCCGCCACCCGGCCGGCATGGACCTCGCCCACACCGTCCGGGCGGCCCGGCCGCCAAATGGCGTAATCGATCAGCCGGCCGCCCCGCACGGCGGCCACGCACACCTCGCCGGGGCTGCACGCCGCCAGCACGGCGTCGGTCACGGGCGCATCAAACCCTGGCCGCGCAGCAGCTGCGCCGTCTCGAACAGCGGCAGCCCGACCACGCCGGAGTAGCTGCCGGTCATCAGGCGGACGAACGCGGCGGCGTGGCCCTGGATGGCGTAGCCGCCCGCCTTGCCATCGCCCTCGCCGGCGTCGGCGTACGCGTCGATCTGCGCGGGCGCGAGCCGGGCGAACACCACCCCGCTGTCGCTCAGCCGTTCCGTCAACCACCCATCCGGCCCGATCAGCACGACCGCCGTCAGCACGTGGTGGCGGCGTCCGGACAGCATGGCGAGGCACGACCGCACCTCCGCGGCCGACCCGGCCTTCGGCAGGATGCGGCGGCCGACCGCGACCACGGTGTCGGCGGCCAGGGTGAACGCGTCCGCCGTCGCCACCGCCCGCGCCTTCTCGCGCGCCAGGCGCTGGGCATGCAGGCGCGGGATTTCATCGCGGTGCGGCGTCTCGTCGATGTCGGCGGGGGCGACCCGGTCGGGAACGATCCCGATCTGGGCCAGCAGGGCGAGCCGGCGGGGGCTCGCCGAGGCGAGCACCAGCGGCGGCAGCTATTTGAACCGGAAGGTGATCCGGCCCTTGCTCAAGTCGTACGGCGTCATCTCGACGTTCACGCGGTCGCCGGCCAGCACGCGGATGCGGTTCTTGCGCATCTTGCCGGAGGTGTGGGCGAGAATAGAGTGCTCGTTATCCAGCTTCACGCGGAACATGGCGTTGGGCAGAAGCTCCATCACCGTTCCGCTGAACTCGATCATATCCTCTTTAGACATCGGAAACGTTGGGCAAAGATCACCATTCCTGTGTTTGTTTCGGGCCGGAACATGATGTTGTGCACCAGCCGGGTCAAGCGCGGGCGGTGATGGAGCGGCTTTGGCCGAGACGCATGGCGACGCTGCGCGCGTGGGCCTGCAAGCCTTCGGCCTCCGCCAACGCCACCGCGGCCGGCCCGACCCGGCCGAGCGCCTCGGCATCGGCCGCCGCCCAGGTGGTGCGCTTGAGGAAATCGAACACCGACAGCCCCGAGGCGAACCGCGCGGTGCGGCCCGTCGGCAGCACGTGGTTCGGCCCGGCGACGTAATCGCCGACCGCCTCGGGGCAGTCATGGCCGAGGAAGGCCGCGCCGGCGTGGCGGATGGTGGCGAACAGCGCCTCCGGGGCGGCGGTCATCACCTGCAGGTGCTCGGGCGCCAGCCGGTTGGTCAGCTCGGCGCCCTCGGCCCAGTCGCGGACCAGGACGATCGCGCCGTGGTCGCGCCAGCTGGCGCCGGCGATGGCGTGGCGGGGCAAGGTCGGCAGTTCGGCCGCGACCGCCGCTGCGACGGAGTCGGCCAGGGCCGGGTCGTCGGTGATCAGGATCGACTGCGCCGACTCGTCGTGCTCCGCCTGCGCGAGCAGGTCCACCGCGACCCGGCGCGGGTCCGCCGTCCGGTCCGCCAGCACGACCACCTCGGACGGCCCGGCGATGCCGTCGATGCCGACGCGGCCGAACACCTGGCGCTTGGCCTCCGCCACATAGGCGTTGCCGGGTCCGACGATGCGGTCCACTGCGGCGACGGTGGCGGTCCCGTAGGCCAGCGCCGCCACCGCCTGTGCCCCGCCGACGCGGTAGATCTCGCTCACCCCGGCCCGCCGCGCCGCCGCCAGCACCAGCGGGTTCAGCACGCCGCCGGGGCAGGGGACGCACATGGCGACGCGACCGACCCCGGCGACGCGGGCCGGGATGGCGTTCATCAGCACCGAGGACGGATACGCCGCCTTGCCGCCCGGCACATACAGCCCGACCGCATCGAGCGGGGTCCAGCGCATCCCGAGCGTCAGCCCGGCGGCATCCCGCGTGCGGATGTCGGACGGCAGCTGCAGTCGGTGGAACGCCTCGATCCGCTGCGCCGCGAGGTCCAGCGCCTCCGCCAGCTCCGGCGCGATCGACGCCGTCGCCGCGTCGATCTCATCGGCGGTCACGCGCAGCCGGCCGGGCGTCAGGGTCTGGCCGTCGAACCGGGCCGTCAGCTCGCACAGGGCCGCATCGCCGCTGTGGCGGACCGCGGCGATGATCTCGGCCACAGCGCCATCCACGCGGGCCGTCGTCTCACGCGATTCGTCCAGCAGGGCTGAGAAGGCCGCTTCGAACGCCGGGTCGGCGGTGTCCAAGCGCCTCATGCGGAGGGCTGCAGGGCGGCTTGGAACCGGGCGATCCAGGCGCCGACCGCTTCCGGCTGGGTCTTCAGCGCCGTGCGGTTGACGATCAGCCTACTGGTCACGTGCGCGATCACCTCGCTCTCGCGCAGGCCGTTGGCCGCCAGGGTCGAGCCGGTCTGCACGAGGTCGACGATCAGGCGCGACAGGCCCAGGCCTGGCGCCAACTCCATCGCGCCGTTCAGGTGCACCACGTCCGCCTGGATGCCGCGCGCCGCGAAGTGCCGCCGGGCGACGTTGGGGTATTTCGTCGCCACCCGGACGCGCGACCAGGTGCTGGTGTCGTCCAGGCTGACGCCCTCGGCCGGCTCCGCCACCGACACGCGGCAGTGGCCGATGTCCAGGTCGAGCGGCGCGTAGATTTCGGGGTAGTCGAACTCCATCAGCACGTCGGCGCCGCAGATGCCGATCTGCGCCGCGCCGAACGCCACGAAGGTCGCCACGTCGAACGGGCGCACGCGCACCACGTCCAGGCTCGCGTCGTCGGTCGGAAACCGCAGGCGGCGGCTGTCCTCGTCGGTGTAGTCGGCCGCCGGACGGATGCCCGCGCGCGCGAGCAACGGGCCGCATTCGCCGAGGATGCGGCCCTTCGGCAATGCGAGGATCAGCGGGGCAAGGATCAGCGGATGGGTCGTCTCCGGCGCCAGGGCGGCGGCGGGGAAGGGGGCGGTCATCGGGACCTCGAAATGGTGTCGGACGGCGACCAGGCGCCGTCGCCGGGTGCCTAGCACCCTCAGCCCGGCGTTGTCACCCGCTCCACGTCGGCGCCGCACGCCGCGAGCTTCTGCTCCAGCGCCTCGTAGCCCCGGTCCAGGTGGTAGACGCGGTTGACCACGGTCGTGCCGGTCGCGGCCAGCCCGGCGATCACCAGCGAGGCCGACGCGCGCAGGTCGGTCGCCATCACCGGCGCGCCGGACAGCGCCGGCACCCCGCGCACGATGGCCGACGCGCCGTGGACGTTGATGCGCGCGCCCATCCGCGTCAGTTCCGAGACATGCATGAAGCGGTTCTCGAAGATGGTTTCCGTCACCATCGCGGCGCCCTCCGCGACCGACATCAGCACCAGGAACTGCGCCTGCATGTCGGTCGGGAAGCCGGGGTAGGGCTCGGTCATCGCGTCGGCGCCGTGCAGGCCGTTGCGCCGGGTCACGCGCACGCCGCCGGGCTCGGGCGACAGGTCCACGCCGGCCTCGGCCAGCGCCTGCGCGACCGCGGCGAGGTGGCCGATGTCGGCGCCTCGCAGCAGCACCGACCCGCCGGTGATCGCGGCGGCGCAGGCGTAGGTGCCGGTCTCGATGCGGTCGGGGATGATGGGGTGGTGGGCGGCGTGCAGCCGGGCGACGCCCTCGATGGCCAGCGTGCCGGTGCCGATGCCGTCGATGCGCGCGCCCATCGCGACCAGGCACGCGGCGAGGTCGCCGATCTCGGGCTCGCGCGCCGCATTGGCGATGGTGGTCAGCCCGTCGGCGAGGCTTGCCGCCATCATCAGGTTCTCGGTGGCCCCGACGGAGGCGAACGGCAGCACGATCGCCGCCCCGCGCAAGCCGCCAGGGCAGGTCGCGTGG
>JAABUJ010004539.1_pt1 | contig 14526 bp, 12 predicted proteins | sample 5559131 | NCBI WGS metagenome assembly JAABUJ01 (sample SAMN10711875, study PRJNA513366) | rock metagenome | isolation source: Antarctica rocks | place: Antarctica: Victoria Land, Mt New Zealand nord | collected 2016-01-07 | reverse complement strand
TCGGCGACCTCGGTTGGTGGTTGGACACCTCGGAACTGACCGCAGAGCGGACGGTTGAGCGAGTGCTCGCCGAGGCGTACGAGCGTGCGCAAGGTTGAGCCGACGGCGCAGCACGCGTGCAGGAAGATCACGTTCGAGCACAAGGCCGGTCCTCAGCTGCCGCATGCAGCAGGAGTTACAACCGGCCAGCCGCCGCCGCGGACGATGGCTCTTCCGGCAGGTTGGCCTAACCGCAACACCTGGACTCGTCGCATCTCGGCTCCCGCCGCCGCCGCTACCGCCGTAGATCAGATGGATGCTGCACAAGAGGTCCTCCGTCAGAAGTGCGGCGACCGCGGCCCCGGGCGATCATCGGCAGCTCACACATTGTGCCCGCCGACAGGCGGCGGAGTGGGTCACTACAGCAGGCACCGCGAGGGTGCATTTGACGTCCGCGACCGCCGAGGTGGGCGTCGCTGTAGATGGTCGGCTCGCGCCTTTCGCGGCTATGAAAGCGCGTTCCCCTCCTGGTGGTCGTCGAGCCACGCGAATGCCGCTGCGACTGCCAGCTCGTCGGTGTCGAGTAGCTGCATGCCGATGCGGACGAGCGAATTAAACTGGTCGACCCAAGACTGGGCCAACTCTACGTTGCCTCCCTGGTTGAGTGAGAGGCTCGGGACGAGGTGGAGTCCATGAAGCACGTTCAGACACGGCTCCATGGCGTGAGTTTCCACGGACCACCACTCTGAATGTGAGACACCACTCGCTAGTGAGTACGCCTGGCGGTAGAAGTCCAGCAGGCCGCATTCCTCGGCCATCACACGAATGGACTTGCCCTCGGCGAAGGTGTCTCGAGTGTCAACCACGCGGTGATCGAACACGTCGTGATTATGGCTGAGTCGTTCGAACTCATCGATCGCCTCGTTGAATCCGGGCCGGCGGGAAACCTCCGGCACCTCGTCAACGATTCGTGCGTAAAGCTTTGCCTTCCCAGCCCCGTACTCCTGGTACGCGCGATAGATCGATGGATCCTGCTGCGCCATCCACTGCAAGTAGATGCGGGTCTCGACCAGCATTCTTATGACGTGCGAGCCGTGTTCCATGCACCAGAGGTCCGGGGCAGTGAACACCGCGATCAAGTCGCGGCCAGCTCGTGCGACGAGGCCCGAGATCACCTCCTGACGTTCGCTGTCGTGCAGTCGAACCGGGGCTGTCTCCAGTGCTTCGACGAAGCTGGCCAACAGATCCATCGTCAGCCCACGGAGATGTGCCCCGTCCGGAGGCATGGGCGTGGCCTCAGCACGGACACCAGTAGCGTCATCCGACTCTCGCTGTTCCGCCATGGGCTCTTGCTCCTGCAGCGGCTCGGCTTCTGGCTCTCCCCTGCGAATGCAGCGAGATGTCATCGAGTTCGCGCCCCAGAACACCCGAGCCCACTTCAGCGCCGCATCAAAGCGAGCGGAGTCGCGGGTCAGTTCGGCCATCTTGTGGGCGCCCCAACTTGCACGCACTGCGCTGTCACCCTGCGAGCGCTTCGCGGGGTCATCCGGATAGGACTTCAAGAGGTCGATAGTCGCGGCGTCGGATCGGAACGTGCCAGCCTGGACCGTACTCCAGGTACGAAAGCACTTCAGCACGGCCTCGCGGTGTCCATCGCTCAGTACTTCTATCAAGGCCTCCTTCAAGAGGTCGATTTCGGGTTGGCCGGGCGAGGACACCTCCTCGAAGCCTGTGAGCCAGAGGGCTGGCATGAACGGGTAAGAAGCAAGGACGCGTGCAACTGCCGGTGACACAAGGCCGTGGTCGCGGGCCCGTGGCACGAGGACGTCCCTTGCTTCAGGAACTGCGTCCGCCAAGCGGACAAGGTTCGTGAGGCGCCCGTCGAGGCACTCTGCAACGAAGCCGCCCTCGGCGACACCTCCAAGATCGTCTTGAACGGCCTTCTGCCAATGCACGAAACTTCGAAAGCTGTTCGTGCCCTGTTCCGCGAAAACCAGCACCGGCCAAAGCAGGTCTGGGAGGTCGTCCTTGAACCAGTCGCCGACAACGAGCACACCGGTCGCAGCCAGGGGTGATCTATAGACCCGCCCCTTCCGGACATGACCAGCCAGAGGGCCGGAACGCTGGTTCGGCTTCGGCATGTTCACAGTCCTAAACCTACGGCTTGGCGCCGACAGGTTCGGTGCGTGCTTGTCTGAATCGCTCTATCCGGGGAGGGCGGCGGAGTTCACGCGAACGTTGCCGAACGGCTTCGGCCTCAGGTTCGTCCCGGCGCAGCGCGTCGATCGGGGCGGAGTCGTCGCTGGTGGGGCTCGGCTCGTCAGACGCCGGCGACGTAAGCGGTGAGGAAGTGGACGGGGTGTCGGTCGAGGTTGCCTCGGGCGCGGTCGTAGTGCTCGGTGGTGCGGGGATCGGCGTGGCGAGCGAGGATCTGGGCGTCGCGCAGGGGGACGCCAGCGTCGAGGGCGTTGGTGATCGCGGCGTGCCGCAACGAGTGGGGGCTGATGTGCCGCGGGATCTCAGCGGCTTTCGCGATCCGAACGACCATGCGGTATGCATCGCGTCGGTCAATCGGCTTCCCGGAGACCGGTCGCAGCACCAGAGCCCCGCAGGTGCGCTGCCCCCGGCAGGCCTCCAGGACGCGCAGGACGGAGACGGTGAGCGGCATGGTGGCGGGCTTGTTGCCCTTACCGACCAGGTGCAGCACCCGGTGTCCGCGCAGGGTGTCGGCGTAGTCCTCGATCCTCGTGGCTGCCGCCTCGGACGCGCGCAGGGCGGTGATCCCGAGCAGGTAGGCCAGGGCGCCGTGGTGGACGCTGATGGTCTGGGCGACCTGGAGGAACCTGATCAGCTCGAGCCGGTCCAGTCCCTGCGCGCGGGACTCGTCGCGGTAGACCTTCGGAAGCCGGGCGTAGACGGCCGGGTCCGATGGGATGAGGCCGTCTATGCGGGCGAAACGGAAGTACCCCCGGACGGCGTGCATCATCGTGACGACCGAGGAGTCCATCAGTGCGCGGTCGGCCCCGCAAACGCGGGCGAGACCATCTTGGCGGACCGAAACCCTGGGTTCCTTCGTAAAGACAGACAGAAAATATGCCTAACTCTCGTCCGAGGCAACATAGGGAGGTTTCCGGGCGGCCCCTAACGTTGGCGCCAGCGAGACTCGGTGCGGCATCCCCTGTCGTCCCATGCCGACTCCCCGGCACTGGTCTCGCCGGATGGAGCAGAAATGGTGGAACCACTCTTGGCCATCGACGGCCTGGCGAAGCAGTATGGTCGCCACCGCGTGCTCGAGGGCGTGAGTTTCACGCTCGAGGCCGGCGAGACGGCTGCCCTCATCGGCGAAAACGGGGCCGGGAAGTCTACCTTGGCCAAGGTTCTCGCCGGCGCCGTCCGACCCGACGAGGGCAAGATCTGCATCGACGGCAAAGAAGTCTCGTTCGCCACGCCGCGGGAGGCGCTCACACACGGAATCGCCTTCATCCCGCAGGAACTCGTCTACGTCCCGAACATCTCGGTCGCAGAGAACATCGTTCTGGGACGCTGGCCTCGCCGCGCCGGTATGACGTCCCCGGCGTGGGCGCGCCGACAGGCAGCCTCGGAGGCACGAAGGTTCGGCTTCCAGCTGCCTCTCGACCGGCAGATGAAGGCACTGAGCCTCGCGCAGCAGCAGACGGTCGAGATCCTCAAGGCGGTGGCGCGGCGCTCGCGCATCATCGTGCTCGACGAGCCGACGGCGGCCCTCAACAGCGAGGACAGTCAGCAACTGCTCGACCTCATGACCGGGCTGGCTGCCGACGGCGTTGGCGTCATCTACATCTCGCACCGCCTGGACGAGGTCTTTCGCGCCTGCAGGACGGTCCACGTGCTGCGCAACGGCCGACTAGTGCACTCCTCCGCCGTGTCCGACGCGAACCCCAAGGACATCATCCGGCACATGCTCGGTCGCAGCATTGATGACGTGATCGTGCCCAAGCAACGGTTTGACGGCTCCGCCAAGGTGCTCGAGCTGCAGGATTGGGAGCGCAGCGCGTCTCCGCCGCTGCGCCGGGTCTCCCTCACCGTGCACGAGGGTGAGATCGTCGGCCTGTACGGCGTGCGTGGTGCGGGAGCCGAGACCATCGCCGAGACCCTCGGCGGCCTACACCCCGATGTCCGCGGTCGTACCACTGTCGCCGGGCACGCCCTGCACGCGCTGCGCCATCCAGTGGCCAGCAGGCGAGCCGGCATCGCCTACGTTCCTGCCGACCGCAAGTCTCAGGGGCTGGTGCTCACCCTGTCGGTGCAGCAGTCGTTCTCGCTGCTCGTGACACGGGCGCTGAGCCGCTTTGGCGTGATCGCCGGGAGACAAGAGCGTGCCACGGCGCGCCGCCTCGCCAGCGAGGTTCGGCTCCGGGCTCGAGGTCTTGGCCAGATGGTCGGTGAGTTGTCCGGCGGAAACCAGCAGAAGGTGCTAGTCGGCAGCCGACTAGCCAGCAAGCCCAACGTGCTGGTGCTGCAGGAGCCCACCCGCGGGGTGGACGTCGGCGCGCGACTCGAGATTCACAGGTTGCTGCGCCAGCTGGCCAAAGACGGCACCGGCGCTCTGCTCGTTACGTCCGACATTGAGGAGGCCGCCATCCTCAGCGACCGGCTACTGATCCTGCGCGACGGCTCGATCGTGCACGAGATCCATCAACCGACACTCAGTTCCCAAGCAGAAGCGCTGCACGCAGCAGGAGGTCTTGACTAGATGACTATCCAAACCGAAACACCCTCCGAGGATGACCAGGACACCCGCGAGATCCCCTGGCAACGATTCGCCTTGAACGAGAGCACGTTGCGCGCGCTGCTGCTCACTGGCTTCCTGGTGTCGATCATCATCTACTTCACCACTCGCGATTCTTCGTTCCTAAGCCGGGAAAACGGCTTAAATATCTTGGTCAACGCCAGCGTCATCGGCATTGTGTCGCTCGGTCAGGTGCTCACGATCATTTCTGGCGGGTTCGACCTCTCGGTCAGCGGAACGGTCCCACTGGGCTCGGTCGTGTTCGCCATCCTCGTCAACAGGGGCTGGGGCATCCTGCCGGCTGTTGGTGGTGTCCTCGCCGTAGGCGCCGTCTGCGGCTTGGTGAACGGGCTACTCGTGGCCAAGGCCAACATCAACCCGCTTATCGCAACGCTCGGCACGTTGTCGGTGACCGGCGGTATTGCGCTCACGATCGCTAACGGCCTGCAGATTCCCTTCGTCGACCCCAGCGCTGGCGTGCTCGCCGAGCAGTCACTGTTCGGGGTGAACAACCACGTCTGGATCCTGATCCTCCTCAGCATCGCGATCTTCCTCGTGCTGCGCTATACGGTCTTCGGCCGCTACCTCTATGCGGTTGGCGGCAACCGTGAAGCCGCCCGGCTCGGCGGCGTCCGGGTCAGCGCGGTGACGACCGGGGTCTACATCTGCTCGGCGATGCTCGCTTCGCTGGCCGGAGCCGTCCTGGCCAGCCAGCTCCTCACCGGCTCCGGGACCGTCGGCACCGGCTCCGCGCTGCTGTCGATCGCCGCTGTCATCCTCGGCGGTGCCTCGCTCGCCGGCGGCGTCGGCGGGGTGCCCGGCACCCTCATCGGCGTCCTGATCCTCGGGACGCTGGCCAACGGCATGGCCATCATCAGCGTGCCCTCGTTCTACCAGACCATCGCCACCGGTCTGGTCCTGCTCCTCGCCGTTGGCGTCAGTCAGGCCCGCCAACTCCGCCTCGGTCGATAACCCTAAAGAAAAGGATCACGCAATGCGCAGATCAGTTCAGTTCGTCATGACTGTATCCACGGCCATCCTGCTCGCGGCGACCGCAGCGTGCGGCAACTCCGCGGGCTCCAGCAGCACCGACAAGACGTCTGGCGGAACGTCCAGCACGTTCAAGATCAGCTTCTCGAACTACACCGAGGCGGCGCCTCTCTTCCGGGTCATACACACCAACCTCGACAAAGCCATCAAGGACAAGGGCGCCGACGTCAAGGTCAAGTGGTATGACAACGCCAGCGACCCGGCGAAGATGCTGCAAAACGCCCAGCTGATGGTGGCCGACAAGCCCGACGCGATCGTCATCTACCCGGTGTCCAACGCAACGCAAGGCGTGGGCAAGGTGCTCGGCGACAGCAAGATCCCCTGCGTGTCGGTGAACCTCGACACGGCGGCCTGTCACTTCCTCAATATCAACAACCGAGCACTCGGCGAGGGCACCGCAAAGATCATCGGCGACATCGTCAAGCAGCGCGGCTGGAACGCCACGAACACGACGGTGCTGCTCGGGCAGAACGCAGCCGCCGGCGAGCAGGTCAACGACTGCGTGCGCTACTTCTACACGACGATCGCACCGATGCTCGGACTGGACGCGGTCGACGCAGCCTCGATCACCGCGAAGACCACCAAGATCGGAGCGAACGCGATCCAGTTTGACGGCGTCTCGCAGCTGCAGCCGAGCTTCGAGGCGGTCAAGAACCTCCTGCCGAGCGTCCCGAAGGGGAACAACATCATCCTCTACACCGTCAACAACGACTCCACCAATGGGGCACTGCGGGCGCTGGAGGACGACGGCCGCGGCGACAAAGCCAAGCTGGTCATCGGCGGGCTGGGTGGCGACGAGGCCGGCATCAAGGCGCTGCGCAACGACCCGCGCTGGGTGGCCGAAGGAGACATCTTCGTGTCCTGGTGGGGGGAGTACGCCGTGTCGATGGCTCAGGCGCTGGCCAAGGGCAAGACTCCACCCAACCACGTCACCGCCCTGCCCCAGATAGTCCTGGACAAGAACACCGTGGACCAATACCACCAACCCGGGAGCGTGGACGTGAAGCAGCTGCCGAAGCTGGACCCGAGCAACGAGTACCTGCGTGACGGCGGCTTCCTACAGGTGGTCGGCAACATTGAGGGGCTCTAGGTCGATGACCGATCACCGCAACGACGCTCTAGAGACCGCACTTGCTGACCTCGCTAGCCGCCACACCGGAGACCTCGGTGTGGCGGCCCGAGACCTCCTCACCGGTGAGGAGGTGCTGATGCGCGCCGACGAGGTGTTCCCGACCGCCAGCATCATCAAACTGCCTATCCTCGTGGAGGTCATGCGCCAGTCCGCTGATGGGCGGCTCGCCCTCGACGAACGCATCGATCTGCGGGACGAGGACATGCGCGGCGGTTCGGGAATCCTGAAGGTGTTCGACCCGGGCCTACAGCCCACCCTGCGCGACGTCGCCACACTGATGATCGTTTTGAGCGACAACACCGCGACCAACCTGGTGATCGACGCGGTCGGCGGTGTCGACCCGGTCAACACCGCCATGGACGAACTGGGCCTGTCGACGATCCGGCTGCACAACCGGATCGACTTTGACCTTATTGGCAGAGACGTGCGCCGGCTCGGCGAGTCGTCCCCCCGCGACATGCGTGCGCTAGTGCAGGGCATCGCAGAACGAACCGTCTTCGGGCCCGAGGTATCCGAGGCGGTCGAGCGCGTCCTCGCCGGGCAGCAGTACCTGGACCAGGTGCCGCGCTACCTGCAGGTGTCGCCGTACGCCGCGGAACTCGGGCTGCACCCCGAGATCACTGTCGCGAACAAGACCGGCTTCTTCACCGGCACCCGCGCCGACGCGGGCATCGTCCGCTATCGCGACGGCGGCGGCTTCGCCTACGCCGTCTTCAACCACCAGTCCAAGGACGAGACGTTCCTGGCCGAGTCAGAGGGCTCGGTGCTCGCGGGTCTGGTCGGTAAGGCCCTGGTCGAACACTGGTGGCCGGGCGGCCGGGAAGCCGCGCCGACCGCGGCTACGGCGTACGTTCCTTCCTGATTGACCGCCCACGCGTACGACAAGGAGCAGACATGACCGAGACACTATTGATCCGCGACGCTGAGGTGCTCGATGGCACCGGCGCTCCTGCTCGACGCGCCGACGTGCTGGTGTTTGGCGGGGTCATCGAGGCCATCGAGGAACCCGGGCATCTCCCTCCCGAGGGCCGCACCGTGATCGATGCCGGCGGCATGGCCCTGGCGCCCGGGTTCATCGACGTCCATTCCCACGCCGACAACGCGCCATTCCTCGACGAGGACGACACTTCGAAAATCATGCAGGGGGTGACCAGCGAGGTCGTCGGCAACTGCGGCTTCAGCCTGGCGCCGCGACTGAGTGAGACCGGGCCGGCCCTGGAGGCACTTGCGGCCCGGATCTTCCCAGCGTTGCCGTGGCGCTGGTCAAGCTTCACCGAATTGATGGCCTCGACTGACACGCGCGGCTATGTCACCAATTACGCACCACTCGTGGGCCACCACGCGCTTCGGGTCGCGGTGTTGGGCATGTCCGACGGGGCGCCCGACGACCAGCAGCTCGCGGTGATGGGTGACCTGCTCGACGAGGCCCTGGAGGCGGGCGCCTTGGGACTATCGTCTGGCCTGATTTACCCGCCCGGTTTGTTCGCGCAGACTCAGGAACTCGTCGAGCTGGCCAAGCGTCTACCCGGGACCCGGCCCTACGTCACCCACATGCGTGGCGAAGGCTCACAACTGCTGGCCAGCATCGCCGAGGCGGTGTCGATCGGAGAGAAAGCCGGGTGCCGGGTGCACATTTCTCACCTCAAGACCGCGGGCCGACCCAACTGGGGTAAGATGCGGGCGGCCCTTGACGAGCTCGACCGGGCGCGGGAACGCGGGCTGTATGTGCGGCACGACGTCTATCCCTATACCGCCGGCAGCACGATGCTCACCGCGGCGCTACCGCCATGGTTCCAGGAGGGCGGCGAGGCGGCGCTGCTGCGCCGACTCAACGACCGCGCCGACCTCGACCGGCTGCGCGACCAGCTCAGCCGGGACGACGGCACTTGGGAGAATCACATCTATGGCGCAGGTTGGGACGGCATCGTGGTCGCCTCCTCTGCCAGCCACGAGTTCGACGGCCACTCCCTGGCACAGATCGCGGCTACCCGCCGCGCCGAACCCTTCGACGCGCTCGTGCACGTGCTGCGACAGGAGGAGCTGAAGGTCAGCATGATCGTGCACTCCATGCAGGAGGACGATCTGATCCTCGCCATGCGTCACGAGCTGACAATGATCGGCTCCGACGGGCTGCCACCCGGCGTGGGCGGTAAGCCACACCCGCGCATGTACGGCACTTTCCCGCGGGTCCTCGCACGCTACTCCCGGGAGCTGGGTGTCCTTGACTTGCCCGAAGCTGTGCGGCGGATGACCTCGCTGCCGGCGGAGTCCTTCGGGCTGCACGACCGCGGAGTGATTGCCCCCGGCAACGCGGCCGATCTGGTCGCGTTCGACCCGGCAATCGTGCAGGACCTCGCCGACTACGCCGAACCCACGCGAGAGCCAGAGGGCATCGCCTGGGTGATGGTCAACGGGGAGTTCGTGGTCCGTGACAGCCGATATCTGGGTCGGCGTGCGGGTCGAAGGCTCGTGCCCGCGACATGAGCGCGCCAATGATCGACGACTCGTTCCGGAGACATGAACTGGCCAATGGCCCACCCCAGGCAGTCGTTGCGGCTGCTTGGCGGCATGCCCACCAGGCGGCCAGCGACTGCGGAGTCGAAGTGCGCCAGATCAGTGGGAAGGATGTCGCGATCGGACAGGAGGTCGTCCGCGAGGTGTGGGGCCCGCAGCAGGTGCCGCAGAGCAATCTCCTGCACGCCCTTTCCCACGCCGGCAACGCCGTGCTTGCGGCGGTCCACAACGGGACTCCGGTGGGGGTGGTGTTCGGGTTCCTCGGCTGGTCAGGCGGGCTGCACCTGCACTCGCACATGACGGCGGTGACCCGGGGTCACCAGTCTCACGGCATCGGGTATGCCCTGAAGTCGTGGCAGCGGGCCCTGTGCCTCGAGCACGGCGTCACTGAGATGCGCTGGACCTACGACCCGCTCATTGCCCGCAACGCTCACTTCAACCTGGTCAAGCTCGGTGGGCAGGTGAACGCATTCTTCCCCGACTTCTACGGTGCCATGGACGATTCGGTTAACGCTGGCGACCACAGCGACCGTTTCGAGGTGTCCTGGCGGCTGGAGTCCGAACGGGTGGCGGCTGCGCTGGAGGGTCGCGAGCGGAGCCCTGTGACTGCCGGGGAGGATATCGACATCCCGGCAGACTTCGACGCGCTACGCCGCACCGACCCGGCAGCGGGCCGCGAGATCCGACTGGCCTCTCGGGAGCAGTTCATGCGGCTGTTCGCCGCAGGCCTGCGTCCCGAGTGGGGCGAGCACGGGTACGTCTTCGCGGCACCCGCTGGTGCTTCGATCCAGCGGGACGAGACCGTCAGTCCAACGCATGACTAACCCGGCTCTGCTGGTCGGGCTGCGCCGGCTCGAGGACTCCATGCTCGCCGTGCTCGAGGACCTCGTGATGACCGAAACACCCAGTGACGACCTGGATGGGATGAGCAGCGGCGTCCGCCTCCTTGGTAGCCTGGTGAACCGACTCCTGGGCGAAACTCCCGAGACCGTTGTGGTCGAGGGCCGTCCGCACCTGCGGCTACGCGGATCCGGGGAGCGGCCCGTGCTCGTGCTGTGCCATCTCGACACTGTCTGGCCTGCAGGCACCACTAGCCGCTGGCCATTCGCCGTCGTCGACGGGCGGGCCATCGGGCCGGGGGTCTTCGACATGAAGGCAGGCCTGGTGCAAGCCCTGTACGCGATTAGCGCGCTGAGCCGGCCCGACGACGTCACGCTGCTCGTCACGACCGATGAGGAGATCGGGTCACCGACGGGCCGGGCCCTCGTCGAACACGAGGCCCGCCGGTCGCGGGCCGTTCTCGTGCCCGAGCCCAGCGCCGCGGGTGCGCTCAAGACCGCGCGCAAGGGCGTCTCGATGTACCGGCTTCATGTCCAGGGTCGGGCTGCCCATGCCGGCCTGGACCCCGAGCGCGGCGTGAATGCCCTGATCGAGCTCGCCCAGCAGGTGTCTCGTCTCGCCGGCCTCGGCCACGCGTCGGTCGGTACCACCGTGACCCCGACGACCTCAACAGCAGGCAGCACCAGCAACACCGTTCCGGCCAGGGCCGAGGTGGCTATCGACGTCCGCGCGACAACCCTCGCCGAACAGGAACGTGTTCACGCCAAGCTCGCGGACCTCGCGCCGAGCATCGACGGGGCTGTCCTGCGGCTGGAGGGGGGCATCAACCGTCCGCCGTTCGAGTCCAGCGCGTCCGCCGGGCTGATGGTCCTCGCCGCGCGCTGCGCGGCCGAACTGGGACTTGCGCCGCTGGGCGGGGCCAGCGTGGGTGGCGGGTCGGACGGTAACTTTACCGCCGCCCTCGGCGTACCCACCCTGGACGGGCTGGGAGCGGTCGGCGACAACGCACATGCCGAGGGTGAGTACACACTCGCTGCTGCGATGCCCGAACGAGCTGCCCTCTTGTGCACCCTTGTCAATCAACTTAAGGAGCACCAACTATGAAGCTGAAGACCGTTGAGCTGTGCAGGATCGCCCTTCCACTCGTCCGGCCCTTCCGAACCTCCTTCGGAGTGCAGACGTGCCGCGACGTGCTGCTCGTCCACGTGGTGACCGACGAGGGCGAGGGCTGGGGCGAATGCGTCGCGCTCACCCATCCGTTTTACAGCAGTGAGTACGTCGAGGGTGCACACGCAATCCTGCGCGACTACCTCATCCCGCGGTTGTTCGCGGCACCGGAGGTGACCGCAACCGCGGTCGCGCCGCTGCTGGGCGACGTACTCGGCCACCGCATGGCCAAGGCGGCCATCGAGACCGCGGTTCTCGACGCCGAGCTCCGTGCCCACGACATCTCGTTCGCGTCCTACATTGGCGCCGTCCGGACCGAGGTGGAGTGCGGGGTCTCGGTAGGCATCGCCGCGTCCATCGACCAACTGCTTGAGGAGATCGCCGGCTATGTCAAGCAGGGTTACTGCCGCATCAAGCTCAAGATCGAGCCAGGCTGGGACGTCGAGCCCGTACGAGCCGTCCGGGAGTCGTTCGGTCCGGACCTGCGCCTGCAGGTCGACGCCAACTCAGCGTACGACGCGGCCACCTCTGTGCAACTCGAGGCACTCGACGAGTTCAATCTGCTCTTGATCGAGCAGCCATTCGCCGAGGACGACCTGCACCAGCACACGGTCCTCTCGAAACGCATCAGGACCGCGGTGTGCCTGGACGAGTCCATTACATCGGCGTGTGTGGCGGCCGACGCCATCCGTCGGGGCGCGTGCAGTGTGATCAACGTTAAGGCTGGCCGCATGGGGGGCTACCTCGAGGCCGTGCGCGTCCACGACGTGTGCGACGCGCTGGGCATCCCCGTGTGGTGTGGCGGCATGCTTGAGACAGGCATCGGCAGGGCTGCCAACGTCGCTTTGGCCGCGCTGCCGAACTTCCGGTACCCGGGCGACACCTCGGCCTCCGACCGCTACTACGAGGAGGACATCACTGAGCCGTTCGTCCTGCGTGACGGCAAACTGCCCGTGCCCACCGGCCCAGGCATGGGGATCCAGCCCAGGCCTGATGTTCTCCAGGCCTTGACCACCCGCCTCGAGACGATTAAGTCTTGACAACCATCGTGGGAAATAGGGCGTGTCGCGTATGTCATGACAGCCAGAGGATGATCGCTGCTAGGACAACACCGCCTCAATAGACCAGCGCGTACTTGTCGTAGCGGCTTGCGAGTCCGCGCCAGTTCTTGATGTGGTTGAAGGCCCGTTCGACCACGTTGGGGCTTTTGTAGTCGTGCGCGTCGAAACAACGGGTCGTCAACCGCGTGAACCCTTGTTCTTGCGGTGTCTGATCTGGTCTGACGGCTCCGGGATCACCGCGGTGATCCCGCGGGAACGCAGGTGCCCGCGGTGAGCTTGGGCGGAGTAGGCCTTGTCGGAGCAATGCTTGAATCCTAATAGGAGTGCACGGCGTTGGGGTGACCACTTCTTGAAACCCGGGGTTGCACCCCCATCCACAGACGGTGGCGCCCCGTCGTCGTGCTCCTCCTACCAGCGGGGGGCTGGCCACCGTCGAGGTGTGAAGATCGTGTCCTGAGCCATCCGCACGGTGGCGTCTTCTTGTAACTCGAGCCGTTCGAGCTCTGTCCAGAGACTGACGTCCGTGCGGTGAGCTGGGGTCACGAACTGCTCATTGGATGTCGGGCCATCGAGCCCTCCTATTAGGGCGCAGCGTGCCCCGCGCCGGCTCAGATGCTGATCCGGATCTCTCGATGATGGAGGCGAAGTTGATGATCACCTGTGGTGTCGACTGGGCGGAGGACCACCACGACGTTGCGCTGGTGGACGAGTCCGGGAAGCTGCTCGCAAAGCGTCGGATCGGCGACGATGTGAATGGCTACCGCCAGCTCGTGCAACTGCTCGCCGACGTCGGCGACCGGGCCGAGGAGCCGGTCCCGGTCGCGGTAGAGACTGCGCGTGGCCTGCTGATCGCGTGTCTGCGCACGACTGGCCGAAAGGTGTATTCGATCAACCCGATGGCGGTAGCCCGTTATCGGGAACGGCGCACGGTCGCTCGAGCGAAGTCCGATCACGCGGACGCGATGACGCTGGCGAACATCCTGCGCACCGACGCCGCCGCGCACCGGCCCCTGCCGGCGGACACCGAGCTGGTCCAGGCGATCGCGGTCCTGGCACGGGCGCAGCAGGATGCCGTATGGAACCGCGCCCGGTTGTCCAACCAGCTCCGCTCGCACCTTAAGCAGTACTACCCGGCGGAGCTCGCCGCGTTCCAGGTCAAGGGTGTTGGTCTGGACAGCCGAGAAGCCCGTGCGGTGCTCGCCGCGGCGCCCGAGCCCGCGGCGGCGGCGAGGCTCAGTGCGCCACGGCTGCGGTCCGTGCTGCGCAAGGCCGGCCGGCAGCGCTACATCGACTCGTGGGTCGAACGGCTTCGCCCGATCTTCGCCGCCGAACAGCTGCATCAGCTGCCGGCGGTCGAACAGGCCATGGGACGTCAAACCCTGGCGCTGGTGAGCCAGCTGGACGCGGCCTGCCGCGCAGCCGACGACCTCGCCGAGGCCGCCGCAGCCGCATTCGCGGCGCACCCGGACGCCGAGATCCTGATCAGCTTCCCTGGCATCGGCCCGGTCACCGGGGCGCGGGTCCTGGCGGAGATCGGAGACGACCGCGCCCGGTTCCGGGACGCGCGAGGACTAAAGGCCTATGCCGGTTCGGCGCCGGTCACCATCGCCAGCGGCAAGAGCCTCGTCGTGCGCAACCGCAAGGTGAAGAATCAGCGGCTCGCCGCGGCCGGCTACCTCTGGATTTTCGGTGCGCTGCCCTCACCTGTGATCAAGGAACACTACGACCGGCGCCGCGCCGCAGGCGACCGTCACGCCGCCGCCATGCGCAACCTGTTCAACCGGCTGCTTGGCTGTCTGCACCATTGCCTGCAGACCGGCCAGCCGTTCGACCTAGACAAGGCATTCCCCACACCGGCCCTGCAACCGGAAGTCGTCGCGGCTTGACAGTTAGCAAGATCGGATGTCTGTGGATGGGGTCGGGAAGGGCGTACCTTCCCGAGTGTCGTCTGAAGGTCAAGTCAAGCGAGGCTCGCGCTGAAACGCGGGTCGGGAAGGTACGCCGATGCTTACGGT
>JAABUJ010004533.1_pt1 | contig 14546 bp, 22 predicted proteins | sample 5559131 | NCBI WGS metagenome assembly JAABUJ01 (sample SAMN10711875, study PRJNA513366) | rock metagenome | isolation source: Antarctica rocks | place: Antarctica: Victoria Land, Mt New Zealand nord | collected 2016-01-07 | reverse complement strand
CACTTACTGTGAATAACACCTTCCCGGTTAATGAGAACCGACTCCCCACTTCGCACCTTCTCGGCCTTTCCCTCCCTCCTTCCCTTGCCTGATCCACCTCTCAGCGAAAACTACCAGATCAACAGCAAAACAACCAGAAGTATCCGTTTACCCATCTCAAGCACCAACGAGCTAGCCAGCCAGCCAGCCAGCACCATATCCTAACTTCAAGCGCAAAAGCCACCCATCCCAAACACCGTCAGCCCCAACGGATCCCCGACATTCTCACCATCACTACCGCTCACATCCCACCCAGCTTCAACCCCAACCCCCGCACGCGCGGAAATGCCAACCCTCCACCAAACCTTCACCCCTGTCACCATCCACACGGCCAAATGCGACATCTGCAACCAGCACAACCGCAGCGTGCTGTTCCGGTGCGCCGACTGCGGCTGGCACGTCTGCACGCCGTGCTGGACGGAGAAGGGCGGCGACGGCACGCACGTCATGAATGAGGGGGCCAAGGAGTGGCGAGGGGTGGGGGCGGGAAACGGTGCGGGTGCGGGCGCGGGTGCGGAGAGGGCAAGGAGGGGGGCCCAGGAACGGCGGGGTCGGGATCGGGATCGTGTTGGGAATCAGAGTCGGAGGCCCAGGCCGAGGCTGGAGAGGGGTGGAGAGGCGGCTCGGAGGAATCTGGTGCGTGTTGTGCGTTTCGTATAGCCCTCCGTCAATGCGCGCGCGTTCTGTCCCGTTCCGTTCCCTAGACCGAAAGAAAGGCATGCCTCCGCGCACCGCGACGCAGGCAGACGGGGTGACCTGCCCTACTAACGGACGGGCAGATTGGTTGACTGACTGACTGACTCGCTCGCAGGATACACAACGCCGACCCGGACCCGAACCCTCACCTCCCATGTCCGTCGCCGCGGCCGCCGACCTCCTGATCCAAGCCGCCTCGCGCGCAAGCCCGACCCCATCGCTCTCCCCTCCCCCGCCAATCCGACAGCATAGCCCTGGCGCCCAGACTGCTCCGAGCGGCCGTGATGGTACCCGTCCTGGCGCTATTATCGATCCTAGCGCGAGCGTCAGGCTTACTGCGACCACGGAGACGCGAGCAACTCATCGGTCAGCCTTGGCAACGGCTTCGGCCTCGACGCGGGAGAAAATGAATATCAGCCGGCTGTTGCGGGCGGCGGAGACGGTTGATCGCTCATCGGCCAGACCACCGCTGCCGTTGCCGGTGCGAGCGGCTAGACATGAGGGTAGAAGGGATGGGCGGAGGGCGGTTAGTCCGCTGTTCGTGGAGAATGGGTTGGTAGGGGTGGACGAGGGGGTGGTGGAAAATTCCGTCTCGGACGACGACGACGGCGACGACGAGATGCCGGGCATGGGAAGGGAAATGGGAATGACGCCGGAGCCGCGATCGTCTGACGATGAGATGGGTGACAAGATGTGCGACACTCTGCCGGGACAAGTTTTTGAGATGGGCGACGATGAGCGGGGGTTGGTTGCTGGGCCGAGCAGAGTGCCGGGACCGGGTGCTGGTGAGAGAGAGATGGTGGTGCCAAATGGTGATGTGAGTCGCGGAGTGGGGAAGGACGTTGCGGGAACGAAGGTGCCAGTTGCGAGGAGGTTGAGGGAATTGTATCGGAGTGCGGTGCTGGTCAAGGATCGGAAGGGACGGATGAGGAGGGTTGGTGGTGGGTTGGTTGGGAGACGGGAGGGGATGTGAGGGGAGTGTAGATGGGGCAGCTAGATGGAGGTGGATTCGGAGCGAGGGGGGAGTGGTGAAACCGGTTGAGTGGGAAGGATTTCCTTTCTTAGGGTTCTGCCAGGAGGTTAATTGGTGGGGGTCGGAGTCGGAGTCGGGGGAAATTCGGGCCTTTCTCATGTCGGGTGAAAAGGTTGTCAAAGGCGTTGCGTCTTGTGGTGGCGTCCGAACTGGCGATAGACTAGGATTCCGAGTGCGGTGTACCGGGCCTGGAGCGACATGACGAAGTAGAGCTGAGAAATCAAGTGCAATACCTCCCCTGCAACTTAAACCCTTATTAGCATTACCGGGCTATATATGAAACTCGCCTATCCAGAATGCTATTGATTTCTGTACCTGACGCCAAAACAACATCCACCCTCTCCGCATATCAACTTATGCATACATATCATCCCACTCCCCATCCTCCTCCTGCTCCTCCTTCGCCGAGCTTGGCGGCGGTTCCGGCTTCTTTAAGAGGTCGAGTCGGTCGAGAGGACACGTGGGATGCAGCTTGAGCCACGGCTGGATGCACTCGAGGTCGAAGAGGTGGGACTTGTGGCATGGGAGGCGTACGACGAGAGGGAATTGATCTGCACATTCGTAATATGAGGTGTTAGTGCAAGTTGCTGCTGTTACTCTTTTGAAAGGTGACGGGTTCGGCTTTACCTTCTAGAAATGGGTTGTTGCAGATCGGACACATGTCGCCCTGCTTCAGGGCTTTTTGGGGTATTCGCTCGAGCTCTGCGACGAAGACACCGTTGGCACAGGTAGAACTTTAAGCAGAGTTGCCGGAAAGGTGCAGAGAAACTCGACGGGTTGTCCTTGTCCGCTCTCATCCGCCCACGTCCACAATCCTGCTTCAACACCCCCATCCCCACTCTCACCCTAGCCCACATCCCCGAACAGAGTCGCACTCACCGTCCAAGAAGCTATCCGGCACGCCCTGCACCTCCCTCGGCGGACTCTCCGCATCACCCATCAGCGACTCCACCAACGACTGCAGCAACCCGTTTTCGTCCCCGCCGTTATCCTGCCTCATCCGCTCGAACGCGTCCGCCAGGGTCCTGAACGCCGCCGAGATGTCGCCGGGGACGGGCACAGCGTGGCTGTTGTTGTGCGATCGGTGTTCGCCCGACGTGTCGACGAGTTCGAGCGTGCTGAAGAAGGTGGAGAGGTCGGGCCGACGGGGGGCGCGCTGGGGCGTGGTTGCGGAGGGGGGGGGGGGGGGGGGGATGCTGTGCTCGACTTGGAATGGGCTGTTAGCTGCTTGCAAATGCGTTGTTAGGATGAGAGACCTTGCCTTCGTAGGTGGCCATCTCGTAGGTCCGGAGTTGGTGTTGTTGGGTTGGAGATTTGGTTGTCGAAGAGTTGTGATGTTGTGGTTGGAACCTAGACCTTGACTGCGGCGGAGCGCATACAAGAACTGAGATACAAGAACCAAATCAATCTGACGTTTTACTGGTATATAATGAGACGGTGGCCGTCGTTGAAGTTCGGAGGGATGCGTACTTTTTTCGAAGTCTGGCTGCCTACGGTAGGCCTCTAATGACGTACGAAGGCGATGAGCAATATTGTACGCCACCCACAATTTTGCGTTTCAGGTGAAGGATTACCAACATCTTGAAAAATATGTAATTACTCAGAAGACCCTTTGCTCACTGCATTCGTTCACAAGTCGACGATTTCTTTGCTACCCTACTCTACAGGTGCTCGTTGCTTATGAAACATGAGTCGCTGTATTGCCTTGCCTACTACTTGCCAATCAGAGCGATGTGAAATTCCACAGCGGCCAAGACCGGTGGCTACATTAAATCGAATTCCTCAATGCGAGTACGATACATTCAAGTTGAGCACAACCTTTGGTGGTGTTGGATAGCTTGTACAGTATCAAGTCCAATCCAAGACCTGGCCGGTAGGCTCTTCCCACACCCTGTGGTACACATGCGAAACCTCGATCTTGAGAACGTTCGCATACACGTCAATCCCACCTCTTCCTGGAATCCCGGCGTGTGGCTGCCTAGGTATCCTGCCGCCCACACACTGCGTAATGATTTCTGTGGCTCGCGCCCTCAGTATGGCCCAGGACACCCTAGCAACCCTCACCTCAGCCATCAAGCTGAAAGTGATCCGGCAATCGTTGTCGACAAATTCGCGTGGAAGGCTGAGAACGTGGTTGAGGTAGGCTCCATTCCTCAAGGTTATATACTCGTCGGAGTTGGGAATTTGAAGAGCCGCGCGATCGCAGGCATGGTAGTCGAGGTTTTGGTTCGGGCCTTGATCGCACATGGGGTTACGGCGTTGGAGATGCCCCAGTACGGGATCGTTGTCATCCGCGACGGGAAGGGCAGCCGTTCTGGCGGTCAGAACGGAGAGGACGGAGAGGAGAAGGAGAAGACAGGTGGAAGGCGCGAGAGATGGCATCGACGTTATTTGTAGTCAAAGTAGGTTGCCCCAGAGTGGCTCAGATGCTCTGATGTCCTCTGCGGTCTCACAATAATGGAAACTTAAAGTGCTCAACTTCTCCACCACCAAACTGCCTTTAACTTATAAGGAAAAGAGACCGGATACATCGAGCTGCGCGTCAATGAGTAACAACAGACGACATGGATGAAAAGCCACCGGGGCATTATGTTGCCGGCAAAAACAACAAGAGCCGCATTCTGAAACATCCGCAAGTCTCATAAACTCGACTAGCCATTGAAGAACTTGCTCGAGGTGGACACTGTAACATAGGCGCCATATGGAGGACTTTGGGCCCGGTACGCTGCTTACGAGAAACCCTTTCAAAACAGTCACAGAGGGCTTCGTCCTCAAGCGTGGCGGACATAGTATTCGACAAAGTTGCTCCTGAAGACCACCAATCTTACATCCTATACATACGAAGAAGTTATTGCGTATATTATATTCCAGAGGGTCAAGGGCTGAAGGATGAACACGGTAGATATTAGTACTTGCTCGAGTAAGGTAGGTACGGGTATGGGTAAGGTAAGGTTGCCAGCTTTGACTTAGTCAGCATTGTGTCAGAACCCTAAGGTATCTGCAATCTATACGATCCACTTACCATGATCATGAACGACAGCAACTGTGCCACCCAGTCAACATAGGAAGCAATGAACCTCGCACAAAAAGAAAAAGCCCGTGTGATTGTGGCTACCCTGGAAAAGTCTCTGATAGGTTGTGGTCTCACGCCAATGCCCTCATTCGACGCACGATGATGAGTAACAAGGTGGTGCATGCGTCCACAAATCACAAACCTCCGCTATGCCTGCAACGGCAACTCAGCAGCATTGAGTTGGCCTATCTTCATACTTTACCCCACCACTAACCCCGCCATATTCCAGCAGACATCCATGATCAGCCTTCTAGTAGAGACACCCCTCGGGTTTATCCTGTTTACCCTCGCTCAATACATCTACTGCTTAAGCATGAAGCACCGCATTAAGCACCGCATGAATCACACGTGTCGAGCGGGAGGAGTAGACCTACAAAGAGAGGCTGGCCCACCCCCTTGGGTTCAGACTGCACAGTGTTTCTCGTTGTGGTTTGGGTGTCACCTCAGGCTCGAAAAGCTTCCTCGAGTCACTGTGTGACTGCTTACTTCCTCGTTCAGTTACGTGTAACTCCATTTACCGGGGACAACAATGGCCTCCTTAGATAGCTTTAGTCTATCAAGTCTCCTCTCCAAAGTCACACTTGTTTATCTGCTCATCGGCAGCCTGGTATACTTGACCGGCTGCGTGGTCTACCAGATAATCCACTACCGTTTCTATCACCCCCTGTCTCAATTTCCAGGGCCGTTTTGGGCCAGCGTGACGAGGCTTTGGGGTGCATATCACAGTGTCAACAAAACCGAAATCGCTGTTTTGGAGGATGCACATAAGAAATACGGTTCGTCATAGACATCGATTTTCGCTTTCATGCCAGTCTTTGTACGTGGGGTATGGGGCTGATCTGCATGGAAGGACCTGTTGTGAGGGTCTCACCTACACTACTGGTCGTCAATGACCCGACCCGACTACCAGATATTTATCATAGACAGGCAGACAAGTCGAATTTCTATGTCAACGGTATTTCTGGAAAGATAGAGAATGTGTTTAGTACGCGGGATTGGAGGGAACACGCGCATCTCCGCAAGTTCATTGCTGGTCCGGTGAGTGAAGTCTCCCTTCGAGGCTTGGCTTTAGCTTCTTGGGTGCTGCTTCATTCTCAGTCGAGTATGAATTACGGAGATCTTGAGAGGGCCTGCGGTCATCGATCTCAATGCTGATATATAGGCTGCACAGTATAGCTATACTCACATCAAGAAGATGGAGCCGTTGGTGGATACGAGGGTGTACGACTGGCTCGACAAGATTGATGGAAAGTTCGCAAAGACTGGCAAGCCTATAGAGTTCTCGCATTGGGCTGTGTAAGTCAAAATCCTCCGCATCACTCCATCTCTTTGTCAGGAACGATCACTTGGATCTGATATCGTGTGAGTTCAAAAGCTTCATGGCATACGACGTTATCTCGGAAATCGCATTCGGCGCACCGATTGGTTTCGTGGAATCAGGCACTGACGTCGGTGGCCTGATCCAAGGGTTCCATGATGGACTCCCCTTCTTCGCCGTCCTGTCCCGGTTACACCCATTCACAATCTGGATCAAAGAGACATGGGTGGGCGAGAAATATTTCGTGGCCAAACCGGAGCACAGCACAGGCATTGCCGCGGTGATGAGGTTTCGAGATAAGCTGCTAGCTCAACGTCTGAAAGATATCGAAGCCGGAACGACAGGTTCGAGAGTTGATCTGTTGCAGAAGTGAGTGTGAGTTCTATAGAATGTAGAGAAACGGGGCGCTAAAAGGACATTCAGTTTCCTAGAAACTCGCACGGAGGACGGTAAGCCTCTCGACCAAGAGTATATCAAAGCAGAGATGCTTCTCATCCTCCTTGCCGGCGCCGACACCACCGGAACCACTTTTCAAGCCATCGTGCACTACCTCATGCACGACGCGGCCGTCTACTCTAAGGTCATGGCGGAGATCGACAAGACTACCCGAGCCGGGCACCTCTCGGCTATGCCGCAGTATGAAGAGGTCTCTCAGTATTGCCCTTACTACGTCGCTTGCGTCAAGGAGACCCTGCGTCTCTGTCCACCGGTAGAAGGCCTTCTCCCGCGCCTCGTATCCAAAGGCGGGATCGTGCTCGAAGGTAAATTCGCGCCCGAGGGCACGGAGGTGTCCTGTATTCCATGGATCGTACAGCGAAACCGGGAGCTCTACGGCGAAGATGCGTATGACTTCAGACCCGAGAGATGGCTGGAGAGCGAGGAGAAGGCGAAGGAGTATAGCAAGTACAGTATAGCGTTCGGCTATGGGCCGAGGGGCTGTCTGGGCAAGGATATCGCGCTTATGGAGTTGTACAAGGCACCGGTACAGGTGTGTCCCTCGATAAGCCTCATGCATTATCGTCTTTTTTCCACCTGTCGTTTCTTCCGTGCTTATGGGTGGTCTAGTTCCTTCGCACCTACCACTTCCGAGCCGCGGATGGGAAGAAGCCTGGCAGTCGTGTCAATTTTGGGGGCTTGGTCTACTGGAAGGATGTTTGGCTGAACATTGAGAGGCGTGCACCGGTCGTTTGAGAACGCCGTATACGGGATCAAATTGGGGCTTAAGCGAATACCCGGTTTGTGGTATGTATATGCATTCAGTGAATGTTCATATTTATGTAGTCGAACATATGTCAAACGGCTAGAAATACGGGGTCGTGAGTGAAGCTTGTTGAGATTCCTGGCACATGGAAAAGGGAGGGCTCCAGAGCACCGAGAAATGGCGCTCGCGCATCACTTTGGCGAGTGTCTCGACGAGGGCATTGAAAACTACCATTTCCATGTGCCGAGACGGATCAACAGCCCTATCGTTGCTTCGTCAAACCGAAGGGGTCAGCTTTCTTAACATCACCTAACAGTTGTCGATTTACATGTATTCAACACGATCTGGTCCGTAATAACATCATCTTGACATGGTAGCGTCATGCTATATACTTTTCAGCTTCGCAACGCCCGCGTGCTACCTAGGAAAAGCAATGCCGCTCCAACCCTTATGCGGCACCTCGCGCAGTAGGGCTTTCAGTGACGAAGCCCCTCTTATCCAGAACCCGTCGACATTATTCCGTGCCCTGTAAAGACATGCGAATCTCAGCGCATTATAGCGCTCACTCATCCCATTCCGACAAAGCCCCAACTCCACCTAATAATTAAAATCCTCAAAAACAACCTCCCTCCCACCCAACCACCCCAAAAGACTCTTCCTCAACGCCGTCCCCGTGCAGACATACCACCTCTCACTGTCCCTCCTCAAATCAGCGCCCAGCATCCGCCTCCGCTCCACCTTCGCCCCGGACGCCACCACGCTCCTGAGCATCGCCCTCTCCCCCTCCGCCACCGTCCCCTCGTCGCCCGTAACAAACAGCCTCGTCGAGCCAACCAACGCCGGAAAGCGCGCAAAGGTATCCAGCACCAGCCCGACATCGCGCACGCTCAGCGTCCAGAAAAGCCGTAATCGCGCCGTGTCCAGACGCGGGAGGTGCGCGAGCAGCGGCGTGACGCCGACGCCGCCCGCCACGAACGAGATGGCCGACGCGTCACCCGCGTTCTGGCGAACGGCGAACTCGCCACCGAAGCCGCGCAGTGGGAGCTCTAGCGCTGTGCGCTCGCTCTGCCGGAACAGAAAGGCCGTGACGCCGCCGACCTTGCGGATCGTGAGCTCGAATTCGTCGGCGGGCGGGACGTCGGCGGCGGCGGCTGCCGGCGGCGGCGAGGAGACGGTGAAGGTGCGCAGGTAGTCGTCGTTGAGGCTGCGCGGGTCGTCGTCGCGCATGTGGCTGTAGCCCATGGCCAGCTCGTCTTCGAAGGCGAGGGCGACGTACTGGCCGGGCGACCAGCGGCCCGCGGCGACGGGGTCGCTGATGCGGAAGCGGAAGCGCGCGATGGTGGGCGTGAGGGGCGTTTTGGCGAGGAGTCTGGCGTAGACGACGTCTGTTTTCGCGGCGTGCGTGTCGGGGGTGGGACGCTCGGTGGCGAGGAGTCGGACGGGCGGGTTGTAGGGGGAGGGGTCGCCGGCGGAGGCGCGGAATGCGAGGCCGTTTTGGACGAATCTGGAGGCTGTCACGGTGACTTTGACGGCGAGGGTGGAGCGGGGGAGGATGGTGGAGGCGGCGCTGCCGATTAGGGTTTCCGTGGTGCCGGTGAGGTAGAGGACGTCGCCGGTGTCGAAGTCGGGGAAGACGAGGCCGGCGTGGGGGGTGGTTTGCAGGTTGCCGAGGGTTTGGTAGAGGCGGTTGCCGGAGTATTCGGGGTAGACGAGGACTGCGCCGGTTGAGTCGTTCGAGACTAAGCGGACGAAACCGGGTGGGCCGCCTCGGTGGTTGGTGTCCATGTCTGATTCGTGGTTGGAGCTGGAGATGAAGAAGAGGTCCGATTTGGAGAGTAACAGAATGGCTTCCTTGGGCAGATGGGCGGTAGTAGTGATGAGTTTGGGGGTTGGCGTCGACGGAGAGATATGTTTTGCATTCAGATATTTGGGACAATTGCCTGGGTCAAGCATTAGTCGGTCCATCTTGTGGTATGCTCGAGATCCTACCTAAACTCTGCTCTATCTTCACCACCAACTGCACTTCTCCGGTTCCGTCATCCTCCTCCTCACCTTCGCCCCCTAACCGGGCAAGAGCGCCCGCAACCATCCGTCCGTACAACTTGACCCGCTTCCTCTTCTCCAAATCGATCACCAGTCCACTCACCATCCTCCCTTGGCCCTCCTCCCTCACAACTTCCCCATCATCCCTCCCCTTGAGCAGCGTTTCGACAACAGGATCATGCTTCCGATCCACAAGCGTTTTGACACCGATGATCGACTGGGCAATGGGTCTCGAAAAGCCAGGTTCTCCGCCCCACACCGTGGTCCACGGCCTTCCTTCCTTGTCAATCGTCCCCAGTGCCAGTAAAGGGGCAGATTGGAGCATGTATGCGGCGCCAGGGGTCAAGAAGGGTGAAGTAGGGTTTTCCTGATAGGGCACTCGCAGGAGAGAGTGCATGGCTGACTCGCCAGGGTGCCAACCTAGGTCGGCGGAGTGAATAAATGCCATTTTATATTGAAACCAGTTGGTCTTTAAGCACAAAGGTTACAACACGACAAGGTTGGAAAATTTGAAAGACAGAGATATATATTGCACGGGCTCGTCAGTCGCAAACCCAGGAAGATCTATATAGACAGTAATCAGGAGGAAAACAAACTACGCAATTCCAGCACTGGAGCAGAAGTTCTATGCACCCTCTTGATTCCTAATCTGAGAATATAACGATGGATTACTAACGTTCCGAGCGGCCATGGATAGGCCGTATGTAGTAGCACCACCAAGCACCTCATCGGCCGCGGGGTAGTGGAGATGACTAAAGCCTAAGTTAACGTTAACGATTAGTCCAAACTGTTGCACACTACTTCGTACACAGATTAACAGTAATGACGAGATCTGTAGAACAATGAGTATGGAGTTAAGCCCAGACTTCTAGGACCTGAGCCCTTTCCAGGTGTCCCTCTGTTTACCTACAGTATGTGAATTGGTCCATAGAAAGTTGTTCCTATTCATTTACACTATGTAGAGTATATATAGGAAATGATGACTAAGACATAAATAGAGGTGCTTAGTAAGAGATGAGTAAGCAATGATATCACATTCTTTTCTACTGCACAGTCACAACAGTTCACTGATGTGAACACAGAGATTTGCTTGACATTCTGTAAAATTTCTGTCTGCAGTTCACATTCACATTGTGTTACTTCACTTCACATCACTATTGTCATTCAAAAGCAGCTAGAAGTGCAGATTGTTGTTGTCATAATGATAAAATAAATTATTCACTGTTTACACTGTCTGTCTATATCATCAGTCACAATCTCTCAAAAAAAATTCTCTTCTTCTTTCTTTAGTTTTCAACCACACTTCAACTTTTAACTGCTACTTCATCAACTTATCACTTTTTTATTCACTCTATCATCATGTAAGCTTCTGTAATATGTTCACAGTGTGTCATTAATGTTTCATAAATCATTTCTTAAGATTTATGTTTCATATTGTGCTGCTGTTGCTTCATCATCAGATGCAGATGACAACAACTCAAATCAGAAGAAGTTTACTTTTAATTGTGCTCATAAGATTACTGATCATTTCTGTCTTAAAAAAAGCTTGCAAAACTCTCTTCTCAATATATTGTTGTCTCAATTTTGATTTAAAGACTAACAATACATAAAGCTGATTAAGTGTTCTACTTTTAATACTGCTTTCTTTTCTCTCTTTAACAGATTAACTATTAATTAACTTAACTTCTTATTATTTAATGTTCTGACTGATCTGTCATTAAAGAGTTGACTCAGAGCTGAGCTCAAGATGTTGCTGATAATTTGATAGTTAATTCTGTATATTAACATAAATTTAAATCATTTTTGTGCTTACTGAACATATTGTGAAGCTGTTGTCACTTACATTTGTAAGAAATGTGAGCTGATCATCTGCAACAACTATGTACATGAAGACAGGTCATTTACAATATGCATTTAGACTGAGTTCAATGATCATTATCTTCTTTATGATTTGTGTATAAACTGTTATTGAGATGCACAGAGTATTTAGTGTAGCTTTTATAAGTATAAATTTATATTAATATAATGACTACTTATTGTTCTAAATCATGTAAAGTCTAAATTTTCTTTATCTGTCAACTCAATAACTTCTTGTTGTTATTGTGTTGCCACTTCATCTGCTGCTCTCACTGCCATCATTGATGACATTATGCTTTCTGTTAGCTACAATTACTCATTAGCAGAGAATGTTTTAAGCATTGTAAATAAATTAAAGATAATTGCTAAGATTCTTTATTGTTGAGCTGAAAGACTTAATGTTGATGTATTTATTGCTTCACTTGTGCTGCTGTTCTATTCACATCAGTTGTGTTCTCACTCACTGTTGTGTCATTACAGTGAACAGTAGTTTTGCTTCAGCTTATAGCTTTTTTTTTTTTTTCTTTAATAGATAGATAGTTAATGAAATTGCTTTGCTCCTGATACTATTACCTTCTAATCTATGAGAACCTTTTTCTTGAGTCTTTTACATAGATTATATGAGCTTATATTTCTTTTATGAACTGTCATCAGATCACTGTCAATTCTTACTGAAGTTAAGACTTTTTGATCTTTCTTTTCAGCTTTATTACTTGTTCACTTTGACTTCAACTCATTGTGTTGTTGTCATAAGTCTTTACTGAGTTGTTTTTAATCATTCAGTTTTTTCTCAGTATCATATGATACTAAGACTTTCACTTTCTTCTGATTACATCTCTCTTCTGTCATGAATGTTAAAGTCAAGTCATCAGCATTTCTTTGACTTTCAATAGTTTTCTGTAATGCATTCATTACATCACTCACTTCAATCAAGATCAGTTTGAAAGAAGCAACACTTCAGTATGCTTTTGAAATGTTCTGTAATGAGAGTACAGATAAATTTACTCATTCATAATGTTTTTATATCTTATAAATTGTCTTCTAAAAGAAATCTTCTTTCTTCTTTACTAAGAGCTTATGTAGCTCTTCTTTTTGTCTGCAATCTCATTTGACTCAAGATATGATCAAGAGTTCTTTATAGAAAGACAATGATGACTCTTTCTGTTTAAGAATCTCATCAACTTTAAAACTTAATTACTGTACAGATAGTTTAGCTCATTTCAGACTGTTTTGCAGCCCTGAACTAGCTCAAAATTCATTAACATCAAAGATATGTGCTTTCACAAGTCAATTATCATAAATTAAATTTCATAGAACACACTCTGTGAGCATTCTTAATGCATAAGTTTCTAATGAATGAGTTTTCAATATCTTATAAGACTTAAATTATTTAGCTTTAAACTTCTGAGACTCTTCATTTCATATAAGCATTCAGTCTTCTTTCTTTGTAGTGCTTAACTGCACTGTTTCATTATGAATCATTTTTGATTCAATAGTCTTTCATAAAAGAATTTCATTAACAGTTACTTAAACTGTCTGTATCTGCCTGATCTGTTTTAACTGATCTTCAAAGTCAGTTTCTCTCAGCAATCAGAGATCATTTGAGTTGTCTGATAATTGTAAGTTTATCTTATACAATAGATAGAATGAGTTCTGTTTAGTTATACTATGAGCTCAGATTCAAGCTGCAAAAAGTGCTTGCAATAAATATTTGTCTCATAATTGAGTTGATTTACTCATAAAATATTTTGTAAGCATGAAGCTCAATATTTCATTTAGATTTTTTATCTTTTCATTTGTGCAGAAATGATAAAGAGTCATTGTTTTATGCTGAGTTCTGAGCTTTTTTAAATAGTAAGTCATGACACAGCTGAGAAAGTTTGTACTATTATTAGATAGTAACTCTCTTGATGAATCATAATTTATAAAGATTTTGTTATACAGAAAATCTGCAACTGTTGTTTTCATTGCATTCAGAACAGCTTTAGCCACAGATCAGCCTGTAACATAGTTAATTGCTGTTATAATTCAGCAGTTCTCTTAAGACATTCAAAATAATATGTTTATTATGTCAATTTCTTATCTTTCAAACAGTAATAGATCTCTGCAAGCTAAATATAAATGTTCTTCAATCTCTTAATATTTTTAAGATTGTTGAGCAACTTAACAGTTAAAACAATGCTTTGCAAACAATTTAATATTCTGCAATAGTTCATGTCATCAAGCTTGAAGTCAAATGACTTTTAGCAGTCTTGACACTTCTAAATGCTCATATTTGATGTACATATGTTTCAAAAAGTCTGCATGATACTGAAACTGTAGAAATAACACTTTGTTGTTGTTTCACTTTTGAATCAAATACAGATTGTTTAATTCTAAATCATAATGCAGTCAAAATTGATCTGTCACATTGTTTTTGCATACATACTTGTGAAGCAGTGACTTTTCAGATTCTGTATCATCTTTTAGATATAATATCATTGCTTTCTCTCATTTCACATTGTTTAGCTCTTACAGAGCATCTAAGAACACTTTATTTGCTGAGTCTTTCTTTATGAAATTGAGTTGATAACTAATCAAATCTAATACAATAGTTTAAGCTTTAGGTTAATATTAAATGTCAAGATCATACTGCTGAAATTTGTTGATTCATCAAGCTAGCTGTTTGAATGGATGCAGTGTATTCTTTAAATATTGTAGATCTTCATGATTCATAATGATAGTTGTAGTATGACTATTTTCAATATAGTACTGCTAAGTTTAAAGTGCATACTTAATGATCAATAGCTTCTTTTCATAAACAGAATAATTGAGCTCTGCATCTTGTAACTTCTAATCATCATAAGTAACTGAATGACATTTCTCATTTATTTCATTCTGCATCAGAGCACAGTCAATTGCTCATTCAGAAGTGTCTGTTTTGATAGTAAATGATTTGTGTATGACTACTTGAATAAGTATTGATTTGAATGTAAATGCATTCTTAAGTCATTGAAAGACACTATTACATAGTGTGTTTCAGACAATGAGTTAATTCTTCTTCATACACAACTCAACATTGTTCTTCTTAAGCAAATTCAATAGTGATGCTGTGATTCATGCAAATCCTTGTATGAATCATCAGTAATATGAAGTCAGTTCAAGAAACTATCATACATGATGTGCTGTCTTCAGGGCAGATCAATCCTTAATGACTGATATCTTGATAGAGACTGACTGTAGTGTGTCTTGCCTCATAATATATTTACAAAACTCAAGGATTTTCACCTCAACAGTGCACTTGCTA
>JAABUJ010004531.1_pt1 | contig 14548 bp, 15 predicted proteins | sample 5559131 | NCBI WGS metagenome assembly JAABUJ01 (sample SAMN10711875, study PRJNA513366) | rock metagenome | isolation source: Antarctica rocks | place: Antarctica: Victoria Land, Mt New Zealand nord | collected 2016-01-07 | reverse complement strand
ACGACGGGCGCCTGAGCTGACCTTGTGCACCACCGGCGCGGTGGCGAGGCCTTCCGGTCCCGTCACCGCGCCGTCCCACCCGCGGGTGTCCGGGTGGTCCGTCCACCGCCAGGACAGTGACGGTGAGCTCCGGCGATCGCGCACCTCGGCTCGGCCCGTGTCAGGCCGTCTGGCGCATCGTGCACCGAGGACGGCTTCGGGGTCACTGCCGCGAGGCGGCTCGTGCCCGCATCCCAGGCCGGCTCCCTGGCGGTCGTTCAGGTAGCCAGGTCGTCGACAGGGCGCCGCAAAGCGCCGATCTGCTGGTAGTGCTCGTCGCCCGCCGTGCCGGCGTCCCAGGCCGAGATGTTCCGGCGAGGCCCTGGTCCGCAAGCAGATCCCGCACGCCTACCGGGCCTATGAGGGGGAGTCGCACGGCTTCCGCCGCTCATCGACGATCGTCGACGTGCGTGAGTCGGAGCTGTCTTTCTACGGCCAGGTGATGGGCTTCGAGCGCCCGGCGTACCCGTCCTGCCGCTCTGGCGGCCCGGTGCCCCGGCTGGCAGCAGCCGCCCGACCGGGCCGGGCCGGACGCCGCTGGGGGAGACTGGGCTGGTGGAGATTGGCCGGTGAGCGACCTGCAGCGGCAGGCCCCTCGGCTGATGCTCGCGGAGGACGAGCCCGAGCTGCTTGCGATGCTCGTCGAGCTGCTGGAGCAGGAGGGGTACGCCGTCGAGGCGGTCCGGGACGGCCAGTCGGCGCTGCACCTCGCGCTCGCCCGGTCGTTCGACGTCGCGGTGCTGGACCGCGGCCTGCCCCACGTCGAGGGCCTGGAGCTGCTCTACCGCCTGCGCCGGCACGGCTGGCAGACGCCCGTGCTGGTGCTCTCGGCCTACGGCTCCGCGCGTGACCGGGTGGCTGGGCTCGACGCCGGGGCCGAGGACTACCTGGCCAAGCCGTTCGACGTCGACGAGCTGCTCGCCCGGCTGCGCGCGCTGCTGCGCCGGCACGCCGACATCGCCGAGCGGACCGCCGTCCCCGGCGGGGTGCTGGACCCGGCCGGCCGCACCGTGCGGCTCACGGACGGCCGTACCGTCGATCTCTCCGACCGGGAGGCGTCCCTGCTGGCGCTGCTTGGTGGCCGGCCGAGCCGGGTGTTCTCCCGAGATGAGCTCGTCGAGCGCGTCTTCCCCGACGCGGAGGCGGTCGGCGTCATCGACACGTACGTGCACTACCTGCGCCGCAAGCTCGGCCGCGGGGTGGTCCGGACGGTCAAGGGGGTCGGCTACCAGCTCGGCCGCCAGGACGGCGCGCGGTGAGCCGCGCGCGTCGGGGACCGCGGCCCGTGAGCGCCCGGGCCGACCCCGACCTCGTCCTGGTCCACCGGGCCGCCCGCCGCGCCGCGCTGCAGGCCGCGGTCCTCGTTGCGACGAGCTTCCTGCTCTGCGGCGGCCTGCTGCTCGTTCTGGTTACGCACGGGCAGAGCACATCGCTCGACGGCCAGCTGCGTGCCGCCGCCGGCCGCGCCGACGACGTCAGTGACCCGCCCGACGGGATCGTCCTGGTCCTGCGCCGTCCGGACGGGAGCGTCGTCCAGAGCCCGGGCACCGTCGCCGCGCTGGTCCGCCGCGCGGACCTCGACGCGGCGCTCGCCGGCGGCGACGGCACGCGCACCGTGAACGTGCACCTGCGCGGCGGCGAGGTGAGGGTGCTCACCCAGGTCGGCCCGGAGCCGGCTGGCCGGGTTGTGGTCCGCGCCGCCGCCTCGCTGCGGCCGCTGCACGACGAGCGGGAGCGGCTGCTCGCGGCGCTCGCCGCGTCGGGAGCGCTCGCCCTCCTGCTCGCCGCCGCCCTCGGTGCCGTGATCGGACGACGGACGGTGCGCGGGCTGGTCACGACCCTGCGCCGCCAGCGTGAGTTCGTCGCCGACGCCAGCCACGAACTGCGCACACCGTTGACGGTGCTCGCGACCCGGGCACAGCTGCTGCGGCGCCACCTCGAGGCCCCGCCGGCGGACGACAGGGCCCGGGACGGGCTGCGGCATGAGGGGGACCGCCTCGTGGCCGACGCGGCTCGTCTCGGGGACGTCGTCGAGGACCTGCTCGCCGCCAGCGAGCCGGCACCCGAGGGGGAGAGCACGGACGCGGTCGCCGTCGCGCACGAGGTGGCCGATTCGCTCCGCCCCGTCGCGGAGACGCAGCAGGTCCGGCTCGACGTGGCCGGGCTCGACCGCGACGAGCAGGGTTCGGTCCTGGTCGCCGCGGGCGCCGCGTCGCTGCGCCGCAGCCTCGTCGCGCTGCTGGACAACGCGGTGCGTTACACGCCGCCCGGGGGGACCGCGGCCCTCGGGCTCGCTGTGCAGGGCGACCGCGCCCTGCTCACGGTCACCGACACCGGTCCCGGCATCCCGCCGGAGCTCCGCGACCGGCTGTTCGACCGGTTCGCCACGGGCGACCGGCTCCGCGACCAGGAGGCCGGCACCGCGGACAGCGGGAGCCAGGCGCCGCGGCGACGCTACGGGCTCGGCCTCGCGCTCGTGGCCGACTCGGTGCACCGGGCCGGCGGGACGGTGCGCGTCACCAGCGGCCCGTCCGGCACGCGCTTCACCATCGAGCTGCCGTGCGTCGAGCCCGCCCGGCCCCGGCGCCGCTCACTGATGCCGCGCTAAGACCCGCCGCCGACAGTGGGGGCATGTCCACCCGCACCCCCGTGCGCCCGGCCGGTCCCCCGCCGGCCCGCCGGCCGGCGCCCCTGCGCGCCCCTGTCCGGCCGGCCGACGCGGCCGTCCCCGAGCACGTCGCCGTCCGGGCCGCCCTGACGGCGGGCGCGGCGGCCGTGCTCGGGATGTGGTGGCTCGGGACCAGCGGCGGGACGACGACCGGCCTTGGCGGATGGGTCACCTCCGTCGGCCGGGTGACCGGCCTGCTCGGCGGCTACCTGGTGCTCGTCCAGGTGCTCCTGCTCGCCCGCCTCCCCTGGTTCGAGCGGGCCGTCGGCCTGGACCGGCTCACCGCCTGGCACCGGGGGCTCGGGACCAGCGTCGTCAGCCTCCTGTCCGTCCACGTGCTGCTGATCGTCGAGGGGTACGCGCTGACCGACCGGCACGCGACCCTCTCCGAGGGGTGGACGGTGCTCAGCACCTACCCCGCGATGCTGCGCGCGGCGGTTGGCCTCGCCCTGTTTCTGCTGGTCGGGGCCACGTCCGGGCGTCAGCTGCGCCCCCGGCTGTCGTACGAGGCCTGGTACTGGCTGCATCTGACGGCTTACGTCGCCGTCGGGCTCACCTTCTTCCACCAGGTCTCGGCCGGCGCCGACTTCCGGGGCTCGGACCCCCGGCGCCTGCTCGCGCGCCTGGTCTGGACGGCGATGTACCTCGCGGTCGCGGGCGCAGTCCTGTGGTGGCGGGTCGTGCGCCCGGTACGCGGCTGGTTCCGGCACCGGATGGTCGTCGACCGCGTCGTGCGCGAGGCCGACGGCGTGGTCTCCGTGTGGGTCCGCGGGCACGACCTGACCGCGATCGGCGGCCGGGCGGGGCAGTTCCTGCTCTGGCGCTTCGCGACTGCGGGCCACCTCTGGACCGCCCACCCGTACTCGCTCTCGGCGCCGTCGACCGCCACCTCCCTGCGGGTGACGGTCAAGGACGCCGGCGACCACAGCGGCGCCCTCGCCGGCCTGCGCCCCGGCGTGCCGGTGCTGGCCGAGGGTCCGTTCGGGCACTTCACTTCTGACGCCGTCACCCGCGACCGGACGCTGCTCGTGGCCGGCGGCTCGGGCATCGGCCCGGTCCGGGCCCTGGCCGAGGACCTGGCGTCCCGGCAGCGTCTAGGTGGGCAGCACAACGGCCGACGTCGTCCCGCGGACCTCACCGTCCTGTACCGGGTCAGCGATGCCCGCGACCTCGCCCTCGCGGGGGAGCTGGACGACCTGGCGGCGGACGGCCTCCTGCGGGTCCGCCACCTCGTCGGCCGCCGCGCGGACCTGCGGTACGACCCGCTGTCCGCGGCGTCGCTGAGCGACCTGGTCCCCGACGTCGCGGAGCGCGACGTCTTCGTCTGCGGGCCGGCCGGGATGACCGCGACCGTGCTGCGTTCGCTCGACCAGCTGCGCGTCCCCGCCCGGCAGGTCCACGTCGAGGAGTTCTCCACCTCATGACCCGCACGCCCGGCGCCCCCGCGGCGGCCGACCCGGGGGCGGTGCGGCGATGACAGCCCTCCGCACGCCCGAGATCGTCCGCGCCCGGCGCGCCGCCGGCTTCGTGGCCTTGCTCGGGACGGCCGTCGCGGTCGTCAGCGCCAAAGCCGTGTCGACGCCCCCGCCGCACCGCATCGTCCTGGGGATCGGGACGGGCAGCGGGACGGGCGGCGGAGCGAGGTCCGGCTCCTCTCACGCGGGCGCGGGCTCCAGTGCAGGATCCGCCTCCGCCAGCACCGCCCGGCGCAGCATCCTCGGCCCCGCTGTCGACGTGTCCTACGGCTACGTCCAGGTCCGGGTCACGCTCGCCGGCAGTCGCATCGTCGACGTCACGCCCGTCCAGCTGCCTAGAGGTGGCCGCTCCAGCGACATCGCGTCCTACGCGGCCCCGCAGCTGCGGAGCGAGGTGCTGGCCGCCCAGTCTACGAGCATCGACAGCATCTCGGGAGCCTCCTACACCAGCCAGGGCTACGCCGAGTCGGTGCAGGCCGCCCTCGATGCGGCCCGTCGGGCGTCGTGACGGGTGGCACCCGGCTGGTGCACGCGATGGGCACGGTTGTCAGCCTCGACGCCCGCGGTGAGTCCACCGACAGCCGTCGCACCGCGGCGATGGACGCCGCGGAGGCCGTCGTGCATGCCGCCGACGACACCTTCAGCACCTGGAAGGACGCGTCCTGGGTGAGCCGGCTGCGTCGCGGCGAGGTCACGCCCGACGCTTGCCCCGCCGACGTCGTGGAGGTGCTGCGGCTCTGCGACCGGGCCGAGCAGCTGACTGGCGGGAGGTTCAGCGTGTGCTGGCGCCGCGACGGGACGCTCGACCCGACCGGGCTGGTGAAGGGCTGGGCGGCTGGGCGGGCGTCGGATGCGCTGCGGGCCGCCGGCGTCGGCGACCACGTCGTCAATGCTGCGGGTGACCTTGCGGTGGCCGGACGCCCCGAGCCGGGCCGGGAGTGGCGGGTCGGGATCGCCGACCCCCGGGCGCGTGGGCGGCTGCTCGGGGCGCTCGACTGCTCCCGGGTGACGGCCGGCGCCTCCGGCGTGCGGGCCGTCGCGACCTCCGGGCCGGCCGAACGCGGGGAGCACGTCCTCGACCCGCGGACCGGAGCGACCGCGACGGACGTGCTGTCGGCTACCGTGACCGGGCCCGACCCGGCGCTCGCCGACGCGTTCGCCACCGCGCTCGTCGCCGCCGGGGCCGAGGCGCCGGGGCTGCTGGACGAGCTGCGCGACGGTGAGTGGGACGGACTGCTGCTGCTGGGGGACCGGCTCGTCGACCCGTCGCGGCTCCTGGGCGGCTGACGACCGTCCCGACGGTGCCGGCCGGTCAGCTGGCGGGTGTGGGCCCGTCGACCCAGGCCATGGCCCAGCCGACGACCCGCCGGCTGAAGCAGTCGAGCACGACCGCCAGGTAGTACCAGCCCTGGTCGGTGCGGTGCTGGGTGATGTCGGCGACGTAGAGCCGGTCCGGTTCGGCCGGTCGGAACCGGCGCTCGACCAAGTCGGCTGACGCTTGGGCCGCCGGGTCACGGCGGGTGCAGCCGTAGCGACGCCGGCGGGTCACACGCGGCCAGCCCGCAGGCGCGCATCAGCCGTTCGACGCGGCCGTGGCTGACCGCAAGGCGCCGTCCGAGCGTCAGCTCGGCATGCACCCGCCGGTGGCCGTAGGTGGCGTGGGAGGCGCTGTGGGCGTGGCGGATCCGCTCGATCAGCAGCGCCTGGTCCCAGTCCCGGGCGCTGGGGCCGCGGCTGGCCCAGTCGTAGAAGCCGGACGGGGAGACCTGCAGCACCCGGCAGGCCGTAGCGACGGGGATGCCGTCGACGGCGACCTCACGGACCACCGGGTAGATCATTTTGGGAGGATGTTCTCCCTGGCGAAGTAGGCGCTGGCCCGCTTGAGGATCTCCACTTCCATCTCCAGCACCCGCTTCTGGCGACGCAGCGCGACGAGCTCCTTGCGCTCGTCGCTGCTCAGACCCTCCCGTCGGCCCTCGTCATTGTCGGCCTGCGCCATCCACCGGCGCAGCCCGGACTCTGCGAGCCCCAGATCCCTGGCGATCGCAGCGATCGGCTTGTCCCTCTGGCGGGCAAGCTCGACCGCCCGGCGACGGAACTCCTCAGGACGTGCAGCAGGCATCCGGACTCCTCTCGACGCAACCATCGTCGCCTCAAGTCAGTCCGAGAACCCGGGGGCACTCCAGAGCCTCAAATGCTGGACGAGATGCAACAAGCACCGCGCTCAGGCCCGCAAGGGACGCACCTACCCAGACCAAGTCCCCACAAAGAAGGCCGAGCGCGGTAGTCACGGCGCTGCGGCGCCCGCGCACCAGAGCGCATCTGATGATCAGAAGGATGGCCGGGCCCGGGATGGCAGTGAGGACGGCAACGAGCCCGACGAACGACACCAAGCGTCACGCCGCACGACCTATCGTCAGCCGGTGAACTGGCGGCCGACGACCGACAGCAGCTCGAGGCGGTCGGCGTGGATTGTGCCCGGCGTCGCCGTGAAGACGAGCAGGCGCTGCCCGCGGTCATCGCTGTAGAGAACCTGGCAGTCGAGCTCCACCTCGCCGAGGTCGGGGTGGACGAGCGTCTTGCGCTGCTCGCTGTGGGCGGCGACCTCATGGCGTGCCCAGATCTCGGTGAACTCCGGGCTCCCCGCCAGCAGCTGTGTGACGAGCGCGTCGGCACCCGGCGTGCCGCGGCCGGTGGCGGCGCGCAGGTCCGCCGCCCAGAGCCGGCTCTGCGCCGCGTGCTCGCGCTCCGCCCGCAGCGCGCGCTCGGCCGGGTCGCCGAGGAACCAGCGAAAGTAGGCGCTGCGGGCCGGCCCGTCGTGTGACGTCTGGTCGCCAAGCAGCGCGACGGCGAGCCGGTTCTGCACAAGGGTCACGCCGAGGTCGGTGACGACCTGCGCGGGCGTGTCGGTGAGCCGGTCGAGCACGCGCCTGGCCCGGCCGCAAGTCTGCGCCTGCCGGCTGAGGCTCGGCTCCGGGGGGCCGGGTCCGGGGTGCCGGGTCAGCCCAGGAGTCGCGCCACTGCCCCACCGAGGGGGACTTCCACCTGCGACCTGCGACCTGCGCGCTCGGTAGCGCTCGACGCGGGCCAGCTTCACGCCCTCATACCCGCGGACGAACTCTGCCACCTCCGCCACCGCGATCGCGGTGCCGTACGAACCGGTGTCGTACGTACCGGACGGACCCGCACTACAGCGCTGCGTAGTGACGACCGGTTGAGGCACTCCGGCTCCGAGTCATCGCTTGCCGGTCCTCGACCGTGGTTACCTCGACTTCGAGATTAGGCAGCCTGGCGCCTCCGATCGCCGCCTCGTCACCGGGAAGGGCGGCGGACGGTGCCTGGGTGGTTGCGTAAGCAGCGGCCGCAGCAGTGCGGCTCTGCTCGCAGGCGCCGTCGGGGTCGTGGGTGCGTAGGTGGTAGCGGTTGGTCAACGTCCGCCCCGCGTGGCTACGTCGTTCGATGGTGAGGATGCCGGCGGCGACGAGTTCTTTGAGGGAACGGTCGACTGTGTCGACCGATCGGTGCAGCCGGCGGGCCAGCAGCGCCCGTCCCGGCATCCGGACCCCGCTGGTGTTGCCGTAGCGGCCCAGGATCGCGTAAAGGCGGAAGGCGGAAGGCGGTGTCGGAGACGGCGGAGTTGAGCATCCACTCGGGGACGACGGCGAACCGCTGCTCGAGGGCGAGCCGGCCCCTGTTGATGCCCAGGCGGATCAGCTTGTGGCGCGTGCCTGAAGGACGGGCCTCGCCCGGCTGCGTGAAGTGCTCGGCGGAAGGTGCGCTCGCATGACGCGGCCTCGCCGGCGTGGTCCGGCGCCCGTCCTGCAGGCCCAAGTGGGCCGCTCGGGAGCCATTCGGTCAGCCTGGGGCACAGGCCGCGCCCGTGAGGCGTTGTGCGGTTCGCAGCGTCGAGCTTCGGCCTGCAGGAGGGAGAGCGAGAGTGGTCGACTACGACGCGCCTCGTACCAGTGAGGTCGACGGACCGCCGGAGCAGACGGTCGCCTCGCTGCAGGCGAGTCGGGCGCAGGCGGCGGCTGCGTTGGGGGACGAGGCCGACCCGTTGGAGGGCGGCCTGGATCTGGCGGGAGCGGACGGTTCGGTCGAGGACTCGGTGGTGCTTGTGCTGCCTCGTCAGGATGACGAGTTCACCTGCACGAGCTGCTATCTGGTGCACCATCGCAGCCGGCTGGCGGATGCCCGAACGATGGTGTGCTCGGAGTGCGCCGACTGACGCCCACGGGGTGGCCGGTGTTCAGGGTCGGGTCCAGAGCACGTTTCGACGGGCGGTGTGTCCGCACTCGTCGCAGCCCACCGGCTCGAGTGGTCCCATGCTGCCGCGCCGGAGAGGCTGATCGTCCCGCCGCAGACGTGGGTCTCGTGTCGGATGCGCTGGCCGAGTTTGGCGCGGGGGGCGAGTTCGGGCGCGGGAAAGCGCTCGTCGGCGGTCCCGGGCGGGTCGGTGAGGATCGGGTCGGGCCGCTCGAGGTTGTCGGTGGTCATGTGCCCACTGTCCACCAGCCGGCCAGCAGCCTTGCAAGGCCCTCGTCGGGAACGCAATTTGTCGGGCAGGTGACGATGCTCCGCGCCCCCAGCCGGCGTCTGTCCGCGAACGTGGTGGTCACTGCGAAGGCGCTAGCATGCGCCCGGTGGACGTCGAGGAGTTCGAGCCCTCCGTTGACCAATACGCCTTTACTTTCGGCGGCGTCGGGCCGCTGCGGCGGGTGCGTCCCGGGATGGCGCTTCGGGTGTGGTCCGACGACGCCTTCGGTGGCAGGTTGCGCGCCGTCACCGACCTGTCCATCGAGAAGGTCGACTTGCGCTTCGTCAACCCGCAGTCGGGGCCCTTCTACGTCGAGGGCGCGGAACCGGGCGACACCCTGGCGCTGCATCTGGTCAGCCTGGAGCCGGCGCGCGACTGGGGCGCCTCCGCGCACATCCCGTTCTTTGGCGGGATGACGAGTACCGACCGAACCGTGAGCCTGCAGGACCCGCTGCCCGACACCACCTACATCTACGAGCTGGACCGAGGCCGGGGGACCGTCACCTTCGCGGCGCAGCACAGCGACCTGCGCATCGATCTCCCGGTGGAGCCGATGCTCGGCACCGTCGGCGTGGCCCCAGCCGGCGGAGAGGTGCGCAGTTCCCTGGTGCCGGACCGGTTCGGCGGCAACATGGACACGACGCAGATGCGGGCCGGCACCACCTGCTACCTCGGCGTCAACGTCGAGGGCGCGTTGTTCTCCCTCGGCGACGGCCACTACCGCCAAGGCGAGGGCGAGGCGTGTGGCACCGCCGTCGAGGGCGCCATGACGACCACCCTCATCGTTGAGCTGATCAAGGGTGGTGCCCCCGCCTGGCCCCGCCTGGAGGACGACGCGTCCTGGATGACCGTGGGGTCCAGCCGTCCGCTCGAGGACGCCTGGCGGATCGGTCAGGCTGAGCTGGTGCGCTGGTTCGGCGAGCTGTACGGTCTGCACCCGATGGACGCCTACCAGCTGCTCTCGCAACTGACCGAGGCGCCACTGGCCAACGTCGTCGACGTCAACTACAGCTCGGTGGTGAAGGCCCGCAAGGAGTTGCTGCCGCCAGCTGCCGCGTATGACAACCTGCACATCGACCTGCGCCGCCGGGCGGCCTCCCTACTCTGACAGGACGTCTCGGGTGGATCTACAGCTCAGCGGGCGGCGGGCGCTCGTGACCGGTGGCACAAGGGGTATCGGGCGGGCGACCGTCGAGGCGTTCGCGGACGAGGGCGCCCACGTCGCTTTCTGTGCCCGCGACGAGGCCGAGATCACCGCTACGCAGGAGTCGCTGTCCGGTCGCGGCGGGGCCGTCAGCGGTTCGGTCGTCGACGTGGGCGACGGGCGACGGCTGACCCAATGGGTCACCGACTCCGCCGAGTCGCTTGGCGGGATCGACATCGTCGTGTCGAACGTCAGCGCCCTCGCGATCTCGGAGAGCGAGGACAGCTGGCAGCGGTCTTTTGAAGTCGACCTGATGGGGGCCGTCCGCATGGTCACCGCCGCCATGCCCCACCTGGAAGCCAGCGATGCAGCCGTGATCATCGCGGTCTCGAGCGTCTCGGGCCGAGAGGTCGACTTCGCCGCCGGGCCATACGGGACGATGAAGGCGGCGCTGGTGCACTACATCCAGGGCGTCGCCTACCAGCACGCCGGCAAGGGGATCCGGGCCAATACGGTCTCCCCGGGCAACACGTTCTTCGAGGGCGGTGTCTGGGATCAAACGCAGCGGGGCAACCCGGAGCTGTACGAGTCTGCTCTCGCGCTGAACCCGACGGGCCGGATGGGGACACCGCAAGAGATGGCGCGCGCGGTCGTATTCCTCGCCAGCCCCGTCTCCAGCTTTACCAGCGGTACCAACCTCGTCGTCGACGGCGCCCTGACTCGTGGAGTGCAGCTCTGACGGGTTCGGCTGCCACCGGTCCAGCCGCAACCGACGGGCGCTCTAGGGCAGCACGAACGTGTAGCCGAGCGACTGTAGGTGGGTCCGGTCCTTGGGATCAACCGAACGCTTCAGCGGCGTCAAGCCCTCGCTGATGGCCAGCGCCTCAACCCCGGGGGACCAGTCGCTTCCCGGTGCCCGGAACAGGTTCGGCGCCGTGCCGGGGGAGACAAGACGGACCGGTTCGAGTGCTTCAACAGAACCGGAACATGCCGAGCTGAAGCAGCGACCGGCCCGCCGTCTCGTGAGCGCCCGATCGTGAGATGACGCTGACGGCGGTAGTGGTCGCCGTTGCGCTGTGAACCTAGCCCCGCTTCGACGCTGCCTTACCTTGCCTCCGTCAGCGGGCGGGGCGATCGGGGTCGGCCTAGAGGGCGTCGATGGCGCGGTCGAGCCATTCGGCGAGGAGCTGGCGTTCGGCGTCGCTGAGCATGTCGAGGTGGGGCGTGATGGCCCGCAGGGTGACTGCCGTCGCGATCGACCGGTTATCGGCCCGTTCGGGGGCGTCGGTGAGAATCTGGCGGAGGACGGCCTCGTACATGCCTTCGGCGAGATCGGGATCGCGTTGCTCGGGTGGCGTCGACAGGATCGTGAGTACGGTGCCGGTTCCGGCAGCCTGGATGAGGTCGACGGCGCGCTGTTCACTGACTCGGAGCAGGCCGGTCATTGCGACCCGGTGGATCCGTGCTTGCAGGACGTGTCTGCCCGACTGCGCCGCGGGCGAGCGCGACCCTCGGCCCGGATCGCTCAAGAGTCGGAAGAGGGTCGGATTGGCGACGCCGAAACCGATCTGCATCTGCCAGCCGCTACGTAGATCGTCGAGCGGATCGACGTTGTCTGCCGACGCCGTCTCCACGATCGCGGCTTTGGCGGATACGTACGTGGCCATCACGTGTTCAGCCACGGCATCGAGCAGCCCGTCCTTGTCGCCGAAGAGGCGGTATATCGCCGGTGCTTGCACGCCTGCCCCTTCGGCAACCCCGCGCGTGGTCAGCGCCGCGGGTCCTTGCTCGCGCAGGAGTTGTGCCGCGACGTCGACGATCCTCGACCGAGTGTCGCTCCGGCTGCTCGCCAAGTCGGTCATCAGGCAACGATAACGCGCGACTGCCATCGCCGGTATTTCCACTGGTACGCTGAAAGTAATTCCGCTGTTAACAAAGAAGGGGCTGAACATGATCGTTGTCACCGGAGCGACCGGCGCACTCAACGGCGCGACCGTCGACCACCTGCTGGACCGCATGCCTGCGAACGAGATCGTCGTCGCCGTGCGCGACCCGGCCAAGGCGCAGCGGTTCGCGAATCGCGGGGTGGCCGTACGGCGCGGTGACTACGCCGACCCGGACTCGTTGCCAGGGGCTTTCGAGGGCGCCGACCAGCTGCTTTTGGTGTCTTCGAGCGACCCGAGGGCCGACGCGGTGAGCCTGCACCGCACTGCGATAGAGGCGGCCGTCACCGCAGGAGTCAGTCGCATCCTGTACACGAGCCACCAGGGAGCGGCACTCGACAGCCCGTTCGGCCCGGGTCGTGATCACGCCGCCACCGAGCGGCTCCTCGCCGAGTGCGGCGTCGCCTGGACCTCGCTGCGCAACGGCTTCTACGCGCACAGCCTTACCTGGCTGATGGGCCCGTGGAAAGAGACGGGCGTCATCGCCGTGCCGGCCGACGGACCGGTATCGTGGACCGCGCGCGAGGACGCCGCCGAGGCCGCGGCCGTCATCCTCGCCTCGGACGGCGCCTACGACGGCCCGACGACTCTCACGGCGAGCAGCGCGCCGACGTTCGAGGACATAGCCGTGGTCGCTGCGGACGTCGCGGGCCGCGACGTCAACAGCGTCGTCATGGACCAGGACGAATGGGTCGCCACCTGGGTCGCCGCGGGGCACCAGGAGTTCGCGGCCCGCTTCATGCTCGGGATGTATGAGGCCACCCACGAGGGCTACTTCGCCGGGGTCGACCCGCTACTTGGCGAACTCCTCGGTCGCGAGCCGCGCACCGTGCGCGACCTGCTCACCCAGCCAACCACCCACTAGACGCACCGCATCCTCCCAGCGCCAGGCGGGCCGGAAGGACGAGAGAATGCCCGGCTCTGCGGGCGTAGACGAGATTCATCCGTCGGTGCGGGCCACCAGGCGCGCCGGAGCGAAAGGCGGGGCAGCCGGGTCGCCCCTGCAGGACCTGGCGGCGGTACGGGTGTGGGCCCGGGAGAACGGGTTTCGACGTCGCCAGCCACGGCCGTATCCCGCGCACCGTGGACGAGGCCTACCAGGCTGCGCAGTAGCAGGCAAGGAACGGCTCGGGTGGGCTCGGGACCAGTCCGGAGGCGGGACGACCAGGGGGGCGGCGGGATTCCGGACTCCGGCTCGGCGATCAAAATTGTCCGTAGGTGCTGTAGGGGATGCGGTCGCTGCTCTCGGGGGTGTCGGCGACGACCCGCCAGGCGCCGGCCCGGTATTCGAAGACGGTGTGTTCGGCGTTCCCAGCTCCAGTGGGGGTCCAGGTCTCCAGGCCGCCGCCAAGGGCTTTGCGGGCGACGCCGTTGTGCAGGTTGCGGTGCAGCCCGACGATGCCGCTGGCTTGCACGATGTCGAGTGCCGCGAGCGGCGGGTTGGGCGCGCCAGCGGCGGCGGGTGTCTGGACGATCAGTGCGGTGACCCTGTCGTTGTTGATGTCGCTGAGCTGGGTCCGGCTGGCCTCGGCGCCGCCGTCTTGGGCGTTGACGCTGCCTGCGGGCTCGGCGAGGGTGCGGACGCGGCGCAGCGCCAGTGAGGCGGTGCGTCCGGAGACGGTCCAGATGAGGGTGCGTTCCTCAGTGGCACGGTCTTCGACGAGGGCGACGGCGGTGCCGAGCGGGCTGGAGAACTTCTGGCAGTAGCTGATGGTGAAGCCGTCGTCGCGCAACCCGAAGCAGGTCGGGTAGCCCGACGAGCCCGGTGCCAGCGCCTTGGTGGTCGGCGACGCGGGCTTGGTCAGGTCACTGCCGGACCCGTCGACGACCAGGCCGATCGCGCTGCGCGGGGTGCTGGGACTGGACGCCCCGGACGCCGAGGACGGCACCGATAAGGGGCTAACGCTGACGCTGACCTGGGGGGAGGCAGGCGCCAGCGGTCCGCTCGCCCGATGGGAGGAGCTGGTGCTGCCGCAAGCGGACAAGCCGACGACGGCGGCGACGAGGACCGCGGGGGCACGACGATGGTGCGTTGCCACCAGGCCAGTATCGGCGGCGACCCCACCGAGGCCAGCCGAGCGTGCGGGCCTGTCGCCGTGACGGCGGCGGCGGCACCTCGAGCCGGCCGGCAGCCCCGCAGCGGCGTAACAAGTCTTGACTCGAAGACTCGAGATGAACCTGAGTCGGACGCAACGGATCGGGCTCGGTTCTAGGCGCCGCCGCCTCCGCCTCTGGGCGGAGGTCGAGGACCTCCGCGGGGGACTGGTTCGGACTGAGGTGTCGGCTGCTCAGTGGAGCCGCCCCTACGTGGTCGTCGACGCACACTGGCGCGGCCCACCCTGGCCACCTTGAGGCGGCCTCGCTGGCTGCCTCAAAGTCCGCCCATGTGGGGCTGACCTGCCCAAGGTGGGCGACCACAACTCGCACACTGCGACGCTTGGCTGCGGAGGGTGGGGCTAGGACAGGGACGACGGACAGGTCGGCGCCGGGAGTGACTCGTAGGCGAGCTAGCTGGCTGGCGTCGATGACGGTGAGCGGTCGGCAGACATCACCATGTCCGGTGGTTCAGCGTGCTGCTCCGAACTCTTGATCCAAATGCGTGAGTGGATGCTGGTCTGGGGTGTACCAAGGATCTTGGACAGGGCCTCCTTCCTGAGAGGATGCGCCCGTGCCCGAGCAGCGCCGACGGTTCAGCCCGCAGTTCAGGGCTGAGGCCGTGCAAATGGTCCTGGAGACCGGCAA
>JAABUJ010004530.1_pt1 | contig 14551 bp, 12 predicted proteins | sample 5559131 | NCBI WGS metagenome assembly JAABUJ01 (sample SAMN10711875, study PRJNA513366) | rock metagenome | isolation source: Antarctica rocks | place: Antarctica: Victoria Land, Mt New Zealand nord | collected 2016-01-07 | reverse complement strand
GAAGACTAGAACTTACAAACGTAAGCAAAAGCATTAAATAGAACTCAATTTCGAACAAGACTATATTAAGAATTGTTGTTGCAAACAATAAACAACTAGTAGTATAAATAGAGAATATTCTTGCAACAAATCTAGAGCTTATATATATTTATTTGACGCAAATAACAATTTTCTTGTCGCTTTATTAAGCAGTTTTGTTAGAATATTCTTTAATAAGTCTATTATAGTAAACTTTGTCGATTAAGTTGTTCGCAAGAAAGATCTTGCTTTTAATAATATTCTTCGCGATACAATATTAAAGACAAACAATATTTTAAACAAGCAATTCTTTATATTGCGAATAGTTCAAAACTAGAAAACAAATACTAAATAGTAATTATCGATCGATATATTATTTAAAATCGATATTATTCTTGTTTGCAAGATTAAATTTTATAAGAATTATTTAAGAGTTAAGCAATTTGATAATACGATAATTGATGCAAGCTTTAATAATACGATACAAAATATAAATAATAAGTTAAATTTTCTATTCTTTTGTCTATATTATTGTTTGTCTTTCTAAGATGTCTATATCAACAAAAAAAAAATTTTTGTTAATATTGCTTAAAGAAGAATTTTTTATAGTAATAATACAACTTAAAAACATTAATTATTGCTAGCAATATTGCAAATCGACGAAGTTTAACTACTTACAACTTAACATTACAAGTACTAAATCCTAAATTAACATCAATACAATTTTCGACAAAGTTGTATAAGAATTTCGAATCTTCTTTCTAAGTATATATATATTAATTTACAACTATTGTTATTGCAGAATCTCAATTCTTACGTATTTGTTTATCGATAAAGTTAAGAGAATTTATAAATAATTAGACTACAAATTTTAAAAACTATATAAACAATTAAAATAATATTAGATATATTGTATTGCAATTGCTCTCAAAGAATCTTATAAATAAAACTCTAATAAATTTTCTTTTTATAACGCAAATATAGACTCAAATATTAATTACTTCTTTACAACAAACTTCTTCTTTTATAATTGACAAAAACAAGACTTAAGATAGTATATCGAAGTATAGAAATACAAACAAGAACAAGAATTCGAATAATAACTTGCTTAATTATATAAAGAAGAAGAAATTAACGCAAAATATATAAGAATAATTAAAGATTAAAGAAGTTACAAATTACAAAGCTTTTGTTTAGATATTTAGTTATATATATTATTGCAACACAAATAGTTTATTTTTAATGCTCTAAAAAGTCTATTAAAATTGTGTCTTTGTTCTTGTATTAAAATAGTCTTTTGCAAGAATTTCTCAAATATCTTGTAATCTTTTGCGTATTGCTTGTAACATTTTATTTATCTTTTAAATATTGCAAAAAAAAATTAATAAAATTAAAATCGCAAAAGTATAGAGAAAGAAATATTAATATAATATTATTATTATTATATATTTCTTTAAACTTCTTACTCTTGTAAGCAAAAATATTATTCAAATAGAATACTAAATTAGAATCTTTGTTAATTGTCGATATAATAAGTAAAAGAACGTAATTGCAAACAAAGTTATTAAAGATTGTTTGCGTAATAGATTTGTAATAAATAATTTAGACAATATATTCTTCGATTGTAAATATTAGCAACATTAATTATCTCTTTAATTGTTCAAATATTGTATGCAGTTTTGCTTCGCAATCTTGCAACAATTATTTATATTTTCTATTGTTAATTCTTTTGCAAACGACAAATTTATTTAGAAATATTAATTAATGTATCTTTTACTTATATAATTGTACTTGCTAGATATTATATTGCATCTAATTTCTCTACAAAGCGCAATAAAAGATTTAAAATACTTGTTAATATACAATTATTAAAATATTTATATATTGACTTTCTTATGCATCTATTTCTTTTTTCGAAGCATTCTCGCGACAATTTAAATATCGACAATAATATCAAATTCGTTATACAAATAAAGATACATTTTGTCAAGATAAACAATAAGACGAAGATTAATATACTTAAGAAGACTATTCTTTATTGTTCTATCGATTAATCTAGCAAAATTTCTTCGATATTAAGAAACAACAACAAAAGCATACAACTCAATATTATATTTTATCTTGCGTACTTAACACTTAAATACACTCTTTAAATACAATATTTGAGCAATATTTTTATCGATTCTAATATAATCGACTATTGTAGCTCTTTAATTGTCGATTAGAACAAACGTTATAACAAGAAGAGAATTACGAAATATATAGATTATATAATTATACTAAAGACTTTAGATATTGTCTAATTAGAATGTTGATTAGATAGATAAAAGAGATTTTAATTGAATTGCGCGAAAACCCATAATTTATGTAGTGAGATTATCAAAAACTTGACGTTTCTTCGATTGCGACATTAGATTGATCGTCGATTCGATATTCGGTCCCAACTTTGGAATCGAATCAAATTGTCAAGAAATCGAATAAAACCGAATTGCTTAAAGAAGCTAGCTTATTACTATAATAAGTTTAGCTTAATCGAAAAGTTACTATTTTAAGCAATTCGGTTCCAAAAAAAAATCGAGGAACCAAATCTTGATGCTCTCACGTGATATTTTCGGTTCCTCGCGGTCAGTCTATGCGGCATAGAAACCTGCTCCGCACAATAACAATACTCGCAAGCGGACGTCGAGCCTGATGCCAATGAAGCAACCTTCGCGCTTATATCTGGCCAAATGTGGGTGTGTTCGAAGATTCTACCAATACGAAGAGGCCACAGCCGCGGGGTAGCACAAGTGACAAGGGTACTTTAATGGGTCTCTTGGCAGGATAAGGGGGCACGTTTCAAAAGGAACAGCTTGGGTCAAGGGTGTAGATCTCTAATCCCCTGCGCTAGCGAGAATTTATACCTAGGGTCCAGCTCGTATCAATCGTGCTGCAGTCTGCATCTCCATCTGCGTTCAGCTCGATGTTTCTCCCGAGGCTGCCGCTTTGCTCTAGAAGTTTTCTATTGGCGATCACATGCCTATGGAAAGCTGGCGATCATGCAGCCGCGAGTAGCGAACAACAAGGCTCTCAGCACTCGCGTTCTCGCGGATAAGACTCACTCATCTTGGCTGTATGATATTCCCGGCGCGTTCAACAGATTGACGAGGCTCTGTATCTGTTCCTCCGAAAATTCAAGGACATACTCAGAATAACGGTTGAACCCACCTGTCCACCAACATCTAGGTATTGTCTGTAGGGTCTCCAACCTTGAGCCTAGCATCTAGGCTCGATATGGGCGCTACTAGCAGCTTATATCTGTTCTTTCCAAGAGGCTGTAATACATCTATGCACAATTCAAGACGTTCATCATTATCGGAGAACGAAGCTCATGATGCCTGTCAAATGTTGTTCTGGCAATTGGACTTCATGCCTGTGGTACAGTATCCGTTCACAAGCATTACTTGGTACACTTGTCTTACCCTCACTTCTAGGCTCTCACACTGCAACAGATCCTAGTCTCCCTGTCTTCTCTAATCGGTAAAGGTAAACAGCAGGTGATCCCTACTGTCGTGAGGCGCCGTCGTGAAGACCGTTATCGACTCGATATTCCTGGAACCGAATTCCGCCGGGTGCTGCGTCAGCAAGTTGAAGACTCCTTTGCCATGGGCCGTTGATAACAGAGCCATGTATTGCTCGTCATTCGGTGTGAATCTTCTTCCTGGCCAGTGGGGGGTTTGCGAATACACAGCCTTGGCGATGATTTCTCTAGTCGCCTCAGTTATGATGTGGTGTCTGAAGACGTGCTTCAGGTTACCCGGTGGTCTTCCTGCTTTTCGTGATAAATCCACCCATATGATCCAGCTAACATCCGACCATCTCGAGACAAATGGAAGTTCTTTTGCCCAATCTCGTGGCAACCGTCGTCCGCTGCGTTCGTACTGCTCCTTCAATTTAAAAGCCGGGCTGAAGTTAAAAGCTGCAACAATCGTTTTGCCAGGCCTAAGTACATCCTGCAGTCAGCGTTGCTCTGTAGGGTAGGGTAATGAGATAGCTAACGGGTCGCTCAGAGAGGGTCGCGCTGAAAACGCTAGAGTTTCTTGGAACCCTCGGAAAAAGGTAGAAGATGCTCAAAATTTACTTACACGTTATAATAATTGCCGAAATTTCCCATAGTGGCTTGCTATTCAAGCTTGTCATAAGCGGCTATAAGCTACCCGCTTCAACTCCAGAACACTTACATGCCCGGTACCATAGCAATTGGCAAAATCGACATTCTGGTAAGCGACCCAATTTTCATTCTTGTCTCCTAGCGGGATGTCTAGATCGCCGAAGGGCTGTTCATAGCCCTCGGGCGTCTCGTTATGGGGAGGGTCGAACTGCTCGTCCTCATCCTCGCTGTCGACCGTGTCGCTGCTGGATGCGTCGCTCTCGTCCTCTGGGTGTGCAGGCATGGCGTCTCGTGTATATAGCTCCCAGCCCACTCTATCGGCATCGCGATCACTGTCCTCCGGCCAAAAACCCTGTATTGTCCCTCAGCACGCTGTACCCTTGGCTTCCTTTCAGATGGTGGGAGGTACGTACAATAAGCCAACGCTCGACGAAGAAGGGACTCGGGAGTGTCCTTTGGCTCCGAATTGTTTCGTAAAGTTTGCGGCCTTCGGCTACCGCGTCGCTCCTGAAGTCGTTAGCCCCGGGGCACTTCAACGCGATAGTCTTAGAGGAGGATCATACCATTGATCGCGCTTATGGTGAGAAGTGTTCACCGAAATTACGTCCAGGAGGCTTTCGCGCAATGCGGTCTTGGATCCGAAAGAAATTGCAACCTTCGATGCTGAAGCATCGAGTGGAGGTACAGCGAAGGGAACGATTGCATCAGGGCCATTACGTCTGCTAACAGAATGATCCGGGGCTTGAAAAATATGGCTTGTCAAGATGACAAGAAGCGGAGCGCCAGTCAGGAGAAAAGTAGGTAATCCCACTTTGGGGAGAAGCATCCTCGCTAGTGTACTCCACGAATCTGTAGATGCAGTGGAGGGAGGAAGTCGACCAGAGGAAGAAAGTTCGGGCTGTCAATGAAATAACAAAGGACGCGAATGGTACGGTCGGCATAGCGAATGAATCCAAGTCTCCGATACAGAGCTCTCATGGTCAAGCTGGAGCAATCTAGGTGAACGAGTTGCTTACTTCCAACATTAAGCTTGTCTGTGAAACCAGGACGAATGACTGGGAATGCTAGCAGGCGCCTCGGCAAGAAGCCATACAGAAAAAAATCTTCAATTCCGTGAGCGGAGAGGACCATTATACCATGAAGATGGGCGATGTTGAGGATATTTATTACTTGGTCTATCTCCACTTCGTCCTTGCTGATTATAAGTATCGTTATCCATGATGCTACCGAGCCGTGATAACGGGACTGCCTCCGAGGTTGGTGCGAGTTCCCCATTCCCTAGAGAGGCAGCTACCCCGTACCTGAATGATTGATCACAGCGCAAAAGCAGACCCAACGCGACCGCGGGCCGAGCGTTAATCCTCGAACTGACCTACATTTCTCCAGACTTGGGGAACAGTAAAGCCGCGGTATAATCGAAGTCATCAGCTAATGGAACGAGTAGTGAAAGCAAGAAGAATGAGCCTGGGTGAGAAGTAACTTGACCCCGTCACCTATATTTATACATTAATGGACTGGGACAAAATCCCTCGATAGTTGACAAGAACATACCAATGGCCTTCAAGATTTCTCGCACTCAGCAGAAGGTGAACTTCCAGTCTTGCGGTCATTCCCTCTGAACGTTCACTACTCCATGGCCCCTAAAATCCCCTCGGCCCCGAGGCTCGGTGCTGAATGATCTTCGAGCACATATTCGTCCCTTTGAATAGATGGTTTGTGCACGACATCTACAGATACAGAGAAACCCGACAGGCCATCATTGAAGTAGCGGAGACCGAACGCAAAGAACCAAGAAGATAACAAAAACACAAAACTCCCTCCGCGGGAATTCCAATCATTCCACACCCACGATCCCGAAACCCTTACTCCTTTCCATCAATCCGTGAAATTATAGCCATATCGGCAGAAGAAGAAAAACAGCCCAGAAAACAAACCCTTCACAGTCTTCCCAACCAATGCCCCCTCTGATATATTCCACTGACTGTGACTTGCAGAGCTTCATAGATTCTAGGCGCGAATCCCGTTGCTCTGGCTCTGTAATTCCAGCCCTGACAAGGTGTTTGAAGATCTTGTGTATACCCCTTTGTCGTCGACGGCGAGAGCTGGACACCGGCGATTGTTTCGCCGTGGGGGGAAGAGGGGGACGATGTATGAATAGTCTAAATCTACGCTTTTACTTTGGTGTGGAGAGAAGGAGTTCAGCTTGGACGGTATATGTATTCAGAAAGAACGGACTACACTTGGTGGTGCAACACGCAGAAACGCCTCCGCCGAGTGTAGGTTCTTCAGGCTTTACGTACGTCGAATCTCGGGCAAACTGATGTACTTGGAGGAGCAATTGTTGTAGTTGGATTAGACGATGCAATGCAGTTGATCTAGAAACCGTATCTATTCCTATTTGCGTAAGACGATGCTGAGAAGACTTAATCGTCACCGTTTCCTTCTGTTCTGTAGATCTGAGCATTTGACGACTCATCGAAGAGCATTGTCAAGTCTAAAGAGACTTCAGTAGACTCACACGATGAGTTGATTGCCAAGTACAGAACTCAATGCGTCCGCAGGTCAGTCCAGCCGCCTGACGTTAACTCGCAACCCACCTAAGGGTTTGACAGTAATGCCGCCTCGAATCTCGGGCACAAACCCGTCTTCCGCCAGCGTCGTGTCAAACGCTCTGACCCAGGCCGCAACAAGACACGCCAGTTCTCCGCGGGCGAACTTCTCCCCAATACAGCTTCGTGGGCCGTGGAGAAACGTCATGAAGGCGAAGTTGCTGCTGCTTCCACCCGCCTTCTCGGGATCGAGCCATCGCTCTGGCACGAACTCGCCGGCATCGGCACCCCACAGCTCGGTCGCGGTGTTGACGGCCCATGGAGGGAGCGTGATGGTTGTGCCTTTGGGGATGTGCTGGCCGGCGATAACGGTGTCGCGGACGGAGACTCGGACGGTGAGTGCGACGGGCGGGAATAGGCGGATGGATTCGTTGCAGACGGCTTGCAGATAACGTAAGCTATCGATCGTGGTCGCCGTGACTGATTGTGCTTGATCGCTCTGGCGGGGAATAGTGGCGAGAATCTCTTCGCGCAATGTGGCTTGAACTTTGGGATACTTTGATAAGAGGTATATCGTCCAGGTCATTGCTGACGCTGTTGTTTCGTGTCCAGCGGCAAGGAATGTCATGACCTGGTCACTCAGTTCTTGGACAGAGAACGCACCAGACTTGAGTGCCACTGCGATGATGTCACGTTTTCCATCTTCGGCACCATCGATTTTTGCTTCTTCAGTTCGATTAGTGACATACAATGCTTTCGAATGATGATTGAAGAGTTCTGGATATCGGAGTTGCGTTTGAAACTGCCAAGGGTCAAGGTGAGTCTCCAATTTGGTGCGACTAGTTCTTACGGTAGAGCTCGTATGACCCATTGGGGTAGGATGGCACCCAAGACTCCTAGCAATTGACCGAACCGACTTGGACTGAACAGAGATCTATACACATTCAGCAGCTCGCTGTTCGGGTTTGCGATGGCTTGGAAATCATAGCCCACTATAGGAGTCAGCCTGTTTTCGCCGTGATGACCAACGGCGGACGAGAAGAAATCTACAAAGAAGGAATTTACAAAGAAGGGTGGCAAGCCCGGCAGATGTCCCATGCCACTCGTGGCATGGCTACCGGTAGGTAGGTATCGGGACTTGGCAGTTGCAGGGTAGAAGGGGAAAAGGCCCTTACTTCCAGCGACGCCAATGGTGTCCAGTGCTGCACGACTTGCCCAAGAGTTGACTTCAACTTCTGAATTGTCGTTGGACTTTACTTCATGAGAAACAGCTGTCACGAGCTCCTCCGACTTTGCCCAGAAGACCGGATACAAATCTTTGAGGTGCCTAAAAGCGAATGCTGGCGAAAGGTGTTTCCGTTGGAACTAGAAGGCAGTCGGCAACATACTCACCCACAGAACGGCTGCAGCAAATTTGGAACCAACCTGATGGACATTCCCCTCAGCTAGAAAGAGACCCATACCCAAGATCCGAGAAATACCCTTCCGCAGTGCTCGTGGTTTCTCGAAGGAATAGCAATTGTGCACCAGAACGTCAGCCAGTGCCTCTGGCTTGACTATGGCAATGCGCTCCATATTGAAAATGTCGAGATAACGGATCAGACCATTGTTCGGTACTTCGGCTACCCAACGACGAAGTGGTGCACCTGGGTAGGTACGAAAAGCCTCGGGGAAATGTCCCATGAGGAACGAACCTCCCTGTACGCAAATCAGTGGTGGTTTATGATAGTGTCAGGGGTTGTAGGCACAGGAGCTTGTGGCAAGTGGCGCAGAGGGCTCCGGTACTTGGGATACACAATCCATTTCCATATTACCAGACCCGTCACGTACAGCACGAAAGTGATCGGGATGTATGTAACCGAGGTCTCCAGGAAGCTCGTACTCATGTTGAACATGGAACGAGCAACAGTGAGGAGGTACATGATCCTGTGGTAATTCCGATCTTTCTCCCTGGGCTAGTTTGCAGCAGCCCGATAGAGATGAATTCCCTAGATGGCCAGGGCGGACACATGGTGCTTCCAGGATTCATATATTTCCGATTACTCATCAAAGCATCAAAGCATCAAGTCAAGGCACATGCAACGTCCAGTCATCACGGTGCAAGATCCTTGAGCTAAGATCTAACGCAACGCCTTCTGATAGGTTCACGTGGTGGAGCCTTGCTTGGCATTCTTGGCATGACTGACCTACCGCCAAAGCACAAGTCACCACTACTTATTCATCTCCCACTCTAGATGGAGATGCACTCCCGCTCCACTCCCAATGACTTGCGGTCTTCCAGTAATCATCAGTCACCAAAGTTGGTTTCGGCAACAGCAGTCCCTGTCCGGCGAAAATGCCAACATGACAACACAAGCTCCCGATGACGACGGTGGAACAACTGGCACTCGAGCACAACATACATACACACATCTTGCCCCACTCGCGTCAAAGCTTGGTCAGGTGGCCGGCCACTGATCTGGACCAAGTATGCCCGCATCTTCGCCATCCCCCATTGGGCCCATTGGGAATCCAGAGAGATGGCTTATCAGAAAACCCGTCCACCCTAGAAGAGCCCATGCCAAATCGCGCTCGGGCTGTCAAGCCTGTAAATTGGCAAAGCTCAAGTGCGACGACGAGAAGCCGGTGTGCCGTCGTTGCTCAACCCGGCACTTTCGGTGCTGCTACGCTGGACAATCTGGTAATCTGTCAACGTCTTCGAATGCTAGCGAGCTGTCACTGCATGGTCATCTTCAGCCCATTGTACTTACTGGAACCGACGCTGAGTTGTGGTATCACTTTACTATATGTACCTGGGCCACCCTTACAGATCCGTGCTAGAATACCGTAGTCAAGCAAAGTCTGGTTTTGGCATTCCAGCACGAAGACCTAAAGCATGCTGTCCTTGCCCTGGCCGCTACTCACCAGAGGTTTTTGCGTGCGAATGAGCATTCTGATTCCTTGGTCGAGCAGCACTTGTGGAAGGCCATCACCCTTTTCCGATCGCGGCTGACGACTCCGCCCAGTTCGTCAACTATGGACGCCGTTTTGCTGACAAGCCATGTTCTGAGCACACAAAATTTCTTCTTGCATCGACTTGAGCCCTCGGGATCATGGTCCCCGAAGCGTAGCGACGGATTGAGATGGCTGACCCTTCTCAGTGGATGGCGAACAATGCTGCTCCAGCATAAGAGCTGGCTGACTACGAGTATCTGGGCGAAGACCGTGCAGCAGACCCCGTCATCCAGCCGAATTACGCTGCAATCAACGTCCAGGCTCGAGAAGGGCATGTTTGACACGATCCCGATGGAGTGGAGGATTGCATTTGGTATCTCCGAAGAGGAGAAGGCACTTGACAGCAATCCATACGGCGAAGCCTTATACGATCTGGCAGCTTTGGTGGCACGAGAAGACCGCACACGGCCTCTAACACATGTCATGACCTTTGCATATCGACTGGATCCGAAGTTGCTGACGTTGCTTCACCAACGTAATCCTTCGGCAATATGCATCATCGCGATATGGTTAGGATGTCTATGCCAAGTTGATCTATGGTGGGTCGCTCGTCGGGCACGCCTTGAGTGCTACGCAGCTTGCGAATATCTCGAGACCTGCGCTTCTGACACACAACGGCTACTGTTGGACAGAACGGCCCGAGCATGTGGATATACTTTCCTCTCGTCGGAGACATATTTCCCCGTCAACTCTTCTGAGTGACATCGTATCCTACAGGGGACGCACCTGTCTCAACATTCGACGTTTTTCGAGATCGTTGAGCTGTCATCGCGCCATCCAAACAGGTGTACATGTTCACCGTCATGATATCCTTGTCTTGGCTTTTACATCCGATCGGGGCTGTTCCCTTGTTCAGCATTTCCCCCCGCGACCGCGAATGTTATACTGCGAATGAGCATGCGGTGTAGGGGAGATATCTAGGTAATAGACTTGGCATCGGTGTGTCGAGAAGCCGAGCCTGCCAAGATGCGACTGCTACATAAATGGCCTGGGATGTGCATATCTGAGGTAGATTGCCGAATACGACTCGCAAAGCAATTGGCTTGGAAGATGTAATGTGGATTCTCACTTTTTTCAGACTCCAGGGTTCGAATGAGCTAAGCCGTGTTGCAGTGCAAAGAATGACTAGCTCACACCCTCTATTAGTCTGGGATTCGTGATCTTGGATGCCGGAACTTTCTCCTTGAGGAATGCGGTAGCAAGATTAGGCTTCACTTCAATCTCAGCTTAAATACCAAACGCGTTTTCATTGGCTGCATACTAAAACATGTGCGGCACATTTAAAGACCCGCAGCCGGTCTCGAGTGGTGATCTGTGCTATTGCTCTACAAAAGAAAGCTTTGTCCTTCTATCTCGGACCTTCAGGGCACGCATACACATTTAATACCATTACGGTATTACGCACGCTACCACGTAGGTCCAGCGCTTCTGCACTTGTTCTCATTGCCTTTTGGAGAATTTCGATAACGCTTCAAAAAATCGAGATGGCAACTACCACCAGTGTGAACCCTTTCCGTCCCACCGGTGCTGGTTTTACCAACCCCAATTTCCCTCCCCAAAATGGGGCGCATGACGCGCATATAATCATCTATGGGTCAGCACATTTCCCTGATCGGGGCCTCCGAAGCCTGAACAACCAGCTAATGGCCGAACCAGATACACACCATCTATTGTACTCGCATCCCTGGCAATAGCCTTGTTCACGATATGCAGTGTCCTGCATATGATTCAGATGCTTCGTTTCAAGACCTGGTCGCTTGGCCCGCTCACATTTGCATGCATACTTGAAGTCCTAGGATATGTCTTCCGCACTCTTTCTTCGCAGCAGGACCCATACTCCATCATCTGGTTTGTGCTACAGTATTTCCTCATCGTGGTTGCACCGGTTTTCATCTCCGTCAGTATCTACGTCTGCATCACCCAGCTAATTCAACGGGCTTCCGCGTGTGGCTACGACACTACCCTCAGACCTTGGGTGAATCCTAAGTGGATCCTCTGGGGTTTCATTACCGTCGACGCCGTTACCACCGTTTTGCAGATCGCGGGTGCGGCCATGATTGGGAGTTTTGAGTCAAAGGGCAAAGATCCTGCCAAGGGCAATCACATCTTACTGGCCGGCCTCGCCATCCAGAGCTTTGCTCTGACAATTTTCGTTGTCCTGGTGGTTGTCTTTTGGACCTCCATTGGGCGGGACGAAGCGACGAAAGCTCTGGTCAAACAAAGAAATGCATTCATCGTCGCTCTCTTTGCCGCAAGCTTCCTGATATATTTTCGGACGGTATTTCGCTTGGCGGAGACGGCTCAGGGTGTCTTTGGTAATGCTTCTACCCATGAAGTATTCTTTGGCACCTTTGAATTCGCGCCTGTTGTGGCAGCTGTCGGTACCCTAGCATTTTGGCATCCTGGAAGGTGGCTCTCTCCCACGGATTCGATGTCCAAGGAAAAGGGGTCGCAACAATTAGACTCTAGCTTAGGGGAGGCTCAGGCTGGCTGAGAGGATGCTTATAGACTTCATTAAGGGCCGTAGCGTTGTGTATAGAACATGTACAAGGGTATTGCTGAATACAGAGATATCAGACTTTTGAGATTTCTCAATACCGCCCGATGAAGACGTTATTAGATTTAGGTTACATCAAGATTGTTTTCTTATCAAAATTACAATTTAAGCTTATATCAAGATTAAGAGAACTGATGCACGTAGTCCTTATGCAGTGACAGACTGTAGTAAGGTATAGAAGATACATGTAAATAGTACTGTTCTATACTCGTAGAATAGTAAACTTTTACATCGTAGTCTGAATTTCAGGCTTGATGTGTTCGCTAGCTGGCAAGCTTCAAGTCAGAAATCTTCAACCAGACTTAATGACCATCAATAGTAATGTATGCATTTCTTGTAGTGTTGAGATTGTCGCAATAAGCACTACAAGCGCTGTAGCAAAAATCAATAAACTAGATCAAAATTGAAGATCAAAATTGAAGATATCGTGGTTCTAGAAAGCGCCAAGGGATTGAATAACTTTTGCAAGCGCCAAAAGCTGGTGGCGGTCATAGCGGCATCACCTTCGGCCTCGATGCTTGCATCCTCTCCCTAGAGTCGCAATGGCTTAGCTCAGCGCAAATCATCCTGCGTAGGTGGGTGCCTATATTCGATGGTATGCCGGTTGCCGCCTGTGTGAGTTCACTATGAGTCTGCCACTCAAAGAGCTATTGCAATCCAGGTTCGAAGCCCGCTGAGCAGAAGGGCTGAATCACCTTCCTACCGACTGCGAGCATAAAACGGCGTCACACATGTCCAACTCATGAATTCTACAAATCACCGGCGAGCTGGTGCCTTCTCTCCACGTTCGCCGGCCTCACCAGGGACCTCTCAAGCCAAAGCGCAGAATGCTGCTGAGCTCTCAGAAAGCGACTCATCCAGCTCTTCACAGGTTACGGCTCTGTCAAGGGGCAACCCGTCGCCCATGCCTCTACAAACCCCACGAGCACAAATGTATGCAGGATCAACTTCGAATGCAAGCACAGCGTCGGTCAACAACTTCTCAAGACCTTCTTTCGGTCACGCCAACAGCGAGCTACCGCTAGGCAAGCAGTCCCCGGTAGGCCCCGACCCGCACAGGCACAGGCGACAGCATTCGCAAGGCTTCTTTGAGCCCTCATTACCTTCAGCAACACCTGACCATGCTGTAACGGCGAAACTTACGGCTTCTCAGATTGCTGCTCAGGCGGCAATGCAACAGCAGGGATCAAGCCAGCATGTCCGGAAGCGATCGCAAACCGTACCAAGCCCTCAAGATTCAATTCATAGTGCCTTAAAGCGAAAGCCGCCACCTATACAGACAGCGCAAGACGGTACACGAAAACCAAGTGGAGGACCGGCAACTGGTGGTCAGTACTCGAACGGATCCGTGGGAGGACCTACTGTTGCGGCGGCGACGGCTGCCAGTGCTGCCTATCCTCGCGGTGCCCAGCTGTCGCCTGGCTTGACAACCTTCGAGGTCCCAGAGAAGGAGCACAAGCTGAGAAGTGAGAAATCAAAGCTGAAATTGTTTTCGAAGCCAAAACAACTCGGAATATCTGGTCACAAAGATGCGGACTCGAGGGATAAAGGCCTGACGTCTCCGAACAAGATGGGCCCGCCAGGACCAAGCGCTTTGTCTAAGATGGTCAATCCATCTGTGACAAGTCTTGCTGATTCTATGGCTTCTGTGGCCCCGTCTTTCTACAGTTCACATAACGCATCTTCGTCTACCCTGATCCCCACAGACCGCCAGGTGACTGCAGAGAAGGACAAGAAGCACCACTTTTTGTCAAGGCAAAAGAACAAGTTACGCGATAAAATAGACGATCATACACTCCCACTATCATCAGCATCCAGTAATTCGCGACCTATAGACCCAAGCGCTCCACAACCATTATATTCATTCGCCCCAGCCTCGCCGGGTCCCACAGCCGCAACATTTGCGAAGTCTGTCAGTGGCTTGGACCTTCGACATGGTGGGCGCGCGTTGCGTGAAAAGATGAAAGAAGCTGCGGGTGATCATCGAAAGCCTGACGTTGAGCGAGGCGATTGGGCTTTGACGGGTCCGCTAGGCTCCTCTGCTCATGCTTTTCTCGGACCTGGCGCTGCTCCTTCGACTTCACATGGAACTGAACTACCTGGTCCAGGAACTCTGCAAGGGTTCGGTATTTCAAACATGAGTCCCGAAGATGCTTGGGATTTCTTGAAGGCGAAATTGCTTATCATCTTCGAGGGCGAGCAGCTTCGTATGCCTGTGGAAGACCTCAATCGACTCGTATCTATCCACATACAACGATGCATACTCCAACGGATGCCAGCGGT
>JAABUJ010004529.1_pt1 | contig 14551 bp, 12 predicted proteins | sample 5559131 | NCBI WGS metagenome assembly JAABUJ01 (sample SAMN10711875, study PRJNA513366) | rock metagenome | isolation source: Antarctica rocks | place: Antarctica: Victoria Land, Mt New Zealand nord | collected 2016-01-07 | reverse complement strand
AGTCTGGACTCTAGCACGCCCGCTCTCATGGAGTCAAAAAGCGTGCTCCTTACCAGCGATGCGGATGTGGGCCGAAGTCAGCCTTGTAGTAGTCCTCGGTGTGGGTGCCTGGTGGGATCAGCGCGTCGACGCGCTGCTTATCCTCATCTGTAATCGTGACGTCGTTGGCAGCCAGGTTATCCTCTAGCTGAGCCAGGCTGTTAGGGCCGATGATCGGGCTGGTCACGCCTGGCATGGCCGTGAGCCAGGCTAGCGCGAAGGCGGTCATGGTGCAGCCCTTCTTCTGGCACAACGTCTCCAGGCCTTCCAAGATGGTCCACGTGCCCTCGCTAAATTGCTCCGGCTTCTCGCGTGAGTTCGCCGGTGCCTCCTGACCACGCCGGTACTTGCCGGTCAGTTTGCCGCCCGCGAGGGGGCTCCAGGGGATGATGCCCACACCGTAGGTCAGGGCAAAGGGGATCAGCTCACGCTCGACGCGGCGGTCGAGCAGATGATAGGGCGGCTGCTCAGAGACAAAGCGGTTGAGTCCCAACTCTTTAGACGCCCACAGCGCCTCCACCAACTGCCAGGCGGCATAGGTGCTGGTGCCCGTATAAAGCACCTTGCCAGCGCGGACGAGGTCGTCGAGGGCCCGCAAGGTCTCGTCAATCGGCACGATCGACTGTGGCCGGTGGATCTGGTAGAGGTCGATATAGTCCGTGCCCAGGCGGCGCAACGAGTCGTCACATGCCTTGATGATATTCAGGCGGTGGTTGCCCCAGGCGTTGGGGTCGTTGTCGTCCATCTTGCCGTGGACTTTCGTCGCGAGAAAGACCTTGCGGCGTTTGGCGCCCAGCGCTTTCCCAGTCATCTCCTCGGAGACACCCCTGTTATAGACATTGGCTGTGTCTACGAAGTTGCCACCCGCGTCGAGGAAGCGGTCCATCATGCGGGTGGCCTCATCCTGCTGGGTCTTGCCGCCAAAGGTCATCACACCGAAACAGATCGTGCTGACCTGAGCGCCTGTCCGTCCTAAAGAGCGATATTCCATCGTGGTACCCCTATATTCCCTCTCCGTGGCGCATGCCTCCCGCACGCCTTCACCTGGTCTCCATCAGAGGCGTGTAGCAACATTGGGGCCAGCCACGCAGCATAGGCCACCAAGGTCATTTAGTTCTCAGGAAGAGGGGTCTGGGGGAAGGAAAGTAGATGAGGTAGGCTAACCTCGTGTGTATCTATGTCGTGCAGCGAGGTGCCCCATGAGCAAGCCGATTCGTCCACTCATTGATGTTGTCGCAGAGATTCCCGATGTGCGCCAGGCGCGGGGCAAGCGCCATCCGCTCTCGCGCGGTGTTGCTGCTGAGTTGTGCAGCGATGCTGTGTGGGTACCGCAGTTACGGAGCCATTGCTGAGTGGGGGCACAACTATGGGCCTGAGTTACTGCGGGCATTGGGGTTCACGCGAGTCACGGCGCCCTGTGCGGCCACCCTGTATCTGATCTTCAAGCGGCTGGACGTGGCGGCCCTGCCAGCAGAGGAGGGGGACCGGGAAGTGGTGGCGATCGATGGCAAGACACTGCGGGGGAGTCGGAAGCAGGGTGCGCCGGGCGCACATCTGCTCTCCGCCCTCAGCCATCGGCTGGGCGTAACCCTCGGACAAGAGGCGATTGCCACGAAGAAGGGCGAGCAGAGCGCCCTCTACACGCTATTGACGACCCTTCTGATCGAGGGACGGGTGCTCACGATGGACGCCTTGCCTACCTCGCGACGGGCTCCCCCGTCCTGTGCTGGCCGCTTCGGTCATCCGGGCCGTTGTCGGGCGACCGCGCAGCATCTTGACGGTGATCATCATCAGAGTCACGAGGTAACAGCGCCCCGCTTACGTCACCACTGCCGATCTGCTACGATCATCGCATCGCAGACGCACCTCTCTGTCTCGGCGACACGCAGGACACGATGCGCCAGGGTGCTGGCAGCCGCGCGGCGACGCTAGGCATGGACCTGTCCTGGCCGTTTGACTCATCCGCCCGCGAAAGCTAGGGACATAGCCCTGGACACCACCCTTGGACACATGGGTTTCACTCGTGATCACGATGCCCCCTTGGGATGGCGCTGGCCCCTCTGAGCGAGCGGATGAGCCACACGGCCAGCACAGGCGCCGGAGACCATCGCCCTGATCAAGGAGATGGCCACCGCCAACCGGCTGTGGGGGGCCGAGCGCATCCGCGGAGAGCTGCTTAAGCTGAACATTCGCGTGGCCAAGACCACCATCCAGCGCTACATGCGCCAGGCGCGGCCGCCGCGCTCCTCCGGCCAGACGTGGGCGACGTTCCTGCGCACGCAGACCGCCGACATCTGGGCCTGCGATTTCTTGCCAGTCACTGACCTCCTGTTCCGCCAGCTCTACGCCTTCTTTGTGGTCGAGTTGGCCGCGCGCCGCGTGGTGCACGTGGGTGTCACCCGCCATTCGACCGATGCCTGGGTGGCCCAACAGGGCCTAGAAAGAGCGAAGCTGCTACCAAGGGCAAACTGGACCACCTAAAAGTGCCGAGTTAGGGTGTGGTCACGGTACCTCGCTCGGTGCAGGCCTCCTTTCAGCCCGATTCTGGCCGCAACCAGCCTCTTGGATGAGTCGAGAGTGCCGACACTGCCCGAACTGGGAACTTCGCACCGCTCGTTCTGGATGCATTGTGCTATTGACGGCTCTCCTTGAGTGTCTATCTATCAAGTTAGTTTGCCCTCCATGACAGCTTCGCTCTTTCTAGGCCATAGAGCCCAGTAGCACCGGCCCTTCTCTGGTAGCGGCCAAGTGGGCGTGGTCGCCAAACCGGTGAACGACGTATCACGATGAAGTACCTGATTGGCGCTCTAGATTGAGGTTCATGACAGCTTTCGTAACACTGGGCCTAGTCAGTATCTCGTGGTGTAGGGTCGGCGACGCAGACACCTTGGTTAACCGTAAGACAATCTGCCTTTCGAAGTCCTTGTGATGAGTAATACTCGGCACCTTAGCAAAAAGAGTACCCTGTGCTGCTCGAAGGATCGCGCGAACAGTCGGAGGCGAGATGCCTACTCGTCGTGATCAAGTGTCGCGGTCAGATTAGCTTCATGGAGCCAAGATGTATTGCGCGCAGGAGGGACAATGCCCATTGATACACCAGGAATTGAGGCACGAGGCCGGAGCGCGAGCATCGTTGTAATAGCCTGTGCTAGATCATTCTTGAAAAATTCAGGAATGTCACGCGTCGTGGTATTGGCAACAACAATATCTATTATCCCCGGCTTAGATACCATTTCGTCCATCTGGTCTTTGTGACTAATGTAACTCCTTGCCATAAGCATAGCCGCCAATGTATCGCCCCATTTTTTATACTCGTTATATGCCTGGGCGGTATAGAAATTATCCAGATCTGTTGTGTTAAGGTTCCACCCATGACGCTGAATAATGTGCTCATTCACTGCTGCAAGCAGTGTGCTTCTGGAAAATAGATCCTCAAATTCTGCTTCTCGCAGTGATCCAGTTAGGGGGATCTTCAACAATATCACCGTCGCGTCAAGCTGATCATCCTTTTTAACCTCTCTTTCAATGTTTTTTGTTCTATTCTCATTGTCCACGAGTATAACGACACCAAGTCCTATACGGGTAAATAGCTTCGCAAATTGGATAATTTTATCGATCCCTTCGCAGCTAATGAGTGTTAGCTGCGAAGGCTTGAAGGATACCAAGTTATCCTTGTGCAGACGCGCAAATATCTGCTGAAGAGCACTTACTTCAGTTGGTCCTTCAACAAGGACATTGACTTCGCCAAAGTACAGGCTGTCCTCGCCGGTAATTCCAAGAGTAGCTCGAATGGCTGCTATCTCAGCACTCACTCCTTGGCGAGCCTCTGTTCCATTAGCTGATCCTCGCACAAGGATGCAATTGGCCCCCTTTATGTCTCGGCGCACGAACATACTTGAATGAGAGGTCACCATAATCTGATGTGCATGAGACAGCTGAACTAAATGATCGGCATAGGATTTCTGCATGCCGCTGGAGAGATGTTGCTCTGGCTCATCGATAAAGAGCAATAAGCGCCCTGGTTGTCCCCGGTAGAACTGCCTCCTAGCAAGGGCAATGCGTGACAGCGTATAGATAATTTGTGTGATCCCGCTACCTGCTTTGTAGAGGGGTACATGATAACCATACTCGTCAAAATAGATGATTTTGCGCGTTTCATCATGGATGCGGAGATCCACGTCGAAATAGAAGGGGATCAAGGGCTTCAATACACCGGTCAGTTGCTCTACTACCCATTGCCGATCCTGGTCTATTAGTTCGTCTGGCCATAGCAGTTGTTGCAGCTTCTCTTCCGAAGATGCAGGTGCTACGAATGCCGACGAGCTACCAAACCGACCAATATCGCTTGGTCTAATGTGAATGAGACGCGGCAGATATCGGTCTAAAGATCCCTCAGCGCTCCATGGACCGTGACCTGCAGACCCGCCTTCCCAAATCTCGCGTTTACTCGCTGATGCGTAGTCGGTGTGCATCAGCGATGTCAGCGGCGACTGAACAGGTTGAGCGAATACGAACCTGCGCCGTACCTGAAGATTAGACCCGGCCCCAGCTAGCCGTTCCTTTTGCTTGCGGGGAATTGCCAGCCGCAGACCTGTCAGTGATACGTCTGCTGTCATCATCACTTCTAGGGAGGGGGTGGTTCGTGACAAATCCACAGAGGGCATTTTCTTTGACATATAGTTGGGATCGAGGAGCCACTTCAATGCAGTCACTATGTTGGATTTCCCAGCATCGTTTTCACCCACTATGCAGAAATAGGGGGAAGGAATGTCTAGTACAAGATTAAGCAGGGAACGGAAGTTCTTAACCTCTAGCCTTTGGAGCATTTTCTTATACCTCAAGATGAAAAGTCGCCACTGGAAAGACGTGCTAGGATGAGAGCACTAAAACAGTCGGGGGTGCCAGGGCTACCAGCGATGGGGCACTGGCAGCCGTTCTTCTGGCGCCCGCAGATATGGTTGCTGTGGTTGTGGCATGTACTCCGCACGGGTGTAAGTATAGTAGGTGTTGCGTAAGATGCCTACAATGGTACAGATTCGCGGAGGCTGTGCCTGGGGTCCTGCTTCAGCACGCGGGCGGCTTTCTGCTTCTTCTGATCAACGCCCCTGGACCGTCCGCCCTTCCTCCTGCGTGCCCGGTCGCCGATAGTCCCGCAGTGGCCTGCTGGCGGGTCAGGCACCCTTTTCCCCGCCTGCCGTGCGGCGCGACGAGCGGATGGGCAGGCGCAGGAGGTTATGCGTTGCCGCCCGTCGTCTCCACGCCGCTCCCGCTCCCATGTGGCTGGCTACAGCCCCACCTTAGCGGCGGCATTGTCCTGGAACAGGCTGCCGGCGCGGATATACTTCCTGACCATGGGCAGGCTCTTGTGGCCGGTCTGGGCCATGATCGCCCGCTCGCTGACGCCTGCTTGCGCCGCGGCGGTGGCCAGGCCGGCGCGCAGGGAGTGGCCAGCATAGTGCGCCGGGTCCAGGCCAGCCCCAGTCGCTGCGGCCTTGACCACCTGGGCAACGGCCCAGTCGGAGAGCCGGTCCTGCACTCGGCCATGGCGGGTGATGCTCCGGAACAGCGGCCCCATCGTCAGGCCCGCCGCTGAGATCCAGCCGGTGGTCGCCCGCACCGGGCAGGTGGTGGGGTCGGAGCCGTAGGGGATGCCCACCGTGCGCCCCGCCCCCTCCTGGTCCGTCTTGGACCGACGCAGGGTGACCACCAGACCGTCGCCGGTCACGACCACATCGGCGATGTCGAGGCCGACCAGCTCGGAGCGGCGGAAGGCGCCAGCGAAGCCGAGCAGCAAGAGGGCGCGGTTTCTCCTTCCTATAGTGCTGGTCTGGGGCAGCGCGCGGACCATACGGCGGAGATCCTCGGTGACGGCGGCGGTCTTGCCGTGCTGGGCGGTGCCCTTGGTCCGCTTGATGCCGGCCCACACCGCGCGCACGGCGGGATCACCCGTCGGGGAGGGATGGCGCTCCGCCTTGTGTGCCTGAGAGATGGTGGTCAGGCGGCGCTGCAGGGTACTGACCTTGCAGCGCTGTGCGGCGTCGGTCAGGTAGAGCAGCACCGTCTGGGGCGTGGCCGGCAGAGCAGGCCGGCCATGGGCGGCGCACCAGGCGCTGAAGTCAGCCCAGTCGGCGCGGTAGGCCCGCTGGGTGTTGGTGGCCCGGCTGAGGCGGGCATAGTCCTGGGCCTGGTCCAGCATGGCGGCGAGGTGGACGGCCTGTTGTGCTCGCTGCGTCAGCACACCCGTCTCCCCCACCGTCTCTGCTGCGCTACCATCCTCTCCCGCCCCCGGCGTCCCCTCATCCACCCGCTCCTGCCCTGGCCCCACTCCTGTACTCTCTTGCCCCTGCCCCAGCTCCTGTCCCACGCCAGGAGCTGGCTGTATGGCCGCCGCTCCCGCCCGCGCCTGGTCCACCGTTCTGCTCCCTCTCCGTCCCGCCCACTGCTCACGCATGCGTGTCTCCTGTAAGATTCCACAGTTCCTGCGCCACTCTCCTGCGTATGGCCAAGCGCTGTTCGACTCACTTTGCGCCACTTTTTGCCAGTCACCCTGCGCCAATCCTGCACAGAATACCACAGATCCTGCTCCAAGGTGCATAACTCGTCCACCCGGAGAACCGACTCTGCTAGAGTAGGCGGCATGGATGCTGCACTGCGTCAGCCGCCCACCCAGCGGGGACTGCAGTAGTGGGCCGGCTGCATCTCACGCCGGGGACACGCTATCTGCAGGACACGCACATCTACGTCGTGCGCCAACTCCTGCTCGATGGCCGCCTGCTGGTGGAGAACCAGTCCATCGGTGGTCAGGCGGTGGTGACGCACGAGGACCTCTGCGCGACATGGGCGCGCGGCGCCCTCACGTTTGCGGTCCCGCGCATCCACGCCCACGCCACCCCAGAGACGCCGCTGCCCACCGCCTACACCATCGCCGACTTTCACCTGTTGCCCGAGGCGCAGCGCGCTGAGGCCTGGCGCCGCTACACGCTCATTCGTCCCCTGTTGGCCCTGCCACCCCGGGAGCGGACGCGACGCGCCATCACGCGCTACCTCTCCGCGGAGCGCCTGCATCATGCGCGTGGTCCCGGTGGTGCAGAGCAGGGCGCAGCGGCCAGTGCGGCCAGTATCGAGCGCTATCTGCGTGCGTTTGACCAGAGCGCCGGCGACATCCGCGCCCTGGTCCCCGCGACAGCCCGCCGGGGGGGAGGAGGCTCGCGCCTCGCGCGGGAGCTCGAGCAGATCGTGCAGGGCGTGCTGGCTGAGTGCAGGGCCGCACCGACGTACCGCACGGTGCGCGATGTCCACTTCATGATCATCACCCGCGTCGATGCGGCCAATCGTGATCGTCCGGCCACGGACCAGCTGCCTCTGCCCGCGCAGAACACCATCTATCGGCGGGTGCGCAGCGCCGGCCCCGCGGCCATCCTCCGCCGCCGGCCGAGCCAGACCGAAGCCCAGGCGACCAAGGCTGTCCATCCCGGGCCGCGCCCAGCGCGCCCGCTGGAGCGCGTGGAGATCGATCACACCCCGCTCGACCTCCTGGTGGTGGACGAGGAGGATCGCCTGCCGATCGGCCGACCGACGCTCACTTTGGCGCTGGACAGATACAGCGGCTTTCCCACGGGCCTCCATGTGGGCTTCGAGCCAGCCAGCTATGTGGCAGCGATGCGCTGCCTGGCGCATAGCATTCTGCCCAAAGAGGACACACGCGCCCGCTACGGCGCCAAGAACCTCTGGCCGGTCTACGGCGTCCCCGAGGTGCTCGTCGTGGATCACGCGCCTCACCTCATCGGCGCTGATCTGCGGGACGCCTGTGGCCAACTGGGCATCCACCTGGAGCCGGCGCCGGTCCGCCGCCCCTGGTTTAAGGGAGCCATTGAGCGGCAGTTCCGCACCCACAACACGGGCCTGGTGCATACCCTCCCGGGCACGACCTTCTCAAATCTGCTGGAGCGCGGCGACGACGATCCCGCCCGCCACGCGTGCATCTCCTTGCGGAGCTTCTGGGAGATCCTGCACATCTATCTGCTTGATTTCTACGCCCAGGACTGGCACGACGGGATTGATGGTGTGCCCGCCCAGCGCTGGGCGGAGAAGATCGCCAGCGGCTGGAGACCGGCCCTGCACCACAACGCGAGCGAGGTGCGGATCCTGCTGGGGCGCACGGCGGTCCGGACGATCCAGCGCACCGGGATTGAGCACCTGTGTCTGCGCTACCAGAGCGCCGACCTTGATGCGCTGCGGCGGGCGCTCCCAGCGGCGGCGGCGGTGCGGGTGAAATATGACCCCGAGGATCTGGGGGTGCTCTATGTCCATGACCCGACACGGGACGCGCCCTGGCTCGCTGTGCCGGCCACCGATCAGGGCTATGCGGGCGGCCTGTCCCTCTGGAAGCACCGTGTGGTCCGCGCCTATGTCCGGCGCACCATGAAGCAGGCCGTGGATGTCGGCGCCTTGGCCGCAGCCAAGGCGCGCATCCAGGAGATCGTGACCGAGGAGTTCCGGCACACCCGCACGACGCGGCGGCGGGTGGCAGCGGCACGCTTTCTGGGCGCCGGCACGACCGGGGCGCCGGCGTTGCCCGACCCGCCGCGGGCGATCAGGCCCCCCGCGGAGGACACGGCGCTGCCGTCCGCGCGCAGCGGACCCGCCGTGGGCGCGCGGGACCTCCCTGATCCCAGCGCGACCAGCGAGGCAGGATGGGGGGCCGATTACGGCCTGCCCCGCGTGGCACGCCGCGACCCGTTGCGCTAGGGAGGAGAGAAGTCATGGCCGGCAGCGTCCACCGGGAGAGCCCGCTGGAGGGGACAGCACGGCGTGAGCGCCTGTCCCGCCTCGAGAGTATCCGCATCACCTACCCGCGCTGGCAGCGCATCGTCGACGAGATAGGACGCTGCCATGAGATGTATGGGCTCGCCGCGGAGCCGCAGTGCCTCCTGGTGGTTGGCCCCACAGGGGCGGGCAAGTCCACCTTGGTTGCCTCGTACGCGCAGCGCTACCCGCCCCTGGTCAATGAAACGGGCATCGGGCGGCCGGTGGTGCGCGCCACCATTCCCGCGCCGGCCACGATCAAAGCGCTGGCCACCACGCTGCTGGCGGCGCTGGGGGATCCGCGGGCTGCCTACGGCACCGTCGGCGCGCTGACGTACCGGCTGACCCACTTCTTCCACGACTGTGGCGTGGAGCTCCTGATCCTGGATGAAGTGCAGCACTTTCGCGATCGCGACAACCAGAAGGTGCTGGAGAACGCCAGCAACTGGCTCAAGACGCTGATCAAGGAGACCGGCGTCTCCTGTGTGCTGGTGGGGTTGCAGGGCGAGGCGGAGGAGGTCGTCCGCCTGAACCGGCAGCTCGCGCGCCTGTTCGGAGACCCGCACGTGCTGCTCCCCTTCGCCTGGGATGACCGGCGGCCCGAGACAATCCAGGAGTTTCGCACCTTCGTGGGCCTGCTCGACGGGCTGTTGCCCCTGCCCGAGCCATCCCAGCTCGCGGAGGGTGACACCGCGCGCCGCCTGTACCTGGCGTGCGAGGGTATCGTGGCCTATCTGATGGAGTTAGTGCGGCGGGCGACCTACCTGGCCGTGAGTCAAGGACACACGCGCCTCGACGCGGGCGTGTTCGCCGCCGCCTTCGAGCAGCGCCTGGCCGGCATCCGGCGGGGCATCGTCAACCCCTTCGTTGACCAGCTCCCCCAGCGCGATGCACGCACCGGGTGACCCGCGCTGCCCCCACGGTGGGGAGAGCGAGCGCGGACCGTTGATCAATCGGCTGTGCCCCGTGCCGCTCGAGAGCCTCGACAGCCTGCTGCAGCGTCTGCGGTGGGCTAATCATTACCAGGAGCCCACGTGGTTGCAGGGCCTGCTACCGCAGCCACCGCTGCGGCCCAACCAGCTGTGGCGCGCTAGCCACTACCACGCTCTGAGCGCCTTAACCGGACTCACGATCGAGACCCTGGTCACACTGACGCTGCACCGGTTTGCTCCCCGCTACGACACAGGCCTGCCTGTGGCCCCCACCAGGGCCACCGCTCCCGACACCCTGCCCATCCCCTTGTGGTCGGCGCTCGGCCTGCGCACGTGGACCCGTGATGCCGCGCGTGCGGCCCTGTGCCCGCTCTGCTGGCGCGACCAGCGCGCCCTCCTGTTGCCCTGGTCACTGCGCCACGTGACCGCCTGCTCCCGGCATCGTGTTCTGCTCATTGAGCGCTGCACGCGGTGTCGGGCGCTGGTCACGCCGGACGTCCGGCTGAGTGCGTGCCGCCAGTGTGGGCAAGACATCGGCGCCATGCCCACGCACTCCATCGCCGAGGAGCCCGACAGCCTCGCCGTCACGGCGCTGATCTGGAGCGCCATCGGCTGCCTCCCGGGCAGCTTTCCGCCCGCCACCATAGGAGTGAGCGCCGATCATCCCCTGCGCCGCGTCGGCACGGCAAGCATGCTCCACGGCCTGTGGGCGTGTGCCCAGCGCCACGTCGGCTCCCCCCCCATCCTCCCCGCGTGTGGGGAGGACGAGGGGGGAGCCGCCCTGCTCCCGGTGGCGCCGCGGAGGCCACTGCAGGATCTCCCTCTCGCCGACGTGCATAGCCAGCTCGTCGCCGCCTGGCGCCTGCTGCGCGACTGGAACACTGCGTGGCACCTGCCCCTCGCTCCCACGACCAATGTGACCGTGGCACGCTCAGGCGGAGGAGTGCCCTTTCCGGTCGTGCTCCGCCACCGGCAGGGGCACCCATGCTGGACCCTGGCCGATCCGTGGTGGCTGGACTTTGTCTGGGAGCGGGCGACAGAGGGGTATCCCTGGGCCCGCGCCGACCTGGCCGCAACGCCGGCGACGGAGTGCGCGACCCGGGCGCCGCACTGGAAGTGGGCCGACCTCGCGCTGACGCTGCGGGAGGCGGCGCCGTATTGCCAGCTGAATCAGGCTGATCTCGACGTCCTGGTCGAGAGTGGGCTGGCGCCAGCGCGGGGTGGTCCTTTCTCCGTCGTCTTCTCGCGCTGGTTCTTCTCCGAACGCACGCTCTATCGCGGCCTCCGGGCCGTGCTCGCCGCGCTGCCCGTCCGTGCGTTGACTGAGGTCACGGGCCCGAGCGGCGACCTCAGCTGGGCTCTGGGCTGCGCGGAACGCTGCGGGGTCGGGATCGCGGACCTCCTGGGCGCCGTGCGCGCGGGCGCCCTCCCGGCCTTCCGGACACGGCCAACGGCGCAACTCTGCGATCTCTGGTTCGAGCAGGCCGCAATCGTGGCCTATCTAGAGCAGGGCCACGCCCGGACCCGCGTGCGCCACGACCTGACGCCGTCCGAGGAAGCGCTATGGCGGGCCTATTAGTAGTCGACCCGCACCCCTTCCATGGCGCGCTCGCGGTCGGCGGCGGTGGGCAGGCTGTAGCGGCGCGTCGTCTCCAGACGGCGATGGCCGGCGATCTCGGCGACCAGGACCAGGTCATTGCCCGTGCGCACCAGCGTGGTCAGGCACGTATGGCGCAGCGTGTGTGCCGACAGCGTGAGGCCAGACGCCCGCCCGAGGCGGCGGATCACCAGGTCGATGGCGCGGATGGAGAGTCGCCCGCCCTGCGCGTTCAGAAACAGCGCCGGCTCCTCCTCACCCTTCTGCAGGCGTTCCTTTATGTAGCCATCGACAGACCGTCGCGCGTCCTTGTTGAGCGGGACCTCGCGGTAGGCCGCGCCCTTGCCGTGCCGCACAATGACCATCCCCTTGCGCTCGGAGAGGGGGACATCGTCTACATTGAGGGCAGCGCACTCGCCGATGCGCAGTCCGGTGTAGAACAGGAGGTGCGCCAGAGCGCGATTGCGTGCGGCGGGGCAGCGCTCGACCGCGCGCAGGAAGGCGACCTGCTCTCGTTCAGCGAGGCCACGCGGCGCGGCCCGCGGGAGCTCCTCACGTGGGACGGTGGGCCGGGTGAGGCCGAGGAAGCGGTAGAAGTGATCGAGGGCGGCCAGCGTCAGGTTGACCGAGGCCGGCTTGGCCTTGCACACGGTTGTGCGCCAGGTCCGGTAGTCGCGCACGGCATAGGAGGCGGCGTGCTGCTCCCGCAAGGGATCCCCTGTCGCGGGGGGAGCGGCCGCCAGGTAGGCGCAATACTGGGCCACCTGCACGCGGTAGGTGCGGCGCGTGGTGGCCGCGAGGGGCTGACTCTCCAGCCACCGCGTATACGCAGCCAGGGCCTCTTCTGGTGTCGTTGCCTGTGTGCGCACGATCTGTCATCCTGTTATCAGAAGCGTCCTGAGCGCGCTAGTGGCCGGCGCACAGCGCATTATCAGTAGTGTAGCACGTCCGATCCTGCTGATTAGGAGAGTTATCAGAAGTCGGCCTGATGATCAGAGCACAACGCTGTGTACTGGCGTGGCGCAGGTTCTGTGGTAATTGTGGCGCAGGTTCTGTGATAAACGGCGCAGGTTCTCTGGCAACCTACAATATTTATGTCAAATTCAAGAGTCGTCACCTGTCCCAAGAATTGTAACAGAATCACCCTTCTGTTACAATTAAGGGGACGGGCTGGAAGGGGCCGTCTGGACATAATGAGAGAGATGGGGGCCGGGGTGTGAGTACTGATCTCGTTCCTTATGGTGGCCAGGAGGGCATCGTTGAACGCGCGACGGCCTGGGCTGACCTCAGTGATAGTGAACGTCGACGGCGCGCCGTGAAAGCAGCGCAGGAGCACGACCACGCGGCGCTGTGGAGCATCACCGAATCGTACCTGACTCTCTATGGCCGCAAGGGGGGCAACATCAGCCCGCTCACCCTTACGGCCTACCGCCAGGCTCTTCTGCCGCCGAAAGGCTGGGCGCGTGGCGAGACACGGCAACCGGATGTCCAGCCGCCACTCACCCTCTTCGTCGCGTGGAAGAACGAAAACCTGTTGCGTCCCTCGGTCATGGCGGGAGCACGCTGGGTGCGCCAGCTCGAAGGCCGCGGCTACATCACCAGTACTGTCCGCAAGTATCTCGCCGCCGGCAATGCCTTCTATGCCGCTCTCCGCATGACCGGGGCGACGGACGCCGATCCTTTCAAGGATATCCACCCTGCACCAGACCCCACGCCGCGCCATGAGAAGCGCGGTCCCTATAGCGATGAAGAAGTGACGCGCATGCTTGATCTTGCCACAGGCGATGATCGCCTCCTCGTGCTGCTCGGCGCCTACGCGGGCCTGCGCGTCTCCGAGCTGGTCGCCGTACAGTGGGCAGATGTAGACCTGGAGAGCCGCCGCATCGTCGTCCAAGAGGGCAAGGGCGGCCGTCAGCGCACCGTGCCGATCGGCAGGACGCTGATCGCTGAGCTGACGGCGCAGTACCCCAACGGCTCGCTCTACGTGATGCCCTACGACGTCGTGCCCGCAAAGCCTCAGCGAGGACGACCCCGCAAAGACCCCACTGCGCTCTTAGCATCCAGTAAGCGCACGCGGGCTTGGCGGCGGTTGCGGGAGATCGCCCAGACCGCTGGTGTGTCCTTTAAAGGAAAGGCCGTCCACGGCCTGCGCCATACAGCGGGCACCCGGCTCTACCGGAGCCGTGAGAACATCCGCGACGTGATGGCGCTGCTGGGTCATACCAATCCGTCCACGGCTATGGTATATGCCGAGTATGCTGATGATGCGATGCAGCGAGAAGTACGCGATTGGTGAGGATAGCAACGAACATCACATCCGACGAGCCGTGATGCTGCTGGGAGACATAGAGCATGGAGCCGTACGAACTGACGAGACAGGAATACCTAGGCTGGGCCGTGGAGCAGCCCGTGCGCGCCGGGGCGCATGGAGAGGAGTCTCCTGATGTCGCACCCTACGAACAGCTTGTCGTTGCCGCGATCCGGTCAGGGCAGGGTGTCCCCGAGCGCGTGTGGCGTCAATCGTCCCTCTTTGAACACGAATGGCAGGCTCAGCAGGCGTGGGAGCAAGACCATGATAAGGCCTTCACCGCCATTGGCCCACACATGGATGATTCACGCCTCGCGGCACGTGGCTATCGGATGCGACGGCAAGGCGAACACCCGCTGAGCCCCGCGCAGGTCGCCCAGATTGAGGCCGCTATGGATTCTTTTGAGCAAGTCCTAGGGCCATGTGCCGATATCTGGCGCAAGATTGGACTGACGATCATTCACACGGGCGGCGCGCCCGTCTTCGGCCACGCACCCGGGGACGCTGTCTTCACGCCTGAGGAGATGACCATCTCGGGCGGCGCCGGACTATCCGGCCCAGTGTTACGGACGCTGTCATGAGCCGCAATCTAGGGGCCTGATTCGTTCATTCTAACGCCCAGGGAGCTGCCCGAAGCGGTTTGTGAGTGCCCAGAATAGCTGGTGTCGGTACTTCACCGACATAGGGCAGAATATAGAAGGACCAGGCTCCAGAGAAAAGGTGGCCGTCCACACGATCAGCAGGTTATGCACCACGCGTGTGGAGAGGCGAAGTGCCCCTACCAACGACCAACTCGGCACATCGCACGTCGCGCCGATGGCCCGGTAGACAGAGGAGATGCACCATGCCTGATCGCGTCGAGAAGCAGGA
>JAABUJ010004528.1_pt1 | contig 14553 bp, 9 predicted proteins | sample 5559131 | NCBI WGS metagenome assembly JAABUJ01 (sample SAMN10711875, study PRJNA513366) | rock metagenome | isolation source: Antarctica rocks | place: Antarctica: Victoria Land, Mt New Zealand nord | collected 2016-01-07 | reverse complement strand
TTTATTACAATATTTATGATCTGCATAAGTGAAATCAAATTCAGATGAACTTTATACTTAATTAAAAAATGATAATTAATAAATTTATTAAGTCTCTATCTAAACAGATCTTTGAGCAGTTTATTGAACTTTTAAGATTTATTATTAATTATTAAGAAGTAATGTTTTAGCTGCTTTTCTTATACTGATCAGAACTAGCATCAAAGAAATTGAGTAAAGACTTTATATATTTTAATTATAATTATAATTTTTAATCTTTATAACTTTCTCAAGATAATCATCACAATTCATAAATACACAATTATAGAATTTCACTAAACAGCACAGTATAACATAAATATCTTTTTTTTTCAAAAAATTATAAGCTTAAATTAACAAGAAGCTTCTCAGAGAAAGTGTATATTTTTAATGTATTAATAGCTTAATATGTATTTTGTTGAATAGATAAACAAGCATCTATAACAGCTAAATATATAAACTTAAATTGTTAAGCAAAATCAGCACTTTTAACAGTTTAATATGCATGTTATTAAATAAATAAACAAGTATCTGCAGCAGCTAAATATATAAATTTAAATTGTCAAGCAAAATCAGCACTTTTAATAACTTAATATATATCTTATTAAATAAATAAATAAATATCTGCAACAACTAAATATATAAGCTTAAACTGTTAAGCAAAATCAGCACTTTTAACAGCTTAATATGTATCTTATTAAATAAATAAATAAGCATTCACATTTACTTATTTGTTATGATGCTGACACCTTTCTTTCTCTCACTACATCTTTCTTTTTCTCACTACACTAATTCATCATTATGACCTTTCCTTACCATAATGACCTTTCATCATTTCTTTTCATTTAGACATTTATTCTTACTTTATTTATCATTATAAGAAATTGCTTCTGTCTATCTGCCCTTATAATGTAATAGTTAGACAACTATATAGCTGAGACTTCTTACTTATTTAACAAGACAGCTTTTTATCTCTTAACTTTATTTAACAATAACAATTTAATAGCATTAACTGTGTTTCATTAAAACAATTATTAATTGTTCATTAAGATTTTAACTTACTAGATCATCAATTCTAGAGCTTAACTTCTGTGCTGTATCAGATAATGATGAGATCAATAAATTAAATCATTAAGAAATCTCACTGTCTTATTATTATATCACACTGTTCTTTCATCTCATAACTTCATCTTATAGTCAAAATGCCTCTCAACTTGTCAAGCTGACAAAGATCTTTAACAAATTCTCTTTATTTAATTTATTAAGACTATCTGATCATATAGTAATTCTAGCTTATCAGCTTAAAGAATATGAATTGATGAATCTTGACTTTGTCTCATTCATATTTAACAATGTCATTATTCTTATTCACAAAGTTACAACTCTATACAAACAGTCAAGTATTCAAGAAACTTAGATCACTTTCTTAATGTCTTTTAATATATTTTCTTTTGCTTAAGTACATAACTAAACTCTATTCAATTCAGCACTACAGATCTTTAATCAGAACATAATAATATTATATATAGATTCATTCTTTCTTTAGTGAACAGTCAAAACAGTTAGTCAGTAGTTAGAGATTGATAATATGTCTAATTTAAATTTATTAAACTTCTTTATGACTGAACAAAGACTACAACATTTCATTATTATTTCATTAAAAATTAATTTAAATATCTTAAAGCATTCTATCACATCATAAGCATCTTAAGTTGTCAAGTTCAAGTCTAACTTCAGCATTATTAAAAACATTCTCTGAAATTCATCACAAAGCATGACAAACAATGATCAGAATGTTAATTCATAAAATAATAATGATAATATATCTCTCTTAACTAATATGAACTCTACTGTTTAAACACAGATTCTGCAGATCATCACTGTGTCAATTATTTAATTATAAAAATAAGATATCTCACAGTAAGATATATCTAAGTCATTTAGTTCATTCAGTTCTTCTGATTCTCACAAAGACAATGTTAATGACAATAATAACTTTTGTGAAGACAATTTAACTTAAAAGTCAATTAATATCAGCTTATTCTATTTAAACTTGCTTAAGAAGTGAGAAGACAGCAATATTGTTAATAAGAATAATAAGAATTATTATTAGAATGTTTATGTCTTCATTAATTGAGTTAAAGTAACAGCTATTTACTTAAGATGTTAAGCAAATATGTCAAAATCTTAATGCTAATTTATGTGAAGAAGTAGAACTGTAATGAAATAGTTAATTATCAGAAATCATCTATCTTGAATTAGTAGCTCATTCTAATAATGTTAAAGAATGATGCAAGACACTAAAGAAATGCTTTAAAGTATTGCTCAGTAAGACTTAAAATAAGTTTAACTTGATCAGATATACTGTTGAAGATGTTAGAAATCATTATAGCTCAATAGAATATATTATTATTTTTATGACTGTCATTAAAAGCTGTGATTAAGACAAATCAGAATTTGATTTAATAATTTAGACATAAATGCATATCAATATGTCTCTTTAATGAGACATCAATGAATCTAAGAATGAAACATCTATCAAAGATTTCATCAATACTCTTTTAGTTAAACAGACAAATTAATACAATAGCTATTTATACAATTCTTAATTTAATAGATTTGTTCAATGAAATCAGCAAGATCAATATGATTGTAATAACTATGATTAAGATAACTATGACTGTCAATCTTTCTCTTACTTATTATATTTGTCATTAAGATATAACAATTTCTCATATTCACTCAGATTACAATAACAATTTAATAATTAATCATAACAATTTCAACTCTGTCTGCAAGACACTTTGTTAAACACTTAATTAAGCTTTAAGACATCTCTTTAAATTATTTTTAAAAACAAAAGATTGTTATCTAAGATAAACACATCAAATTAAAGATTTGAAAATCAGATTAAAAAATTGTTTAACTGCTTAAATAGAGATAATAAATTCTTATAATGAGATAATTGCAGTGAATACAGCAATTAAGTATACTTCACTTAAAAAGTGAATTCTTCTAAGAATGAATCTTCTGTCAATGATCAGACTGACTATTAAGAATTTAAAAATGTCTATTATAACAGTACATATTAGAAAGCTGATATGCTCAATATTTAGAAAGAAGAAGAGATCTATAAGTCAGATTAAGAGCAAGATTTGAAGAACAAAAAGAATGAAAAAGAAGCTATGAATGTAAGTTATGTAATTAAAACACAAAATGACTGTTACAGCTACTGTAAAATCTTTCTGTTCAACAACAAATTGCATAAGCATGTGCATAATGAGTGCAACAGCAGAAAATTGATTAAACAGAAGCTCAATAAGACAATTTAAAAGTTAAAACTCATTAAATTGTCAAGATCTACACTAATTAGATTTATAGCTAGTCTGTCTTCTTATGTGTCTATCAGTTATGATTTTTAAGACTGAAGATACATTACTATCTTAGCAAAACTGATATTCACAATAAAAGAAGAGTTAATCTGTCTCAACACAGACTGCATCATGAGTTTAATTAACAGAAGCTTTTTAAAGAAATAGATTTCAGATATCTTGATTAAATGAATCTTATTGCTCATTATGATTCAAGAATTAAGAACTAAAACTCATCATTATGATAAATACATTATTCTGATTATTTATCTGTCTGACAATAATGATTAATTAGCAGTAATCATTAAAGAGATACATATTGTCAATAATCTGAAGATTAAGATGCTTATAGACATTAATATTCTTGTTTTAAAGAATATTTCTATTATGTTTTCAAGCAGAAAAGCAATTGTGAGTAGTTGTGACAACATTGAACTATTATTAATAGTTATTACATAGTTAATTGACTTAGTGCAAAAGATTATAATGACTTATAAAAATATAATTATACAGCTTAGAAGTTACACAAATATGTTAATAGTTAAGACTGCTCTATCTTAAAATTGCAATCTTCTGTTTGAATTAGATTGTCACACAGAGAACACAGCAATATATATTTACATCATTAATTATATTTTATTGACAGTATAAGTGCAAAATGACTCAGATATGTCTCTTGTCATTTCATAAAAAACTCATCTCAGTCATGTTGTGAAATATAAAGTCAACAAATATTATTTAGTCAATTTACAGAATTCAGAACTTGCAGTCTTCACAATTAGAAAATGAATAAATTAAATTAAAATATATTTTTAAAGTCTGTTGATCACAGCAACAGCATTTTATCTGAGAATGATAACTAGCTTTAAGAGAAAGATCATGCATGAAGTAATGATTTATAGATTTAACATTGTAGCAACTCAAACCACAACAGTTATATACTTATATTCTCATCTTTAAATGAACTGAGACAACTTAATAAAGATCTTAAAGAAAAAATGAATGAATATTCTGCTCATTGATGATTGAAAGATTCAGTACAAGTTAAAACAAGTATGTATATACTTAATTGAGTAAAAGAATTGTGAAGTAATTAATACAGCATTTGACAAGTTACAGATACAAGATCACTTAAAGTAAATTATAAGCTTCATTTCTTTTATCTATCTCTGTTTTATAGTATGAAAAAATCTATTAAATGAGACTTAAAAAGACAGAGTAATAGTCAACATCTAAGCACTCAATAAAATCATCATGTCAGATATCTATTCAGTATCTAGTCAGACTGACATTTTAACTGTAGTTTAAGAAATTAAATATATCTTTACAGTTAACTGTAGCTTTTTCTTCTATTAATAAAGAGTAAAACAGACACATCAACATTGTTTAACTGTCATCTTATATGAAGATCAGAAAGTCTTTAAGATTATAGTTATGAGATATTAGAACTTACTGATGTATATTTAATAAATGATTAATAAAATTCTACAATAATAAAGATTATATGTCAAAATTTATGTCAATGATATTGTTATTTTCTTCAATATGTTAAAAGAGCACTTAAATCATCTTCACAACATATTTAACATATTAAATAAAATGAAAATCTGTCTTTTATTAAAGAAGTTCTATCTAGCATATTTATTCATTTAGCTGTTAAGTCAATGAATACATGCTTTGAGTCTTATGACTTTGAAAGATAAGTTAACTATAATATTCAGAATTAGATTTTTTTTGAGTTTAAGTCAGTTAGAAAAGTATCTTAATTTAATTGACTATTTATAATAATATATTTCACATTATACAGCTATTGTCAAGTCACTTTAGCAGCAAAAGATCTTTTTAAATCAAGGTCTTCAAGCAAAATAAGCAAAAGAAAACATTAAAAAGCAAATGATTATTATTATTAAATTAAATAAGTTAATCTTAAAGAAGCTAAATATCTTTTATTATCTTCAGTCTCTATTCTCTCAATCAATTATTCTGATACATTTCTCATCAAAACAGCAACTCTACATTGATCTGAATGTGTTCAAAGAATTTGATTTTAAAGCACATATATATTATACAAAAGAGATCACTGAAGACAGTACTTCAAAACAAAAGTTTATGAAGTCTGTTCTGTTTCTAAGCAGACTGCTTCAAGATGTCAAAATATAATATTAATTAACAGAGCTTGAAGTGACAGAATTGATCTGATTAGTTAAGAAGATCAGATATATGATAGAAGTGACAGTAAAAAATGTAATTATTTATACTGATTATGTAGTCTTAATAAGAATTAGTTATCAGTTCAGTCTAAATATTACTGTAGTGAAGAAGCTTAACTTATATTTTATTTAAGCATCTGAATATCTTCAGTGCTTTTGCCTAAACATTCAATATAAGTCTAAAAAATTAAACATAATATTAAATGCTCTATTCTAATTATTTAGCAATAATAATATCTGTGAGTGTTTAGTTAATCAGAAGAATCAATTGAAAACAAATAACTTTATATTGAAAGTCTTATAGACTGACTTGAGAATAGCTGTTTACATAAAGATCTTGATGAAAGTCTCAGATCAATTGTGACAGAATATTAAGTGTAAATATGCTGAAGAATTAAAATGAAAACACATTTTACAAATATTAAAAAGAAACAATGTTCTGAGACCTGACACTGCAAGACTTTTATATGAAATAAGAGATGATCTTATCTTTTATAAAGATCTTAAGAAAGAGCCTTATCTATATATATTAAAGAGTCTTTATAACAGAATGTTTAAGATAGTTTATGATGACATTGATTACTCAGAATATGCATAGTTTCATAAAAGATTGATTAATTTGCTTTATTTTTATGATTTATTAAAGAATCTTCATAAATACATACAACATTGCTTACAATGTCAGCTCAGTTAAACATTACATTATAAGTCATATGATGTCTTACAGTCAATAATTATATCTTCTCATTCTTTTTATACATTAATAATCAACTTTATTCTAATCTTATCATTATCAAAGTCAGATAAGTATAACACAATTATATCAGTCACTGACAAATTCAATAAAGCTATTACTTTTATACTTAGTCAAAATATCATAATGACAGAAAATTGAGTAATGGCATTACTAAATCATTTAGCACTGCTAAACTGAGATTTGTCTAGAACAATCATATTAGATTAAGATCACAAATTCTTGATGAATCTATAAAAAGAAGTATTTAAGCAACTTAAGATAAACTTGCTCTACTTAAGTGTCTATTATTTACAAATAAACAGTAGCTCAGAAGCAATCAATTAAACAGTTAAAATTGTATTTCAATATTGACTAATGATTTTAAAAGAATTAGATCTTTAATCATTTATACTGACACATCTATAAATCACTTTAAACAACTTAACTAAGTGCAGTTCAATCAGACTCAGTTTTAATTAGATTATTTTTGTTATGTAAATGCACAAAGTCATGAACTTGCTTCAAGTAGAAGAGTCTAGTATAAAGTGAATAGACTTTAATTATAATGAAGAATAAATGAAAAGAAAGTCAGTTACTTTTACAATGATGAATCAGTACTGATTAGTATATATTAATGTTAAAGATGCAATAACATACATCACTATGACAATGAAGTATTATTATGATTAGAAACATAAATCTCTTTACTTTAAGACAGAAGATTTGATAAATCTACATTTATATAAGAACTATACACTACTCAGTCTAAAGAAAAAAAATAAGAAGCTGAGACAGCAGTTTATGAGCTTACTGAAAGTTCTGAGTGATGTTGAAAAACTGATATATTGAATAAAATTATCACTGAGTTGACACATTTATAATGTTATATCAGTAGCACACCTGAAATCAGCTTATATCAATGACTTATATTGATGATCAAGATCAGAAGAGTTAAAAGAAGTTATAATGAATGATAAAAAAAGTAAAAAGTCAAAAAACTGCTGTTTAAAAGAACATATCAAAGAGATAAAGACATGACTATCAAATATCTAGCTCATTAACTAGAGTATAACTCAGAATTCAACAGCTAAGTCAATATTAAAGATTTAAGAAATGTTAAAGAGCTAATATGACTGTATAAATTGAGAGAAACATTTAATGCATAATTATATGACAGCATTTCTTATTTAAGCAATGAATTCCATATACACAATCTAAACTTAAACAGCAGATATCAGAAAAGTAAATAAACATTTAAAAATAAATAATATTATTATTCATTAAAACTTTTATCAACTACTATTCTTTATATCTTTTATGCAATTTCAGCACATCAATCATTTCTATAAGATACATACAGCATTTATTCATTCTTTATATCACAAGACATCAAAATGATTAATTAAAAGAAAAATTCAGAGTCAGTGAATCATAAATTATGATGTAACAATGAATTGAACAAAAAGATTGATATAACTGAAGCAAGTAACATTCTTTAGACAGTATGAAGAGAATGAAAGCTCTACATTGAAATGTCAGATTATTTAAATGAATTATCATTAAATAAAGTAAGATTTGATAACTACAATGTTTACATGATCATACAAAAGATATAGAGAAACAAGAGAAATGCAGTGTGATCTGTAAACTTTGATCAGCAGAGAGATATCAGAGTCTTAAAAGTTAATTATAATAATGAGATTATTATGATGAATAATGCTGACAAGAACTGCTATGTTGTTTTTAAGAGTTATTATTAGTTATGTAAAGAAGAGAAAAGAGAAGCAGATATAAAGATACAGTATAATATACATTAAATTGAAGATGATAAATTACTTTAATTTAACAACAAGATCATACATCTTAATTTATAATCAGCCTTTAAATCAAAGAAAATCATTAAAGACAATAAAGCAAAAACATTTATTACAAAAGTTACAAAAGCTAAATTGTTGAATTAAGCTGACTTATTGTGTCAAAACATTAATATGACTTCATTTATCAGAACAGCATCATTGTTAAAATTAAACTTAACTTCATTCACTGTAATGATGTTGTTATCTACATCAAATTTAGCAAACATAATGACATCATCATTTACACTAAATTTAGCAACAAAGCTTTTCTTAAACTTGTCTACTTAATCAATACTGTTGTCAAAGTCAACACTTCAAGACTTAATTACATTCAATATCACTGCTGTGTCTACTGAAATGACTACATCATCATAAATAATAATTAACTTTAATGTCTCTACATTACTTACTATATTTTATACATCTAAACAAAAGACAGACAAGACAGAACTTAATGTTTTTTTAATAAATAAATAATAGTTGATGAATCTACTTGCTTTAAGATCAGTTACAACATCAATTAAGTTACAATTTTTATTTATCACAATTCTTATCATCAATGTATCTCTTCTACAAGTCATAGTACAAAAATTACTTAATAACTTCATTCAACTAAATGTACATCTGAATGAAAAAATAAAGACAGTAATTAAAATATGAAGCTATATTGTTGAAGTGAAGAATCACATCATCATTTTGAAAGAAAAACTGAGCATCATTAAGAATTATGCAGTGAGGACTCAGAGCATCTTTGTGAAGATAATTAATATATTAGACTTCATTGTTGAATACTTAAGAAAAAATGACAGAACAGTAGATGCAGATGTGATTGAGATAGTAAAAGATAGATGAATAGTGTTGAATATGAAGAATGAGAGAATCTTGATGAAGTGTAAGAACAAGAAGTAATATCAGAAACTGACATCTTTTTTGTAATCAGTAACTTGTTATAATGCTGACATTTTTCTTTCTCTCACTATATCTTTCTTTCTCTCACTACACTAATTCATCACTATGATCTTTCCTCATCATAATGATCTTTCATCATTTCTTTTCATTTAGACATTTATTCTTACTTTATTTATCATTATAAGAAATTGCTTCTGTCTGTCTGCCTTTATGATGTAATAGTTAAATAACTATATAGCTAAGACTTCTTACTTAACAAGACAGCTTTTTATCTCTTGACTTTATCTGACAGTAACATTATTAGAAGCATTGTTCTTTAGTAATTTAATATAAATTATTAAGATAAATAAGCATTTACTGTCTTACAGAATGAGAGATATAAGATTTTTCTTGTTTTATTTATATTATTTTTTATGCATACATTGTTATTTTACTTTATTTACTTCTTATATTATGTATTAACTATCATCATTATGAACTTTAACAACTTCTTTATAAAGCAACAATTCATTTCAATTCTTACTTACAAAAACTGCAATTAATGATTCATTCTTATGCAGAGATGACTGATAAAAGAAGATTTATAAAATGTAATTAAAATCTCAGTAATTAATATTTTTGTCAGTAAATATTCATTTTTTCTCAGCAATTTTCACTTTAAAAGTCAGAAAACTGATGTAAAAATTTTATACTGACTTATTATCTGCATTAATGCAGATAATTAAGAATATTTAATGAATAAAATTAATACAAAGAATGTTTAAGATACTTTAAGATTTAAATATAAGAAGAAGTTGCAAACAATGAGAAGACTGTATTTAACAGAATTTATTGAATATAAGATGTCAGAAAATGTATTTATTAAAGAAATATAAATTTATTTAAGTAAATTTGATAGAAAGATTGCTGCAACTTAATTTAATATAACTAATTTATTTAAGTCAGAATAATGATTTCAGACATTGCTTTAAGTGTTATTAGATAAATATATTATAATTTATAATATAATTGATGCTTAAAATTCTCTTAACATTGAAAGAGATCTGCAGAAGCTTCAGAAAAAAAAAATATAATTAAATATTAAGAAGACTGTTAGTACTCTGTGAATAGATAAATAATAAGAAGATAAATATTTAATGAATTATAATTGTAATTCATTGAGTTACTGTATAATCAACATTAAAAAACATCATTAAAAATTATTTAACTTTAATAATAATTAACTTTTTTATTGTAAAGTCTTTAAGTATTTTCTCTGTTGAGATGCTTATAACATTCAGAACTGTAAATATCTTTTTAATGTTTAAAAAAATATTTAAAAGAAGATGAACAAGTTGATTATGATTAAGTTACACTGTAAGTTGAGATTTAAATATAAAAAGAAAAAATATAAAGTCTTTAATACAAAAATTAATAATGACATTATTTTCTTTTTTTTAAATTCTAAAGAAAAAAAGAAAATTAGCAATGAAATTGCTGCTCTGTTTAAGAAGACTGTCAATAAGATACTTAAATTTAAATAAGTTACAGATTTAGAATTCTTCTTATACATAACTGATTAACTTTAACTCTTTAGTGATCTTCTTATATGTATGAAATATTAATAAATTAAAGTTAAAAAAAGACATTTATATTCTCATTATTGTAAAGTAATCATTATACAAGTCAAATTAAAAAATTCTATAAGACTGAGTTTAACACTTTATGTATCTGAACTTAAAGTCAATCTTTTCTCAGAACAGTAAATGTATAAAATGAAACTATATAAAAGCTTTGATTAATACAGTCTTTAAATGTATAATAAGTGTAATAAAATTATAATAAAAGCATCAGAGCAAGATGAAATCTATATAATTAAATATATTATAAAGAATTTTAATAAATTTATTTTAATATTTACTATATATACATTACACTCAGAGACTGTCTTTTCTGCTGTTGTGTTAAATGTAAGTCTGCAAAATCAGACTTATAAACATAATTTTATAATTAACTTTTTAAACATCAACATTGCATTACTGAATAGAAAGATTAAAATTTATAAACTTTAACATTAATAATTTATTTATCTTGATTCTGCAAAGCTGCATAATCTTTACAAAATAATAATTCTTAAAAAGTCAATTTTTATTGCTGAGAACAGTAAGAACATATGTGAGATTTATGCTCTTATTAAGTTCATTAATAAATGAGACTACACTGTAAATAAAAAAAAGATTAACATTTTTATTTTTATCTTCATTAATATATGTAACTCATTATCTCTGTCATTTACTGAATATCAATATTTTCTAAAGATAATAAATAATCACTTTTAGAAAATATAAACAATACTGTTAAAGTAATATAATGATGTTTTATAAACATTATAAAAGTAATAATTGAAGACTAAACTTCAAATTGATGTAAAGATTTTTGCTGTGTAAAATAACAATAAAATGAAGTTAAAATTCATTTTAAATGATTAATGCAAATTCTTTAACATTATATTGCAATACACAGTGCTTTACATGTTAATTTAAAATAATATTATTAAAAGAATTATTTGAATTACTGAGAACTCAGTATGCATTATAATTAAAGAGACACAGTTATTAATAAAATTCTAAGTATAGATAGCACAGACAGATATTTATCTTTATAATTAAATAGTAATTAATTTATTAATTAATGATAAATAAATGATCTTTAAGAAAGTTTTTACTGATGTGAAGTCATTTATTAATTACATTTATATGTAAGAATGCAAATGCTACAGTCACATTGATTTAAAGTTATTATGTAATGATAAATACAATAAGTTCATAAATTAAGAATAAATAAAAATCTTTATAAATTTATGTTAAAAAAATTACAAAGCAGTATCTGCTTTAAACTTCAGATCTTAAGTGCATCATTAAAAGTTATGCTGTGAAGTTTACTAAAAGTGAAAAGAGAGATATTATTAATTTTAAATTATAACAGTAAATATTAAATATTCTTTTAAACAGAAAATTCATTAAATATTTATAGAAGAAGTCAATTTCTATAAAGATTACAGTCTTAGATTAGACATTTATAATTTAAAACAGTAAAATATAGTTTAACTTAATTACAGTTAAGATTAATAAGTCTTAAGATGAATAATATGAGATCAAGTTAACTGCAGTTAACTTAGATAAATTGTTAAATAAAAAGATGAATACTGATTAAATTAAAATGATGATACTTAGAGAAGTTAAAATCTTTTTATGCATTAAGATTTTAAAATAAAAGAAAGACAACAATAACAATTAAGATGTGAATGAGTTCTTAATTAAAATATTTAAAATTATACTGACACTTACAGTGTTCTCTGCAGATAAAGAAGATTTAATAATAATTAAATCTGACATTTTCACATTTATTATCTATACTAAAGCAGTGAAAGACTCAATCTGAAAAGAAATGTAAAAAAATGTTATTTATACAGAGCTGACAGCTTTGACAGTAAATGAAACATAAAAAGAAACTGTATTATTAAGAAAAGTTAATACTATAATCAGTAAGTAAGTCTTTAAACTTAAACTGAATATTAATGAATTTTTAAATAAGTTTAAGACAAAATTTGTGACAAAAGACTTCTCATAAATGTATAGTATTGATTATAAAAATATTTTTATTCTTATTATTAAGTTTAACACTCTGCAAGTCTTTTTAATCATCATTGCACTTAAGAATTTAAAGTGTCATTAAGTAAATATTAACAACATCTTTATGAAATTCTTTCTGAAGAAAACAATCTATATAACATTTTCTTTTAAAGTCAATGTTGCATTTAATTATATTTTATGCATACTGCACAGCCTCTATGATCTTAAGCAAATCACACAGAACTGATATAAACAATGTGTCATTAAATTAATTAAGTTAAGCTTTCATTAAAGTAATACTGATCTCTGTCTTCTTCTTCACAGCATTAAAAAGATTATGCTACTTCTTTATATAAATAATATTATTATGATCTCAGCAAATCTATCATATATTCACTGATTTAAGCAAGCTCTTATAAGCATATTTAAAATTAAGAATTTAAAAAAGACACAGAAAATTCTTAACATTTAAATTATATATAACTGCAAAATGAGAACTCTGCATTTAAATTAGACTCATTATGTTAATAAGATATTAAAGAATCTTTATATGCAATCTGATAAATATAGAATCATCAATATTTTATTTAATAAATATAATGTTTTTTGTTCTGTCAGCTTAACTGATTAAAGAATAGATCAAAAACAGTATTAATAGATAATTAAAAATTTAATATATACAGCAATTTATATTTAATCAGACATTATCTTTACATTAAGCTGATTAAATTAATATTTTTGTAATTCTGTAAAGCATTATGAACATGTACTTAAAGAACTACTATGATATATAAAATTAATTATTAATCTTAACATCATATATAATCTCAATAAAAGTCAAGTAATGCTTAAATATTCTGACTTCAACTATGCATTAGACAAGCAGAATCAGAAATTAATTTTAAAATATATTTATATGTTTAAAGATAGATCAGTGTCATAAATAAGTTAAAAACAGAAATTTATTATTATTTTAATTACTGAGATTAAGTACATAATTATGTCAATGTGCATAAAGACTGAGATATGACTTAAATAGTTGTTAAGAGATATAAACATAAGCAAATATTTTAAAGTTAACTTACATTATATAAATATTCATAAAAATGAAGCTCATTAAACAGATTTTTCTGTTTAGCTTAAAAAAGATAATTAAGCTGCTTTGACACTGATTAAGAATATATATATATATAAATAATTAAAGTATATTAATGTTGTCTATTACAACATCTGTAATCTACATAAATAAAATCAGATTTAGATGAACTTTATGTTCAGTTAAAAAATAATAATTAATAAGTTTATTAAATCTCTATTTAAATAGATTTTTGAGCAGTTCATTAAACTTTTAAAACTTATCATTAATAATTAATTGAATCTTTAAGTAATTCATTGAATCTTTAATGATTCATTGAACTTTGAGATCTCACTATTAGTGAGAGTCAATAGATGCAGCTTTACTGAGTAAAAATGTTGAGAAATGATGTTTTAATTGCTTTTCTTGTATTAATCAAAATTAACATTAAAGAAACTAAGTAAAAACTCTGTATATTTTGATTGTAATTATGATTTTTAATCTTTATAACTTTCTTAAGATGATCATCACAACTTATAGGCATACAGTCATAGAATTTTACTAGATGACATAGTATAGCATAAGTATCTTCTTTCTTTCAAAATCAATAATTAATTAAATCTTTAAGTGATTCATTGAATCTCTGATAATTCATTGAACTTTAAGATCTCATTATTAGTGAGAGTTAATAGATGTAGCTTTATTAAGTAAAAATATTAAGAAGCAGTGTTCTAGCTGCTTTTCTTGTATTAATCAAAATTAACATT
>JAABUJ010004527.1_pt1 | contig 14557 bp, 9 predicted proteins | sample 5559131 | NCBI WGS metagenome assembly JAABUJ01 (sample SAMN10711875, study PRJNA513366) | rock metagenome | isolation source: Antarctica rocks | place: Antarctica: Victoria Land, Mt New Zealand nord | collected 2016-01-07 | reverse complement strand
TGGGACTGAACCAAACCTGGTACTATCGGGTGGCGGCGGTTGATGGGGCGGGTAACGTCGGCCCCGACTCCGCACAGGCGTCGGCGACGACGGGCTCGACGCTGCACATCGAAGCCGAGTCGCTCCTACCACCGATCACGAGCACGGCTCCGGCCGTGGCGCAGGGCAACTGCTGCGGCGTGACGTGGTCGAACAACCAGCAGCTCTGGTTCCAGGCCCATGCCAGCGGCGTTTATGTGACGCTGGCCTTCACCGTGCCGACCAGCGGCGCCTACGACCTGTCAGCGGTCCTGACCAAGGCCCCCGACTACGGCATCAATACCCTGTCCATCGACGGTCACGCCGTGGGGCAGTCCTTCGATGGATACAACAGCAACGGGGTGACCACCGCCCTCGTCGACGACGGGCAGGCGCCGTTGGCCGCCGGGCAGCACACGCTCACGTTGACCATCACCGGCAAGAACCCCAGCGCCGCCGGCTACTACGCCGGTATCGACTACCTGGAGTTGCGGCTACTCGAAGCGCCCGGTACGCCGACCGCGACCGTGACCGGCACGACGGTCCCGAGTGCGACCGTGACTGCTACCGCGACCGTGACTGCTACCGCGACCGTGAGCACGACGGCCCAACCGACGGCGACGACCACGGTGAGCGCCACGAGCACCGCGACCGGGACAACCGTGGCCGGCACGGCGACCGCTGTCCCGTCCGTAACGGGTACAACAACCGCCGTTTCGTCCATGACGAGCACGACGACCGCCGTCCCGTCCGTGACGGGTACCAGTACGTCAGCGCCGACGGCAACCAGTACGACGACTGTCGTCCCGTCCGCGACGAGCACAGGGACGACGGCGCCATCGGCCACAAGCACGAGTACAGCAGCGCCATCGGCCACAAGCACGACCGCGCCGACTATGACCAGTACCTCTACCCCTGTGCCGGCCACGGCAACCAATACCGCTGTGCCGCCGACGGCGACCAGCACGGCTGTCCCGCCGACGAACACAAATACGCCGACGCCAACGGCCACGGGCACGCCAGTGGCCCCGCCGGTGTGCCAACTCTTCGCGCTGCCCGCCTTCGACACCGTCCCGCGCGGCGGTAATCAGGCCCTGCTCGTGGACGCCGCACCCGGCTCCGCCATCACGCTCATCATGCGGGCCAAGTACCCGGCCAGCGCGACGCTCTACACCGACAGCAGCCTGGCCGGCGACGGCTTCGGAACGACGCTCAAGGGGAAGAGCGTGGCGGGCGGCTACCGCTACGCCTTCCGGGTCGAGGCGTCCGGCCTGGCCCTGTTGACCTTCGCGATCCCCCACGACGCGCGGCCGGGCACGGTCGTGACGCAGGTCGCGGCCCAGGAGCCCTGCGGCCTGTTTAAGACGGTCATGACCTTCCAGGTGCGCGGCCGGGTACGTGGCGGGGGCACAGCGCGCGACCCAGGGCGCGCGGTGACGCTGGCGATCGCGCTGCCGCGCGGGGACACGCTGCCGGCGAGCGCGAATAAGCTGGCGCGGCGCGGCGTGCTGCGCGTGGCGACACGGGGGCATGGTGCCACGGCGCGCCGCGTCCTCCTGCTCACCTATCACCCGCGCTCACGCCCGGCGTCCGTCAAAGCCGGGGCGGCGCACCCGCGGCCCCACACGCTGTTTGGCGTCGCGGTCGACGCTAGAGACGTCGGTCGCGCCTCGCCTTGATAAACTGACCGCCCGCCAAGGCCAACACGGACAGTTTGTGCGCGACGCCAGGGACCCCTCCAAAGGGGTCCCTGGCAAGGCGGGTAGTGAAAGGGGACGGAGAGGTGGTCGGCGTCCTGGTGTGTCATGTGCAGCGGCAGAGTGCGGGGGATCCCCGCGAGCTCCTGCTGTACGACATTGGTGTCCGTGCCACGCACCGGCGACGCGGCATAGGCCGGCGTCTTGTCGCCACCATGGATGGTGGATGGCCGACCATGGGGTGGCGACAGTCTGGCTTCTTGCCGACAACCCAGGCGCGGAACGCTTTTACAGCGCCTGTGGGTTCCGCCACGATGAGCCCCAACCAGTGGCAATGTCGCGGACGACCGTCCCTGCCGTCACCGCATGATTCCCAGCACCCGTGCATGGTCTGCCAGAGAATGCGCTTTCTCCGGGCCTTCGTGCCCTTTTTTGACCGATTTTACCCGTGAGCGGCGCCCCGTCAGAGAGCGAGATCGCCGTCTGATTAAAATATGGCGCGCGGATCAGGGCGTAGGGGCGCACTGCATGCGCCCGCAGGCGGTCGCACACACGCCGCCCGTGTGGTCCCCGCCGTCCCCCGAACGGGGCAGAAGCGACCGTTGGGCGCATGCAATGCGCCCCTACGCCGCTGTGACCGCTCGTCCGACCCTCGCGCCGCGGTTTTTATCAGACAGGACTGTATCCCCATACGCCCCTACGATAATGCAGGAGCCCTGACCACGGTCACGTCTGAACTAGGCGGCGGCGAGGCGCCGCCTAGTTCAGACGTGACCGTGGTCGTACTAGCGCCGCGCGTTGTAGACGGCCAGTTGGCTGATGGAGGTGAAGTGGGAGCCTCCGCCCGGCGTGCCGATGATGCGCACCCCGTCGCCCCATGTGTTGTTAAACGTGAACGTGTAGGGCGCGTTCGCGCGCGCGGCGTTGCTATAGGGATACGCGGGCGTGACGGACAGGCCGCTCACGTCGACCCACTTGAAGTTTTGCCGCACCTGCACGCGCAGGCTGTCGCTGTACCAGCCGCCGTCCGGGAACATGAGCCCCGTCGTGTACACGACCTTGTTCATGTTATAGGCGCGGCGCCAGGTATAGCCCCACCAGTCGACCGGCTTGATTTCCTGGTCGAAGTCGTCCTCGCTCTGCGTCGTCGTGATGGTCGTCGTGATACCGTCGTTGAGCGTGTCGTAGCAGTCCAGGCCACACAGCGTCCCGAAGTGCGTGCTCTTGCTGATGGCCCGCGTGCCGGCGCCCGTCATGGCCAGGTTGTTCGCGTCGTCCGCGCCGTTCATCGGCCGCGTGGGCTTATAGGGCTGGACGTACAGCTTGCGCAAAGAGAAGGTATAGGAATCGCCGAAGCAGCACACGTTGCTCTGGATGTACAACGTCTTGCCATTGTCGCTGATGAACTTGGATGGGATACTGGTCCCATACTGGCCGCGATTGTACACCAACGGCGCGGTTCCGGTGGTCCCGAGGGGACCGAAGTCCTTGGACAGGAAGAGGCTCCACGGCCCCCACGGATGTGGCGCTTCGTAGAGTTCGTGAGTCGCGAACGACCACGAGGCGAAGATATATCGTTTGAGCGGCGCGTCGTAGGTTACGCCGCCCTGCCCTAGCACCGGATTGTTGGTGCAGCAGAAGTCACCGAACGCCCGCGGATAGAGCAGGCGGTCATCTTCCAGCACCGGAACCTTGGCCGTGATGTCGCTGGACCAGGTCGGCTGGCCACTACGATCGGTACCCGTGTAGAACTGCCAGGTGGAGCGATCCTGGATGGTCGTCTTGGGCACGCGGCCGAGATACATCTTTTGCTGCGCGCGCCAGTTGTTGTCGAAGGCATAGGCGTAGACGTAGTTGTCAATGGCGTGCGCGTAGTTGCGGCCGTAATCCAGGAAGAAGATAGTCGTGAAGACGTGGTTATCGAACATCGGCTTTTGCGTGTCCCACGTCCAGGTCAGGCCGTTGTCGGTGGACTTGGCGATCGAGGCGGCCGGCGCGTCGTTGAACGCATTGGGGCCCGAGTTATTCAGGTTCTGGAAGGCCAGGTAGATGGCGTCGCCCACGCAGGCCATGCCGGTCGGCTTGCGGTTGTAGTTGGGGCCGCTATAGTCTGTGCCGACATTGGTGGCCAGCGTCGTCCCCGTGAGGTTGGGTGGCCGGCCGCTGATACGGCTCACCGCCATGTCGTGCCGCGAACCGAACCCCTGGAACGGGCTGAACGCGGTACCGTCGCCGTTGGCGGCGTAGAGATTTCCGTCGCTGGCCCAACATGAGGGCCACAGGTCACCGTCGCCGTGCATCTGGTAGGTCGAATAAGACTCCTCCGCCGCGGTCGCGAATAACGTACTCAGCGGCGGCGTGATGGCGGATGTCGGCGTCACGGTCGCGGTCGCGGTCGCCGCCGCGGCCGCCAACTGTGGAGCCACGGTGGTCGTCGCCGCCACGGTCGCTGTTGGCGTCATGGCCGCGGTCGGCGTCATGGCCGCGGTCGGCGTCACGGTGGCAGTCCGCGTCATGGCTGCGGTTGGCGTTATGGTTGCGGTCGGCGTCATGGTCGCGGTTGGCGTCATGGCTGCGGTCGGCGTTATGGTTGCGGTCGCTACCACGGTCTTCGTTGGCGCCGTGGTGGCGGTCGCCGCCACGGTGGAAGCGGGCGCCGCGGTCGCCAACTGTGGCGCCGTGGTCGCGACTATAGGCGCCGCCACGACGAGTAGTGACACCAGCGCGATGATGCTGGAACGTAGTCGCATGTCCATCCTCCTCATCTTCTGACATAAACAGTGCTATACGGTCTCCGTGTGGTTCCTCCCTCCTTTCTCTCGCCAATCGGTTACGTAATCGGTTTTCTTCGATCATAGCCCGCATTGCTCGTGTTGTCAAGGTTCCCACTTGGCGTGACGCTAAAGAAAAGGGCTTGACAAGCCGACAATGATAGGCTATGATTGGCCGTAAAGATAAGCGAACGAACATACTAAGATTTAGTGAACGTGTTTAGTGAGGTGCCTATGGTGACGCGTTCGACCGTACGCGACGTGGCCCACGAGGCCGGCGTGTCGCTGGCCACGGTCTCGCTCGTGCTCAATGGCAAGGGCGGCGTCGGCGACGACACGCGGCAGCGCGTGCTGGCGACGATGGAGCGGTTGGGCTACCAACGGCGCGGACAACGGCCGCTCATCGGGCTGCTGATCGAGCGCTTACCCGTTCCGGCGTACAGCGATCCGCTGGTTGGGCTGATGGTCCACGGAATCGAAATCGAGGCCGGCCGCCTGGGCTATCATGTGTTGCTGTCCAGCGTCGAGCCGGGGACGACCGCGCTGCCCGCGATGGTGACCGAGCAGCAGGTCAGTGGCTTGGTGGCGCTGGGCGGCGGCGATGTGTCCGACGCCTACATCCGCACGCTCGCGGGCACGGGGCTCCCGCTCGTGCTCGCCGATAACTACGTGGATGGGCTAGACGTTCCGTGCGTGCTGGCCGACAACGTGTCCGGGGCCTACCTCACCACACGCCACCTCATTGAGTTGGGCCACGAGCGCGTCGCCTTGTTGCAGGGGCCGCGCAAGTACAAAACGCTGGTCGAACGGCGGGAGGGCTACCTGCGCGCGCTCGATCAAGCCGGCCAATCGCCCGATCCGCGGCTGATGGTCAAGCCCCTGCACGGAAGCCCGCGCAAGGGCTATCTCGAGACGCAATCGCTCCTGGCCCTGCCGCGGGCCGACTGGCCGACGGCTATCGTGGCCATCAGCGACAAGACGGCTCTCGGCGCGCTGGACGCGCTCAAGGAGGCGGAACTGCGTGTCCCCGGCGATATAGCCTTGGTGGGTTTCGACGACATCGCCGAGAGCGCGCACGTCACGCCGACGCTGACCACGGTGCGCTTACCGGGGCAGGCGATCGGTGAAATGGCCGTGCAACGGCTCACCGCGTTAATTGACGGCGCCGCTGTCCTGCCCAGCAAGACCGTGCTCTATACCGAACTCATCGTGCGAGCGTCCAGCGGCGTCGGCCGCCTCTCGGCAACGGCCTGAGCGAGCGATATGAAGGAAGGAGGGGTGCCCTACAAATTCAGATAGGTAGACGCGCGATCATTCACTCCCCTGCGGGAGACTATTGCAGCACTGATACAGTGATGGAAACGAGGGTTACGATGAGCGAACAAGACGTGGGACAACAGGACACCGGCGCCCCATCATCGGTTGATCGCCGCACGCTATTGACGACAGGCGCGAAGGCGGTGGCCGGCCTGGCGGCTGGGAGCGCCGCGCTGGGCGCTTTGCCGTCGATCGCGCAGGCTGATCGTGAGCGGATACGCAGCATCGGGATAGTGCGCAATGCGCCCGTGACGTTGACGTTCACTATTTATGGCACGGCGGCCGATACTATTACCTGGCAGAAACTGGCCGCGCTCTTCTACGCCAAGAATCCCGGCATCAAGGTGAACGTCCTATCTTTTGCCGCCAATGACTGGAGCGGCTATTTCGAGAAGGTATTGACGCTCGTCGCGGGCGGCCGGCCGCCCGACATCATCCGTATCGCCACCGAGGGCGCGCAGCTCTTCGGGGCCAAGGATCTTGCCCTGCCGCTGGATTCCTTCCTCAAGCGCGACGCGCATGAGATGGAAGACTACTTCAGCGACGTGAGCCCCAAGCTCATCAACGTCTTCAAGTACAAGGGCCGGCAACTGGCGCTCCCCTTCGAGTGGAATAACGTGGTCATCTTCTACAACACCACGTTGTTCAAGAAGGCCGGGATCGCCGCGCCAGGCGCGGACTGGACGGGCGACGCGTTCATGTCCACGGCGCGTAAGCTGCACGCGGCCGGCGCCTACGGCTTCAATCTGTGGCCCGGCGGCACTTTCGGTATCGTGGCCTGGATGTACGCGGCGGGCGGCGGCCTGTACAACAGCGACTGGACCAAGTCCAACGCGACCGATCCGGCCAACGTCGCGGCCATGCAGTTTCTGCAAGACCTCGTCTGGAAAGAGAAGACGTCGCCGCGCCCCAGCCCGAACACCGACTTCCCCCTCTTCGAGGCCGGCCGGGTGGGCATGATCGCGGCCGGCCGCTGGCCCGTGCTGACCTTTAATCAAGCCAAGTTCAATCAGTACGACGTCCAGTACCTCCCGAAGCTCAGCCCCCAGCGCAAGTCCATCTTCGGCGTGGGCGCCCACCCGATCTACAAGCACAGCAAATATCCGGAAGAGGCCTGGACGTTCCTCAAATTCATGTCGTCGCGCCAGGCGCTGCAATACGTCACGCAACTGGGCTTTAGCATCCCGTCGCGGCGGTCGATCGCCTACAAGCCCGCGTTGATGACCCCGCCGCACAACTATCACATCTACTACGACTCGTTGGCCGCGGCGTCGTCGGTCCCGGCGCCGCCGCAGTTCAACGAGGTCGAGACCGCCCTGAACGCCGTCTATTCGAAGATGCTGGCCAAAGAGATGACGCCGGCCGCTATGCTGAAGACGCTTGACGGGCAGATCAACACCATCCTGTCCAAGCCGGTCTAGTGTTGCTTTAAAGTGGTGTGTTCGCACCGGGACATACCTACTGGGAGCGCCGGCGTCGGTCCGCTGACCGTCCAGCCGGCCTACGGTCGCGGCCACGACGTCGGTCACTGGCGCGCGCCCGCCTCCGACGACTTGCCGGCTGGAAGCCGGCGGTCCCAGTAAGCCACGGCGCACAGAGTCCTTACTAGGGGGATCATGACGTATGGGGCTTGACCTCACGACGGAGCGCCACGGGCCGGCAGCGTCCCTTGGCCGGCGCAAAGGTATGCGTCGCCTACAACGCCGCGAAGCCATCAGCGCCGTCCTCTTCCTGCTGCCCAGCGCGCTGCTCTTCCTCGCGTTCGTTGCCGGCCCGATCGTGGCGAGCTTCGCGCTCACCTTCTTTCGTTGGGACGGTTTGTCGCGTAGCGCGTTTATCGGCCTGGGTAACTATCGCACGCTCCTTGGTGACCCGCTTCTCGGCACGGTTCTCGTCCATACCGCCATCTTCGTGGTTGGTGATGTGGCGGCCAAGATGCTGCTCGCGCTCGTACTGGCGGTGCTGGTCAACCGCTATCTCGGCCGCTTCCTGCGCACCCTTTTTCGGGCCGTGGTGTTCTTTCCCGTCATCGTCTCCGGTGTCGCCGTTGGGATCATCTGGGGGTGGCTGATGAACACCTCCTTGGGAGTGATTAATTACTACCTCGGTGTGATCGGCATCCCGGCGGTGGCCTGGCTAGACTCGAGCGCCATGGCGCTCACGTCGCTCATCGCTGTCGATGTCTGGCGCAACGTCGGTTTCTCATTTGTCGTCTTCACGGCGGGGCTGCAAGGCATATCAGCCCAGCTCTACGAAGCCGCGGCTATCGACGGCGCCAGCGAATGGCAGCGCTTCTACGCCATCACGTTACCATTGCTATCGCCGACGACGTTCTTCCTACTAGTGATCAATCTCATCAGCGCGTTCCAGTTCTTCGACCTGTCGTACGTCATGACCAATGGCGGGCCGGGCGATGCGACGCGTACCATCGTGTACTACATTTACGACACGGCCTTCCACTTCTTCCGGTTCGGCTACGGCTCAACGGTGGCCGTCCTGCTCTTCGTGATCCTTGCCGTGTTGACGTTGATCCAGGTGCGTACAAGCCGCCGCTGGGTGTTCTACCAATAGGCGTGCGGGCGCACGCTCTTGGAGTTATGAGGAGACGATGGTGAGCGCGACACATCAACCGCTACAGCGGGCGCGCCGACCGGCTCGGCCGGCCGCGGTCCTGGGGCGCGTGCTGCCTACCCTGGTCTTGTATGCGGTGCTGCTGATTGTGGTGGCCGTCATCGCGGCGCCGTTCTTGTGGATGATATCCAACGCGTTTAAGGATCAGACCGCGATCTATGCCAACCCGCCGGCGTGGCTGCCCTCCCCGGTGATCACCGACAACTTTGTGTCCGCGTGGACACAGGTTCCTTTCCCTCTGTTCTTCCTCAATAGCGTGAAGGTTGCCGGTCTCATCACGATCGGACAGCTCATCACCTGCTCGCTCGCCGCGTATGCCTTCGCGCGGCTGCGTTTCCCCGGACGGGAGATCGTCTTTGGTATTTATCTCTCGTCCTTGATGGTGCCTGGTCAGGTCACGATCATCCCGCTCTACATCTTGATGAAGAACCTGGGGTTGGTCGATAACCACGCCGCGCTTATCTTGCCGGGGTTGGCCAGCGCGTTCGGAACTTTCCTGTTGCGCCAGTTTTTTCTTACCATCCCGCGCGAACTCGAGGAGGCGGCCATCGTCGATGGCGCCGGGCTGCTGCGCGTCTTGGTCACCGTCATCCTGCCGCTGTCCCGGCCGGCGCTCGCCGCGTTGGCGATCTTCACCTTCAACTTCTTCTGGAACGACTTCTTCGCGGCGCTTATCTTCCTGGATTCGCCCCAAAACCTTACCCTGCCGGTCGGGCTCAGCGTGTTGCAAGGCCAGTATGGAGGGACCAGCCCAGCGGTGATGCTGGCGGGGGTGTGCATGGCCATCATACCGGTGCTCGTCGTCTTCCTGGTCGGCCAGCGCTACATCGTTGAGGGTATTACCCTGACAGGCCTGAAGGGATAAGCGCGGTGGTTAGTTGGCATGAAGAAGAAACAAGGAGGGTCTATGCGGTTGAGCGACTCGGATAGCGTGCAAGGCGGCCGGTGGTTCGGTCCCGACGCCACGCAGGTGGCGTTCCCCCTGGGGGGGATCGGGACGGGCAATATATCGATGGGCGCGCGCGGTGACCTGCGGGACTTCGAGATCTGGAACGAGCCGCGCAAGGGCTTGACCTTGCCCTTCACCCATTTCACGCTCTGGACACAGGCGGACGGACAGCCGGCCGTGACGCGCGTGCTGGAGGGGCGTATCCCGCCGCCCTATGCCGGCTCGCACGGCATCCATCCCAACCTGGGCGGCGGCCTGCCGCGCTTCGCTGAGAGCCGCTTCCGCGGACGCTACCCGACGGCCGAGGTGGAGCTGCGCGACCCCGACGTGCCGGTCCATGCCGATCTATTGGCCTACACGCCATTCGTGCCGCTCGACCCCGACGCCTCCGGCTTGCCCTGCGCCGTGTTTCGCTGGCGGCTCAGCAATCCCGGTCCGGCGACGGCACGGGCGACCGTGGCCGCCTCGATGCTGAACCCGGTGTCTTTCGCGGGGACCGACACGTTCGGCAACCTGCGCGGTGACCCGCGGGGCGAGGGCCGCAATACGTGGCGCGACGACGATGTGGCGCGCGGCGTGTTCTTCGAGGGGCCGCCGCTCCCCCCCGCGGACCTCGCCTACGGCAACGCGGCGCTGGTCACGCTGGACACGCCGACGACGGCCAGACCGGCGTGGGCGCGCGGCGGCTGGTACGATAGCCTGCGCGCGTTCTGTGGATGACCTGTCGGAGGATGGCCGCTTCACATCATCGGATAGCGACGAACCCGTGCGGCGCGGCCCGGTCGGCCCCGAGGTGGTCAACGTCGACCCCGGCTCCGCCGGCGTCCCGGTCGAGCTTGCCCCAGGTGAAACCCGTACCATCACGTTTATCCTGAGTTGGTACGTTCCCAACCGCGTCGACGGCTGGAACGAGGCCGCGCCGGACCATCCACCGACGACGCGCGTCCGCTACGCTGGGCGCTTTGATGACGCCTGGGCGGTCGCGCGTCATGTGGCCGCACATCTCCCGCGACTTGAGGAAACGACGCTCCAGTTTCGCGACGCGCTGTTTGAGAGCACACTCCCCGCCGCCGTCGTGGACGCGCTGTCCAGCAATATCGTCGTGCTGCGCAGCAACACCTGCTTCTGGTTGGAGGACGGCCGCTTCTTCGGATGGGAGGGCTGCTTCGACCGCGGCGGCTCGTGCCACGGCAGCTGCACGCATGTGTGGGCCTACGCACAGACGCTCGCTTTCCTCTTCCCGACGCTGGAGGCCAGCATGCTGCACACGGCGTTCCTCGACGAGGTGGACGAGTCGGGCAAGATGCGGTTCCGCGCGGAGACAGCTTTCGGGACGATCTGGCCGCTGCGGCACGCCGCGGCGGACGGGCAGTTGGCCTCCCTTATCCGCCTCTGGCGGACCTACGCGCTCACCGGCGATCGCGACTTCCTGGCCGCGTTGTGGCCCAACGCGCAAAAAACGCTGCGCTACGCCTTGGCGACGTGGGACACGGACGGCGATGATGTCCTGGACGGGGAGCAGCACAACACCTACGACATCGAGTTCCACGGCCCCAACCCGCTGACGGGCGTGCTGCTGCTCGGGGCGCTCGCCGCCGTGGAGGCCATGGCCGCGCGCCTGGACGATCACGACGCGGCGGCGCGCTATCGCGCGCGGCGCGAGCGGAGCGCCGCGCGGCTCGACACGTTGCTGTGGAACGGCGATTATTACCGCCAGCGCCTGGACGACGTGGACGCCTACCCCTATCAACACGGCGACGGCTGTCTCTCCGATCAGGTGTTCGGGCAATTGCTGGCCCATGTGGCCGGGCTCGGCCATGTGGCGCCGCCGGAACGGGTCGGGGCCGCGCTCGACGCGATCTACCGCTATAATGTCCGCCGGCCGCTGGGCGCCCACGTCAACCCGCAGCGCGCCTACGCGTTCTTCGACGAGGCGGGGCTGCTGTTATGTAGCTGGCCCAGAGGCGGCCGGCCGCGCCTGCCCTTCGTCTACTCCGACGAGGTGTGGACGGGCGTCGAATACCAGGTCGCCGCGCACCTGGTCTACGAAGGGCGCGTGGAAGAGGGGCTCACCCTGGTGCGGGCCGTGCGCGCGCGTCACGACGGCTATCGGCGCAATCCGTGGGATGAGGTCGAGTGCGGCCACCACTACGCGCGCTCGATGGCGAGTTGGGCGCTGCTACCCGCGTTGAGCGGCTTCAGCTGCGACGCCGGCCGCAAGGTGCTGCGCTTCGACCCGGCCATCAACCAGGACAACTTCCGTGGCGTGTTCAGCTGTGGAGCGGCCTGGGGCGTCTACGCGCAAACCCGTGGACAGGACGGTGTGGTACGCCCATCGTTGACCGTACGGGGCGGCAATGTGGATGGGTATACGATCGAGGCTGGCTCACGGACGTGGCGCGTCGGCGCGCGGGGGACGCTCTCGGAAGTGGGGCACGGCCCTCACCCCCCGACCCATGCGGATTGGTCTCTCTCCGCTCCGCTCCGACAGCCCAACCGGCCTCTCCCTGACGCGGGAGAGGGGGAGACGCCCCTTCAACTCACTTGAAACACACCCATTTCTTTCAACGCGACGGCGTTGAGAGCGTGACGATGTACGATCTAAAATCATGAAGGGGTAATAGATGAGCGCGTTCAACGGGCTCGGTATGGGGCTTGGCAATCTATCGCATCTCTCGACGGCGCAAACGCGCTCGATCAGCGCGGAGAATCCCACCGGCGAGAAAGGCCGCGGGGGCATGGCGACCCAGGGTACGGGCGCCCAGGCGGCGCGCGACCTGGGGCAGGGCTGGAAAGTCTCGCCCAGCATCGCCATTGCGCCCGGCGCGACGGCGACACTGGCCGCCATCACCGGCTCAGGCGCGATCCAGCACATCTGGCTGACGACTCATCCCCAGCACTGGCGCCATCTGCTGCTGCGCCTGTACTGGGAGAATGATGCGCGGCCGGCCGTCGAAGTCCCCCTTGGCGATTTCTTCTGTAACGGCTGGGGCGTCTATAGCCAGGTCAACTCGCTGCCCATCGCCGTCAATCCCCACGGCGGCTTCAATAGCTACTGGGAGATGCCATTCCGTCAGGCCGCCCGCATCACAATCGAGAGCCTCGCCGATCAGGAGGCTATCCTCTACTACCAGATCGACTATACGCTGACCCAGGTACCGGAGGAGGCGGCCTATTTCCATGCCCAGTGGCAGCGCAGTAATCCCCTGCCCGACAAAGAGGTCCACACGTTACTCGACGGCATCGCGGGCAGCGGGCACTACGTGGGCTCCTACATCGCCTGGGGCGCGCATAACTCGGGCTGGTGGGGCGAAGGGGAGATCAAGTTCTATCTCGACGGCGACGCGGCGTATCCGACGATCTGCGGGACGGGGACCGAAGATTACTTCGGCGGCGCCTGGAACTTCGACGTGCCGGAGCAGGGCTACACCCCGTTTACGACACCGTTCCTGGGCCTGAATCAGGTGCTGCGGCCAGATGGGCTCTATCGGTCGCAGCCCCGCTTCGGCATGTATCGCTGGCACATCATGGACCCGATCCGTTTCCAGTCCGATCTACGTGTGACCATTCAGGCCTTAGGCTGGCGTTCCGGCCGGCGGTATCTGCCGTTGCAAGACGACATCGCGTCCACTGCGTTCTGGTATCAGAAGGAGACCTCCGCGCTGCGGCCTGCGTCACCGACCGCCGCTATACTTGAGGTCATCTGACGCCGCTCTAGATACTTCCAGACTGATGATGCGACACGCCCGCAACACATAACCAGGAAAGCAGGACACACATGGACGAAGAGATCCGCTTCGTACGCAGCAGCGGTAACGTATTTGCCGACATGGGGCTTCCCGACGCCGATGAACAACTCGCCAAGGCGCAGATCGCCGCCTAGTACTACAACGTTAGGATCCGCCTGATCCGCCTGCGACTGACGTCGCATGGCAAAGAACGACGACTAAAGTCGTTGGGACGACGTGTGTTGAGACACGTCAGTGTCCGTGGTTTGCCATGCGACGTCAGTCGCAGGTCAATGTCACGTTGTAGTACTAGGTCGCGCGGCTCATCTCCGAACGAGACATGACACAAGGGGAGATAGCGACCATGCTCGGCGTCACGCAGCCGCAAGTATCGGCGCTGATGCGTGGCCGTTGGGAAGGCGTGTCGCTCGACAAATTGTTCCGATTACTCAAAGCCCTCGACACCGATATCTCAACTATCGTGCTCCGAGGAGTCTCCTGGCTTTAGCCATGGGGAGGAATCGGAGTCAGCTTCGCTTAGTGTGACCACGGTGTGTTTCCGTCTCTTGCTATTGCGCAACAGTAGCCCCAACTCGGACTGCTGCACTCTCCTACATTCCGATAAGCATGTTTCGCAAGCTCACATAGTCAGTCTAAATAACTGAGATATTGACCTAAGTATCGGTGGATGTCGTATACTTGGCATTAGCTGCTCTCCTGCGGTCTGCATGCAGCAAAAAAGAGAAACGTCATGCGTGCAAACGAAAGCGCGGATCGGTCGATTGCTACAGGTCCACTTGAGCGACCGGGCTGCAACCGCCGCCGCTCCTGTTAGGGCTCGGCGCATTACTGGCCGGACGTTTCGGCCTACGTGACAAGGGATGCGCAATGGAAACCACGGAAAAGGCTGCAAACAGCGGCTATGCGACGATCGACGGCCTGCGCGTCTACTATGAGTTGCACGGCGGGGCTCCCACTGGCGGAAAGACGCCGATCGTGCTGTTGCACGGCGGCGTAATGACGATCGATACGGCCTTCGCCGAAGACCTTATCCCACGGTTCTCTCGAACGCGGCCGGTGATCGCCATCGAGCAACAAGGACACGGGCACACCGGCGACCGCGACGGCCCAGCCGAAGTCGGCCGGATGGTCGAGGACACGGCTGGCGTACTGGCGTATTTGGGAGTCAAGCAGGCCCACTTCTTCGGCCACAGCTTGGGCGGAATGATCTCCATGGGCATGGCGATCCGCCATCCCGGCATCGTCCGAAGCGTCACAGCGCTCGGTTCGACGTACGTTCTTGAGGGCATGCTGACCGAACTAGTCAAGATGCAGCGCGATCCGACCCACCCGCCCTCGCTCGCATTGATTCCGCTGCTGCCAACTGAAGCCGACTTCAGCGCCTGGCACGCGAGTTTCCAGCGCAATGCGCCCGATCCGACGGCG
>JAABUJ010004525.1_pt1 | contig 14571 bp, 10 predicted proteins | sample 5559131 | NCBI WGS metagenome assembly JAABUJ01 (sample SAMN10711875, study PRJNA513366) | rock metagenome | isolation source: Antarctica rocks | place: Antarctica: Victoria Land, Mt New Zealand nord | collected 2016-01-07 | reverse complement strand
ACGTAGCTATTATTGCGAAAAAGAGCTGGTCGCTGTCGTTGAACCTTGTCTGTAAATCGAACTACCTGTGTGGTTGTGGGCGAGCAAAGGTTGGTACCTGAATCATGGAGAAGTTTTCGATCTCCTCGACTGTCGAAGTTATCTTTCAGAGTTTGACTTCTCATGCCACTTCAAGATGTTTGCTGAAGTACCTGTATCGCCTCCTTCTACTTTCATGGAAGCAGATACTATGTTCACCTGTTCCTTCGCGTCAACCCCTTCACATACCTAACGAACCAAGCTTTTTGATGCTGCGTTCCATGACTGTGAGATATTCTTCCCTCAGTATGAGCTGTCATCTTTTGACAGATGCATTGCAACGGCCGGAGCAATAAAGTCTCCACAAGCGACTTGCAGAGTATTACGCAGAGGTTTTGGAGGAGGTTATGCATAAGACGCCAATGTATGCAAACTTGACCAGCCAGCCCCTTTCTGAGAGACTCTCACCTTCACCCTCATTGATTACTTGCTGGCTCAATCGTACATCATGTAAATTATCTCGTACCGGTGTGATAATACATGGACCTCATCGATGGTACACCGCAGATACGAACGGAATCCCGCAGCGTTCTGTTCCGTGGACATTCCTTATACTCCTGCGTTAGAGCCAAGCCTGACCAACCCTCCGGTAGCATCTCGTGAATCAGAATGTCCCCGAACACCCGTGACATTTCTATCTCCGTAGTGATTGTCGAACCCATCTTCACTTCTATGGCGTCGCATAGGAAACCAAATCCAGATTCCATCCCCGTTCCCTCGAGGTCGAACCATATTTTATCGAACGTCGAGCGATCGAGGCTGATATGCATTCGATGACCACCCGGGACTTCGCTCCGCAGCCACTTTATCTTGGTTCTCTACTCATGTTCCAGTCGCTCGGTGAAGTCGTCCCAGAATTCGTTTCTGCCGAAGCCATGAGATTCCCAATAGTCAGCACTGGCAATCATTTCTTGGTCCGCTGTGGCGATCATTGTGTCTAGTAAGGAGTCTCGATGGGACTGTGGCAGATCGTATAGCGTGCAATCAATGACCAGTGTCGGTATCATACCCAGATGCTTTGCTTGATAAGCCCCGAGAATTCGACGCATCTCGCTAGCCGTGCACGACCGAAGTCTGAACGTGTTCTTTCTGTACCAGATCTCGTGACCTTCTTCGTAAACCTGCTGACAAGTCGCAAGCATTAGGACGCCATAACGTGGTCGGTCTTGTGGGCTGGGCTTTTCCGTTGGGATGCACACTTCGCCGGGATGGAGAGCGTAATCCATGATCTGGTCACGAAGTTCTCGGGGTAGAGAGAGGTAGTTGAATGCCTTGGAAGGAGACATAATAGTGGATGTTTCAGACCCTGGCCTGTGGCTTTGGTAAGGTCTACAGGTTACTGGCTGTTGAAGAGGTGGTATCTTGGCGTGAGAATCCTTGACTTGGTCGGCAACGAGATCAACAGCTCAGAGTCGCGCTTGCAAACAAGCATTGCAGAAGCTGAGGAGCGAGGGTATGGGAACAGCGGACTCGGTCATCTAGTACACGTAACCTGTCGGAATAAAGTACTGGTTCGATGGAGGATTGAACTGCTCAGTCTTCGCTTGATAGTGAGGGAAGGCGCGGAACTGCCTGTATGTGAAGAGGAGGGTTCTGAGACCAAACTTCAAGGCCGAGTGTCTTATTAAGCTACAGTCATGTAATTGATAATTTTTGGAGTGAATTCCTGGTTCTCTCATCACTTGGTCAAGTACATGTATAAAGTAATCGAGCGTTCGAAACCGAGGCTATTGTGCAACACTGAGGCGGCTATTAATTCCGCTTCCGAGCGCTTGTGAGGTCCCTAGCGCTGTATGAGAGGACGGAGAAGCCGACTGAGAGGATGTAGCAATGATGGTCTCGGTACAGCGAAGGTTGCCTGGCGTTTGAAAGTCTCAAAGGGTCACAAAGGGATCGAACGGGACGGATGACGGTTTGCATCAACAAGCTTCTTCCTAAGGATGCCCTACATTCTTATGGGATTGCTGTAGTAATCACAGAATGCTGTGCCCTGGTACTTTCCTCCTCTGTCTATTAGTGAAGGCTGACCCTAGTCCGACTTTTGTCTGGATGGATGAAATGGAAAGACTACGGCTCCTTAAATGAAGTCACGTCTTTCTGGCACACCGGCTCCGACAATAGACCATTGTGTCCGTTGTCATCATCGCACTAGCGCGTCGGCCGGAATACCTACGCATCTCCAACTTCCTCAGCTCGGAAAGTATTGAGCTCAAGCAGCGTATCCTCAAAGCCTTCAAAGATATCACTTTCCTTCAACCTCTTGGAAATTGTTGTACCTACCTCCACTTCGGTCCCTGTGAGGCTTAAGACAACTACCAGATTGGGGTCAGACACCTCAAATAGTACCCTTTCTTCCATATCCCAGTCATGTCGCCGATTACCAATTAGCATCCGGTGACCGTTCGGAACCTTCCTGTATAGCCACAGAAGTTTTTGCAGCCGCTCATTGTTCACGGCGGTCTCGAGCCTGCTTGAGAGATGCTTTGCAAGGTACTTCTCGAATGCGTCTTTGACATCTTCAGAGTCAGTGAAGCCATAACCGACTTTGTTGACGTTTAGATCTCTCCAATAGGCAGCTGCAGATTCCTTGAGCTTTTGAATTTTCTCTTCGGAAACATCATCAATCGTGCACCCAACCACCAGTCTGCCTATGATGCGAAGGTGCTTTCTCTGATACGCGCTCAAAATTCGCTTCATCTCTTTAAATGGGCAAGGAGGTAAGTAGAATGTATTATTCCCATACCAAATGTTATGGCCTTCCTCGTAGATTTGACGACATGTCGCCAGCAATTGAACGCCATAATGATGCTGTTCCTCGTGGTCAGCAGGCTCTGCGGATGTGTTGAGGTATTCATCGCCATCGATGACGTCGCAAAGTGAGCCATGGTCTGCGTCTATGTGCACCTCCCCAGGGTGCAAAGCCAATTCCATGATCTGATCGCGGATCTCGCGCGGAAGATCGAGATATCCTATTTTCGTAGAGGGAGGCATGCTGGCAATCCACCGTGGACCTTGCTTCTAGGCTTGAGGAAGGGAAGGGGCGGCTGAGTAGCTCTGTAGCTGTTCCCTGACTGCAGTCCGTTGAGAGGGGCTTGTGGTCGAAAATGAGAGTTCTTTGGCACTTCGTGCTTAGGAGTCCAGGTTGGATAAACTGGGCTTGAGGGGTAAGAGCTAAGACTCGAGATGCCTCTTTGAGTGTGATAGCTGTTTGACTGGGTTTCGCTGGTCTCGGCCAGAAGGTCGAGTTAGGAGTTCATGCAATCGCTGCTCAGTGAACGAGCTTGAAGCTTATGCAATTTCTGCTCGTGAGGTAGATAATGAGGTCGAGGTGAGTGTAGCCGAAAGCGTTCAAAGAGTCATTTGCTTGGACAAGAAATGTCTCTGACTTAGTATTTCGCACCCAACTTAGGCATACGAAGTAAGGACTTCTTTGTTCTTTAACATCCGATTGTGGGTCCTAGATGATGTCAATCAAAGCTCTGAAGAGCACCTTGGAACACTCACACGAAGGGTCTTCCGGCCTAGAGTTTGTAGAGGTCAAAGAGTTAGGGAGGGTAAACAATCTGATGGCCACTCAGTGGGTTGTCCGGCTCTGTGAGAGTAGAAATTTGCCCTACCTTTTGCAGCGACTCTAGTTGTTGTCTATGCTTATAATAAGAGTTGAGTAGATGTGATAATGAGCCAGCCGTAAGTCGGAAGATCAAAAGCACTTTGATCGACCATGTGTTATGATTACATGATCAGGACTGGTCACTTTGTGGTAAGGTTGCAAATCTTACATCGGTCCTTGGCTTCACCAGGCAATTAGTTGCAGTCCTTGTGGACATAGGCTCCGGGATTCACGTCATTATTCTTTCGCCTCAGGAGTATATCCAGTCGGGAGGGTCAGCTTGTGCACAATGTCACGATAAAAGTGACCAACTTGCCGGAATTTTGGGGATTACGAACTAATGACACGTTATCAAGTAAGTCGAACCTGTTTGTTCTAAACCATAGTCACTTCATAATCGGTGTCTGATCTCCGATAATTTTGGAACAGGAGATGATCTTGAGGATAACAAACGTGAGCGTATTGGGCATCTAGGGCGGCATTCCTGCCAGAGTGTGATAAAGGGGCAGGATCGCTGGTGATTTGCATCCAGCAGAAAACCAACCTGAAGCCCCTTGGTATCACCAATGGTCCATCAGGGTGCAACTGCCTATTGTCCCGTATCATCTTATCCACACAGAATCAAAGAAGCCTCGTTCATACCCAGCCGTTAGTCGTTGGTCGACATGGTCTTTTTTTGCAATTTACCACCCACGGTGGCAAAATGAGTACAAATGAAAAGCTGTGTCCGACATGTAAGGCGATCCCAACCGGGGATGTTACGATTTCGCGGCCGCGAATAGAAGAACCAGCGCTCACCGCATCACCGGTTTCACTCAGCATCCTAATCATTGTTAGCAAAACCTCGAAGCTGAGACGAGCTGAAACAGACCTCTTGCCATATCCGTGTTTCTAGACATTCCATAGGACCAAATTCGAGGAATTCCAGCCATTCTGAGAACCCTTTCCAGCCGTAATTTGCCACTTGAGCGATCAATACAGACGTCAATGCCTTGTATGCGTTCATCATCATTGTCGCCATCTGGACGTCTCTTGCCTTTGCTTGGAGTGACATAGCACGCAGATGACTATGTTCTATGACCAACTCTGTAGCAACGACCTGTCGCCACTCATATGTCGATTGACCATTGAGTCGGCAAGGGTTGTGATGCTGGATTCTGATGTCGCTCAATCCTCGCCAGGTCAGTACATACATAAGTTTGGACACCCAAAGCTCCTTGGTCATACGAGCCAGGCACACCGATACACTGGTATTATCCTGAGGAGGGGTGGTAGATAGGACGGGCATGATGAGCGATCTGCCAGAGACCCTGGCGTTCAACTCGGAGAGCAAGTTGGGTGTTAGGTCAGCGATTCCAAGATCAACAGAAACGTGTTTGATCAAGGCCTTATGATGTGGCTGTAACTTATCGAAGTATTCGATTGAGGTGCGTAGTGGTCCAGGAGCGAGGTGGAAGGTGTTAAGGCTGTAGAATACCGCATGTCCTTCGCAATACAGCTGCTTGCAGGTGGCGAGCACTTGACAACCGTATTTGACCCTTGTATCTTGCGAAGCTTGGTGCGCCTTGAGTACTTTAGAGAGATAGGGATAGTTTATCCTCTTGACGACAGCGTCTATCGGATCCTGGGCTCGAAGTTTACGGTGGGCTTTCGTGATAATGCTGGACGATTTGGCTGGGAGGTAGATGTCGCCAGGGGCGAGAGCGAATCGCAAGGTCCGATTCCGTATCTCAGGGGGTAGGTTAAGGATACTTGGGCGATGGCTATGGCGCGGAACGGAAACATGGCATTTGCGTGACAAGATCTTGATCGTAATCGATGCCGGGACCTTGCAAGATCGTACTCTTTCAGATTCATGAGATTGTAGTCTTTCAGAGCGGCGTAATCCATTGGGAAGACGGACTCCCGAACGTGGAGACTCCATGGTGAATCGATCCTGCTTGTGCCCAGCTTGCCGCGGCGGGACAAAATCAGATCGCAAGTGGATTGAGGAGCAGATTTTGCAAGACATGCGGGGAGGTTTTGAACAACGCTAAGTCAGTAGACAAATAGAATAACGCGCCATTGAGTCTTTGAGTGTTGTTCTTCAACCGAAGGTACACCTTTCTTTATCTAGTCAACCTGTCCTGATCCGCACAGCATCCTAGAAGTCCAAGCAAGCAAATGCTTAGTGGGAACGCTCAGTCACGTCTATGTACAGCTGAGATTCCGTGGTTGTAGTTGGGAAGAAGGTTCAATCTGGTATCTAGCTCAACCATTCAGCCAGTGGAAAGCACAATCTTGGCAGTACCCGACATGGCCGCCCAACCAACCAGAGTAACGACACAGGCTCAACAGTGAATAGCCAATGTCGCAGGTCAGATATGTGATGGACATATTCATTGTGTCGATGGTGTGAACGATGTTCTAATGTCGAACATCAAGACGTCTTTAGAGCCCTCAGAGCAAGGCAGACCTGCTAATCTCCGACTGCGCCGAAGCTAAGCCCGATCGGACACTAGGATCCCAGCCCCTTTTCTCCGGAGGCAACCTGTCCTACAATATTCATACTGATATATTTGTCTATAGTAGTGCTATCCTTCGATTGATCCTGTTGGAGACGCTCCTCTGAATAGCATGAATTTCAGAAGTCAGTGCCCACCACTCCTTTAAATCCCTTCTAGTCATTCAGCATCTTGACACCGGGATTATCTCTGTAGCTAGGCGGCTGCTTGCTTTCGGTCGATACCCTGTGCTGACAATAGAATGACTAAGGTCTTACATTTCTGCTCCTGTAGGATTTTGAAGGATGTATATGTTTTGAGCATAGAGTGCTAGGGGCTTCCCATCTTCCATTCGCTTCTGTGCGTGCTGGCGGTTGTTCCAGGCTTGAGCGTCGACTAACATAATCTCGGGCTACAAATAAATTAGTAGGTGCCCGAGTTACACACGTCCGGTATCCTGGTACGAGGAAGCGATGTACGCAGGTTCAAACAACCGCTGCATCGGGCTTTCGATGAAGCTAGCTTGATCTTAGTATTCACGGCTCAATAAGGGAGTGAAAAGATATCTTCTGATGTGGACGTCAATGTTCCAGACAATAAGCACTATGTCTTAAGCCTTCTCAGCAAAATAATAGAAACGCGTACAATCACACTTCGCTATTTCCGTTCCTGCCACTGTAGGCATTAATCTCGTCGCATCAGGAAACCCGTCGAGCCAGGAAAGAATGGCTTGCAAACATCCATTTTCTCATAGAATAAGAACATCAGATCCGAGCGACTTTCGCCATGTTCAAGTCTACTCGCGGTTGTTCCAATCCTCCCCGTAATCCACCTCACCATTCAACCACTGCTTAAACCCAAGCCACCCAATCCTACCAACTACAACGCCAACTTTCCTCTCTAGTTCTCGGACGCTATCATCGAACTCTTGGATTCCGTGCCGACGAGCTCCAACAGGGCTATAGGTGCTCCAGGAAGCGCCGGTGCCGATGAGTATACCCTTCATCCGTTCTCGGAGCCTTTCGCCTTCGATGGGCAAGCTAAGATATAGGGACGGAAATTCCAGGACGACTCGGTTAAGATAGTCCCAATGGCATATCCATCTGACTTTCTCTTCCCATAATTTCACGGCGACCGAGCCGCACCACCTCGCCCATTCTGTGTTTGTGAGAGTTTCCATTCTACGTCCCAACATCGTTGGGTGGGCACGGATATACTCCTCCAAGGCCCTGAGAATTGGAGGTGTCAAGTCCTGGAGCGAGAATTGGATGCCAATGCAGCGGATCAACGCCTTGTGTTCATGACGTACGTTATCAAAATAATATTCGGCGGCCTCGGAGCTCCCACGTAGCAGGTAGAAGGTGTTCTGGCCCCAAAAGAATGCCTGCCCCTCGCGCATAACAGCCTTGCTCGTTGCTAGCAGCTGGAATCCATGCACTGACCCTCCGTCGTTCAGAAGCCGTCGCCTGCCTTCTGGTGCACCGGGAGGAGGATATAGAGAGTTCTTTCCAGAATGCATATCCAAGATCCCGTGAACAATAATGTTCTCCCAGAACTGTTCCGACTGCCCGAATGCCTTCCAAAATTTGTCACGAAAGGACCTCTTGCTCAGCGGCTTGGGAGGTGGTGTGATGATATATTCAGACATAGTAGGCCCCATCTGTGGAAGGTACACGTTTCCTGGCATGAGTACATGTTTCATGATCTGGGTCCGTAATTCTCCCGGTAGAGCCATGTATTCGGCTTTGCCTTTAGAAGGTCGTGCCTGGGAGTCGCTTGCTGTTCTGTCTGCTCTAGTGCGCCGGCTGTGAGGGGCTGCAGATGGGCGGTTTGTCGCTCTCCTCCAATTCAGGCTTGACTTGATGGCATGATACAAGAGCCCCAGTATCACATACATACCCACGATGGAGAAGAGTAAGGACGTGTGAAAAAAGGCATTGCAGTACCACGGAACCCCAGTCTTCCACATGCGCGGGTAATCTTGTATGAAATCTGTCCAAATGGTCATCGACATCGCCCAATGGGAGATGATGGAGAAAGCAGTTAAGGTAGGATTTTCTATCTTTGGAGGCATGTTGCCGGCGTTGGAGGCTGCTCTGAAACCTGGCCTAAGTCTACCATGCGAGTCAGTCCAATGGTCCGGATTTATTCGTTTGGACTTCTTCAAATGGAGGGATGGCAATCTCAAGAGACAACGGCGATGAATGATCTTGTTACTTGCCCGATGTACTCGTTTTGTGAGCTGAATCTCCTCGTCATAAATATAATGGCCATCATAATGGCCGTTGTGCCTTCGCCTCAAACTGTATCGAGGACCGACCAATGATGTCTGTTCACAACCGTGAGAGTTAGTATGAAGTTTGGGATGAATCCAAATAAATCAAACTTTATGAAAAATATATTTGTAAGTGGGGACGGTAACAGAGGAATCTGAAATTATTGTCGACTTCTCCGTCAGAGTATTCCTGATCTTATACAAGCGACACACAGGCGCTCGCTCAAATTGGAAAGAGCACCTAATTTGGAAGTAGCGATTCAACATGATGACGACACCTCGTTTGGATTATCAATGTATCAATGATCCTGATATTGCATCCCTTTACCAACACTCGTTCGCTTTGTCGGCAAAGATAAGGGTAGATTTTTACATCAAGTATGACAAAACTTGGGCTAGTTAGTGAAACTATTGGTGATGCTTCTGCTGTTGAATTTTCGAGACGTCGATGCTTTATTATAACAGCTCGTGCAAATTTTGCGGCTACGCCATGAATTTCTCCCGGTTACAGTCCAGCATGACCGGTTAATGGAGGGAATCAAATCAACGTCAGCCTCCACAGTGTTTGACTGGAAAATTCACCTTGGCTGTCTCAAGAGAAACTTAGGGTGTCTCAAGAGAAACTCAGGTCGATAGAAAGAAGTCTCGATCTATCATTGACTACTGCTGATCTATAGAAATCAATTACATCTATAAAGCAGGCTCCTAAGTGTTGCAATCCCTCCGTAGAAGGTTGATTTCTTAGGGTGAGTGTGTTCCATGAAACACTTCATCGGTGTCCATCAACCTTAGTCCGACAGCTTCCCCGGTTCAACAGTCTCGAGACTCGTCTTTCATCGCTTGAGCTATATCCTCTTTGAACAGCCGCCATCCCTTGGTGGCAATTGTAGCATGCGAGCTACGACCCGCTTCTGCGGCTGCTTGGCGCAAGAAGAGCCAGGCTCTCACGTCCGGAAGGGTGCTATCACCTGGTCCCAGGGCCGGGTTCGGTATTTTGTCAATTAGTCGACCAGAACCGCGTAGCGCAACCTGGAGCTCCTCCCCTCTGAGCTCTATAGGCGGTTTGCCAGGAGCCTCGAGCCTCACTCTCTCCAAATTCTCCCAGCGTTGAACCCACTGGAGTTTTCTGGCCCAGATGAACGTTAGGGCTGCATTGACGTAGTATTCCCAGCCACTGTGGAATTCTTCGGGGGGAGATCCGTCCCGTCTCCCGCGGTGAGGGTTCTTACGAGCATACTGCTCTATATGATCGAGGACTTCTGGTGTCAAGTCGGCGATTGAGAATTGGATTGCAATCGATGTGACTAAAGCCTTGTGTTGGGGTTGGATGGATCGCCAGTAGAGTTTGGAGTGGCTTACAGGGCCCCGAGGAAGATAGAATGTGTTTCCGGCCCAGTAGTAGGAGTAGCTTTCCTCATAAGTCTGTCGGCTAGCGGTCAATAAGCCAACCGTGGAGTCCATAGGTCGAGTGAAGGTCGGCTCAAGGTCCAGGTATCTCAATGTATGCCGAACCAGGGATGCAAAGAGTATTTCGATTATCTTCTTCATGTGGGACCGAATTGAGGATCGAGGAGTTTTGGATGCAGACCTTCGGTTCCAGTGGAATATCTGGAAAGGGTGGTGTTTTGCTTCACCAACCGGTCGTAGAAATATCTTTCCATGACCCAAGGCCAGCCGAGCAATGATATCCCTAATCTCGCCTGGTAATGATATGTGGTTGAACTTGACCGTCGTTCGTGGTTCGTTACACATCCTAACCGATTGTGCTGAAGGAAATCCTGCGACATTCCAATTGATGACGGGAATCGCGGCAATTGGCGGAATCCTCATAGGTATGCAACCTCTTCGATACTTTTCCTGCCGTGCCGATTAGAATGCCTGACCTAACACCGGCAAGAATTGAAGGCTACTTACTAGACGGACCTCCCTCTTGACCACAAGGGAGCAGGGATTCAAGAAGGACATGGCTGAAGGAATGACCTCCTTTTGGACCACAAGGTAGCAGGAGCTAAAGAAGGACCTGGCCGGAGGAATTACCAAAGGTAGGATCCACTTCCTGAACATGAGTTCTTGCATCGCTATGACCAAAACGTATATGACAAGCCATGCGACTACTTCCGACGACGACATTTGAAGCTCGCTAGGAGCCTGTGGCCAATCTCTCAGGAAATGGTACATGGATATGGTGTACCACATGACTAATAGATAGTCGAGTCGATGGTTGTAGTGACATCGTTCAGGGCGGCAACAAGGATATCGCTGATAATCAGGTCGAAAGAGCTTAGAAAGCTGTTGCCTTAGTTGATAGGTCATCCTGCGTGATTCGACTCTTGAAAAGTCCTCCCTGCTTGGTTTTGATTAGAAGAAGTATCAGATATACCCGGAACGTCTGATGATCCATATTTATGTGTGAACTATTGAAACAAAGCCACAACACACTCGCAAAAGAGTTGATCAAAAATAAGGGGGGAATTGTGTTGAATTGATTTTATTAGCAGAAGACAGTTCACGTAATAGCCGGGGAGTGTAGGAGAACAAAGCGATCATGCTACTTTGTACCGAATATAGCGTCTATGACCATATCGGCTATCGGAATTACTTCGAACCCGAAGACCGGTTGACAATGAGCATAGTGAAGTGGTCAAGTAGCTATGACAGAATCTAGGCATCACAATCCTTCAGCCAGTCTTGCGATTGACAGACTTGCTGGATGTTTTACTTATCCGTACTGAACATACTCCGATTCGACAACACACGATACAGCCCCTTTGGGGTATGACTAACCGTTACAGAACACTATCCACAATTTCATTCTCGCCAACTCTTGGCAGCACTTTATTGTGAGGTGTATCTCGGATTTCTGCCGTTTGTTCGAAGTGTTTCAGATCTGCAATATACAGCTGGAAGACCTCACTCCCCAATGATCGACTGGAGTTGGCACCTCCCTTGTTATTGGTTGAGCTTTTTATGCTCTTCTGCCGAGGCTTTTCCTTGGTGCCAAGAATACGGAAGAGGTCGTCTATGGTGAAGCAGCATTTGTAGTATGTAGGCGGCTTTTGGTGAGGTTTCCGATGATGCAGAATCGGCGTTCGTAGTTGTGAAAGCGTAGGGGTCAGAGGTGTAGATGCAAGCTTTCGCGGTGGAGTAGGCTGTGGTGTAGGAGGCACAGATACAGGCATACACGGTCGTTCTTGCGGAGCTGGTTTTGAGGCTTTCTTGGCCGACGAAGGTGGAGGAGTAGATTGTGGGGTTGCAAGTGGTGTAGGAGGCAATGTAGGAGGCGTTTGTGAAGCTGCCTTTGGTGCTGGAGAAGGTGTTTGCGGAGGTGTTTACGGAGGACTTCTGGTGATAGTACTGAGGGTGCTACGCAGTAAGCTGGGTGTTGTTGATGACTGAGTGCTTTTAAAGCTGGTCTCTATGCTAGCGGGCTAGATCTCCCCCGAGGGATTGATGTCAGCACGGTGACTGAGTACTGCAAAGAAGTTGGGTGTGACTTTTTATAAGTGGCCAAGGTCTTCCCGAAGCCTACTGCCTGTACATAGAATACAGGTGATCGGCCATTTTGAAGGTACCATTTGTTAGGGATGAATGAATCTAAGGTATGTGTGGTAGGTACTTCCGATCCGGGGGGTCATACTATGTTAGCGTGTCAGGGTTTAGGGTTCACATTATATTGCCCAGCTCTTACCCAAATAAACCCTAAGCCCTAAACCCTGACACGCGAACATATAACCCCCTGGCTATGAAGTACTATGGATGAATTGATGGTATCTGAGATGGAATCCATTGACTTCAAAAAAAGGTCTACTTCTCTTCAGCCCCTTCAATCTTCTCAACCCATTTCGCCCTCTTATGATGATAGAATTCTATCGTCGGCTTGTCACCACTCATCGTCTCCAAACATCCCTCCTTGAAAAACTTAAGCCCCTAGCACCACTATCATTAGCCGTTCAGCCCCTGTAGATACCAAGTCGAGACAACGCCCTCAAATATCTCACCGGGAATCCCGTGCTTTCTCTCCAAATCGTACTTCCACACTCCCCGCAAAAGAAATTAGTAAACCGATTGCCCTCGTCGGTCTCCTTCGTATACATTCTGGGCTGCCCGGACTCCAGTCTCAAAGCTGAGGCGGGGACTAAGAGATTCGTGCTGTATGCGCTGCCGCTGATTTTGCGGCAGTCGGAGCAATGGCAGAGGGCTTTGAACTGCAGAGTGCCGTCATAGACAATGCGAATCGACCCGCAGACTGATGGTACGTCAGCACATGAAGCAGGGGATTGTGTTTTCCTGGAAAAGCGACGACTTCGTAGGAAATTGACAGGAAGAGGAGAGCGAAAAGGAACGAGAGAGGGGAAATACGGCAGGATCCAGATGTCATCGCTATATCTTCGAGAAGTATGTATTCGAATTGCAGGTCAACACAAGATCTTGGAGCTGGCAAGAATTGATCTGAGATAGTTTTGATGTAGTTTGGGTGTCCTTCGCCGATGGATGAATGTTCGCAGGGCCAATGGTGTAACAAGGATCATGAATGCGACATTACGATCAGGTCCCGCTGCAGGCCCCACTGGCCGTGAAGCGCCATTAACCAGATTACCCCACATGCACGTTGGATGGGGTCAAGCATATGCGCTCGCGTTCGGTAAGTGGATCGAGGATTCACATCGGCCAGTTTCCCATGGTCACTCCCTTCTAACTAAAATGTGAATTTATACTACGCCAATGATCTCAATGCTCAAAATCTAAAATATCCTTGATCCTCTCCGCAGCAGCCATCAAAGCCTCGCAGTAGGATTCCGTAAGACCCACAGCGCCCTGCACGAAGAAGAGACACCCCTCGCTCCCAATCTCATAGTGCACCCACACGCTCTCCGGGTCCGGCATGAAGAAGCCAGCCTCCTGTGCCATCAAGCCTTCCGAAGCGTCAGTCTTTATCTTCCTCGTGCTCGTCACTTGCATCATGTCCCACGTCGGATCCGTAAACAGGTTGGCCAGCTCTTCATTGGCTTCAAGAATAGCTTCTCTTAACGCCTCAAGATGAGCTGCGAAGCCGCGACCGCGCATAATTCTTGTCATTGTACTTGTGTGGGCTTTCGCTGCTTCGCGAAGCAAGCGAAGACTGTCTGTTGTGGCAGTATTGGATCTAGCGGCTAATTTGCAGAAGGCTGCCATCGACGGAGAGACGACTTGCATCCAGTCGAGACGGCCTTTTCGAAACGTCATCGTCGTGATTGTTTCCCATGAGGGATACTGTTGCCCGTAATGGAGGTAGGACGCCAGTTGGATTGCAAGCCGGCAGCCGAACTTGGACGGTATCTTATGAGCGCGAAGAAGACCATTGTTCAGAATGGGGACGTCGAAGCGGATGAATTCAGCTGGGGAATAGGTTGCGTCGAAATGTTCCTTGACTCGCACAATTTCCTCATCGATGCAGTTGTCCGTCGTGAAACGGTATTGTTCTACGAGTTCTTCATACCCATTGCTAGGCTTTGCGACCTCTGAAGAGGGTTTTATACCTGTAATAGCATCTGTGATAAAGGCATTTAGCGGCCTGACTGACAATGCATCGAGCATTGTATGCTCGCAGACATATCCGGAGACGCCATTTTGACATATTACAAATTGTAAGCTTTTGTCACTCCAGCGGTTGGCAGGATTGCTGAGAAGTAGTTGATTGCAACGTTGTGATGGCGTTTTGGGCGACTCGTCGTCAAGACAGACAACAAAAGCTGCAGTTTCTATCATGTCAATCAGTGCACGATTTTCCGTACTAGCTAAAATGACTTTTGCTCGAAGCACTGCCCAGCTATCCCGCTCGCTGGCGGTAAGTGTAGCTACCGCGGGCAAGCTTGCGTTCGATCGTTCAAGAACGCTCTGAAAAACTGCCTTGAGAGTGGCATGAGTGGCGGGACAACCATTGCTTGTAAACATAATCTTGAAGACATGCCCTTTTCTCAAAGCAACTAAGTAATCGTTGTTAGGATATTGACAAATCTTATCAAGGGTTTTGCTGGGTTGGCGATTGGTGTTGAAGAGCCATCTCAACGAGTCCATGCATAATAGCTCTTCGTTCACGTACTGATCTTCAACATTCCCAGCATCCAGATTTTGTTTGAATTGCCAAG
>JAABUJ010004523.1_pt1 | contig 14574 bp, 12 predicted proteins | sample 5559131 | NCBI WGS metagenome assembly JAABUJ01 (sample SAMN10711875, study PRJNA513366) | rock metagenome | isolation source: Antarctica rocks | place: Antarctica: Victoria Land, Mt New Zealand nord | collected 2016-01-07 | reverse complement strand
AAATCACAATGAACTTTATTATCAAGTTGCTTAAGTCGACGAATCTAGCAACTAGGAACAAATATAATTCGATACTAGTGATGATTGACAAACTTATCAAGTACTCACATATTATCGCATGCAAAGAAAAGTTCATAGCAAAACAACTAGAATACATTGTATTAAATCGACTTATACGATATTACGATATACTCAAAGGACTAACTAGCGACAAAGACAAGCTCTTCACGTCTAACTATTGAAAGACATTGATATCAATGTTAGGAACAAGACTTAGAATGTCCATTGCTTATTATCTAGTCACGAATGATCAAACAAAACGAACAAACTAGGGTCTAGAGCAATATTTGCGACACTATGTCAACAATACTTATAGCAATTAAGTATCGCTTCTATCTATGGCGCAACTAGCACTCAATGCAAAGATTTCAAATATCATTAAGATAACTTTATTCTTCGCCAACTATAACAAGGAATTCAATCTCTTTAGGAAAGAGCGAAAGCATTTATTAGCTTAATTAGTCATCGAAAGAGTAGCAACGCTAAAAACGATACACGACAACATCTCAAAGATGCAAAAGAAGTCGATCAAGTACTAGAACAAAAAACGAAAAACGACATCTCAACTAAAGGAGAAAAATAAGATATATCTTTTTACAAAAAATCTTAAGACAAGGAAGTCAAACAAGAAATTGAATCATGTCAAAGTCGAATCGTTTCTCGTCAAAAAGACTAAGAGATTAATCAACTACGAACTCAACTTATCCAAGGACGCCAAAATATTTCTAGTATTTTATATCTCATTATTGAAATCAACAAATTTAATTACGCCTTTATAGAACACATTTTATTTCCACTCACAGGAAAAAAAACAATATGAGATTGAGAAAATTCTACGACAAGAAGATCAAGAGTATCTCATCAAATGAAAAAGATATTCTACCTCGAAGAATACATGAAAGCCAAAAGAGAATCTTAATCGTTGTCGAAACCTTCTAAGGAAATTCTATCAAAGTTAGGCAAGAAAGCAATAGCTCAATTTTAATTAGTCGAAAGTTAAAATTGTTTAGACAATACATCAAACAGCAACTTAAAAGTCTTTGCAACAAACTTAGTAAAATGTGCTTCGTTCATCTCTAGATTACTAATGTTCTTTTACTTCGTTACGATCATTTTTTTCTTCTTATTCTCTAGGAAGTTAAGTTGTTTTTTTAGTCGACTTAGCTTAGTACGCGCCTCGCGCACTTCTTTCTTTAAGCGCATTCGTTTCTCGTAAATTCGTTTTATCGAAGTAGAAGAGATTGCCAAATCACAATCACGACTAAATTGCACACACTTCACACACTTCTCGAAATCATTACTCACACAATAGATCTTACTAGACGTCGCACAATTGCGACAAGAACGCATCACGAGAGACACAAGTTTTAGAGCGTCGAGAAAATCTTTCTTACGAAGAAAGAAATTTTTGATATTAATCTTTCTTGAAGGCATGTTGGAGAGGCATTGAATTTCGAGACGAAAACTTTGAAGAAGAGAATAGTGTTACGAGCTTATCAAAGTTGTACTAGTGATTTAGGTTCTACGCCCTAAGGGTAAATCTACTATTATGTTCGACATGTTCGAAGGACGAGCACCCTAAGCATGATGTTTGACATGTTCGACGAACGAGCATTGCGAACAATCATGCTCGCTATGTTCGACGAACGAGCAAGGCGAGCAATTAGTATTTCCTTTGTATATAGAAACTAAAATACGACTCTTTTATGAATCGTGTTCAACTTATCTTAAGTCTTGACTTACTATTACGACTACTAAGTTGCAATCCCTTGTTACCAAGTGATTGCTTACATTGCCTAAAGACGTCTACAAACCTCTTCAATAGCATAACTCTCTCTAATATCTTTGGTAAAAGTACTAGCGTAACATTGAATTCGAATATTATATATTTTATTAATTTAATATATAGATATTAAGAATTGTTAACAAGATATTACTCAAAATAACAACAACAACAATAGCAAAAACAATAATTATATATATATCTTAATTGTTGTCGATTAATTAAATCTATTAAGATATAATAGAAAAGATAGATATAAATAAGAAGTAATAGTAGAAAAGAAAAATCGATTAAATGCAATAATTACTAGAATGCGAAGTATATTATCTAATCGAATATAGTATTAATAAGCTAGTAATTCTAGATTTTACTAGCTTTCGCAAAATCAATTGTAACAATATTACAATTAAGACTATGCAATCTATCTAATTCTTTTAGCTATACATAGCTTTAGAAACTTAAAGCAAACAAAGTAGACAAAATAGGGCAAACAAGTTATTGTCTATCTATACAAGAGAAGTTTAAACAATCTTGTAGCATCTTATTGTTATCTAATAGAGATAAGAAAAAGATCGTCGATTAACATAAAATTATCCAAAGAGTTATTGGAATTGCTTCGAAGTTAACTACTCTCTTTTATCTAGACAATAGAAGCGAAAGAAATTAAAAAGCAAGTTAAAAAGAGACAAGTTGTTATAAGTACTACAATAAGATAATAAAAGAATATAGATTAAAAATATAAAAAAATAACTAAATATATTAATTATCTCAATACAATCGCAAAAGAAATACTATAATATATTATAGTATTAAAAGATACAACTATTATATAAAATTATAATATAAGTACAACAAGAAAAAAGAAGAAATAAGTAATAGTTATACTAAATAAAATTTAGCAATTTTTTAATGTTTGCAATTTTTTAATAAAATTTTGTAATTCTTCTTTCGACTAAACAAATTTTGCTTTTTTTAATCTTAAAGATATAATTTGTATATTTAATATTTATACACAATTAATCTCTTAACAATAATCGAATTAATAATAAATATTGCTATATTTGCGTCGATAATTAATAATATATTGTATAAACTAAAATCTAATATTTGCAACTTCAAGTTTAACAAACTTAAGTTTCAAAATTAAAGATTAATATTATTAATCTATTGTATAATAGTATTTGTCGAAGAAAGCAATATAGATTTGCTCTAAAACTTCAATTCTTCGATATTAATTTTTATCGAAATTCAAAATTCTGCTTAGAATCGAATTGATTATCTCTGTCTGCTTCTTGAAACAACTTGATTGCATAATTAATTTTACGCAACTTTTTATCAATAATTTTCTAAGATTCTACAAATCTCTGAGTACGCTCGCGATAAGAAATTATTGATAATTCGTTAAGTATCGCTTCTAACTAACTGACATCTCTTCTGAATTCCCACAGGGATCACTTGCAGGCTGCAACACTTTCTGGCATGTTGCACGAAATGCGTTATATCACATCTGTCGACTCTAGTGAAGAGCACGGAGGGCCCGTGTCACTCGGGAACGCTGTTCAAGTTCTGTTCATCGCATAGAAGGAATTGATTTCGAAGTCGACAAATTTTTTCCTAAAGGTTCCCAACATGTCGACTTTTAAGGGGGTGGTTGACGAATTTCCTGATATCAGAATCGACTACTTCCGAACTATTCCCCATCGAAGACCACCTCTAGCATGCTTTCTGAGCCACATACACAGCGATCATTTGCAGGGCCTTGAGTCTCTAAAGTCTCCTTTCATCTATTGCTCTCCAGCTACCAGAGAGCTTCTTCTTCGCCTCGAGAAGTACCCCCATCGGATGAACTTCGAGCACCGTGTACTCGAATGCCGAAAACAGCATTACAAGGGTTTGAAAGCCATCCTCAAGACGATTCCGCTGGAAACTCCGACAGAGATCGAGCTAAAGCTCGGAAAGTCTATCCAGGTAACGCTATTGGATGCCAATCATTGCGCTGGCGCTGTGATGTTCCTTATCGAGGACGAGCGGAGAGCTATCCTATATACTGGTGACATCAGGTCTGAACCTTGGTGGGTAAACGCTTTGATTCGCAATCCAGTGGTTGTCCCTTACACTACACTTGGCCATCGGTTGCTCGACAAAATCTACCTTGATACGACCTTCGCTGCACAGAGAAACGTTCTGCCAGCATTCCCAAGCAAGGCAGAAGGTCTGGCTGAACTACTGAGGAAGGTGTCCAAGTATCCAAAGGACACTGTATTCCACTTCCATGCGTGGACGCCAGGCTACGAGGAAGTATGGATTGCTCTTTCCAACGCGCTTGGTACTCGCATCCATGTCGATAATCATAAGATGGGGCTCTACAAGTCGCTTAGACGCACGCAGACATTTCAATGTGTTGACAAGAATGGTAAAAGCATGAAGGAAGCCAAAGTTGAATCGTTCCTCGCCCGTGAAGCTGCTGCTCTTTGTGGCCATCAGTGCGGCAACGACGACCGTCCTGGATGCCTTACCAGTAACCAAAAGGTTAGGCTTCACAGCTGCGAGGCCGGAACAGAATGCGAGGGGATCCAATCCGCCGATGTCGTCTGGATCACGCCCATCATCACGAGATCGACTGACGGCGCCGACGTTCTCGAGTTGGGGACTGGTGGGGGAGGTGGAGACCTTACACAGACCCATGAGCTAGACCTCGATGACCCTGATGTGGTATTGGAGCTTCTTGACCTGTGCTTGCACGGCGTCGAAGGTACCGCTACAAGACAGAGGATAATAGAGATAATCAAAAGACTTGTACACGCTCCTGGAAGCAAGGTTTTGCTTGCAGACCTTGGCATACCGCCTCTCGATCATGAAATCTCACTAGACGATTTTGCAGACCTCTTAAGACGTGCTGCAGACCAGGAACAGAACACCGCGAAAGGTCTGGTAGCCCCAGCTTCAGGCAAGAGAACTGCAGGGAGGCAGCAAGCACGTCGAACAATACAATTTCCATACTCTCGACATTCGTCCTACGACGAGCTCTGCCATCTTGTTTCAGTCTTCAAGCCGAGGGATATCTACCCTTGCACGACCGACGAGACGAGCTGGTGCGAAGAGGTAAGTATTCGGAGCCTGTTCGGGCACTTGTGCTCCGGGGACACTTTCTCCCATGATCTGGAAATGGAGAAAATGAAACAGGAGCGTCAGGCAGGGCGTATCGGCAAACAGCCACTGCAGGAAGCAAGCTCGCAGAACGAGCCACGGACCTCTAGTCAGGCGAGCGCAGCAACGGGAGAAAGCCGAGAAGAGAACGTCACAGCCAAGGTTGACGGAGCGCATATAGAGAAGGTTGCGAAGCTGCGACGACCGGACATGCTTACACCTTCTCCAAAACGTCGACGGACCGATGTCGGCAACTTCTACGCAGCTGAGGATGCCAGCTCTCATTCGGCGAATACCACGTCGAACAGCACATTCTCCGGCCACAGGAGACTGAATGCCATGCAGCGATCATTCGAGAGCTACCTAGCCCAGCCACTAGCGAGTCCTAAGTTGGCGCACTCAGTGTCGGATCCATCTCCAATACCGATCAAGGAGACGGCCGCACCCACGACCCCGATCGCGAAGACAGATGCCATGTTTCGAGGAAAATCGACTGTACGATCTCCAGAAAATCCGAAGGGGCCACACCGAACGAGCTCAGTTACATCCCCAGTGAGTTCCACGGATAGGGAAAGGAGGACATTCCAAACACCATCGACCACCCTCGCAGCAAAACCCCTCGGAGAACAACGGAGGTCATACCAAGCCTCTTCAATCACACCCAATCCGAAATCTGCTGAAACAGTAAGAAGGCCGCACCGAGAACCCCCAACGACATCCCAAACGAAGCCACCTAAGAAAAGCAATGCAAATAACCAGCCGTCCGGCACACAATCCCGCCCCCTAGAGCTCTCGTCCGACTCCGACTCCGACGAAACGACCGACGCCGCCACCGACGATGAGCGAATACCTATCAAGACTCATCGAAAGAATATCACTGGTTTCGACGGTGCGCAAGAAGAGCGAGACACTCAACTCACGCTATCAGATTCAGCATTTGAATCTCAAGAGCAAGGGCAAGAACAAGCAGATGGGAGTGCCGGTGCGACACGAGTGCAGCATAGGAAAGCAGCTTATGAGGCGGTTCGAGAGCGTAATGGTGCCCGTTGGGATGGTTTGGTTTCTTCTAGTAATGGGCACGGCAAAGAGGAGTTGGAGCTTTGACTGGCTTGGCTTGAGTTTTGAGGCGGGTAGATCGATCTGGGAGAAGTGGATCGATGCATTATTGAAGAATCTAGATTTAAGAAGCATGCTATCTGCAATATTGACAGTAGATATTGCGCATACTCAGAGAGCAAGGAAAGTCTCTGCCTTCGCATAGGATGTATATATATGTAATCAGTGAGCAAGACAAACCTCTGAAGAGGAGTCGTAAACATAGCAAGTCCTTAATCGTCATATACGGTCATCTCGTGTCATCGTTGCGCGTTGGCGACATTGAGTGTTCGAAGACCACAAAGCATGGCTCTCTAGATCAGCCGGAGTCGCCGCGCTGTGTAATCCATGATCCTAGTACTCCTCAATACACGTAGTATGCCTGCGTAAGCGGTAGCTCTGTGGCCGGCTCTGCTTTGCAAATCTGTCCGTCTGCTTCCACGACCTAGTTTGACAGAGATCAGCTACGACGATATTTCGCCTTAGCAGTTCGAAGTAGCTTACATAGGTTTCGGGGTCGACCTTCATCTTCGGCATCACATCATTGTACTTCATGTCCTTTTTCCCGATACTACGGCAGTTCTTCACGGGCTCCACGCGCTTGCGCAGGTTGTACGTCGCAATGGTTCCAGATTCGATGGAGGCTTTTGAGACGAACGTGATCGAGGTGTTGGGTACAAATGTCTGCACACTTGAATCAGGAGTACGTCAAACGTGTGGAACGGATGTTATTACCGCAAACATTGGACGCATAATAATCGGCTCTACGGTAGGAATCGAAGCATTGGGATCACCCTGCCTAGTCATGAGTATGGTTCTCTGGATATGTAGAAGGAGGTTTACCATCTGCGCGTAGGCTATCATGCCGCCTTTGATAACTGTTTTCGGTTTCGTGCCAAAACTCGCTGGTGTCCAAAGTACCAAATCGGCCAGTTTACCAACCTCCACGCTTCCGAGGACATGGCTCATGCCCTGTGCGATGGCGGGATTGATCGTGTACTTACTAATATACCTTTTTACCCGGAAATTGTCAGCATCGGTTCCTTCGTCCTCTTTCAGAGTACCCCGTTGCACCTTGTTCTTGTGGGCTGTATTCCAGGTGCGAAGAATCACTTCCCCACAGCGGCCCATGGCTTGTGAGTCGGACGACATCATGCTGATGGCGCCGAGGTCGTGGAGGACATCTTCTGCTGCAATCGTTTCAGCACGGATGCGGGACTCTGCAAAGGCGACATCTTCTGGGATGTTCTTCGACAAATGGTGACAGACCATGAGCATATCGAGATGCTCATCCAGCGTATTGCGCGTATATGGGCGAGTCGGATTGGTGCTACTAGGGAGGACGTTGCTGTGTTCCACGACTGAGATGATATCCGGAGCATGACCACCCCCTGCACCTTCAGTGTGATAGGTGTGGAGGGTTCGCCCCTTAAAGGCCTTGATAGTCTGTTCCACAAATCCAGACTCATTCAGTGTGTCTGTGTGGATGAGGCATTGGACATCGTATTGATCACACACGTCAAGGCATGTATCGATGGCAGCGGGTGTGCAACCCCAATCCTCATGTAGCTTGAGGCCTGCGGCACCAGCCACGCACTGCTCTTGCAAGCCTCGCTGTCCGGAGTCGGCCCCTTTGCCGGTGATCCCAAAGTTGATAGGAAGCTCGTCACAGGCTTGTAGCATCTGCCGTAGATGAGTTTTCCCGGGCGTGCAAGTCGTTGCACTCGTACCAGCGCTTGGGCCCGTCCCGCCTCCAAGCATAGTAGTAATACCAGCACTCGCAGCCTCATACGCCTGCTGGGGGCATATGAAATGGATATGGGTATCCAAGCCACCTGCTGTGACGATTAAACCCTCACTGGCGATGACATCCGTGCAAGAACCGACCACCATAGCCGGATCAACGCTGTCCATGGTGTCTGGGTTACCAGCCTTTCCGATACCCACTATAGCCCCGTTCTTGATGCCGATGTCTGCCTTGTATATGCCACTCCAGTCGATGATGAGCGCGTTGATGACCACAGAATCAAGAACCTCTGCGTCAGCCCGGCCGCTAGCTTGACCCATTCCTTCTCTCAATGTTTTCCCTCCACCAAATTTGCACTCGTCTCCGTAAACGGTCAGATCCTTCTCGACTTTAATCCACAAATTGGTAGCACCCAGCCGTACACGATCACCCGCAGTAGGACCAAACATGCCGCAGTAAGCACCTCTCGTCATCGAGAACGGTTCGATGAGGGAGTCGTCTGCTGCTGAGTCGGGTGTATGAGCGAATCCGCCTTCTTGTAATTTCGTCCGGATTTCTTCGGCTTTGGAGACGTCGTATTTCCCCGAAGCGATTCCATTGCCTCCCTGAATTGTTCTGCTGCCTCCAATCTCGACTAGATTGACAGTTTTTGTGTCACCAGGCTCGAAGCGTACAGATGTGCCGGCCGCAATGTCTAATTTATGACCGTATGCTTTGATGCGATCAAATTCTAGCTGTGGGTTTGCTTCGACTAAGTGGTAGTGAGAGCCGACCTACGCACCATCTTAGCCACTCCGAAGTTCAGATCTGCCCCAATTATCTTAGGAATACCTGTATAGGCCTATCCCCTTTGCTAGTGACCTTCAATTTTATCCTTTTCCTTCCCCCGTGAAGTGTGATGTCGGCTGCTTTGGCAGGGATGACCGCTCCAGGCAGTCTGTTCGCCTCATACTCCGCAGGGTCAGGTAATGGAAACAGCTCTTGTGTGGGTATTGGTAGAAAGCTGCCATAAAGTGCCTTTTCCAGATCGCCGTCGTCTGAGCTGACTGGATGATGGACTGTCACAAGGTATGTACCGCTTGGGAAAGTGCCCTCGACCATCAGCTCAGCAAGTGAAGAGACGACAGATGGAAGAACGTGACGTCTGCCAAGCATGGTCTTGCCAATGGACATGAGGTCGGCGACGGAATGATTGCCATCGCGGATGAGCTGCCTTCTGGCTCAGCGATTGCTGGCTTCCCAGAGCCGCGGACATACTTCTTGCAGGTTGCTGGCTATCAGAGCCTAAGTTTCGGCATTTAGTAAGATCCTAGACCCGACAGAGGACGAAGGCAATGCTCACTGTCGCCTCTGCATGGTTGAGCTTGACTCCCCGGGCCAGACGGCGCTGAGCAAGCAGACCCAGCTGGGAGGTCACGAGCTTGTCGAGCTGGCCAGCTTATCAGTCAAATGTATCAACGTCGAGAAGAGCATGTTACCTCTTTAGCAACGAGCCGCATTGTATTGAGTGAGGGATCTGGGTCAGGATGAGAACCAATTAATGTCTGGTCAATTAGGATGCATGTGGTTTAGACAGAATGGTCCGAGTTCTCGGAAGCCTTCTGATTGCTATCGATTGGCTAGCGATCTCGAAGTTATGGCATCGCGGATGTGTACGATGTGGGGTTGATAGGCCTTCGGCCAGTCACTTACACTATCGTGATCAATGGCAGAAAAGACGCGTTACACAATCTAGCAATTGGTTGTGCACAGCACTTAGACCAGATTCGCCTGAGAACAGAAAGACCTAAGCACTAGATTTACACTGAAGCGGATGGTACAGGATCCACGGAATCCCCAGATCGACTAATGCCCCATCGATCCCACCTCGAGCACAAACTGATGTGCAATACCTAGATGACCACACCCCATGATGCACACCACACGCATCCAACGAAGAGACCTTGTGCTCTCTATCAGTCCTATTGTCCATGTTTCAAAAAGTCCTTTACTCCTCTACAGCCTCACTCTTGCGCTTCTTACGGCTCCTTTTAGCTTTATCTTGACCGATTGACTTGGGGGGAGAGCTTCTTGCAGCGGTAGGTGTGGATTTGGGTTCGACCTCTTCGGTTGCTTTGGTGCTCTTCTTTGCCCCCTTCTTTTTCTTCTCGGCTTCCAGTGACTTGACGGCACGCTCAGCTTCGGGACTCGAAGCTGGCTCTACTTGCTTAGCCAGGGTTTGCTTGATTGGTGACGACTTCTTCTCGGTAGCGGCGCCCTTACGGCGCTTGCTTGCTCGTGGCGGTGACTTTGGTGGCGACGGCTCCTTCGCGGGTTCTGGAGATTCGTCATCAGAGGACTCGGAATCGTCACTTGACCCAGACTCTTCCTCGATTTCAGCCGGACTAGGGTGTAAGGGCACCTCGGTTTTGACATTGCCAGCTTTGAGCTGCTCGTCGTAAAGCTTCTTGGCCTCTACATCGCTGATCTCTGGGATCGGTCGACCTTCTTTATACGCCTGGACCTTCTGCTTGTAACGCGCGAAGTTCACATTGTACTTATAGCTCCAGTCCTGTTTCGCACATCATCAGTACAGAATTGCGGGGATCATGTCAGTTACTGTCAAAGCCTACCTCCTTCTCCTTCTTCGGCATTGAGAGCCACCGCCTCGTACCTTCGTCGGCCACTTCCTTAGCCGAGTGACCAGGCTCCATCTCCTTCGCGATCTCCGCGCGCGCCGTTTGCATGTATAGGAAATAAGGCGTCACTGGTCGCTTGGGCGCATTCTTGTCATGCGGCGCCCTTTTCCGTTTCTTGGATTCTCCGCCTTCAGCAGGGGGCGCTGGCGTTGCGGCACGATTGCCGAAGATGACATTTTCGGCGCCCAGAGGACCGGCAAGGTTCAGAAGCTCGAGCGAAGAGCCTGGACTCTTGCCGATGACGGTGTTGGTATGCGCAATATAGGCGCGAGAAAGGTCTTGAACGGCGGACTGGAGCGTCGCGAGGCCAGTGACGACCTGAGGCATGATTGTCAGCTCGCCGTGCACGGGATCAACAGCGCCGCGCACGATGTCGCGAGCGAGTGCGCATACGACCTCAATAACATTCTGGCAAGGAAGGGTCAAGAGCGCGACTGATTGCAGGGCATGCTCAAGCTGGAGACGCGTCATGTATTGTGCAGGGTCGGGCGGCATGGCAGACCGTTGGGTCAACGTGACAATGAGGTGCGATCGAGACATAATATGATGTGGTGTCGGCATGGTGTGGTGTTGTTGGGCTGGGCTGATGGTGGTGTAATTGTGACGCGTGAAGGTAATAGGGAGTCGCGACGACAAAGAGATTAAGAAGAATGTTGATCACTTACAGAATCCCTGGTGCGAACAAAGTCCTCTATGCTGACTTGTAGCGAAGCCGAGTCTGCGGGTTTGTCTTCTTTCTTAGGTCGCGCCATGATGATGCTGGGATCAAATGCACGAGCATCAACTGGGTGGTTTTACGGTGAATGTGATAGCTCAGGTGAGAAACGGGGCGGGTTCGGTGCTGGATTTAGGGAGGGAGCGGGGAATGGCTGGCTTATGAGGAAAAACCTCTAGGCGCTAGCCAAGCTAAGGCGGCCCCGACCCCTCCCAACAACAGGTAAGCTCCCCTCAGGGGCTCAACCGGGACCCCGATGGGTCCCCGCCTACGCCGCGGCCTTACATGCAGTATTAAGGGGGCTACTTCTAGGGGACGAGAGGTTGTTGTTTCATCGTCGCTCGGTAACAACATTCTGGGTACAGGCTGCAAGCACGGGTACTGCCAGTGGATGAGTCGTCCACCAAGGCTTCCCCGGACCCTCCCAGGCCTCCCTATGCCACCACGAGGATACTTTTACAATTTGACATACCATGTGCTTCCTTGCTTCCAGTTCCCAGGCGGTGTGCCCGAGTCGACTGGTCACATTATCTTCACTGTAGTGAATTTCCAAGCTCTAGCTGTCAACCCTACACGCAGATGCAAGCACTCCGGACATCCGGGTTTCAGGCAAGCAGTGGTCAGGGGTGAATCAGGGCATGCAGACTCCGGGGACACCCATCGCCGGCATATCGCTGGATCCCCTATCGGAGGATTTGCCTGTGTCACCCCGAGAGTGGGCTGCAATCACCGCAGTCACGTAACCAAGACCTTAGCTACCGCCTCCCAATTTTGCTGGCTGTCGGTACCTAAAGCTTGGGTGCCTCCGTCACACTGAGGGATACCACCTCAGCTCCTCATAGGGTTCGCTTTCACAGGTAATTAATTCCACCCTCGCGATCGCTCGCTTGGATTACTTCTTCCCGAAGTATTAATGTCACTGCTGTACTTTACTTGTGATTGAGCCTATTTCCGGGCTGTCTCACGCTCTCATAGTACATTTGCGAAGGTCATCAACAACATATCCTACCCTTTTACTTCTTAGCGAAATTCTTGCAATTCCTAGCAGAACACACTTTGACAGTTTGAAAATAGTTTTGTCCTCGATCAACCAATTCTTCACGATTCTGTTATTCTGTTTGACAGCAGGGAACAATAAGTAACTGCACCACTTCTTGCCAACGCAAGGATAGAACCCGATCTCTGTTCTGGATGATTATCTCCTTTTGCAAGTAAACGGATAGCGAGTCACAGGCTTTACCTAGATTAGGAATGCTCTAAGCAGCAAGCTCTATATTTCTCTACAGTAAACAAATGTTTATACATTATATTGGTGGACGCGATGAGCTGAAAATGCAGTTTCGATGCCGTCGAATCACTTTGAGAAGGCGTGATGCTACAATGAATCCCTCAAGGCGTCATGGTCGGTTGAGAAATAAGTTCACCGACCGCTGAAAGGACTCCACTGGATCGGGTCATAAGCGACGGTCCCCTCGGGATTGTACGCTCGAAACCCAAAACATATTTATTCCACTTCGAAGTCCGCCGCACTTCGACCACACGACTTCCGACCCTAGATCTGAAATCTGGTCCTAAAGATCCATAAAACCACCTCCCATCTCAATGAACCACCCGTTCCACCGAATTCCTCCCCTCCGGATTCTTGAGCGGCCCCTGCAAGATATAGCCGCCGCGCCAACGTGCTGCCAGTTCGCCCTTCGTAAGGGAATGTTGTTTGGGCGCCTCGTCGTCTCATCCCATCCACCGTCGCTGAGTTGCAGCGCAGGGTTGCAGCCCGTAAGCCTGTTGGTGGTTCGTGTATAAGGCTCGAATGGGCATGGTGATACACATTTCTTGCTACCCCATGTGACCAGACGGCTTCTGTCCAGTCACGCACTCGGCCAAGGCAGATCGATAAAGTTGGGCTTTCCTTACTTTATTGTGTGTTCGCTAGAATGACTGTTGTTCTAAATTCAGGTTGAAAAGCTGCCGATCAATGAGTGCGGTTCGAGGTGGGTACGGCTGAGACCCCCAGTTGCCAATGTTACTAGATGGAGCAACGATTGCGATGCAGTGCTCTTCAATATAGCCCTGTAGGTGATTTAGAGCTAGCGACGGTTTGCTCGCAGATACCCCTCTCAGCCGCACTTTTCCGCCACATCACACAAGTGACTCATCCAGAAGAACAGGAATTACGGTCATCAAATACTTGCTAGCATTTCTTATTGCTCTGCCGAACGATCGCCATCTATAGGCATTGCATTCGAGAGAGGCTCCGGATCATAATTTGTGTCGAGACTTGCATACCTTCGTGTTCCTCGGAGAGCACGTAATCTCTTAGGAGACAGATGTGTGTTGATTTCATTCGGGGGGAGGTGAGCTGACTGATCGGGCCGTGATACCCTGCAATGGATTGGTTGTGTCCGGGCCAATGTGACCGCTAAGCTATCAACAGCTTGCGAAATCACTGAAGGCTATCGAGGCTGTTGCTATCAAGGTCTTGTGACTGGAATGACTCAGCAGATTGCCACTCAGGGCCGCTTTCCGCAGACTGTAGGTGGTCAGCAAGGGCCGTAGTAAAGTACCTCTTCAGGAAGGCCATCATCAAGAGGCCTTCACCGCTGACACGATATTTCGAATTAGACTGATATAAGATAGGGTAATCACCTTGAGGAACACAATACAGATTTTGGAGACGCACATTGTAAGCAAGCAAAGTGACAAGCATTGTTCCATGATGTAGAACTTGAACGACTAAACCTTGTCGCGCATGGAACCGTTGTGGGCAGGAATGTGTCCGCATCTACCACAATTTATGGCCTCAAAGACTCGCAAATTGGGGTTGATTAGCTTCTTAAGAGATGGTCGTTCTAATGTGCTGTAGTGCCTTCGCGATGCGGAAAATGACAGCCTCTTGTCATCGCTTGACGGCTGCGGTATTCCCTCGCCACCTAGTATCTGTAGCGAGTCGAGTAGTCTAGCGCCGAGTCAGCAAAAGCAGAGCTGAAAACCCACTCGTCTCGGCTTACCTTTCGGACTGACCACCAGACCTCTGCCCTTCTTCGCTCCCCGATAGATCGTCTCAATTATGTCGATCAACTCCTGCTTGTCCTCCAACACCCAATTGAGCTTGTTGTTGTTGCCGGTACCGAAGTCGCACATCATGTGCTTGTTCCTGAAGAAGAACATAAGAGTGACAGGATCGTAGAGTTCGTACATCTGCTTGAAGTCCGGGACCTGGTCTAGATCGCAAACATAGATGACGGCAAAGTTCTTGACGCGATCAGCGATGCCTGCAAGCGGATCAGCGGGTTTCCGTGCTAAGGAACGGAGTCATAACCTACGGTACAGGACCTCATCCTGACGCATA
>JAABUJ010004521.1_pt1 | contig 14576 bp, 14 predicted proteins | sample 5559131 | NCBI WGS metagenome assembly JAABUJ01 (sample SAMN10711875, study PRJNA513366) | rock metagenome | isolation source: Antarctica rocks | place: Antarctica: Victoria Land, Mt New Zealand nord | collected 2016-01-07 | reverse complement strand
ACGAGGCGACGTTCACCGGTTTGAACCAGAACGACTACCTGTGGAAGACGCTGCCGTCCTACGGTGAGCTGCTGCGGCAGTACTACGGCACCGGTCACTACTCGTTGGACAACTACATCAGCCTGGTCGGCGGTCAAGCACCCGCACCGGCGAACCAGGCCGACTGCGGCCAGTACACCAACGTCGCCCCCGGCTTCCCCGCCCCGGACGGCCAGACCTACGCCTCCACCGGCTGCGTCTACCCCGCCGGCGTCAAGACGCTGTTCAACCAGCTGGACGCCAAGAAGGTCAGCTGGAAGGTCTACGCCCAGGACATGGGCAACGATCCCGCCCGCGAAGAGGTCTACCACTGCGGCATTCCCGGTGACCCATCCGGCGCCGGCGTCGTCGACCCCGGCGGTGCGACCCCGACGGATCAGTACGTGCCCAAGCACAATCCGGCACCATGGTTCCACTCGCTGACCGACAACCCGAAGGACTGCAAGAACGTTGTTCCGCTGGACGGCTACCCAGCCACCACCGGACACAAGCCGATCCCCAGCATGGCCGCCGATCTCAAGTCCATCAAGACGACCCCGGCGTTCTCCTGGATCTCCCCGAACAACTGCTCCGACGCCCACGACGCGACCTGCAAGGGCGACAACCTCTCCGGCGATCCGAACAACCACCAGGGTGGCCTGTACGCAGCGGACCAGTTCCTGAAGAAGTGGATCCCGACGATCATGGCCTCCCCCGCGTTCCAGAAGGACGGCGAGATCCAGGTCCTGTTCGACGAGGCCTTCCCCCCGTACAAGATGTACGGCAACTCCATCGCCGACTACACCGGCAACGCCAACCCGAACCTGAACACACCGACCGACACGGCTCAATCCGTGGTGGCGTGCTGCAACGAGCTGCCAGGGCCCAACACCACCCAACCCGGTTTCCAGGCATTCGGCCAGGACACGACTCCCGGCGGCGGCATCACCGGTGCCGTCTTCATCAGCCGGTTCATCACCCCGGGATCCATCTCCGACCAGCCCTACAACCACTACAGCTGGCTCCGATCCATGGAAGACCTGTTCCATGTGACCACCGGGGGCACCGACGGGCACGGCCACCTGGGCTACGCCGCCGCAGACGGGCTGCGGCCATTCGGCGCGGACGTCTACAACAACGTCGGCGGCCAAGCCTACCGACCGTCGGCCTCGGGCAGCAAGATCTTCGCCGCGACTGCATCGGTCGACACCGTGCCCGCGGTCAAGGTCAACAAGCTGTCCGTCCCGGTCGCGAGGCGCTGAACCCTGTGCGCTTTCCGACCCACCGCGGTGTGCGTGGGGCCGACTGCCGGCCCTACGCACACCGCGTTTCCTGCGCCCTGTCCGTCGTTGCCCTGGCAGCCGTCGTAACGGCGTGCACCAGCGCTCCCTCTTCCGGCCCTACTTCTGCGTCGTCGCTGTCCGAAACCACCGGGACCGAGGCGACCACCTCGACCTCTACACCAGAATCCACCGCGTCCCAGGCGGACGGTGGGGCGGCCGCGGTCATCAGTTCGTTGGGCGCGGTGCCGATTCCCTCCGCGCCGGCAGCGGATCCGACCCCCACCGCTTCGCCGGCTCATCCGCAACTGTTGGCCATCGGGGCACCGCTGACCGCAGTGATGTCCGGCGGCATCACCGCCCTGGTCGTGGCGTCCGGGCCCGACCAACTCGGTACCGCCCCGGCCACCGCCAGCGCACCACCACAAAGCACCCTCGGGATCCTCACCATCACCGCACACGTCAGCCGCGGCAGCCTCACCTTGCACGCCGCCGACTTCACCTCGCGCGATCAGACCGGACGATCTGTTCCGCTGTCCGCACACGGCGTATCCATGGTCACCGCCGCCGCCGGGAAGTCCGCGACTCTGAAAGTTCAGGGCCGCTTCACCAGCGGCGCGGCTCAGATCACCTGGACCCACCAGAAGTCGGTTCTCACCGTCTGGGACTTCAACATCGAACTCGACTGACCGCCCTTGGACCTTGGCGCCGGCACAGCACCAGACCTCCTGCCTACTCCGCAGGAGGTCTGGTGCTGTGGATCTACGGACCTTTCATCGATCCGATGAGCGGCGCCGACTTCGTTCCGTTGAACACTGCGGACAATTGGCGGCACTTCGTCCACGGTGTCGGCATGATCGGACCCGGGTAAGCAACAATCCATGAGCTGGTGCGGCCGACCGTGAGGTGATCCGGCGGACGAAAAGCGCTTCGTGCTGGACGTATTGCAGGGGGAGCCGCCGGGCGTGGCTCCTGAAGTTCCTTCATCCTGAGTGAGGGAATCATCCGAATCTGGATGGTTACTGGCTCTGGTTGAAGCTTTGGGGTGTGGGTTGGCGCTGCTGCGGTGCGTGACCTTCGTGAGTGGCGGCCGCCGGTCGAGGGCCAGGAGCTTGCGGATTACGAGACGGATGTCCTGGCTGGGTTCGTCCTGGCCCGGGCGTGGACGTTGACGGTGTTCTTCCAGTATTTGGAGTTACGTTACCGAGCCGAACTGCACAATTTGACCGGCCGTGTCGTTGAGTGTCCGCTGGATGAGATGAATCGGCCTCGGAAAGCGGTCGATCCGCAGCTGCGGATCCCGCCCAGCGCAGCCGAGGTCGAGCAGCTGTTCGCCGGATGGCGGGAGGAGCTGGTGTCCTGCCGGAAGTTCGCGCCGGCCGCACGGAATTACGCGGCGGCGCCATTGCGTCGCACACCCGGGGGATCCCCCGGCATGGGATCCCAGTGCCCCCACTGCCGAAGCGATCTACCACACCATGAAATCAGCCATGGACTGCCCACCCGACCTGTGAGGGCTCCTGCCGTCCTGGCTGATTGGTGTGTCGGGCGCAGGGGACCGCCCAGGGCCGGTCGACCGATCATCGTCCGTTCAAAAGGGGTGGCCCGATATCGAGTTCGAGGCAAACTTCGGGACAACTCACCAGGCCTGCACGCCCCGGTCACCCCCACCCCACCCCACCCCCGGCCTCAACCCCAGACCCTGTCGCTGGGGTCATCGCCGATCCTGATGCAGCGGCGCCGCTCCTGTCGGCGAACGAGACGTTCAGAAACTGACGGCCGCAGCAGCATGCGCGAGGCCAACCAGGAGCTCCGCGTCCTGTGAAAGGACCGTCATCGGAAAAGAAGGGAGATGCTTGAGGCAGGTCGCCGGGACTCTCAGCCCCAGGAGGGCAACCAGGTCTCCATGTTGAGGCGGTCGGGTGTCATGGAAGATCCGTCGAGCATCGGTAGCAGCCAGATGAAGTTGGCCACCACCAGCCCGACGTAGAGGGCAACGATGCCGATCGAGAGGTACCGCCGTTCGACCCCGGCTCTGGCTCTGCCCATGATGTCGCCCAGGACCAGGGCGATCCCGATGATCAGGAACGGGGCCAGCGGGGTGACGTAGAAGAAGTACATCTGCCGGTTGAGGTTGGTGAACCACGGCAGGTAGTCGGCGCCGTAGGCGACCAGGACGGCGGCGTAGCGCCAGTCGAGGCGGGCGATGGTGCGCCACAGCGCCCAGGCCAGGATGAACAGGGAGATCCACCACAGGGCGGGGGTGCCGATGATGAAGATGCGTTGGACGCAGTCGGTGCGTCCAGTACCGCAGCCGGTCTGGTTGATGGCGTATTGGTAGAGCACCGGCCGGGTGCCGATCGGCCACGACCACGGTTTGGATTCCCACGGGTGGCGGTGTGCCGGGTTGGGGTCGGCGGCTCCCGGCGCGCCCGGGGACAGCAGGTTGGCGTGGAAGTCGAGCGTCTTGAACGTCCACTGCCACAGCGCGTTGTGCCACAGGCCCGCGATGGTGTGGAACAGCCCGGTCGGACTGTGCCAGTCGCCGACGTAGGCGGGGTCGGCCTCGAACCGGTGCCGCGGGAAGGCATTCTCGGAGAAGAACCAGGCCCACCAGGATCCGATGTACACGGCGAACGGGATGATGACCAACGACCACAGTGAGGGCGCCACGTCGCGGCGCAGTACCGCGATCACGGGTCGGCGGACGCCGATCTCGCGGCGGGCGGTGATGTCCCAGATGGTGGACAGCAGGCCGAAGGCGACGATCCAGTAGACGCCGTTGTACTTGATGGCGAACGTCAGACCCATGAAAAAGCCGCAGCCGAATCGCCACCACCTGGCGCCCAGTGCGGCGCCGGCCCGGTCGCCCCAGCGTCGCCACCTGGAGAGCAGCCCACGGCGTTGCCTGGGCAGGAACGAGTCGAAGTCCGGTCCGATCGTCGAGTTCAGCCTGGCCCTGACCTGGTCGCGGTCGGCGATCAGGCAGGCGAACGCGGCCAGGATGAACACTTCCTGAAAGACGTCCAGCAGCGCCATTCTGGACATCACGAAGCTGACGCCGTCGCAGATGATCAGGATGCCGCCGATGGTGCCCATCAGGGTGGATCTGGTGATTCGGCGGACGACGCGGACCGTCAGGAAGATGACGAAGGTGCCGGCGACGACGGAGGCCAGGCGCCAGCCGGTGGGAGTGTAGCCGAGCAGGTGTTCGCCGATGGCGATCAACTGTTTGCCAAGCGGCGGGTGGACCACGACGCCGTAGGCCTGGTTGTCCTCCACCCCGTTGTTGCGGACGACCTCGGCGGCTTGGACGGCGTAGTACTTCTCGTCGAACAGCGGGGTGCCGTTCTCGGTGGCGCGCCCGACGTTCCAGAGCCGGGTGAGGCCGCCGATCACGGTCAGGACGATGGTGGTGACCCAGCCGCGGAGGCGGTCGTTCGGCATCTGCGGGAGCCTGCGGCGCGCCGGTCGGACGGGCTGTTCGATCGGCGGGATCTCCCCGATGGCAACGACGCCGGTCGCCGGATCGGCCCTGGCCTGGCGCGGGTCGGACTCGTCGAACCCAGCCACGCTCAGCTGCCCGGGACCCTCCGTGCCCCTGGTGCTCACCAGAGAACCCAGAAGTCAAGCATCGCAGTGATTCTCCCATTGGTCGGGGCGGATAGGGCCGGTGCGCCGGCCCACGATGCGCCGGGCCGAGTACGGGCGGCCCGAGGCATGCCGGGAGTCATCAACACCGGATGACCCACGACACCGAACAGCGGCATCGACCGCTCCGATCAGACCCAAAGGTCACCCCATGCAGGCGGTGGGGTGCGGGTCGGCGCTGATCCTGGGGTCCACCTGTGCGCAGGCACCGGAGTCGGGTGCCCCGGCCACCCCAAGGCAGCAACCTTCACCTTCGCCTGCCGACGTCGCCGGAAGGTCGCTGGTCGATACTGGGTGCGCGGCGATCCGGTGTGCTGCTCCGGCAACCCCAGCGGCACGTGAGCCCGCTGGCGGTCACCGCGCACACCGCGGCCCAGTCGCACAGGTCCATGTCGGAGTCGCCGGTCCACCGGAGGGCCGGGACCCGGGCGGTGCACGCTGCGTGCGGCTCGAACCGCTGAACCGATCACCGACTGCCCGGCCAACGCCGCCCGGAATCCTGGCCCGGCCCCGCGGGGGCGGGAACTTCAAGAGGCATCGACGTCACCGGCGCCCAGGTCCCGGAACCGCAACCCTGGCCCCATCACCCCGATTGAGAACACATGATGCACCGGGCCTTTCATACCCACCGGCCGTGGGTGAAGCTGATCGACTATCACCGTCGCCGCCGGACCGCGCTGGCGGAAGTACTCGCCGGGTCGGGGCCGTCAGGGGGTCGCCGGTGCGGGCCAGGCGGCGGCGCGCCCGATGCAGCAGCGGCCGCGGCCGGCCCGGCAGCCAACAGCGGCCTCAACCTGCCGCGCTGCAGCGCACCGACCAGATTCCTCAGCGGGCGGCGCAGCAGCCGATAGCCGATCACCGACACCGCGGCGCCCAGCAGCAACCCAGCCAGGACGTCATGCGGATAGTGGGCGGCGATATACACGCGGGCGAAAGCCAACAGCAGCGCCGCGGCGAGGGTCACCCACGCCAACAGCCTCCGGGTGATCAGTAGGATCCCGGCCGCGGCCGCACCGGCCATCACCGCATGGTCGCTGGGGAAGGAGAAATCGTTGCTCCGCTGCGCCAGCACCGCAATGTTGGTCACCGTGCGGTACGGCCGCGGCTCGTGCACCGCGGCGACGATCGGCTGATTGACCCCGACCGCGGCCAGCACCCCCACCGGTGCCCACAAGGCCGCCGTCACCCTCCCCGGGTCACCGGATCGGCGGGCCACCCACAACCCCGCGACCAGCAATACCCCGATCAGCACCACCGCGTAGGTGGCGTAGGCCAGCATCAGGCCGTGCAACCAGGAAGTTGCCCTGGCGAAGGAGTTGATCGCATCGAAAACGGGCAGATCAAAATTCACCGGGCTGTGCTCCCTTTCACCCTCGGCGCCGTACTCGGCGGGACGGGCGCGGGATCATCGGATAGTGCCGGATCACCCGAACTGGGTGGCCCCGCTGCGGGTGGACTTGTTTTATCGTGGCGACCTCGCAGCAGCAGGAACACCACCGCAGCGGTGAACACGATCACCGACGTCCAGTCGTTGAGCCGCAACCCCAGAAAATGGTTGGCGTGATCCACCCGCAACGCCTCGATCCATCCCCGCCCTGCGGTGTACGCCGCCACATACAGGGCGAACACCCGGCCGCGACGCAGCCCGAACCGGCGCTGCGCCCACACCAGCAGCACCGCCACCCCGACATCCCAGATCGACTCGTACAAGAACGTCGGCTGATACAACGCCAACCCAGCAGAACCCGGGGGCCGGTGCGCCGGGTCGATCAACAAAGCCCACGGCACAGTGGTCGGCCCGCCGAACAGTTCCTGGTTGAAGTAGTTCCCCCACCGCCCGATGGCCTGCGCCAGCACCAGACCCGGTGCGGCCGTATCGGCGAAATCCCGCAGGGCGATGCCCTTGCGGCGGCAACCGATCCACGCGCCGACCGCACCCAGGGCCACCGCACCCCAGATCCCCAAACCGCCATCCCAGATTTTCAAAGCATTCCACGGATTGCGGCCCGGCAGGAAATACAACTCCGGGTCGGTGGCCAAGTGATACAACCGTCCCCCGACGACCCCGAACGGCACTGCCCAGATCACTACATCGACCATGTCCTCGGCGCGGCCACCGCGGGCCGCCCACCGGCGTTTCGTCCACCACAACGCCACCAGGATCCCGGCGATGATGCACAACGCATACGCCCGGATCGGCAACGGACCCACATACCACACCCCTTGCGAGGGGCTGGGAATGTACTCGAATCTCATCTATCACCCGATCACCGACGAAGAAAATCTATTCCCGCACAGCCGCGCTGCCGTCAACGACCATAACCGGCACCGGATCAGGCCACCGTCAAAAGCAGCCGACCGGCCCACCAGCTGCGCGGCCGTGGATCACAGCGGCACAGTTCAGATAGCGTCATCCAGATCAGCCCCCGTGCCTCCCCTGCTCCCTGCCGCGCACCCCGGCGGGTGCCTGCGTCGACGTTGCGCAGGAAACACGGACCCGGCTATGTCACTCTGCGGTGCGGTCACCGCCGAACCCTGATCCGCTCGCCCGGCCCACCCCGTCCCGCACCTCAATGCCGCAAGGCTCCTGCGAGGCCAAGACCCACTACCACGCACGTTCCACCTCGGCATTTGGCCCCAAACTCAGACACCACCGGAAGTTGCAGGGTGGGCCGCCTCCGACGGTGAGGCCGTCGACGGCTGTTGCCACCGGGCGGTCGCCGCCGCGCGCGACGCATCCGCCGCCCCCTCGCACACGATGCCGCTCTGCGGTCGCCTCGGGGCACATCAACCGCGACGATGGAGCCGACCCCGTGACCAGTGCGACCAGCTTCGCGATGCCAATCCCTATGGTGGGCCTGTCGACACGGCGTGTCCGATAGCCACAGGAACGACCGCGGCTGCATCAGCAAGAGCACAAGAAAATCAGCCGCCGGCCGTGACCTTTATCCCCGGTTCATCCCGGGCAGGTCGCGCGGGGCACGTACGTTCACCGTGTGGGCCCCCTACCGTTCTTGCTCGTCCTCGGGTCTGCGCTCGCCGGCGCCGGCGCCGGCGCCGGCATCCTGCTCCTGGGGGGTGTCGCGCACCCCGCCCCGACCCCCAGGCAGCGGGGACCTCCAGTCCAACTCCTTGCACCACCAGGCCCACAGGGTTGCCCCGCCTGCCTCGACGCTCACCGGGCCACGGGGCGGCGGCGGACCCGCGCCAAAGCCCTCGGACTCTGGCAGCCCTACCAGCCGGCCGAGCCGGTGCGGCGGCACGTGGAACAACTCCGCGCGGCCGGACTGGGCATCGACCAGATCGCGCTCCTGGCCGGCATTGCCGGCAGCAGCCTGCGCTTCATCGTCTACGGCCGGCCCAGCGATCAGATCAAGACCAGCACCGCAGCCAAAATTCTCGGCATCGCAGTGACCGATCAGACCCGGGCCCGGCGGAGCACCCTCGATGCTGCCATCACCCGCCTGCACCTGCGTGATCTGCTAGCCGCCGGCTGGACCTACCCGGACCTGGCCACCCAGTTGGGCCGCAGCACCGCCAACCTGCGGCGCACAGCCAAACGCTCCACCGTCACCGTGTCCACCGCCACCGCCATCGCGGCCCTGCACATCTGCTCGGAGTGCTGCTCGGTCGAAGCCACTGGGGACATAACGCAGACGGAGGAGTGCGCCGACGAGCACAACCACTGCACCGGCCGACCGCTGTGCCAGACGCTCACCGGCATCGAGGGTGCCCTGGGGTTGTCCGAACCGGAATGGACCAGCTCCTGACGGTGCCGCGACCGGGCCGGCACGGGCAGCGCGGGCGGACCAATCGAGTCAGTACTTGGCGATGACCACGGCCCGGGCGACCGGGTCCATCGTCACCACCGCGACGCCCAGCTCCAGAGCCAGCCCGACGATCGTGGCGGTCTGACCGCCGGTGCTGCGTTGGTGCACCGCGATCAGCACGTTGGCGTCACGGATCATCAGCCGGTCCCGATCGAAGTCCAGCCGCAGCCCACGCTTGCGGTGGCTACCCACCGGCTTGTCGCCCAGCACCACCGTCCGGCTGGCCCGGGCCCGGGTGGCTTCCTGCCGGCGGATCCACGCCGTCGGCCAGCCGGCGGTCTGGTCCGGGTAGGGCAGGTACGCCCACAGGGCGTAACCGCCGGCGTTGGAGGCGGTCTCGGCGCCTTCGACGCCGGCGCCCATCGCCATCCCGGACATCAAGATGCCGGTCCCGTGTTCCAGCCGCAACTTCAGCAGCACCCGCGCAAGCTCGCCGCGCATCCAGTCCAGCTGCACCGGCACGAGGTCCTTGGTTCCGACGATCGCTGCCCGCGGCCAATGATCGGCCGGCTCATCCCGTTTTGCGGCCCGCAAAGCCATCAACGCCCGGCCCAGGTGGTTGGCTCCCGGGTACTCGAAATGCTTCTCGCAATGGCAGTCCGACCAGTGCTGGTCATGGTTGGTGACGCCATCGATCAGCAGCGCGTCGCCGGACGCCTCGAGCTTGCCGGCCAGCTCCGGATCCTTGAACTTCTGCGCCAGCGCCGTGTACATCGCCTCGTAGCGGATCCGGGTGTCCCAATCGGCGCGCAGCTCCACCTGCCGGCCGTACTCGTACGCCTCCTTCGGCGGACCGATGGTGGCGACCTCCCCGCGGTGGGTATCACTGTCGGTCTTCGCCGCTGCGTAGGCATGCTCGACGCTGGCGTAGAAATGTCCGCCGTACCCGGACCGGTGGTAGGACCGGTTGTTGAGCCAGTGGGTCGGGCCGGCGAACCGGTCGACGACGCTCGGCTGCTTTTGAACCTCCGTGGTTTGCACAATTCCGATCTTGCCCGCCTTGTCGGCGGAGAACCCTAACTGAGGTTCCCCCACGATGGTGGACATCTGTAGCGGGCCCGCTGGTGAGCGGGCTGGGAGGATGTTCCTGTGGGAAGGACTCGTAGGTTGTTCACTCCGGAGTACCGGGTGGAGGCCGCGCACCGGGTGATCGATTCCGAGTGTTTTCAGGTCGCTCTAATGTTGTCGCATCATCAGATTCGAAGAACCCGTCCTGACGCCCAGGCTGGCGTTGCGGGTCTTCGCACCGTCGGACGAGGACGCACTCTTCGCCGTGCACGTCGATGCAGAGTCCGCAAAATACCTGTCGCGAGCAACTCGGTCCAGGTCAGAAGTCCGCCAAACGATCTCCCGTCGCATGGGTCAACTCAGTTTCGCTGAGCCAGGCGACGGCCTCATCCTGGCTACGACCACGCGGCCAGCCGGAACGCTCGTTGGTGAATGCAGTTTGTGGTTACGCACCGGTCGTGAGGCAGAGATCGGATTCGCCACCGCGTCGGCGCACCAAGGAAAGGGCTATGCCCGGGAAGCGGCGATGGCCCTCATCTCCTTCGCCCGATCCACCGAACTGGTCGACATGATCTACGCCCGAGTCCGGAAAGAAAACACCGCGTCAATCCGACTCCTCCAGCGCCTGGGAATGACCCGGCGTGAACACCGGGAAACACCAGAGGACCACATCATTTACCAGATCCGGCCCGCGGCGCTCTAGCCCACTCCCGCTGCCTCAATGCGGCCAGGGCCTCCGCCGCGAAAGGACCTAGCGTCATGCCCAGCCGTATCATCGCCGCCTGCGAGCGCTCGTTGCTGGCAGCCGTGATCGAGACGGCCTCGTTCAGCGCGAGTGGACCGAATGCAAACTCAAGCGCGGACTGGGCCGCCTCGGTCGCATAGCCACGTCCCCACGCATCTCGCCGAAGTCGCCACCCCACTTCGATGGCCGGTGTGAAGGATGCCTCGAAGGTCTGCAGAGTCAGACCAGTGAAGCCGACGAAGCGGCCCTGGGCCGCGACCTCGACGGCCCAGGACTACTGCCGAACAATTCTTCGACTGTCGCTGGCCGATCCTTCAAGGGATTTCGCCCAACCGAGCAACCAGATGGATCTGCGAGGCCAACTGCCGATACGGGTCGCGGCGGCCGGCCTCCTCCTCTGCTCGCAAAAGCGAATCGAACTCGTTGTCCTTCACGCACTCATCACCGGACGCCGGGTCGGTGAAGACCCGGACGCCGTACCACGTGTCGATGGCCAGACCGAGCTTGGAAAGTGACGAGGTCACGTCCTCGAGGCGCTGCGCGTGTGCATCAACGCCCAGTTCATTGACGTAGGTGTGTGCGTCGAAGGCATCGAGGGCGTCCTGCCATCGGCGCCGCATGCCGGGGCGGAAGGCGAGTGCGGCGCCATTCCGGAATGTGATCGACAACAGACCGGCTGGAGTCAGTCGTGCGGCCAGCGCGGCGAGCGCGACATCTGGGTCATCCAGGTACATCAGAAGCCCGTGAGCGCAGACAACGTCGAACGTGCGATGTCGGAGCGTCGTCGCGAGGTCGTCGATACGTCCTTGATGGGTGGTGACGTGCACCCCTGCGTCCTGCGCATCCGCTGCCAGACGCCCGAGAAGCTCCGTCGACGGGTCGACGCCGACAACGGCGCAGCCCCGCTTGGCGAGGCGGATCGCCTGGGTGCCCTGCCCGCAGCCCACGTCCAAGACGCTCGCGCCGTCCGGAACGTGCGCGCTGAGCTGGCGTCCGATCAGCTCCTGTCGTACGCCGTTCCGTAGATTTCCCAGTCGCGCAACCCACACGTCCTCACCGGCTGCAAATCTGTCCACGGCGGCCATTGTGGCACCACGGACCGACGCGCTCCGTAGGCCCGCGCCAATGTCGGCAGGTGGACCTGTCGGTGAGGCATCGGTCACGCTGAAGATGGGTCAGGACGGCGTCGTCGATGTCAAGGAGACCTTCGGCCTGGGCGATCCCGACGGCCACCGAGGTGAACGTCTTCGCGATCGAGAAGACGTCACGACGGATATCGGCGACCCGATGATGTTCGATTGGCGCCCGGCCCCGGACGTGAACGTGGACACCCTCGATTCCCAGGTCCCGTTCACCGACGGTCTGGATCGCTGCCATGAGGTCGGGCGCAGCCGCCGGATCTGTGACCATGATCTATCGATGGCATGCGTGGCCACGTCGTACCGTTAGCCCTATTTCAACAACAACGACGGCGGTGGCAACGCGGTGCGCAATGCCCGGTTCCTCCGGGATCTGGTGGGTGATTGATCCCAGTCCCGGCCAGCTGGCAGGGCCGTCGGTCCGGACGACCGGCCGGCGCTGGCACACTGACCGACGTGGACGATCTGACCAGTTTCATCGCCGGCCTGCCGAAGGTGGAGTTGCACGTCCACCAGATCGGTTCGGCGACACCGGCCACGGTGGCGGCACTCGCGGCGCGACACGAGGGCACCACCGCGGTGCCCGCCGACCCCGCGCTGCTTGCCGACTACTTCACATTCACCGACTTCGCGCACTTCATCGAGGTCTACCTCTCGGTGGTCGATCTGGTCCGCGATGCGCAGGACGTGCGCGCGCTGACCTACGACGTGGCGGCCGAACTGGCCGCCCAGCAGGTTCGGTACGCGGAGCTGACGGTCACCCCGTTCACTTCGGTCCTGGCAGGCATCGCGGCGCCCGACTTCTGCGACGCCATCGAGGACGCCCGGCTGGCGGCCGAGCGGGAACTCGGTATCGAGCTGCGCTGGTGCTTCGACATCCCCGGCGAGGCCGGGCTGCCGGCGGCCGACGCGACCCTGGACATCGCGCTGCGCCAGGCGCCGGCCGGCCTGGTCAGCTTCGGGCTCGGCGGGCCGGAGATCGGGGTTTCGCGCAGCCAGTTCGCACCGCACTTCGCAGCCGCCCGGGCCGCCGGACTGCGCAGCGTGCCGCACGCCGGCGAGTCGACCGGCCCGGCCACCATCTGGTCCGCCATCACCGATCTGGGCGCCGAGCGGATCGGGCACGGCATCACCGCAGCCCAGGACGCGGCCCTGATGGCCTACCTGGCAGAACACGACATCACCCTGGAAATCAGCCCGACCTCCAACGTGTGCACCAGGTCGGTGCCCTCGATGGCCGAGCATCCGCTGCCTGCGTTGGCGGCGGCGGGCGTGCCGTTCACCATCAACTCCGACGACCCGCCGATGTTCTCCACCACGCTGAACCAGGAGTACGCGGTGGCCGCATCACTGCTGACGCTCGACCGGCGCGGTGTCGCGCGGTTGGCCTCGGCCGCCCTGGCGGCCAGTTTCGCCCCCGTCGTGACCAAGCGCGCCATCCAGCAGGAGATCAACCACCACCTGAGCGGGTGATCGGCAAACGCTGGCGTATCACCTACCGCTGGTCGTCCGGGCGCCCACCGCGGCCGGGGGCCGGACGTGTGAGCGGCCTTCCCGAACCGGACATGCAACTTCCCGAACGGGCCACGATCAAAGTGCACGTCAGCCTGATCGAGCTGGTACGACTCATCAGCGCGCAGGCCAGCGTGATAAAGCGTCCGAAACATCGCATCGTCCCGGGGCGGCGGGGCACACTTGCGGCTGGTCGCGATCCGCCCCTTCAGGAAGTCGAAGAACTCGCACACACGCGCCACCGTCGGCGGCGGCAGCAACGCAGCGGATTCATCACCGATATGCCGAGAGGCGTTGAATTCCCTCTCGCCCAACGACTTCACCGACACCGACGCGATCACCCAACGCCTGGCCGACTTCGAAACCCGCTACAACCAGAGCGCCAAAGCTTTCAAGTGGAAGTTCACCACCACCGACCTTCACGACTTCCTGCAACGCCTGGACCGCCACACCGACCACCCGACCGCCGCGGGCGATTGTCGTAGCTGGTGATGACAGGGTGCACGACCGTCACGATGAGGCGTCCAGCGGGTGGGAGCGCTCGAGCACACGCGGCGAGCACGCGGCCAAGGTCGGCGACATAGTGCAGCGAAAGTCGCGCGGTCACCAGGTCCACCGAATCCGCGTCAACTGTGAACTCCTCGATATCGGCAAGATCCACCCGTCCGGCCGTGCCGGCCAGGGTCCTACCGGCTTGCTCGACCATGCTGTTCGAGCTGTCGGCGCCGAGGTAGCTGCGCGCTCCTGCTGCCAGCAACAGCCTCCCGAATGCGCCATCGCCACAACCGAGGTCCAGAACCCGCAGGCCAGCCGGGTCACCCACCTCGGTCAGGCGTTGTAACGCCGCGGACAAAAAGATCGGCCCAGCGTCAGCACAGGCACCCCAATTGGCGGATCCAACTTGACTCAAGCCACCCAGAACACCCAGCCATGACGGGCTGGTTTGATGGTTGGCTACCGGCGTGACGCGACATTGCGGGCCGGGTGATGATGCCTCTCCACGGCAGGCTCGGCAGCTCGTCGACGAAGACACGTTCCAGAGCCAGCATTTGCCCGTCCACCAGGGGGAGGTCGAGATAGAGCCTGGTGAGGGCGAAGTCGATGCCAGTTCGGTCATCGTTGGTGCCGATGGTCCAGCCGGCAGGGTCACGGCGCAGCGCGGATGCTGTTTCCGCGGTCCGGGCATCGGTGCGAAGCAGCGTCCAGAACTCATCGTCGGTCATCGCCGCGACCGCATCGATGAGCGCTGGTGGTGTGAATTGCCAAATTATCTGGTTCTGGCTCAGGTTTCGGAGCGCCGGGGTAAACCGGTATGGAGGAGGAGATGGAAGAGCTCTACGTCGAAGGGCTAGCGACCCGCGGCGGCCCCGAGTCATGCGTCGTCGCTCGTGAG
>JAABUJ010004520.1_pt1 | contig 14577 bp, 15 predicted proteins | sample 5559131 | NCBI WGS metagenome assembly JAABUJ01 (sample SAMN10711875, study PRJNA513366) | rock metagenome | isolation source: Antarctica rocks | place: Antarctica: Victoria Land, Mt New Zealand nord | collected 2016-01-07 | reverse complement strand
CGCGCCACCCCTGCACCAACGGCCCGGTCGAACGCATGAACCGGACGCTCAAAGAAGCAACCGTCACGCGCTTCCACTACCGACACCCACGCCCAGCTCCGGAGGCGCCTCGACGGCTTCGTCCACGCCTACAACCTCGCTCGCCGATTGAAGACCCTCAAGGGCCTCACCCCTCACGAAGCAACCAGGCCGTACGTCGGCGCTGGACCAAGCTGCCGGAGTGGTTGGCACCAGGTGAGACACGGGCGTAGAGCACTTGTGCCCTCAACAGCCGCTTTGCGTCCATCTTCACCATTCCCGGTGCTTGATACTGATCTCGGAAACGGACGTTCGTTAAGGAGCTGCGCTTCGGCCACTTGCCTCCCCGAGCCGCCGTTCGCAAGCCGCCTACGCAGCCCTCATTTCGAAACCTGCCCGCGGGAAGTGGAGATGGATGTCACCGGTCTGCAGGTCGTGGCGGTGCAGGATGATTTCTATCGCATCGGCAACGACGAGGGTACCTGTCACCGGCACTTTGGCGTTGTCGTCGGGCGTAACCGTCACATCCGCACCCGGGCGCAAACCCGAGACATCAGCGTCCAGCCCAATATGTGTCACCGGCGCGGGCACCGCATCTCTCGCGATCCCGAGCGCCTCCTCCGCACTGAGCGCGGACGGCTTGCCGTGGCCGAGGCTGGTCACCCGCTCGTACCACGGGATGAGTGGCGCAAGCCCGAGCAGGCCATCGACTTCGGCCGGAGGGCTGTTCTTCCGGATCAATGAAATCGGATGGTAGTAGCCGAGATCGAGCGCGCTCGGGGTGTCGCCGAACAGGAACTTGCGTCCATCGGCCAACGCTTGCCTCAGCCACGCCAGTTGCGCGCGCACGCGCTGCACGTTGAGGTCGAACTCCGGCTCCATCGCATCGCGGGAGATGTCGATGTAGAGGTAGCCATCCTTGCGGTCCTTGATGAAGTCCGGCGGCAGGTCGCCCAGGAAATGCACGAGGACGCCGATCACCGGAATCCACACCGTGCGCTCCCAGTTGAACAACAACGCCTGCGACAGGGCGCCGAACGCGGCGGGATAGAGCGTGGGCTCGGGAAACAGGCGCTCCAGCGTGGGCAGGATGATGTTGGTATCGCAGAAAATGTCCGCGCCCACCTGCAAGACCGGCGTGCGGCGGTAGCCGCCGGTCATGGGCACCAGCAATGGGCGCGGCGGCGCGGGCGCGATGTCGACCGATCCCCACGACAGCCCCTTGATGCCCAGGGCTAGTCGGACTTTCTCGGAAAACGGCGACAAGCCGTAGTGGTGCAGGATGACTTGTGACATGAATCCGATCTCCCCTTCGCCCACGCTTGATGGCGGTTGTTTTAGATCGTGGTGACGCCGAGCTGGCGCAGCATCCCGAGGTTGTCGAGCAGTGCCCAGTGTTCGATCAGCTTGCCGTCGCGGAACTGGAACAGGTCGAGCACGGCGATGTCGATCTTGCGCCCTGTCGCGGGGATGCCCATCAGCTCGCCCCCGTGCGTGCCGCACACCCGCAAGCGCACCAGCACCTTCTCGCCCTCGGCGATCACGTCCTCGATCGGCAGTTCCATGTCGGGAATGCCCGGCAGCAAGGCGTCCGCGAGCCGCTTGACGCCCTGGGGCCCGACGACCTCGAACGGGAGGCCGGGATCGTGCCGCCGGAATTCGGGCGCGATGTGGGCCTGCCACCAGGTCTCATCGGCGGCCAGGAAGGCGGTGAAGTAGTCGCGGGCCAGCTGCTTGTTGGCGTCCGGTGTGGACATGCTTGTTCTCCGGGGCGTGGCAGGGGGCGCTAGACGTACGGTTCGGTGGTGGCGAAGGCGGTGCGTTGCGCGACGGACCCGCGCAACGCGTCGAGCTTCGGCGTCGGCTCCACCCAGGGCGCATCCTTGAACCGCAGCCGCAGGTAATCGAGCGCCACGACCGCCGTGATGACCGCGACGTTCGGCGCGGCGCCCTCATAGGCCGGCGGATCGGCCTCGATGCCGCGCAACCCGTTGACGATGGAGCGACGGCGCCGCAGCCCAACGCGGCTCTCGCCCCACACCGGGTCCATCTGCATCACCCCCGTGACGATGTTGGCCATGGCATCGATGACGCCCATGGCCCGCCCCGCCTGCGAGATCAGGCGGTCGAGCGGCCCCTCCAGCAGCGAGGGTTCGGGCACCTTCTTTTCCAACCAAAGCAGGATCAGCAGGCTCTCGGTGATCGGCAGGCCTGTGTCGGTGACCAGCGTCGGGACACGTGCCGCGGGATTGAGGCCGAGCAACGCCGGGTCGTCGTCCCACGGGTTGAGGAGCTGCGTGGCCGACAGGTCGAAACCCTTTTCCCCCAGCGCAATGCGGGCGATGCGGGCGTAAGGGGACGTGGTGTTGCTGAGGATTTTCACCGTGCGGCTCCGGTCGCTCACGCCAGGCACCGTTCGAGGATCGCCTGCGCTTGCGACACCGTCATCTTGCGAGCCGAGGGGCAGGCGATCAGCGTGTGGTCGCCGGCCGACGCCGGGTCGAAATCCTGGGCGGCGATCCCCGCGTAGAGCCCGGGGACCGCGCGCGCGGCCATCTCGCGCACCCGCGACGCCGGCAGTTGCCCGGACGTGAACCGTTCGGGGAAGCCGATGTCGGCATACAGCGAGCGGATGCTTTCGGCACAGGCCGCGATCATCTCCGCCCGCGTCAGGCCCGCGACCTCGACCTCAAGCGCCTCGGCCAACGGCCTGACCTTGTGCGGCAGCACGGCGAGGTTGAAGGCGATGACGTGCGGCAGCAGGACACCGACCCCATACGGATGCGGCAGGTCGAGATGGCCTTCCAGCGGCAACGACAACGCGTGGCCGTGGCCAAGCCGCGCGTTGCCGCAGGCGACGTTCGCCATGCAGGACGCGACGAGGTTCGCCTCGCGTGCGGCCGGGTCATCCGAGTTGATCGAGGCGCGCAGCGACCCGTACTGCTCCCGCACGGCGCCGAGCGCGATCGCGTCGGTGAGCGGCGAGGCGATGCCGCTCAGATAGGCCTCGACTCCATGCGTCAGCGCGTCCACCGCCGGCAACGCCGCGACCCGCATCGGCAGCGAGCTTAGCGTCGCGGGATCGAGGATCGCCGCATCGGGGAAACTCAACGGGCCGCCGCCGAGCAGCTTGAGGTGCCGCTCCTCGTCCTTGACGATGGTCCATTGCGACACCTCGGAGCCGGACCCGGCCGTGGTCGGCACCATGATCATCGGCAACGCCCGGCGGTCGAACCGGCCGACGCCGGTGCAGTCGCGCATCGGCTTGCGGTTGGTGGCGACGATGGCGATGCCCTTGCCGGTGCACATCACCGAGCCGCCGCCGATGCAGACCACGCCGTCGATGCCCTCGCGCCGAACGCGCTCGCCCTGGTCGTCGATGTGCGAGCAGCGGGCGTCGATGCCGCACTCGTCGAAGCGCGACAGCGTGATCCCCGCCTCGCCGAGCGAGGCCAGCGCCGCAGCATGGAACGCCTGCGCCGAGATCACCGGGTCCGACACCACGAGCACCCGCGACATCTTCAAGTCGCGTGCGAGGGCGCCGATGGTGGCCAGCGACCCGGCGCCCGCGACGATGCGGGTCGGCATGAAGAAGGTCGTGATCACCGCCCCACCCCCTGGTCCCGCGTTCGCTCAACCATGCTTGATAATCATTGTCCGCAGTGTCGAGACGTCGTGCAGTGCCGCAAACCCCTTTTCGCGCCCGTGCCCGGACTTCTTTATGCCGCCGAACGGCAGCTCCTCGGCGGGCTTCACCACGCGGGCGTGCCCATCGCTAGCGTGGGGCCGACGGTGCGCCCGAACATCTGCGCCGGGTAGTTCCACGGGATCACGTGCGCGGTGACGCCGTGGGGCACGCGCTCGGTCGTGACGAAGTAGCCGGGCAGGAAGCAGCCGCCCGCGCTCGGTGGCGCTGAGCTTGCCCCAGGCACCGCCGTCCACCGCCGCGCGGGCCGCCCGCACCGCAAGATCGACGTCCGTTGCGTCGCCCGCCGCGATGGCTGCGAAAACGCGTCCCTCCGCCGGGGCGGCGACCGGGATGGTCTTGCCGGATGCGCCTGCCTGCCAGCGGTTGTTGATGAATACGCCCTGCGCAGCCGTAGGGGCGGCACCCCCGTCAGGCGTTTGCATGTCCATGGCCGATCCCTCACGCAGTGTTCTAACGTGGCGGGTTGGACCCGCTTCGAGGTCGAGTTTCGCCCCGGCCCGCCGCTCCTGCAAGAGCCGTTTTGCGTTCGCCCGCATAGCCGCCTGTCCGATAGCCCCATGCCGAAGCGCAAATCCTTGGTGTCGCGGAAGTTGGGCTTGATGGTCCAGCGTTTGGCGTAATGGTTGACCAGCAACGTCGGTCCAGTGCATTGCCACCGGACGAAGCTGTCCCACACGTCAATGCTGGTGTCGCTCATCAGCCGATCCACCTGCTTGACCGCGTGCTCGGTCACCAAGCCCCGACCCAGGTTGCATATCGGCGCTACCTTGTGGCATTCCAGATTCACCCGGCGAAAACGAGAGCGTCAAACAGCCCTGTGGAAAGCACGGAGGTCGTTCCAGTCGAAATCACGTGGCATATGTGAATTCCTGCGTCGTATAGGAGCAAAAATGCCCATTGCTACGCAGCTCTGTCCAGATCAGCGTCCCGTTCAAGAACAACGGGATGCCTTGCCGCAGCTCAGCAATGCTTGCGCGGCTTTCTTTCCCAAAAGCCGGCTTCGATAGGAGGAAGGCAATGAATCTCTCGACCATGTTGCAAGCGCGAGCAGACGCTGGGAGACCTGTGCGAGTTGGTCTCATCGGAGCCGGAAAGTTCGGCTCGATGTTTCTGTCGCAGGGTGCGCGTACCCCGGGCATCCACATCGTCGGCATTGCCGATCTCAGCGTAGCTCGTGCCCGTCAATCAGCAGCACGCGTGGGCTGGACGGCTGAACGCTACGCGCCGCACTCGCTCGACGAAGCGATCCGAAGCGGCGGCACCTGCATCCTGGATGACTCCGCCGCGCTGATCGCGTCGGACTTAGACGTGATCGTGGACGCTACGGGCAGTCCGGCGGCCGGGATACGCCATGCCCTGTTGTGCTGCGAACATCACAAGCACATCGTCATGGTAAACGTGGAAGCCGACGCCTTGGCCGGACCGCTGCTCGCCCGCAAGGCGGCTGAAGCAGGCATCGTCTACTCCTTCGCCTATGGTGATCAGCCGGCCCTGATCGCCGAGATGGTGGATTGGGCGCGCACCGCGGGATTGGAGGTGGTGTGCGCGGGCAAGGGCACGAAATACCTGCCAGCCTACCACCAATCCACGCCTGACACAGTGTGGGGCCATTACGGCTTCACCGAGGAGCAGGTCGCAGGGGGCGACTTCAATGCTCAGATGTTCAACTCCTTCCTCGATGGCACCAAATCCGCGCTGGAAATGGCAGCGGTCGCCAATGCGACTGGGCTGGTGCCTCCTTCGGACGGCCTGACATTCCCGGCCTGTGGCGTGGACGACTTGCCGCAGTTGCTAAAGCCGCGCGCGGATGGCGGTCTGATGGAGCACAAAGGGACCGTTGAGGTGGTGTCCTCGATCGAGCGGGATGGCCGGCCGGTGTTCCGCGACCTGCGCTGGGGCGTCTACGCGGTGTTCGAAGCGCCGAGCCGGTACGTGGAGGACTGCTTCCGCCAATACGGGCTGAAGACCGACAGCAGCGGCCGGTTCGCGGCGATGTACAAGCCCTACCACCTGATCGGCCTCGAACTGGGCATCTCCGTCGCCAGCGCTGCGCTGCGTAACGAAGCCACCGGCAGCACCCGCGGCTTCAGCGGTGACGTGGTTGCGACCGCGAAGCGCGACCTGATGCCGGGCGAATCGCTGGATGGCGAGGGTGGCTTCATGGTCTATGGTAAGCTGATGCCGGCAATGGCGTCTCTGGCGGCGGGTGGACTGCCGATCGGCCTGGCGCACAACATGAAGTTGCAACGGCCGGTTAAGGCCGGGCAGCCCGTCAGCTGGCAGGACGTGGCCTTCGACGAGAGCCACCATGCCGTGCGGATAAGGCACGAGATGGAAGCCCTGTTCCGCCAGGAGTTGGGTGTGAAAGACGCATGATAACGTGGTGCACGGATCCGGGGCATAAATGTAGCGACCCCAATCCCGTTCGGGGTCAGGCGATGCGGACGTAAGTAGGGCGTCCCAACTCCAGCACGCGGTTGAGCGCATGGACGGCGACCGCCACCTCGCTCGCCCGGCGCGGCACCGTCAACTTGGCTGCCGGCCACCTTGCAAGGTGCGACTAAGCCGGGGTAGGCGGGTGGAACGACGACACCTGCCTGTCCGAGCTACGCCGGCTACCGGTTCCCGGCTGAGATCGTCAGCCACGCCGTTTGGCTCTACTTCCGCTTTCCGCTCAGCTTGCGCATGGTGGACAAACTGCTGGCCGCGCGCGGCATCGTCGTCAGCTACGAAACCGTGCGCCAGTGGGCGGAGTTGACAGAAGGCTCCGCTGGCACGGCCAGTGGAATGGTCAACGCAGGGGCTGAAGTTCGGCCAGGTGTTTGCCAACCGGATCCGGCGCAGGCTGCCCGCCGCCGGCGACAAGTAGCACATGGACAAGGTCGTGCTGACGATCTCTGGAGTGAGGCACCGGCTGTGGCGCGCCGTCGGCCAGACCGCGATGGTGCTGGACATCCTGGTGCAAAGCCGGCGCGCCAAGAAGGCCACCGTCGCCGTCGCCCGCAAGCTCGCCGGCATCCTGCATCGCATCTGCAAGGACGCCAGCGAGTTCTGCTGGTCTGCCCAGGACGCGACGGCCGCATGAACATCGACAGCGATGAGCCCCCGCACACGGGAGCCGCCGGCAGCGGCGGGACGGTGTCCCCCGAGGGCACGGGGCGCTGGCCATCGCGGGAGCGCCGTTGACATCACGAGGCTAACGCTTCCAACGCCATCATGCGGCGGCATACGCCGACCGCGGAGAGAGCCATGATCCGACAGGGGCCATCCATCGCCAACGTGACATCTCAACAAAGGGCTTGACCCATGAACCCGCCATAAAAGCATGGTGCCCGCGGTCACGCAGGTCGGCCAGGGTGTCGCCGTCCACTTTTTCAGCAGCCACATGTGTTTGCCGATGCACATCGACCATCCGTCGCTCACACCGGCCGAAACAAGCAGGCAGCCCGTTAGAGCCGCCTGCCTCCTGTCACTTTTCGCCCGCCTGCTATTACTTCCCGAGCGTGAACTGCCCGACGAAGCGCCCGGTGTTTGCCTTGGTGATGAGAATGCAGTTGAACAGCTGCTTCTCCGTCGCCGCTCCTGTTTTGCCGGTCTTGATGACCGAGTCCGCCTCGTCCACCGCCTTTGCGGCAAAGGTGGCCACCGGCTGAAGCACCGTGTAGGCCAGCTCGCCCGACTTCACCGCCGCCACGGCATCCGGAGAGCCGTCGAAGCCGCCCACCTTGATGCTCGACAACTTGCCCGCCTCTTTCAGCGCCGCGATCGCGCCGAGCGCCATCTCGTCGTTGCCGCTGATCACGCCGATGATGTTGGGATTGGCCTGGAGCAGGTTCTGCATCTTGTCGTGGCCCTGGGTCCGGTCCCAATTGGCGACCTGCGACCCGGCCTTCTTGAGGTCGGGGTATTGGCTGAGCACGGTGTTGAACCCATTGGACCGGGTGGCGGCGTTGTTGTCGGACGGTGAGCCGAGCAGCTCGACGTAGTTCCCTTTCTGCCCGATGTCCTTCACCCACTGCTGGGCGCCCAGCGCCGCGCCCTGTGCGTTGTTGGAGACGAGCTGTGCCTTGGCGAGGCCCTCCTGGTTGATCTCGGCGTTGACGAGGATGACCGGGATGTTCGCGGCAATGGCCTTCTTCACGGCGCCCACGGAGCCGCTGGCGTTCGCCGGGTCGAGGATGATCGCGACAGAGCGGTTGGTGATGGCCGTGTCGATCAGGTTGCTTTCGGCGTTGGTGTCGCCCTTGGACGCGCCGACATTGGCCGTGTAGCCAAGCTTCTCCGCCTCCGCCTTCGCCACGTTGCCCTCGGTCTGCCAGTAAGGGTTGGAAGGGTCGTTGACGATGATGGTCATCAGGCCGCCTGCCGCAGCGGCAGGCGGTACGCTGTAGCCCAGTGCCGGAACAGCCAGCGCGATGGCGGCGACAGTCGATATCAGTGTTCTGCGTGACACGATGTTTCTTCCTTTGGATATGCAGCACTTGCGGCCTGGTTGCGGCCGTTCCGAGGCCAGTGTGGCCTGTCGCTCCTAGCCCGCCTTCGGCGCGAGTGTCGGATGACCTGGTGTGGGCGTCGTGGGCCTTGAACGACGGCGGCGGTACTGCACGGCGTTCAGCAGCACCGCCAGCACGATCACGGCGCCGGTGAAAACCGTCTGCCAGTAGGAAGAGATGCCGATGATGACCAGCCCGTCGGACAGGAAGCCGATGACGAACGCGCCGAGCAAGGTGCCGCGCACCGTGCCGCGGCCGCCGGTCAGGGCCGCGCCGCCGATCACCACCGCGGCAATAGCCGTCAACTCGTAGGTCACGCCCGCCGTTGGACCGGCTGAGGTGAGCTGCGACGATAGGATAAGGCCAGCAATGGCGCCGCAAATCCCAGATAGGACGTAAACGGTGACCTGCACCGGCTTGACCGGAACGCCCGACAGTTCCGCCGCACGCTCGTTGCCGCCCGATGCATAAAGCCAGCGCCCGAATGCAGTGCGCGTCAGGACCAGGTTGCCGATGAGGGCCACCACCACCAGCACGACCACGCCGATCGGGACATCGAGCAGGCGGTTGAAGCCGAGCCAGTTGAAGCCGGTGTTGCCCAGCTCCGGCCGGCCGCCGAGATTGTTGTAGGTGAGGCCGTTGGTGATCAGCAGCGCGACACCGCGGGCCACGTACATGACGCCCAGGGTGGCGACGAACGCCGGGACTTTGAAGCGCGCGACAAGCACGCCGTTGATCAGGCCCACGAAGCCGCCCAGGGCGCAGGTGAGGATCACGACCACCCAGACCGGTGGGTAGAGGGTGTAGCCGAGCGCCGGGAACGACACCCCCTGCATCAGGAACCCGGCGATCACGCCGCACAGGCCGAGCGTGGACCCGACCGACAGGTCGATCCCGCCGTTCAGGATGACGAGCAGCATGCCGACCGCGAGGATGCCGAAGATGGCGACGTGCGAGGCCATCGTGAGGAAGTTGGCAAGCGAAAGATAGTACGGCGACAGCAGCGAGAAGACGATGATGATCGCAATCAGCGCGAAGAAAGCCCGGCCCTCGAGCAGGATCTTGGCGATGTCGAAGTCGCTGGTGAATGAACCCAGGCTGGCGCGTTTTGTCGACAGAGTTGTTTGGGTCATTGCCTGGATTCTTGCTGTTTTGTCATCCGACCACGGCCTCGCCAGAAGCGGCCATGATGGCTTCCTTCGCCACGCCGGGCCCGAACTCGGCGGAAATCCTGCCCTTGCTCATCACGACGATCCGGTGCGCGATGCTCAGGCACTCCTGGACCTCGGACGTCGAGTACACGACGGCGAGCCCACGCGCCGCCCGTTCGCCGAGCAGGCGGAACACCTCGGCCTTGGCGCCGATGTCGATGCCGCGGCTGGGCTCGTCCAGCAGCATGGCCTTGGGCTGCGTCGCCAGCATCTTGCCGATGACCACCTTCTGCTGATTGCCGCCGGACAACGAGCCGATGGCTGCAGTGCCCCCGGCAGTTTTGATGTGGACGTTGCGGATCGACTGGTCGACCAGCGCCCGCTCCCGTGGCCGCGACGTCAGCATGCGCTTGACGAAGGCGCCGATGCTGGCCAGCGATAGGTTCTCGCCCACGCACATCGTTTGCACCAAGCCGTCGCGCTGCCGGTCCTCGGGCACGAGGGCGAGGCCCTTGGCGATGCGCCCGGCAATGTTGAGGCTGGCGACCGGCTCGCCTTCAAGCAGCACCTGGCCGGCCAGCATCGGCACGCGCCCGGCGATCGCCTCCAGCAGCTCCGTGCGCCCGGCGCCCATCAGTCCGTAGATGCACACGATCTCGCCCGCACGCACGTCGAGCGAGAGATGGTCGACGACCAGGCCGCCCGAGCGTGCCGTGCCGGCGACGCAGATGTCGTTGGCCGACAGCACCACGTCGCCGAACGCGTAGCCGGTGGGCGGGGAGCCGCGGTCGTAGTGGTCGCCGACCATGTGGTGGACGATCCACTGCAGGTCGATGTCCTTCGCCTCGGCGGTGGCCGTGATGGCGCCGTCGCGCAACACGACCGCGTAGTCGGTGATCTCGAGCGCCTCTTCCAGGTGGTGGGAGATATAGACGATCGAAACACCGCGGCTTGTGAGGTCGCGGATGACCTTGAACAGCACCTCGACTTCGGCCGCGCTCAGCGCTGAGGTCGGTTCGTCCATGATCAGGATGCGCGCATCGACGGACAAGGCGCGGGCGATCTCGACCAACTGCTGCTGGCCGAGGCGGAGTTCCCCGACCGGGGTCATCGGGTCGATCGCCTCCTCAAGGTCTTCCATCAGGATCCTTGTCTGCCGGGCTTCCTCGGCGAAATCGATGCCGGACGGGCGGCGCAGCTCGCGCCCCAGGAAGATGTTGTCGCGCACGCTGAGGTTGGGTGCGAGGCTCAGTTCCTGGTGGATGATGGAAATGCCGTTGTCCCGGGCCTCCACCGTGGACGCGAAGGTGACCCGGCGCCCATCAAGCTCGATCTCCCCCGAGGTCGGCGTCACCACGCCGGACAGGATCTTCATCAGCGTCGACTTGCCTGCGCCGTTCTCGCCGAACAGCGTGGTGACCTTGCCGCGATGGATGTCGAAGTTCACGCCCTTGAGCGCGTGGGTGTTGCCGTACGTCTTGGTGACGTTGCGCGCCGAGAGCACGGCATCTCCGGCCGCCGCCGCGGTTCCCGATGCTGCGCTCGCCGATGCCATGCTCATGGCACGGTCAGCTTCACGGGGGTGACCACCCACTCGGCCGGGTCGGACGGCTCGAAGGCGCCGACGACCGAGATCGTCCTGCCCGTCAGGTCGGAGGCGTCGATCCCCGACAGCACCTCCTTCTTCATCTCGTTGTTCAGCGCCGAGCCGGCGTTCTGGTAGTCGATCTGGTTGCTGAAATCCCCGAACTTGATCACGCCTGTGGCGTCGCGCAGATCGGTTCCATTGATCGCGGGCCCGGTCTGCACGCTGACGTGGATGGTCTCGGGAACGCCGGGAATGGCGACGTCGTAGACGCCGAAATCCTGCTTGCCCATCTTGCCCGTGAACTTGACGGAATACTCGGGACCCGCCGGGGCAGGCACGCCGTAGCGCGTCTCGGCCGCCGCCGGGTCCTGGGCGAGAGCCGCGGCCAGCACGGCGGCGTCCACGGCGCGGCTCTCGATTGCGGACTGCACCTTCGGGAACTGCGCCTTGCCGTATGACGCAGCGGAGAAAACGCCCGCCTGCACGTCCTCAGCGGAGCCGATCTTGACCACCTTCGTATCGATGGCCATCGCGGCGAGCAGGACGAGAACTGCGCCCGAACCCACCGCGCGTCTCATGTCCAGCTTGCCGCGCCTGGTCATCGTTGTTCTCTTCCCTGCCCCGCCGCCCAGACGACGTAGACCATTGTTGCCGTGCCGGCGGTTCCCGGCGCGGGCGTCCAAGCACGCTCGTTAGGGTACGAGCACGATCTTGATCGAGCCCTCGCCTTTCTTCATCATGTCGAAGCCCTGCTTGAACTCGGCGAGGGGCAGCACGGTGGTTACGACACCCTCGGTCGGCAGCCGCCCATCGTTGATCGCCGCGATGGTCAAGGGATAGCAGTAGGGGCCGAGATGGGCGCCGTACAGGTCGAGCTGCTTGCGGTCGCTGATGATGCTCCAGTCGGCCGTCACCTCGTGGCCGAACACGCTGAACTCGACGAAGCGGCCAAGCTTGCGGATCATATTCAGGCCCTGGACGACGCTCGACGGATGGCCGGTCGCCTCGATGTACACGTCGCAGCCATAGCCTTCGGTCAGGTCCTTGACCGCCTGCACCACGTCCTCCTTGGCCGGGTTCATGACGATGTCGGCGCCGAACCGCTTGGCTATTTCCAGCCGCTCGGGCTTCATGTCGAGCACGATCAGCTTGGACGGGTTCTTCAGCCGCGCGGCGCCGACCATGCCGAGCCCCAACGGCCCGGCCCCGGACAGCACCACCACATCATCTAACTGAATAAGCCCGCGATTGACCGCGTGGACCGAGCACGCATACGGCTCGATCAGGACCGCCCTCTCCATCGCCAAGTCGTGCGGCACCTTGTAGGTGCGCGACTCCTTGGGAAAACGCATGTACTTCGCCATCCCGCCGTTGACGTTGTTCTGGAACCCATAAACATCGTGGCGCTCGCACATCCAATACTCGCCGCGCGTGCAATAGCGGCAGTGCTCGCACGGCACGATCTGCTCCGAGATCAGCCGGTCGCCCACCTTGAACTGGCCTTTGCGGGCAACGTTCTCGCCGATCTCGACGGCATGGCCGATGAACTCGTGGCCCGGGATCATCGGCGGCTTGACGTAGCGCGCCTGACCCTTGTCGTCGCCCCAGAAGGATGGCGCGCCCTCGAACGTCTTGATGTCGCTCGCGCAGATGCCGCAGGCCTCGACCTCGACGATGATGTCGCCCGGCCCGGCGCGGGGCACGTCGACCGTCTCGAACCGGTAGTCGCCGGGCCCATAGGCGACGACGGCTTGCATGGTGGCTGGAAGCTGGTTGGGACGGGCGATCGGGTCGGCGGTCTCGCTCACGGCGATGCTCCTTCCAGGGTGTTGTTGAGTTGGCCTGGCGGCAGCTCGCGCAGCAGGCCGTCCGCCAAGGTGGCCAGCAGCAGGCTGCAGGACGCGGCGCCGGCGTCGAGGGTGCCGCGCGAGCGCTCGCCGAGGCGGCTGGCCCGGCCGATCTTCGCCACCATGTCGCGGGTCGATTCCAGTCCGGCGGCGGCGGCGGCCTTCATGGCAACCAGGCAATCGGCAAACCTCTCGCCCCGCTCCCGCGCGGCGTTGAACGCGGTCTCGGCGGGGACCAGCACGTCGACCAGCGTCTTGTCGCCGACCTTGGCGCCGCCAAGGTCAACGATGGTTTCACGGCCCGCCTGCAGCATGGCCGCGAAATGCGCAGCGTCGATGCAGTCGGCACCGTCCAGCGCGTCCGCCATCTCGGTGAAGAAAGTGCCATAGAGCGGACCCATGGAGCCGCCAATGTCGTTCAGCAGCGTGTCGCCGAGCGTCGCAAAACCCTGTGCCAAGCCGAATGCGTGGCCGGATAGCCGCTCGCCCGCCAGGCGAAAGCCCTTGCTCATGTTGATGCCATGGTCACCGTCGCCGATCGCGCCGTCGATCTCACCCAGGAAGCCCTGCTCGCGCACGATGACGGCGACCATGTCGAGCACGACCGGCCCGGCCGCCTGCTGGCTGACAGACTCCATCCCTAGCTCCCCATCACGGTGAGGCCGATGGAGCGAGCCGGACGCGAAAGCAGCCGGTCCAATTCGCCGTCGAGCCGGGTCAGCGTCAGCGAAACGCCCATCATTTCGAGCGAGGTGAAGTAGTTGCCGACGAAGCGGTGCCGGGGCGTGATGCCGCGCTCGCGCAGCAGTTGGTCCACGTGGCCGTATAGCAGGTAAAGCTCCATCACCGGCGTGGCGCCGAGGCCGGACACCAGCACGGCCACGTCGTCGCCGGCGCCGAACGGCAGGTCGTCCACGATGCGCTCGACCATCATCGCGGCCATCTCGGCGGCGGGTTTGGTGGGCACCACGGCGATGCCGGGCTCGCCGTGGTGCCCGATGCCGACCTCCATCTCGCCGTCCTTGATGGTGAAGTTCGGCTTGCCGTTGGCGGGGATGGTGCAGGCGGACAGTCCGATGCCGATTGAGCGGGTTTGGTCGATAGCCTTCTGGGCGGCGGCGATCACCTCATCGAGGTCGCCGCCCTCCTCGGCCCGCGCGCCGCCGGCTTTCCACATCAGGATCTCGCCGGCAACGCCGCGGCGGCGGTCGCGCTCGTCCAGCCCGGCAGAGGCGACATCGTCATTGGCGACCACGGCTTTCACATCGAGCCCGTCTTTGGCCGCGAGCTTGACCGCCATTTTCACATTCATGTTGTCGCCGGCGTAGTTGCCATACAGGCAGGCGACGCCGCGTCCACCATCTGCTGCGCGAAAAGCAGCGTGGAAGCTTCTGGCGGTGGGCGAGGCAAATACCTCGCCGATCGCCACGGAGTCGAGCAGGCCGGGACCGATATAGCCCAGGAAGGCAGGCTCGTGACCGGAGCCGCCCCCGGTGACCACGCCGACCCGGCCAGACGCGCCATGTCCAGCCCGGCGGAGTACGCGGGGATGGTCGGTGGACGCTAGCAGGTCGGGATGCGCGGCCAGGTAGCCCTTCAGGCTGTCCTCGACCACCTGGTTGGGATCGTTGATGACCCGGTTCATGTCACGCCGTCCTCCCAACCGTTCCTCCGTCCGCTTCACAGCAGCTGACTTGGGAGAGAGCCTGCGTTCTCCGATGAACGTTTGTCAAGCGTGTGAAATAGCGTCCAAAAACTTTTTGGCAAATTT
>JAABUJ010004519.1_pt1 | contig 14577 bp, 11 predicted proteins | sample 5559131 | NCBI WGS metagenome assembly JAABUJ01 (sample SAMN10711875, study PRJNA513366) | rock metagenome | isolation source: Antarctica rocks | place: Antarctica: Victoria Land, Mt New Zealand nord | collected 2016-01-07 | reverse complement strand
AGGGCGATGAGCGCGGCTATATCGACCAGACCGGCAAGCTCGCCGTCGACCCGCAGTTCGACGACGCCAGGGCTTTCTCCGACGGGCTCGCCGCCGTGCAGATCGCCAACAAGTTCGGCTACGTCGACCAGACGGGCAAGCTGGTCATCCCGATGCGGTTCGACTATGGCGCCGACTTCGCCGACGGCATGGCGTCAATCGAAGCCGGCTCGAAGTACGGCTATATCGACAAGACAGGCAAGGTCGTCATCACGCCACAGTTCGACTCCGTGGGCGACTTCGCGGACGGCGAGGCGCCAGCGGCGGTCGGCGGCAAGTGGGGCTTTATCGACAAGACAGGCAAGTTCGTCGTCAACCCGCAGTTTTCGTACGCTCCCAGCTTCTCGGAGGGCCTGGCTGTCAACATCTCGAGCAACAGCTACGGCTATGTCGACCAGGCGGGTAAGTTCGCCATCAACCCGCAGTATCAGGCCGCCGGTCCCTTCTCCGAGGATCTGGCGTACGTCGAGACCGCCGACAAGAAGTACGGCTACATCGACAAGACGGGCAAGATGGTTGTTGCCCCGCAGTTCGACGGGGCCGGCAACTTCTCTGGGGGCCTGGCCCCCGTGACGATCGGGACATCGACGGACGCGAAACGCGGCTACATCGACAAGAGCGGCAAGCTCGTCATCAACCCGCAGTTCGACGACGCCGACGCCTTCTCGGAGGGGCTGGCGCGCGTGAAGATGGGCGGCAAGTACGGCTACATCGACAAAAGCGGCAAGCTCGTCGTCAACCCGCAATTCGATTATGTGACTGACTTCTCCGGGGGCCTGGCACAGGTCGACTTCAGTACTAATGGCGCCAATAGTGATTGGGGCTACATCGACCCCAAGGGCAAGCTCGTGTACGACCCAACGGATTTTCGATATCCAATCACCCAGAATGGCAAGGTGGGTTATATCAACAAGACAGGGCAAATAGTTATCAAGCCTCAATTCGATGATGTTAACAGCCATGGCGTCTACAGTTTTTCGGACGGCATGGCAGCGGTATCGCTTAGTCACCGGTGGGGCTACATTGACACGAGCGGACAAGTCAAGATTAAGGCCCGCTTCAATGACCCACCTTCTAGCGGAGACTATCTTGGGCCATTCGCGGATGGTCTAGCGCCGGTAGAAATTAGTGGCAAATGGGGCTACATGGACAAGACGGGCAAAATGACCATAAAACCTCGGTTTCAAGGGTTCGCCTTAGACTTCCATAAAAGGCTTGCACCGGTATCGGATGGACACAAAACTGGCTTCATTGACATGACGGGCAAACTTGTCACCGGGTTGCAATTTACTGACTTTACATGGCTCGATTCTCCGCCCCATGATCTAATACCGGTTGCCGTGGGTGGTAAGTGGGGTTACCTCGACTTGATGGGGCATTTGGTTATCGAACCGCAGTTCGATGAAGCGCGGACATTCTCCGAGGGCCTCGGGCTGGTGAAGTTGGGAGGGTGGTACGGTTTCGTCGATAAAACTGGGAGGATTGCGATCAGTCCCCATTTCCAGAGCGCCAATAGCTTTTCGGAAGGACTGGCGACTGTACAATATAGCGATGGTACATATGGCTATATCGACTCGACGGGAAGATCAGCTGCTCCATATAACGTCAGCGGTGGTCAGTTTTCCAACGGGCTCGCACCGGTGTACGCTAGCGGCGGCACCAGTTATATCGACAAGGCAGGAAACGTCGTGATCACACCACGCGAGTATAGCTCATACATCGGCGACGGCTCCGAGGAGGGATTAATATGCGTCCAACTCAAAGCAAGCCAGAAGTGGGGGTGCATGGACAAGACCGGGCAGTTCGTTATCCCGGCGCAGTTTGACGAGGTGTACGTCTATCAGGGCCTTTTCAACGTAACAATCGGGGGCAAGAGTGGCTGGATGGACACAACCGGCAACTATGTCTGGCGACCCACGAAGTAGGGGTGTCTACGCGCACGCAGAAACGGGGCGTGTACCCGAGCGCCTGATGGGCTGTTGACAGAATAATGGTATCGGAGTGTCATACATTCAGTAAATGGAGGGTGCGTATGGCACAAGCGATGATGCTGCCCGTTGTCCCACCATCGGTCGATCATGCGCTCAACGAGGTCCGCGACGCGGCCGGGGGACCTGTCCAGGCGATCTTTATCAGCCGCGCCCTGCGCGCCGTGGCGATGCTGGCGCGGACGCTGGACGTGGACGAGTTGGGCGAAGCCGCGGCGCAGCCGACCGATTACAGCCTGCTCCTGGCTGCCCTATCCAACCCAGGCGTGCTGGCCGTCCTGAACGAGGACAACCCGCTCTCCGCAGCCCGGCTCGCCGGCCTGCGGGGGAAGAAGGAGCTGATCGAGGCCGAGGGCGGGGCGCTGACGGTCGAGGATGCTGGGGGCGCGTTGGGGTTGACCCGGCAGGGCGTGGACCGTCGCCGCCGCGCCGGTAAGCTGCTCGCCCTGTCCATGGGCAAGCGTGGCTATTTGTACCCGGTCTGGCAGTTCACCCAGGGTGGAACGCTGCCCGGCCTGGAGGAGACCCTGGACGCTTTCCAGGACATCGGACCGTGGGCGCAACTCACCTGGTTCATCAGCCCCAACACGCGCCTGAGTGGGGAGTCGCCGCTGGATATGCTGCGAGCCGGCAAGATCGGCCGCGTGGTGGAAGCGGCGAGCGTCTATGGGGAACAGGGGGGCGCACTAAAATGGTGGGTGTGGGCGTTTTCCCGCTTTGTCATAGGTGTGCCATACTGTGATGAGAGAGGTTCGCCCATGCGGGCGACCATGACGAGAAAGGACAATGAGTATGGCGACGCGGGCGACGACAACATCTCATGCGCGGGATGAGCCGGAGCTATCCGGGCCTCTATCCGTGCGCCTCGATTATCGGGCGCGCGCGGCCATCCGCCAATTTGACGCCACGGATCAAGCGGCGATCTATGCGGCCATCGATACACTCACGCGCGATGGACTGTCTGCTTTGGCGCGTGACGGGCGCGCCCATCTCGTGAAAGGTCTGCACATCGGGGACGGACACGGCCCCGTGTATGAAATGCGCGTTCCAGGGGCGGCGGACCTGCGGATCTTCGTCACAGCGCCAGAGAACGACGGGGACACGATTCTCGTTGTTACCGACGTACTGCGCCATAGCGCGCTACAGAATGCCGCGCGTCGTTTCTAGCCCAGTCACAGGGGGAACTCCTGTTCCCCCTGGTTTCATGGCCCACATTCTTAACGTCGAGGCCGCGCTACACGACCTCGACGCGTTCGATGCACTGCTGGCGCGCAAGGCGAATCTTGACGAGGCAAAGGACGTGCTGCCTTTTTTCAGAGATCATCCCCAACTCACGGCGTACCTCAGTTTCTACAGTGCGAATATGCCCCATGTCGATCGCCTGGCCTACGAACTAGATGTCTTGAACATGCGAACTTGTTGCGATTGAGTCAAGTTTTTGCGTCGCATATATCTCGTCGGTCTGAGGCGGAGCCTCGTTAGATCTGGATGGGCAATTCCGCGCCGATGCGGTCATGGGGGACAGGGAACGCAGCCGCTATCTTCTGGTAGAGTTCGAAGATGCGAACGCGCAGAGCATCTTCCGCCGCAGCGGGCGGCGCACCGGCATGTGGGCGCCTCGTTTTCAGGACGGGTATAGCCAACTCGTGGACTGGCTGTGCCTCCTCGACAGTCAGGAGAACACCCCTCAGCAAGAGGATCGCTTCGGCGCGCGCTCCATCCATGTGTCGGGGCTGCTGATCATCGGTCGCGATGGGTCGTCGTTTACCGGTTCCGGCGATAGGCGTCGCTTCGAGTGGTGGCGTGATCATGTCGTCGTCAATTCATGCCCTGTAACGTGCCGTACTTATGATGAGGTCGCACGCGACCTGCGCGATTGGATAAACATGGCGCTCACAAGCGCCCCAAGCCCGCCGCGCCGCATAGCGCGACCACGCCGCCAGAAGAGAGGGGGGCCGCCTCCGCCTGCCTAACCACCTGACGCCCTGCACCATTAATGACTGCTACTTGCCTAGCGTGAGTACGAGGGCGCCGTGCGCCGAGCCGTCGGCGTCGGTGCGCAGACCGCCCGCCAGCGCGCGCAGCGGCGCGAGGAACGGCTGCACCTTGAGGTCGTAGTTCGCCCTGGCCGCGGGCGGCGTCAGGTCTTCAGCCAGTTGGCGGGCGCCCTCCAGGTCGACGAAGACGGCCAGGCTGCGCGCGCTGAGGTCGCCTTGCACCGCCTGGTAGCGCGGGTTGTTTTCCAGCCCGCCATTGTTACGCGCGTCTAGCACATGGTTGACCTGACCGTAGACGGCGTAGAAGTGGTTGTCGACCAGGCCGTAGGCGGCGTCGGCGGCGCCGGTTTGGTAGGCGGCGGGCGCGTCCGGCGCCTCGCGCAGCGTGTAGCCGGAGTACGACTCCTGGCGCGGGTTGATGAACTGGTCGAAGGTGGAGATGGTGTTTTGCGCCGCCGTTGTGTCCCCCACTTTGGCGACCAGGGCGACGTCGGGGCTGCCGAATGTACCCCCGTACGCTGACCCAGCCTGGAGCGTGCCGCGGTCGATGCCCAGCGCCAGCGCGCCGCCCAGCCAGGCGCCGAAGCCCGTGTCGACATGCACCAGGTTCAGGCCGTAGAACGCCGAGTTGATCGCCGCGTTGATGGCGTCGTTGAGGCTGGAAGTCAGCGCGGCGGCGTCGGGCATGGCCACGGCGGCCAACGTATCCGACGGCAGCAGGCGGAACGCGGCGCGGGTGTCTTCGGGCGCCGCGTACGACGGCGCCGGCGGCAGGTTGTCGGGGATGCTTTCCCAGGAGAGGCGCACCCCGTCGCTCGCGGCGGAGAGCGCCACCGCCGCGCGGCCCGAGAGCAACTCCAGGTAGCGGCGCGTTTGAGGTAGCATGACAGAACTGACAGCGGAGAGCAGCGCGGGCAAGGGGGCGCCGCTGTCGGCGTAGACGAAGCCCAGCTTGCTATCCGGCAGGCGGTCGACGACCTGGCGGTAACGGTCGCTGGAGGCCAGGCTGTCGGCGGAGCCGCCGGCGATGCGGTCGACGATACTCTCGACATCCGTAACGCCGCTGCCCGCCGTGCCGAGGCTCAGCGCGACCCACCCGCGAAAGGCGGCGCCGGTCACGCCAGCGATGCCGTTCGCGCTCCCGCCGGACTCGATCGTCGCGCCGCGATAGCCCTGCGCGGGGGTCATGCGCAACGTTTGGGTGAGCAGGCTCAGCAGCTTGTCCGGATTGTTGGAATGGACCAGCAGGGCGGCGTGCGGGGCCGTGACGGGACCGTAGGCGGCGAACGACACTTCGCCATCAAGGAGCGGCAGGATGTCGCCCTGCACGTTGGCGTCGCCGCCGTTGGTGGCGTCGCTGCCGGTCGCGCGTAGCGCGGCGGCGAAGCCCGGCTGGCTGGTGAAGTCGTCGACGATCGAGGCCGCGTCCTTGAGCTGGAACAAACCGGGGCGCAGCGTGACGGTGGCGTACAGGTAGGTGTCCGACGGCAGGAACGCCGCGCTATGGAACCCCGAGGCGAACACCCACGGGGCCGCGAAGACGCCGCCGAGGCCGAGGATCAGAGCCAGGACGGCGGCGCCGGCCGCGAGGGTGACCCGTCTGCCGGTCCCTAGCCACCGCCGGCGCGGTCGGTAGGCGTGGACAGGGGCGGCGCTCGACGCGGGGCCGCCAATGTTCGCGGCGGCGCGGGGGGCGTGGGCCGTGGGCGCGGCGGGCAACAGAGTCCGCGCACGATCCGGGGACGGCGCGTTGTGCGGAAGCGCGGGCGCCATGGGGACGGGCGGGACGCCCACGCTCCCGGCGCTGTCCTCCTGATCGGTCCCCGGCCACGAAGGAGGGATCGCGGGGCCGGAGGGCACGGATAAGGTGGGGGGCGCCGCGACGATGGGCGCGGGCGCGGTGGGCATGGCAGGCGCTGGGGCGAGTGGCGCGCCGCAGGTGGTACAGAACAGGTCGTCCGGCTTGCCGGCGCTCCCGCACCGCGCGCACGCCGCGACCGGCGTCGGAGGCGCGAGGGGCGCGGCCAGACCACAGACGGTGCAGAAGCGGGCGTCGGCGCGGATGGCGGCCCCGCAGCCACGGCAGATCGTCGAATTCCTCTTGTCGGCGCTGGCGTCGCGCATCGTCATAGCTGTGTCCCTCCGCTACTCTACTGTGCCCGTGAGATCACGACGTGATCGAGGCGCCAACCCCCATGCTCGACATGCAGGAGCCAGGAGCCGTCGGATGAGTGTGTGTCCTGTCCGCCCGCGCCGGTCGTCCATACGCTCGTCAGATGGAGGCTGACCAGCGCCGTAGCGGGGTCGCGATACACGACCCGTAGGTTCGATGGCCGCGCGCCCAGTTCGCCGTCGAACTGATGCGCCCATGCCGCCTCGTTCGGTACGCGACTCTGCAAGTCGTCGGAGTAAAGGCCGTAGGCGGCGGCATCGTCGTGCGCCGAGATGTCGTCGTAGAAGGCGCGTACCACATCGGTCGGGTCGCCCTGGTCCGCGCCGCGACGCCGGGGGTCCCCGGCGTCGCGTTCGGGGTGTCAATCGTAGAGACCAGCCAGCGGCCATCGACACGGCGCAGCCCGATCAGGTTGAAGTATGGCGTGTCGGAAACCTGCGCCGGGGACGATGCGCCGTTGTCCCACAGAGCGCGGTACTCGTCCTTACGCTCGAGGGCCTGCGCGTAGTCGGGGCGGAAGACGTGTATCCAGGGCGTGTCCAGGCGATGCAGGCGGATGTCCCAATGCTGGCCCTGCTGCCGCAGCGCGGCGACCTGAGCCAGCGTTTGCTTGAGGCTATCGTCCGTCTTGACACTCGCCAGGCCCGCGTCCGTCGCGTTCTCCAGAGATGCCGCCCAGGCGGTGTTGCTGCGCGCCACCGCGGCGTGGACATCTTGTGCGGTAGCGTCCGTCCCGCCCCCCGCGCCGGACGATGTCGCGGAATCCGGCGGCGCGGTGGGTACGCCGGTCGCGGTTGGGATGCCCGGCGCCGTCGCGGTCGGCGCCGGTGTGCCGGTCGGGGCATCCGTAGGAGTCTCCGCCGGCAGCGGCGTGTCCGTCGGCGCGGTCGTATCGGTCGGGCCGATCGTGGACGCGGCGGCCGCCGTCGTGGGCGCGAGGATGGGCCGCGCCGGCGTGGCCGCGGCGGGGCGAGGGGTTGCCGTCGCGGTGGGCGGGGGCGATCCGGCGGCGAGAAGCGTCCCGAGCGGGCCGCGCGTCAAAGCGTACACGGCGGCGGTACCAATGGCGAAGCAGGCGAGGAAGGCCACGGTGGACAGAGCGGCCACGCGCGCACGGCCACGCCCGCGCGGCGTGCCTGTGGACGCCGGCGACCGCGCCAGGACGGTCGGGGCGTAGGCGGCCGCCTGCGCGGCGAAGAGGGACACGCCGCAGCGCGGGCAGTAAGGGTCTATCAGAAAATAAAGTAGTCAATTTTCCCCTGCGCGTAGGCGTGGAATTGAGGGGAAATCGCAGCGGTTACTCTTTGACAGGCCCTAACGGTCGCCGTGCTGGACGTTCATGGCGCCGCAGGAGGGGCAGGTGAGTCCTGCGTTCATGGCCGGCCTCCAAGTAACCGCTGCGCGGCAAGTGCATCAAGGCTTACGCGATGAGCGCCTATGGGCGCTACGCCAGACCGGCCTCGCGGTTGAGGCGCTCCGCCGTCTGATAGGCGTCGACCATGCCCCAGATCCAGAGGATTGGCGTGGTCAGGAAGCCGATCAGCACGAACATCAGCAAAAAGGAAACGGCGTATCCAACCAGGAAAGCGATGCCCTTGCCGACTTGCCCATTGTAGATTTGCCCCAACCCACACCAGAAGAAAGAGAGTACAGCGGCCAGCCCGGCGCTCTTACCGGTCCGCAAGATGACGACCTGCGGTTGCTGGACCTGGAATGTGACCGCCGTCTGGGCCGCATACAGTGGCTGCCGCGGCCCTTGTAGCCCCGCCGCGGCCGGCGCCGCCGCTGCGGGAGATGGGAGCGCGAGGGCGGAGCCGCAGCCGCCACACCAGTGAGCCTCAGACATCGCTTGACTGCCGCATTTTGAACAGAACATTTGGCTATCTCCTTTCCCTGTTGGATGGCTTTGTATTGATCATGGCAGAGCCAGGTTACGATCAGGTTACGGTTGAGGTTAAGATCCGGTTACGATTGGGCCGTAGCGCCATCTTCTGGTTAAGATTCGGTTAAGGCCCCTTCATAGCCTTGTCAGACGCGTGCAAAGGGTTCTATAATCAACGCAACAGCATGGTCGTGATGCTCATCGGCGCCCCGGCCACACAGCCCTACCCGGCTTGTGCATCGGATCATTCCACTAACCCCCATCGTGCCGGCGTACCAAGGAGCAAAACAGATGGCATGCCCCAGTTGTGGCGCGAACTGTCCGACCACGGACCGCCATTGTTTCACATGTGGCGCGCTACTCCACGGCCCCACCGCGCCCGCCCCACCGCCTGTGCCTTCCTACGGCCTCGCGGCCTCTCATTATGGCGCGCCGGCTCTCGGCGGCGCGACGAGCGCGGCGCTGGCGGCGGGCGCTATGCTGCAAGGACACTATCGTGTCGAGCATGTGCTCGGCTCCGGCGCTTTCGGGCGCGTGTACCTGGCCCGCGACACGCAGGACCTCGCTGGAGCGCCCGTGGCTATCAAGGAGTTGCTGGATACGTCGTTCGCCACGCCCGAGGAAAAGCACGAGGTCATTGGTTGGTTCAAGCGCGAGGTCAGCACGCTGCTAACCCTGGAGCATCCGGGCATCCCAGCCATCTACAGCTACTGGACCGCTCACCCCACGTCGGGTCCGCTGTACCTCGTGATGGAGTATATCCCCGGTAAGACACTGGAGCAGGTACAGCGCGACGCGGGCGGACCCATTGACTGGCCCGCGGTCGCGGCCTGGGGCGTCACGCTCTGCGACGTGCTGGCCTATCTGCATAGCCAGACGCCGCCTTTCGTGTTTCGGGACATGAAGCTGCCCAACGTGATACTCGACGACCGCACGGGGCGTCCGGTGCTGATCGATTTCGGCATCACGCGCCAGTTCGCGCGGGGGGGCGGGACGGCCATCGGCACCTGGGGCTACGTGCCTTACGAGCAGATCATGGGGCAAGCCGAGCCGCGCAGCGACCTCTATGCGCTGGGCGCGACACTGCACGCGCTCCTGACGGGACGCCATCCCAACGCCGAGTACGCGCGCCTCACGCGCGGCGGCCGCGCGGTCCAGGACGCCATGCGGGGCTTGTTCCCGCCGCCCAGCACGGTCGTGCCAGGTATACCCGGTGAGCTTGACCAGATCCTGGCCCGTGCCACGGCTTTCGACAAGGACGATCGCTACCCGGATGCCGCCGCTATGGCGGACGCGCTGCGGCGGGTGCTGGCGCTGGCGCCCACGCTCAAGACGATTCCCTCTGGCGGGGCGCCCACGATGAAAGCGACGCTGCCCGGAGCCCTCGCCGCCGCGGCGATCCCAGCGGCCAGTGCGCCGGCCATTGGGGCGCTTGGCGCCCTGCCCGTTCCATTGCCCCGGCGCCCGCGCCGGCGCCGACCACCATGGGCCTTAACCAAGGCGCGCGCGCGGGGCGTGGCCGGCGGGCCACGCACCCCGCCGTGCTGGCCCTGGCCGCGGTGGGATTGATCATGGGCGGAATCGGGGGCGCCGTCATCGCGGGCCACGCGTTTGGACCCCCCGCGCGGCATGATACGGCCGCCGCCCTGGCTATCACCGCAGCCCCGTCGGGCACGGCTACCACGGCCCCACCCAGCACGGCCACCGTGCCGGCGCCATCCAGGACGGCCACCGTGCCGGCGCCACCGTTGCCGCACGCCACGCCGTTCTCCCAGGTTCTCGCCGCCCAGGCTACTCCAAGGCAAAAGACTAAGATCGCGACAACAACACAACTTTCTACTGCTATACCATCTACTGCTATACCAACGGAAAGCCCAACTCATACCGTGGCGTCGACGGCTACATCCCAGCCTACCTCTACCCCCGCGCCAACCAAGGCGACGACTGGCTCGACGAATACTACTATACTTAGTGTCAGTGCCGCGTCCCAGTGCCAGACGTGGCCTCATACTCAAACCGGCTTGAACACCGACGAGCAGGACGTGCGTGACGCTGTCTTGAGAAGCAACACAGCGTGGATGAAGTCGCTGGAGACTGCCTCAGACGTGGGGCTGGAGAATTACAAGACAGAGGATAGTCTCACTGGGACATTGGCGCGGGTCACCGCGCTGCGACAGCAGCATCAGCATTGGAAGATACACCTCCGCGACGCGCAGGTACCATGGATTCACGTTTTTCGTTCCGACTATGCGCAAGCTCTAATTCTCAAGGATGAGTACCGCGCCTTATGGGACAACGGCGCATCGTCCCCGGCTCAGGTGTATGACACAACCTACTACGGTCTCGATGGCCTGCGCCGCGTCAACGGTCACTGGCTCGTCTCTACAGCCACTACAACATGGGCTGCTGGAGAGAGCGATAGTTGTAATGCCGCAGATCAGGGTAATCCAGTAGATGTCGTGCGTGTGTTCTACGCTACCGTGGCGGCGCATAACTATGCCAGTGGCTATGCTTTGTTCACTGATGCCCTCAAGAATGAAGTGGGTGACGAGGCGGTGTGGGCTCGCCAATTCGCCGGTGAGGTAGGCGTGCAGGTCGACAGCGCCAGGGTCGTGTTGCGTGATCCGATAATGGCGGCCGTTAAGATTGATCTGAAGAGTACATGGCTGACTAAATCAAGCAGCTACGAGAAGCACCATTCCGTCGGCGCCTGGCTTCTACAATACAAGGACGGCGGTTGGCATCTGGACGACGTGATGACCGAATGAATGCATTAAGGTATAGGCCGTTCAAATAGGCAAACCATTCGTTTATTAACGACGGCCGGCTACCTGATAGGCCCGGAAAGGAAAGGTTCGTGTCCATACCGTGTCCTGATTGCGGGCGGCACAACGCGCCGGCGAGCCGCTTCTGCGGCGGGTGCGGCCGGACACTGGCCGTCACGTCGGGAGCGCCGGCCCTGCGTGTCGTGGCGGCATTGCCGTCGACGCAGATCATGAACGCGCCGCCCGCCACACTGGTCGTGAGTCGCCCCCGAGAGTCGGACCTCACGTTCCCTTTGACGCAGCAGAGCGTCAGCATCGGCCGCGCCGACACCTGCGACATCGTGATCGACGCCCCCGGCGTTTCGCGCCTGCACGCCATTATCGTCGAGCAGGGCGGGGCCTACACGCTGCGGGACCAGGGCAGCACCAACGGCATCTACGTCGCGGGGCAGCGCGTCACCGAGGCGCCGTTGGGCGTGGGCGAGCTGGTGCGCATCCCCGACCCGTACGGCAATGTGGTCACGCTGACGGTCTGCCCGGCCGGCGGCGCCGGCCAAAACCCCACGAACGGGGCCACACAGAGCGCGCTCATGGCGGCCGTGCCGGCCGGGCAGCTCGGGCCGCCGGATGGGGCGCGGGCTATCCAGGTCGATCCTGGGCGCGCGGCGCTAACCGTCGGGCGCGACCCCGGCAACGACGTGGTGATCGACCTCCCGCTCGTCTCGCGCTGGCATGCGCGCATCGAGCGCCAGGGCGATGCGTTCCTGGTGCGCGACCTGGGCAGCACCAACGGCGCCTGGGTCAACGGCCGGCGCGTGCGTGGCGCGCAACCCCTCACCGCCGGGGACGAACTGCGCATCGGGCCGGCGCTCCTCGCCTTCGGGGGCGCGTCACTCGTGCAGCCCGCGCGGCCGTCGAGCGTGCGCATCGACGCCGTCGACCTGGTGCGCTATATAGGGCGGGACGGGCGCAACGTCATCCTCGACAACGTGTCGCTGAGCGTGCTGCCGCAGGAGTTCGTCGCCATCGTCGGGGGCAGCGGGGCGGGCAAGTCGACCCTGCTCCACGCCCTGTGTGGGGCGACACCTGCGCAGGCGGGCCGCGTCCTGTTCAACGGCCAGGACTTCTACCGCGACCCCGGCCCCTACAGCGCCATGGTTGGCTACGTGCCGCAGGACGACATCCTGCACCGCGAGTTGCCGGTCGGCCGCGCCCTGGACTACGCGGCGCGCCTGCGCCTGCCGCCGGACACCACGCCCGAGGAGCGGGAGCGCCGCATCGACGCGGTGCTGGCCGACGTCAAGATGGGGCCGCAGCGCCATCAGCCTATCAACAAGCTCAGCGGCGGGCAGCGCAAGCGCATCAGCATCGCCGTCGAACTGCTGGCCCAACCAAGCGTGCTCTTCCTCGACGAGCCAACATCAGGCCTCGACCCCGGCCTCGACAAAACCATGATGAGCCTACTGCAGCTGCTCTGCGACAAGGGGCAAACCATCGTGCTGGTGACGCACGCCACCGAGAACATCCACCTGTGCGGCCTGGTGGCCTTCGTCGCCGGACGCGGGCGGCTGGTCTACTACGGCCCCCCGGCCGACGCCCCGGCCTTCTTCGGCGTGCCGGCCTTTTCCGACATCTACAGCTTCTTCGACCAGAGCCCCGACACGGTCGAACAGCAGCAGGGCCTCTTCCATCAGTCGGCCCATTACCAGGCCAATGTTTTAGACCGGCGCTCGTCTCTTCCAGCGTCCGCGCCCACGGCCGTCACGGCCACACCAGCCGCTCCTTTAAGCAAGCGACAGACGCGCGCGGCCGCGACCCGCCAGTGGCGCATCCTGACCCAACGCTACGCGGAGCTGCTATGGCGCGACCGCGTAAACCTGGGGCTGCTACTGGCGCAGGCCCCCGTCGTGGCGCTGCTGCTGACCCTCGTCACACCCACCGACACCTACACGCCGCCACAGTTCGGCAGCACGCAGCAGGTGCTCTTCATGCTCACGCTGGCGGCGATCTGGTTCGGCACGATCAACGCCGCGCGCGAGATCGTCAAAGAGCGAGCGGTCTACCTGCGTGAGCGCATGATCAATCTGCGCGTCTGGCCCTATGTGCTCTCCAAGTTCGCCGTGCTGGCGGCCCTCTCCACGGTGCAAGTTCTGCTGCTCCTATGGATCGTTTCCCTGAAGACGGCGCATCTGCCGGCGCAGGGCATCCTGCTCCCCGCGCCGCTGGAGATGTATGTGACCCTGACCCTCACCGCGCTGGCGGGCGCGGCGGGCGGGCTGCTCCTGTCCAGTCTCGTCTCCTCGTCCGACCGGGCCATGAGTATCGTGCCGGTCGTGCTGATCGCGCAGGTCATCTTCAGCGGCTCGGTCTTCGACCTACTCGGCGGGGCCAAGATCTTCTCCTATCTGGCCATCAGCCATTGGTGTCTGGCCGCGCTCGGCTCGACGGTCGACCTCAACGGCCTCGAAGCACAGCTGCCGGCGCCGGTCGACGGCTGGCCCAAGGAGATGTTCAGCGCGCCGGACCCCGCGCATCTGCTGGGCTACTGGCTGGTCCTGGCCGCTTTCACCGTGGTCCTGCTCGTAGGCGCCTACGCCTCGCTGCGCCGTGGCGATGCGCGAGCCGCCTGAGGGCATAGATATGAGTGTGTTTCAAGTGAGTTGAAGGGCCGCCTCCCCTCTCCCGCGTCAGGGAGAGGGGTTGGGGGTGAGGGCCGCGCGAGAGGAGGGAGACAACCACACAGCGACAGACCGGACCGACTCGCCTGATAGTGCTTGATGTGTAGACGTAGAGGGTACAGCAATGGATATAGTGACCACCGTTCTCTCCTGGATCGTAGCGCTCGTGTGTATCTACCTCGCGTACGTGGCCGTGCGCGAGGTCGAGCAGTCCGTCGTGCGACGGCCGTTCTCCCTGCTGCTGACGCTGGTGTTGGTCGTCATCACGGCGGGACTGTTGCTCGCGGCGCTCACCCCCGTGACCAGCGTGCTGCTCGAGCCGTACTCCTACAGCGACCTCGGTGACCACTGGTACACCTTCATCCTGGTCGCGCTGATCGCCGGCGCCATCGTGCTGATTTGGCGCGACGTAGCGCGGCGGGTGCGCCGCGCCGCATGCCCTCAATGCGGCACACCCTTGATGGGCCATGTGGCCTGTCCAAGCTGTGATTGGGGCGGCCTCCCGTTGCTGGGCGCCGTCGTGGGCCGCGCCAGGCAGGCCACCGCGACGGTCGCCAGCGCCCCCATGCCAGCGGCGCCGGCCGCCATGGCCGGCGGGTCCGCCGTCCCGTACCACGGGCAGCACGACGTGCCCGCGCTGTGCCGCCGCGAACGCCCCCGGCGCCCTCGCCTGCGCCCACTGCGGCCATGCGCTCCCCACTCAGATTCAGATCCCGGCGCCCGTATGGGCAAGCCAGAGCAGCCCACGACGCATGGCATCCGACGTTGGCCTCACCGCGCCGAGTCCACGCCAAGCGTAACAAACGAAGGAGACACATAGTGGCACAAGACATTCCATTGGCGCGCAAGATGTATCAGACGCTCGAGCCGTACCACGCGATGATCTATTTCGTTCCCGAGGCCCCGCAAGCCTACGCGCGCGCCGGCCTGGAGGACCGGTCCCGTGGCTACTTCGCCTCGCGCGCCGCGCCGCTCGGCCCCGTCTCGGCCGAGGTGGTCATCGCCACCTTCTACAACTTCAGCCCGGCCCTCGCGCATAGCGTCATCCCCGCCGC
>JAABUJ010004518.1_pt1 | contig 14580 bp, 15 predicted proteins | sample 5559131 | NCBI WGS metagenome assembly JAABUJ01 (sample SAMN10711875, study PRJNA513366) | rock metagenome | isolation source: Antarctica rocks | place: Antarctica: Victoria Land, Mt New Zealand nord | collected 2016-01-07 | reverse complement strand
CCTATCACTACGACTTCACCGACGACTGGCGCCTGGACCTGCGGGTCGAAAACATCGTGGCGGCCGCGGTGGGGCAGAGCTACCCGCGCTGCACCGGCGGACGCCGCGCCGGCCCGCCGGAGGGCTGCGGCGGGCCGTGGGCGTTCCTCGAGCAGACCCAGCCTCACCGGGTGTACGAGGCGACGCTCCGCGCGGCCGAGATCCTCGGTCAGCTCCTCGACGACGAGTTCACCACGCTCGGCGCGGATCGCGAGGAACTGACCGGCTTGCCGCCGCTGCTCGGCCTGGAGCGCTTCGACCGCCGCACCCTCAACCGCACCCTCGCTGGGCTCACCACAACCGATAGGAGCGTGCAGATCGTCCTGCAAGCCGACGACGCCGCCGACACCCCGACCGTGGTGCGCGACGTGTTCAGCCTGGACCGCGAAGCCTTGGCCCCCGACACTGTCGGCCTGCAGCTGGGCGAAGCCCACGACCTGCTCACCGCGGTCCAGCACACCGTGGTCACCCACCAGGTCAACACGGCGATCACCACCCAGCAGGCCTGCCCGCACTGCGGGCAGGCGCGGCGGCACAAGGATCAGCGCACCATCGTGCTGCGCACCCTGTTCGGCGCCCTGCGCCTACCCAGCCCCCGCTGGTGGCACTGCCCCTGCCAGCCCCAGCGCACCCGGACGTTCCGCCCGCTGGCGGTGCTGCTGCCCGAGCGGAGCACCCCGGAACTGGTCTACCTGCAAGCCAAGTTCGCCGCGCTGACCTCCTACGCCATCTCCGCCCAGCTGCTCGCCGAGGTGCTGCCACTGGGGCGCCGGCCCGATCCGACCGTCCTGCGGCGGCAGGTGCAAGCCACCGCGCACCGCCTGGAGAGCGAACTCGGCGAGGAGCAGGTCAGTTTCATCGACACCTGCCAACGCGACCGCGACGCGCTGGCCCGCCCGGACCTACCGATCACCGTCGGCCTCGACGGCGGCTACGTGCACTCCACCACCCAGCACTCCCGACGCGATGGCTGGTTCGAGGTGATCGCCGGCAAAGCCATGCCCACCCACGGAAAACCGACCTGCTTCGGATACGTGCAAACCTATGACACCAAACCGAAACGGCGCCTGTTCGAGGTACTCAACTCCCACGGAATGGCGCCCAACCAGCAGATCACCTTCATTACCGACGGCAGTGAGGACATCTACGCGCACGATGAAGCAGTAGTAGCGGGCGCGCCAGGCAGCGGCAAACTTGATGATGTGCGAACTGTCGCCCGACCTTTCGCCTCCACCGCGGGGATCGTCCTGGCCAGGTACGACGTCTAGCTGCTACTCACATCCACGCAGCGGGCCAGCGGGCGGGACAGCCCGACTGATTCCGTCCGCCGGGCCCGGCGGTAGGTCAAGAGCCGTTCAGTGCGTGTCCGTCCTCGTCGAGGTAGTCCCGCCACGAGCGCTTGGGGGACCACCCGAGCATCTCCACCGCCTTGCGGCAGGAGATGCCGGAAGAGTCGGGTCGGTCCAAGTCCCGTAGTTCGATCGCGTCCCCGTAGTACTGCTTCAGCACGGCCGCGAAATCGTGTCCGCCGACGTTGTCGGGTGAGGCGATGTAGAAGACCTCGTGGCCGGGCCGGTCGCTCTCGACGGCGAGAACGATGGCGTCGGCCAGGTCGTAGGCGTCGATGTAGCTCCACAGGTTGGGACTGGTGACGGCCGCGTCTCGGATTTGCGGGCCGAGGTTCTGCTCGTAGTTGCCTTCGTACTGCACCCAGCTCGGTCGCAACGAGATTGCCCGGATGTCAGAGCGCTCGACGGCGGCGTCCATCAGCTTCTCTCCGAACAGCTTGGTCAGGGCGTAGGGGTCCTGGGGGTGCGCGGGGTGCAGCTCATCAACGGGGGCGTAGCTGGGCAAGAACGGCCGCTCGGGAAAGAAGAAGCCCGGTACTGTCTCACTGGAGATGTTGACGAAGCGGCTGACTCCGAAGCGGATGGCGGCCTCAAGAACGTTGAACGTGGCCATGATGTTGGTCTGGAACACGACGTGCGGCGGGTTGCCGGTCGGTTCGGGGATCGCTGCGGTGTGCACAACCGCGTCTGCTCCACGGACCACCGCGAAAGCGTCTCCCGCGTCGGTCAGGTCGGCCATGCGGTAGTCGGCGCTGCCCTCGGGCTTACGCTCGAAGCTGGGTCGGGTCAGGTCAGTGGCGAGCACTTCGTGGCCCGCGTCGAGCAGGGCCTGGGTGGCGGCGCGCCCAACTTTGCCGTGCGCTCCGGTGACGACGATTTTCATCTGCTGCCTTTCGCGATCATTGATGAGAACTCGAGCCCATCGCGGGGCTCGGTTAGTGTGGTGATGGGGGACGGGGAGAAGGTGCGCACCGTCCCCTGGGGGTTGAACGGTCAGTGCGCACCTAGGCGACGCGGGGCGACATTTGCGTCGCCAGCCCGGATGGCGAAGATGGCCGCACCGGGGTCGAGCACGTAGGTGTCCATGTCCTGCTCGGTCTGCATCATGTGCTCTCGCATCTCACGACCGGCTTGCTCTGGGTCGCCGGCTCGCACGGCGTCGAGGATCAGCTGGTGGTGCGCGATCGCGTGCTCTCGCACAGGTTCGTGCGCCGAGGTTTGGTGCCGGGTGAGACGCAGGATGCGTGAGAGTGGGTCGAACAACGAGGTGATGAAGCTGTTGCGGGCCGCGTCCAGCACGGACTGGTGAAAGACGATGTCCGCGGCGACGAACGCGGCGACGTTTGCGACCGCCGCCGCGGAGTGCATCTCCCGCAGTGACTGCTCCATGTGGATCAGGTCCTGCTCGGTCCTCCGTTCGGCTGCCAGTTCGGCGACGGCTACCTCCACCACTCGGCGCGCCTCGATGAGCATGCGTGGCAACGCCAGCCGATCGCCGTCCCGGCTCGACCGAGCGATCAGCAGCACCGGGTCGAGGACCGACCAGCTCTCCGAGGGGTTGACGAAGGTGCCACGGCCTTGCTCCACCCGCACCAGGCCCTTGGCCGCCAGGGATTTCACCGCCTCGCGCACGGTCATCCGGCTCAACCCGGACTCGGCGGCCAAGTCGGTCTCGCTGGGCAGCGGGCCGTTGGGCAGATAACGACTGGAGAGGATGTCGTTGGTGATCTGGTCCGCCAGACCCGAGGAGAGGGAGGGTCTCGCGGTCATGAGTTCCCCCTTGGATGTGGTCGTCCGCAATCGTAGTGGTTGGCTTGAGCCGCGCTCGGGGACTGTGCGAGCTCACGTTCCACCCCGCGACCGTTGCTGGCGCCACATGTTGAGGGCCACCGCGGCCACGATGATGACGCCACTGAACACCTGCTGCCAGTAGGCGGAGATTCCGAGCAGGATCAACCCGTTCTGGATGAGGGCCAACAATGTTGTGCCCAGCACGGTGCCTAGGATGCTGCCCTCCCCACCGAACAAGCTCGTCCCGCCGATGACCACGGCGCCGATGGCCACCAGCTCGTAGCCGTTACCCGCCGAGGGCTGCCCGACGCTGAGGCGGGCGGTCTCGATTACGCCCTCCAGTCCAGCTAGCCCTCCTGCAATCGCGAAGATTGCGACCTTCGTGCGGAAGACGCGTATTCCGGAGAGCACCGCCGCCTGTTCGTTGGACCCGATGAAGTAGACGTTGCGACCGAAGCGGGTGCGGGTGAGCACGACGTGCGCCACCAGCGCCGCCAGTACGGCGATCCACACCGGGATGGGCACCCCGGCGATCGAGCCCTGACCGAGCACCAGGAACCCGGCGGGCAGGCCGCTGAGGGTCTGGCCCTTGGTGATGCCCAGGGCCAGACCGCGGGCCGCGGCCAGCATGCCCAGGGTGACGACGAAGGACGGGATGGCGGTCGACGCAACGATGAGCCCGTTGACCAGACCCACTGCCACGCCACCGGCCAGGGCCAGCACCACGGCAAGCACCGGGTTCAGTCCCAGGGTCACCATGGCCTCGCCGGTGATGATGCTGGTCAACGCGACGGTGGACCCGACCGAGAGGTCGATACCCGCGGCCAAGATCACAAAGGTCATGCCGACCGCGATGATCAACGACAGCGCGGCAAGACGGCCCACGACCACGAGGTTGCCGGTGGTAAGGAAGTACGGCGAACGCCACGTCAGGAAGAGCACTACGACCAGCACTACCCCAGCGAGGCCGGCTTCCTGTGCGGCCAGCGCCGAACGCATCCGGCGGGCAGTTCCACCGCCCCTGCCACCACTTCCCGAGTCTGGGACCGACGCGGCAGTGTCGGATTGTGGGGGGGTGTCGCCCTCGGGCATCGGGGGTTCCTGCTCTCTCATGTAAGGGCCCGTCATGACGCATCCTCATGGACACCTGTAGCCATCGCTATGACCTCGTGCTCCTGGGCCTGCGCGCCGTCGAGCTCGCCCACCAGCCGGCCCTCGCGCATGACCAGGACGCGGTCGGACAGCCCCAGCACCTCCGGCAGCTCAGAGGAGATGACCAGCACCGCCACCCCGTCGGCGGCGATCTGGCGGATCAGCCGGTAGATCTCGGCCTTGGCGCCCACGTCGACCCCGCGGGTGGGTTCGTCGAGGATGAGCACCTTGGGGCGGCGAGCGAGCCACCGCGCGAGCACCACCTTCTGCTGGTTACCCCCGCTCAACGTGCCCACCGCCATCTCCGTCGAGGACGCCTTGACCCTGAGGTCCCCGGCCAGCCGGGCGGCCAGTGCTCGGTCGCGGCGACCGGAAAGCACCCCACCGCGTGATACGTCGTCCAAGCAGGTCGCTGTCATGTTGGTGCGAATGGGCAGGTTGAGGAACAGCCCCTGTTTCTTGCGGTCTTCTGGCACGTAGGCGATCCCGGCGGCGATGGCCTCGCGAGGGCCTCGCAGGCGCATCTCGACGCCCTCGACCAGGACGGAGCCTGTGTGGGGCCGCGGGTGGCCGAACACTGCGAGGGCGGTCTCGCTGCGACCGGCGCCCACCAGCCCGGCTAGTCCCACGATCTCCCCCGCGTGGACGCTCAGGCTCACGTCGCGGACCCGTGGGCCGGCGTTTAGTCCACGGACTTCGAGGACTGGGGTGCTCTGCGGTAAAGGACCGGGCCGCGTTCCGTACATGTCGATGAGGTCGCGACCGACCATCATCCGGACCACCTCGTCGGGGGTGACGTCACTCGTGCGGTGCACCCCGACGAGTTCCCCGTCTCGCAGCACTGTCACGGCGTCGGCAACGGCGAAGACCTCGCGCATTCGGTGCGACACGTACACCACGCTGACCCCACGCTCGCGTAGCCGCTGCACCAGGGAAAGCAGCCGCTCCACCTCGTCCTCGGTCAGCGACGACGTGGGCTCGTCCATGACGATGAGTCGCGCGTCGGTGGACAGTGCCTTGGCGATCTCCACCATCTGCCGCCGCGCCACGTTCAGCCGACCAACCTGGTCTTTCGGCGAGGCTGCGATGCCGAGCTCACGGAGCAGATCGGCCGTGTCTTGCCGCATGGCCTTGAAGTCCACCCCGCCCCAACGCCGTCCTGGCTCCCGGCCAGCAAAAACGTTCTCAGCGATGCTCAAGTGCTCGGCGAGCATGAGCTCCTGGTATATGACTGCGATCCCGGCGTCGCGCGAGTCCCGTGGCGAGCGCAACTCAACCTTGCGACCGGCCACCTCAATAGTTCCCTCATCGGCGGTGACCGCGCCGGCGAGCACCTTCAGCAGAGTGCTCTTGCCCGCCCCGTTCTCCCCGACGAGCCCCATCACCTGGCCCGGCTCGACGACCAGGTCCACCCCCTGCAGGGCGCGCACACCGGGGTAGCTCTTGACGATGCCCCGCATGCGGATCAGCGGCGGCTGGTCAGGTGCTGTCACGGGAACCTCCCCAGAAAATTGGTAGAGATGGAGAATGGGTGAGCTAGTGCGGGGCCGAAGCCTGGAACGCCTTCAGGGTGTCGGGGGTGACGACCTCGACTCCGGTGTCGACATTGAAGTTGTTCGGCAGGGTCGACTTACCAGCCTTAAGATCAACCAAGATCTTCAGTGCCTGGGCGGTCATCCCGAACGGCTTCTGGGAAATAAGCGCGTTCACGCAGCCGGCCTGCATACCGGCAACCCCTTGCGGCACCACGTCGAAGCCGACGGCCTTGATCTTCCCGCACTGCCCACCAGCCTTGAGTGCCCCCGCGATACCCGGCAGATCGGATCCACCGATGCCAACGAAGCCGACCAGGTCAGGATGCGCCTGCAAGATTGTCTCCGCCTTGCCCTGCGCGTCGCCAATAGACTCTCCGGACTCCTCGGTGGCGACGATGGAGATGCCGGGGAACTTCTTGAGCCCCTTCTTCAAGCCTTCCAAGCGCTGGTTGAGGTTGGCGGCGCTGAGTGAACCGATAACAACGGCCAGCTTGCCCTTGCCCCCCATCGCCTTGCCGACCGCCTCGGCGGCTTTCTCCCCCGCGGTTACGTTGTCGGTGCCAATGTATCCTTGCACCTCGCTGTTTGGTACCGGCCCGTCCCAGGCGATGACGGGGATGTTCGCCGCACGGGCCTTGGCGACGATCTGGACGACGCTGCCCGGGTCGTTAGGTGAGATCGCAATACCCGCTGGCTTCTTGGCGAGGACCGACTCAAAGATGGCGACCTGCTGGGCAGCATCGTCGGTGTCCGGGCCGAGGAACTGTGCCTTCACGCCCAGCTTGCTCGCCTCGGACGTCATGCCCTTGCGTGCGTCGACCCAGTAGGGGTTATTTAGTGATTTGGGCAGGAAGACGTAGGTGTCGGAGCCGACGCTGTCACTCGAGGCGCCCTTGTCGGCACCCGGGCCACCGGCGGCGGCGGGACCGGTGCCGGGGCTGCTCGCCCCAGAGCTGCACCCCGAGGCTAGTACGGCGACGGTGGCGATGAGACTGGCAATCACGGCGACTCTACGCAAGACGACTCCTGTTGCTAGTGGTGTGGTGCGATGGGCGTGAGCGGGTGGATTGAGCGGTCTGTGGATGAGGGGGAATCTGCTGCCGGGTAGTGCGGGTCAGTCAGCCGATGGACGGTGTCCCGAACCGCGGCTCGCACAGCGTCGCGCGCGGTTGCCAGCGCACGGGCGAGGTCGGCGGTGGGCCGTACCGCAGGAAGTGCTTCGGTCAGTGCAGCAAGGAACGCAGCGCGCAGTTCGGTGTTGACGTTGACCTTGGCGACTCCGAGCCCGACGGCATCGCGCAGCTCGTGGTGAGGCAGGCCAGAGGCACCGTGCAGCACCAGTGGCACCGGTATCGCTGCGTGGAGTCGACTGAGCAGCTCAAGGTTCAGAGGCGTCGGTTCGGCCGCGGTGCCGTGCACGTTGCCGATAGCCACGGCCAGGGCGTCGACCCCGGTACGGTCCACGAACTCCTCGGCCCGCCGTGGGTCGGTGAGCTGACCGGGTGGCGTGTGCTCGGAGCGATCCTCGTCGCCGGGGACGGCGCCGAGCTCACCCTCCACCCACGCGCCGTGCATCGACGCGGCCTGCACCGCGGCACGGGTCAATTCCACGTTGTCCTCGAAGGGCAGGTGCGAGCCGTCCACCATCACCGAGGTGTAGCCGGCCTGCAGGCACTCTCGGATCTCACCTAGGTCGCGGGAGTGGTCGAGGTGAACGCCCACCGGGACGCCGGCCATGTCGGCTGCCAGCAACGCCTGGGCGGCCAGCTGGGCGCGGCCGGCGTGGGCGAACGCACTAGCCCCGGCTTGCAGGATCAGTGGGCGTCCGGTGTCCTCCCCGGCCAGGCAGATCGCTTGGGTGGACTCCTGCGTGTAGGTGGAGAAGGCGCCGAGCGCCCAACCCTGCGCCTGGGCGGTGCGTAACGATTCCATGCCGCGGTCACGCATGGTGTGCCCGTCGCAGGATCTCCACCGCATCGCGCAGTGTTGTGGTGTCGCCGACGTTGCCGGCGAAGACCACGTAGGGCAATCCAGAAAGCACGGTGCGCCCGTCGTATAGGTCTCCCTCCCGGGGGGGGCCAGCGGGGTCGTCGGGCATTGCTGGCTCGGTGCGCCACACAGAGACGATCCCGGGGAACAGCTGGCCGAGCACCGTGGCCCGGTGAATGCCCAGACCGTGCGCGGCGACGTCGTGGGAGGTGATTCCTCCCTTGGCCACCACCCACCCGAGTTCGACGTCATGGGCCAGCCGCCGGGTCAGCTCGACCAGCGCGGCCGACACCGTGCGGGAGAGCTCAAGGCTGGATTCCCCCGCGACGGTGTCAACGCGCTGTCGGCTGGTCACCAGGACGACGTCGGCGCTGGTCGCGGCCGAGCGCAGGGCCCGGCTGCAGCGATTCAGTTCGGCCGCGGCGTCGGCCGGGTCCAGCAGCGCCGGCACGGCGAGCTCGACAGTCTCGATGTCGGGTAGCTCGAGCAGTGCCTTCAGCTGGCGGGTGCTCAGGGGCACGTGCGAGCCGACCACGACCAGGCCGTGGCCTCGCCTTTCGCTCCCGTCGGTGATCTCTTCTGGCCGTAGTTGGGTGCGACGCTCGATGCCGGCTCGTGCCGGGACAAAGCTGGGACCCACCCGGCACAGGGCCCGCCAACCGGTGGCCTCGGCCTGGGCCAGTGCCAGCGCAACTACCTGTAGGTCGTTGTCGTCCAACGAGTTCACGACAACCACTGCGCCTTTGCGGGCGGCGAGCAGCAGCTCGACGACACGTTCGACGCCCCCCGCCCGGATGTCGTGCAGGCTGAGGCTAGTGACGGGCACCTCGGCGCCGGCCTTCTCCCGTACCCAACTGGGTAGTGAGGAACTGCGGTAGCCGAAGGCGGCATCGCTGGCGTATTCGGTCTCTCCGACGGGTATGTAGGCGGAGCCTGCGCGGACGAAGTGGGTGTCGCCGACAGTGACCCGGCCGGCGTCGAGGTAGGCGGGCGCGAGCACGATGGCGTCGTAGGGCTGTCCCCGCCGGACCGCTTCCTCGGCGAGGACGTCGGTCTCGAGGGGGAAGTGCCCCCGCAGGGTCGAGTCCCCGCGGCTGAGCAGCACCACCTCGACCCCAACCTTGGCGGCGGCGCGGTGGATGCGTTGGTCCAGGTCGACCAGCAGCTCACGGGTAGCGGTGCGACCTAGGCTGCGCGTGTTGGTCAGGATGAAGACGGTGCGGGCCGGGTGCCGGAACGCCCACAGCAAGTCGTCGTCGGTCCACCGAACGAGGACGGGGACGTCGTGGACGACCTGGCTGCCGGTCGGGTCGTCGTCCAGCACGACCACGTGGGCGCGTAGTGCCTTGTTGGCCTCCCGAATCAACCGTGGCGCGTTGGGCAGCACAAGGGGAGCGTCGAGCCCGTGGCGCAACCCGTCCAGGGTGGTGGCGCCGGCGGGCACGGGCACTCGTTCGTGCACGGTGTTCACACCAGCTGCTCTCGCACGGTTCGGGCCAGCAGCTCGACGCCGATGCGAGGGCTGGACAGCACCCGAAGACCGGTCTGCTCCTGCAGCGGCCCCGCGAGACGCTGCATCGACGCTTGGGCGAGCACCAGCACGTCGACCTCAGCAGCGAGCCTGCCGGCCTGCTCGGCGACCATCGCGTCGTGGGCCTCCCGGTCACCCCCCATCAGTGCGTCGAACGCGCCGGGACACAACCGCTGGACAACCTGCGGCCCGCGTCACGCCCGCGGGCGGTAATGAGATCGCTGGTCGGGCCGAGCGTGGTGGGAACTGTGGCTAGGACGCCAACGCGGTCATACGTGGCGGCCTCGATGGCCATTGCCTCGTCAATCTTGACCACGGGGACGTCTACCGCACGCTGGGCGGCGTCCAGTGTGGGACCGAGGGACGAGCAGGCCGAAAAGATCACGTCAGCCCCCGCGGCCGCCGCTGCCTGAGCCAGGTGCACCATGCGCGCCTCGCTGGCCGGCGAGATCTTCCCCTCGCGCACCACCGTGGCGAGGACGTCGGAGTCAACGAAGTGCAGCAGCTCTACGTCGGGGACCAGCTCGGTGATCAGGTCGGTGATGACCGGTTCGACGGTGACGAAGACAAAGCTCGTGTGGAGCACGGCGACCTTGGGCACGGGAGCTCCTCTGATGTATTCAGCAGACGTCGGATGACTGACGCTGAGACTATTATCACACGGCGCCCCCCGTCAAGACGTTTTTTCGCGCCCTCGCCCGTACCGGCCTAGTACTACAGTTGCACTTAGGGTAGGTGTCCTCGTCGTCGATAGTGGCATTGTTTGGCGCGTTGTTGGTGTCGTCGTCGCCAGCTGGAGCGGTGCAGGGTGTGCCCGGGTTCGACAGCTACATCCGCGCCAACACCGACCGGATCCCCAACTACGGCGAACGCCGCCGGGCGGGGGAGACCATCTCCACCTCGTTCGTCGAGTCCACCGTCAACCAGGTGGTGTCCAAACGCATGGTCAAGAAGCAGCAGATGCGCTGGTCACCACAGGGCGCCCATCTGTTCCTGCAGGTCCGCACCCGGGTCCTCAACGACGACCTGGCCGCCGACTTCGCCCGCTGGAATCCCGGCTTCACCCATAACAGCGACCCGGCCGAGCTCGCGGCGTAGGGCAGCGCCACGGGCGCTCGAACAGATGGTCTCCCACGGTTTTGGTCGGTCTCATACTCGCCGATGCCAGCACCACACCAACACCGCCAGGGTCACCGAAAGGTGCGCGAACTGGTACCAGTAGCTGGCCATCATCGACAGCAGCGGGCGCGGGGCCAGCCACGACAACTCTTCCGCTCAGTAGCCAAGGTTGAGGTGCACCCGGTGGTGGCTGCCCTGTTCTATGACGTCGACGAATCCGAGGGCGTAATCTGCGCTGGAGATTCCCCCTTCGCCTTCGGGCTGGACCGCGACGTCGTCGCCGACTCGGTAGCGGCCGAGTCGCACGCCAGGAACCCACGAGCCAAACTTTGCCGCCGGGCTCACGAACACCCAGTCGAGCGTTGCTGGGGTGGCGGGGAGGTCGTCGATGACGAGTGCTGCACCCACAGTTGGTTCGGCATGGTTCTCCGCTGGTATGTCGCTGAGGTCCGTCACGTAGCGCGGCGCTCCAGGCGACGGGCGTAGTGATGAGAACCCGCCCACGATAAACAGAGGCACGTTCGCGGCATCGGCGAGCCGCGCGATGGTGCGGTACACATCGCGGAAGCTTTCGGTCAGCGCCCCGCGCGGAGAGAGCGCGCCGACCACGACATCCGCGCCCTCGATGACCGCAGCGAGGGTCGGCTCGTCTGACGCGTCGCCCTGGGCGTAGGTGACGTTCGGGACTTGCGCTTTCGGAAGCGAACGACTGAACGCAGTGACCTCGTGCCCGCGGGCGGCGGCCTCGGCGACGATGGCGGATCCGGCGTAGCCGGTGCCGCCGATGACGGAAATGCGAGACATTGAACGCCCTTCTTGGAAAGGGTGGCTCCGAACGGTGCGCCTTGGTTACCATAAGAGAACTTGTCACCGAGGGGAAGTAGGCACTTTGTGGTAACCGCCCAACCTGAGCCCGCGTATCGCGGTAACCCCTATCAAGCCGACTGCCCGACGCGTCGTCTCCTGGATCGCATCGGTGACCGTTGGACGGTGCTCGTCGTCGGGGTCCTGAGTGAGGGCGATGCGCGATTCTCAGAGCTACGCCGCCGTATCGAGGGCGTCTCGCAGAAGATGTTGACCCAAACTCTCCGTGGGCTCGAGCGCGATGGGCTCGTCCGCCGCACAGTGTTCCCGGAGGTGCCAGTGCGCGTGGTGTACGCGCTCACCGACGCGGGTCGCACACTCCTCGAGCCGCTCCGCGCGCTGCAGGAATGGTCGATCGAGCACTTGGGCGACGTGTCTGCGTCGCAGGAGGCCTACGACCGCGCGGATCGATGACCAGGTGCTGGCAAGCCTGGTCGGACGACCCGCAGGGGAACCCGCCCTGGCGACGTCGCGGGATCTCGGTCGCTCCGGCGTCGGCGTTCGACAGGGAATCGCTGAGAGGGAACGGTGTCGCGATACTGCGCCCGGTCTGGACCTCCGTCGGGCACGGGCAGGACGGTGATTGATCCGACGGTCGCGGAGGCCCCTCGTGAGGTGGTCCTCACCAGGTGGACCACCTCAGCCAGTGGATGTCAGTCGCTACCGGTGACGGTGCGGGCAGTGGAATCATGGCCGGCGTGACCGACCCGCTGCCCGCGCTCCCCGACGACGCCACCACGGTGCTCGCCGTCGCAGCGCACCCCGACGACCTCGAGTACGGCGTCGCGTCCGTCGTCGCGCGGTGGACCGACCGGGGTACCCGCGTGTCCTACCTTCTGCTCACCCGCGGCGAGGCGGGCATCGACACTCTCGACCCCGAGCAGGCCGGGACACTGCGCGAGGGCGAGCAGCGGGACGCCGCCGCCCAAGTGGGGGTGTCCGACGTTGTGTTCGCCGGCCTGCCCGACGGTGTGCTCGAGGCCGGGGTGGCCTTGCGCCACACCATCGCGAGGGCCGTGCGCCAAGTCCGCCCCGACGTCGTGGTCGCTCCCGCCTCGCAGAGCTGGGGTGGGGTGCCCGACCAGGCCGACCACCGCGCGCTCGCCGCTGTGCTGCTCGACGGGGTGCGCGACGCAGGCAACCGGTGGGTGCACCGAGACCTAGGCAACGGAGGGCTTGAGCCGTTCAACGGGGTGCGCTGGATCGGGCTGGTCGGCGACGCCGAACCCACCCACGCCGCCGACATCAGCGACTGCTTCGACCGGGGCATGGCCTCCCTGCGCGCCCACGCAACGTACTTCGACGCCGTGGGCGGCACCCCAGAGCAAATGCTCCGCGAGCGGGCAGCCGAGGCCGGAGCACGCCAAGGCGTCGCGTCAGCCGCCCTGGTCAGGATCATCCGACTACGACCCGAGCAGGACTGAGCAGACCGGTAAGGCCGGCGGCGGCCTGCTCAGTCCCCTGCAGCACGACGACTGTGCCTTGCAGTGCCGTTGTGCCACGGGGACCTCGGTGCGTGGGCAGACGAGCTGGGGGGCGGTCGAGCAGCGCTGCTCAGCGACCGGTGGTTGGGTCGTACCCGGACGTTCTGAACCGACCGCCCCTGGAGAGAGAGAAGGGTCGGGTGCCGGCGACGCCGGGCAGGAACGCCAACCAGAACAGTGTGTTGAGGGCAGCGTCCTGCCAGTACCCGCTGGTCAGGGAGACGGTGGTGTCGATGACGACAAGACGGTCAGGGCCCCGCGAACACCAGCCACGCCCCGGCGACCCCGCACGGAGCCCGACCCGGATGACGGTCCCTGGGTCCTTGCGGTTGTCACAACACTCGAGGTCATGAGGGTGTCGATGATGCGGTTCTCGCAGAAGCTCGTCGCTGAGCTGTTCCAGCGTTCTGGGCGGCGTGGCAGGCGGGTGAGTTCATGACTGACGCTGCCGCGGTGGCGGGGACCTACCGCCAGCGTGGGTTGGACTGGGTGCGTGTCCGGCGGGGTCCGACCTCGCCGCGGCCGAGATCTGACCGGGCGGTATTTGTCCTTCACCGAGCGGGAGGACTGACCACGTGGTGGGACCGCGCGTAGGGATCCTGGACTGCTAGAGGTAGGCGCTGAGGCGCCGCAGCCGCTCGTCGTCTCGCTTGTAGTTGCCGCCGCGGCGATTTGCCGCGACCTCACCGGTCGCGTTCCTGCCCGCGATGTCGAGCGGGTCACGGCGCCGCTTGAGCGCGCCTGCCCGCAGACCAGGGCTGAGCGTCGGTCGGCTGGCCGCGTGTCGCACCGCGCGAACGCTCTCACTGATCAGGCGGAGACGAACGGGTCAAGGTGTTCAGCCACTCCCGTAGCACCGCTGCCTCGGCAGCACTGAACCTCGCACTCACCACCGGGTCGTCGTCGGGGCCGTCACCGAGGGCGGCCAGCAGTGCCAGGGCCCGTCCGGCGATACCCGTTCGGACGTCACCTCCCGGTTCGGCGTCGCTGACGATTGAGTCGATCACCGTGTCGCACAGACGGGCGAGCGGAGCCGGGTCTCGGTCGCCCTCGGGTTGGGCGAGCAACAGTAGTACGGCTCCGGTGGTCGATGCCTCGATGGCCCGGGCGGCCATCTCGACCGGAACACGGAGCCGGCCCTGTTGGCGGGCCCGTTCGAGGAGGCGCCGCAGGATCTCGCTGTTCTCTTGGGCGGCGGCTGGGCGGCGGCCGGGGCGCAGGTTGCCGTACATCAGGGCGTAGAACGCAGGATAGCGGAGCCCGAACTCGACGTGGATGTCCCAGCCGCGCCGAATGTCGTCGATCGCGTCCTCGCTGGGCTCGAGTGCCCGCTTCTCGGCCAAGTAGCTCTCGAACCCGTAGCTGGCCAGGGCGTCGAGCAGGCCGTCCTTGTCCCCAAAAAGGCGATACAACGCCGGCGTCTGCACCCCCGCGGCCGCAGCGACCGCGCGGGTCGAGATGCCGGCCGGACCCTGCTCGGTCAACAGCTCTGCCGCCGCCTGCAGGATCACCTGCTGCTGGTCCCGCCGTTCGCCGATGGCCTCGTCGGCAAGCTCGCTGCGCATGTGTCGATGGTAACAAACTATTGGTCACATTGGCATTGACGCCGATACGCCTCTAGTGGTTACACTGTTATCGGATTATGCCGCCCGACACCCAGCCCGCCTACGAGAGAACCTCGCCGCCCTCGACCTCACCCCCCCCCGACGACGAGCTCGCGCAGCTCG
>JAABUJ010004515.1_pt1 | contig 14590 bp, 13 predicted proteins | sample 5559131 | NCBI WGS metagenome assembly JAABUJ01 (sample SAMN10711875, study PRJNA513366) | rock metagenome | isolation source: Antarctica rocks | place: Antarctica: Victoria Land, Mt New Zealand nord | collected 2016-01-07 | reverse complement strand
TGGTCCTGCGGCACCAATCCTTCAGGGCTGATGTAGCTGAACATCGCAGCAGTCTGGCGATCGGCACCACGCATTCGTCCACGTCCTCCGGCTCAACTCAGGCCAGCCATTGAATCAAGTCAGGACCGGGCCGGAAAGCCAAATTTCCGCAGCCTGCTAGGCCACGATCTGGCCGACCGTGGTCAGATTGTGGTTCACGTTGCTTGTGCGTCCGAAGCAGTGCAACGCCGCCTTGAAAGCCGGTGGACCTGACCGGCCTCTCAGATGCTGGCAGGGGAGCGAGCGTTTGGAGGCATCCCTGCCAGCCACAAATCTGGCTATGCCCGGCCCATTCTTGACGGCACGAGGTCACTGCACATTGCGATGACCTCCTGCCCTTAAGGCAACAAGGATGCCGGCTCCATGGGCCAGCACCGCCGCGCCATGGTCATCCCTTGTCCCGGCCTATGTCTGGAGAGGTAATCCGCCGCCCTCCATCAGCTTCATGATCCCCGTGGCTATAAGGTCGGCAGCGGCCAGCGATACCGAGTCGGCGCTGCGAATGGGCCGACCGGTGATGCTGGGCGCCTTGTGGCCGAGCAGCGCTGTAGAGGTGGCGTCGGCGTGCCCGAGGTCGGCTGCCAAGCTGGCCTAGCTGTGCCGGCAGTCCGGCCGCTACCATCACTCAGTTGGCTTCTGCAAACTTAGCAGCATACGGCACCGCCTTCCCAATTCCCAGAACCAAAGAATTGCAAACATCAACCACCTGTCGGCATCGCTGGGGTTGTTCGCCAGAATGCGCCAACAGCGGTCGCGAATTGTTGGACGATTTACAGGTCGGATCTGAGCCGAGAACTATCCGGATAGTCCGTATAAACTTTTGATGATTGCCGGTGTATGCGCGATTGTTGATGCAAACGGTCGAACGCGGGTGTATCTGGGCCGCCTCCGGAAAGGAGTTAACCGTGTCCCATTCCATCCCGACCACCGGCCGCGAGGTCTTCCTCACCATCGCAGATGTCGTGGTCGCGACGACGGTCAGTCGCTCGACCATCTATCGGTGGGTCGCCGCCGGCTCGTTCCCGTCGCCGATGCGCTTTGGGCTCAAGACGTCGCGCTGGCACCAGGTCGACATCGATCGCTGGGTCGCCTCCAACCGGCAGCCGGCGGGACTGGGCAACTAAGAGGGGGCATGGCATGAGCGCCCCAAAATATGGGCGAATCTCTGGTATGTTTCGGCGCTCACGCAAATGTCATCAGATAAATCAGCATCTTACTGAGTGGTTGGTCAGACATCCCATCCGCCACGCTTGGCCGCCAGCAATGACTTGCACCGCAAACTGGTGCCCCGTACGGGATTCGAACCCGTGTACTCAACGTGAAAGGCTGATGTCCTAGGCCACTAGACGAACGGGACGCGAGCGCATGGGTAGCGGACGCCCCCGGTAAAATCAAGCCGCGGCGGCATCCATCAGCACGAAGCACGCCGTGGTCGCGCCATTCCACTCCTCGGCCCGCAGCTGCCCGGCCAAGTGCAGCGGCCCGCCGCGCGCCGCCAAGGCTTGGCCAAGCGCTGCGTCCGCGGCGCGGAACGCCATCGCCTTCAACCGCGCGCCACCGCCCTCCCCTTCGACCATCACCCGCAGCGTCGTGCCGTCCTTGCCGATGCGATCGGCGCGCACCACCCGGGCGCGGGGCAGCACGAACACCGGCTCCTCGTTGCCGGTGCCGAACGGGGCCAGCCGGGCGACCTGCGTGGCCAGCTCCACCGTGGCGCCCGGCACCGCCACCATCCCCTCCACGCGCAAATCCGGGGTCCGCGGCAGCAGCGACGCGGCGGTCAGCCGTTCCTCCAGGAAGGCGTGGAACGGCTCGATCCGGTCCACCGGGAGGGTGAACCCGGCCGCCATCGCGTGGCCGCCGCCGGTGGACAGCAGTCCCTCGCGGCGTGCCTCCAGCACCGCCGCTCCGAGGTCGATACCGGCCACCGAGCGGCCCGATCCCTTCACCACGCCATCCGCCAGCGCGCCCACCAGCGCCGGGCGGTTGTGCCGCTGCTTGATCCGGCCGGCGACGATGCCGACCACGCCGGGGTGCCAGTCCGCGCTGTGCACCAGCAGCACGGCGCGGCCGGCTTCCGCCTGGCCGAGCGCCGTCGCGTGCGCCAAGCCCAGCATCGACGCCTCGACGTCCTGCCGCTTGCGGTTTAGGCCGTCCAGCGTGACGGCAATGGCCCGGGCCTGCACCGGGTCGTCGCACAGCAGCAGCTTTAGCCCGAGATCGGCCTCGCTGATCCGCCCGGCCGCGTTGATGCGGGGGCCGAGCGCGAACCCGCAGGTCATGGCGGTCGGCACGTCCTTCGCCGACGCGATCTCCAGCAGGGCCGCGACGCCGGGCCGCGCGCGGCGGGCCATGACCTTGAGCCCCTGCGCCACCAGCGCCCGGTTCAATCCAATCAGCGGCATCACGTCGCACACGGTCGCGAGCGCCACGAGGTCCAGCAGGTGCCGCAAATCGGGTTCGGGCCGGGTCGCGAAGTGCCCGGCGCGGCGAAGGGCGCGTAGCGTGGCCACGGCGGCCAGGAACGCCACCCCGGCAGCGCACACCCCGTGCAGGCCGGAGCGGTCGTCCAGACGGTTGGGGTTGACCGTGGCCAGCACCGGCGGCGGCCCGCTCTCGGACACGTGGTGGTCCAGCACCAGCACGTCCGCGAGGCCCGCCACCGCCGCCAGCGCCGGCGCCGCTGCCGTGCCGCAATCGACGCACACGATCAGGGTCGCGCCCTGCGCCGCCAGCGTCCGCAGCGCGGGGGCGTTGGGGCCGTACCCATCCGTCAGCCGGTCCGGCACGTGCGACAGGACGGGGCAGCCCAGGGTCCGCAAGGTCAGGATCATCACGGCGGCGCTGCACGCGCCGTCCACGTCGTAGTCGCCGAACACCGCCACCGTCTCGTTCGCCTGGACCGCCCGGGCCAGGCGGGCGGCCGCCGCGTCCATGTCGGCCAGCACGGACGGGTCCGGCATCAGCGCCCGCAGGGTCGGGTCCAGGAAGGCGGCCGCGTCGTCCATCGCCACCCCTCGGGCGGCGAGCAGGCGGCCCACCAGCTCCGGCACGCCGAGGCGCTGCGCGATCGCCAGCCCGGTCCGTTCCTCGCCCTGCCGCCACACCCAGCGCCGCCCGGTGACGCTGCAGCCGACGCCCAGCGCCAGGTCGCTCAGGAAGGCGCCCACGTCTTGGTGGCGAAGTTGTGGTGCGCCTCGACGTAGCGCACCGTCCCCGACCGGCTGCGCATGACGATGGAGTGCGTCACGGCGCCCGTGCCGAGCCGGCGCACGCCGCGCAACATGGCGCCGTTGGTCACGCCGGTGGCCGCGAACATGACGTCGCCGCGGGCCATCTCGGCCAGCTCGTACTTGCGGTGCGGGTCGGTGATGCCCATGCCGCGGGCGCGCTCGATCTGGCTGTCGTCCTCGAACAGCAGGCGTCCCTGCATCTGGCCGCCGACGCAGCGCAGGGCCGCCGCGGACAGCACGCCCTCCGGTGCGCCGCCGCTGCCGATGTACATGTCGATGCCGCTCTCCATCTGCGCCGCCGCGATCACGCCGGCCACGTCGCCGTCGTCGAGCAGCATGATGCGTGCGCCGGCCTCGCGGCATTTCGCGATCAGCTCGTCGTGGCGGGGTCGCTCCAAGGTGCACACGACGAGGTCGCCGATGTCGCGCTTCTTGGCCGCGGCGAGGTTGCGCAGGTTCTCGGCCAGGGGCGCGTCCAGGTCGACGACGTGGTCCGGCAGACCGCCGCCGACCGCGATCTTGTCCATGTAGATGTCGGGCGCGTGCAGGAAGCAGCCGCTTTCCGCGAGGGCCACGGTCGCGATGGCATTCGGGCCGCCCTTCGCGGTGATGGTGGTGCCCTCCAGCGGATCGACGGCGATATCCATCGCCGGGCCGCCGCAGCCGACCTTCTCGCCGATGTACAGCATCGGCGCCTCGTCCATCTCGCCCTCGCCGATCACCACGGTGCCGTCGATGGCGACGCTGTCGAAGGCGCGGCGCATCGCCTCTACCGCCGCGCCGTCCGCCTCGTTCTTCTGGCCGCGGCCCATCCAGCGGGACGCGGCCAGCGCCCCCGCCTCGGACACCCGGACCAGCTCCAGGGCCAGGTTGCGGTCGGCGTTGATCTCGGGGGGAAGGGTCATGGCGGGTTCCTTTTCAGCCTGGCTCGATTCGGATCAAGGCGGGCGGCTCGACCACGCTGCCCAAGGCCGCGATCCGGTCGAGGGTCGTGCGCATGGCGGCCTCGTTCGTCTCGTGCGTGACCAATACCACAGGCACCGCCTCGCCGGGGCTGCGGCCGCGCTGCAGCATGCTTTCGAGCGAGACGCCGCCGTCGCGCAGGGCGGCGGTGACATCGGCGATGACGCCGGGCTCGTCCACGACCATCAGGCGCAGGTAGTAGGCGCCGACATGGGCCGACATCGGCACCGCGGGGACGGCTGGCAGCGCGCCGGCCGCGACGCCCCAAACCGGGGCCGCCCGGCCGCGCGCGAGGTCGATCAGGTCCGCAACGACAGCCGAAGCGGTCGGCCCGGCTCCGGCGCCGCTGCCCTCCAGCATCACGTGGCCGGCGAAATCGCCCTCGGCCACCACGGCGTTGAACACCCCATCCACCCGGGCGAGCGGCGCGTCGTGCGGCACCATGCACGGATGCACCCGCGCCTCGATCCCCGCTTCGACCCGGCGCGCGATCCCCAGCAGCTTGATCCGGTAGCCGAGCTCCTCCGCGAACGCCATGTCGAGCGCGGAGACGTGGCGGATGCCCTCGACGTGCACGGCGTCGAACGCGACCGGCTGGCCGAAAGCGAGGGCAGCGAGGATGGCGAGCTTGTGCGCGGCGTCGACGCCGTCGATGTCGGTCGCCGGGTCGGCTTCGGCGTAGCCGAGCGCCTGCGCCTCCGCCAGCACGTCGGCGAACTCGCGCTGGTGGGCGCGCATGGCGGTCAGGATGTAGTTGCAGGTGCCGTTCAGGATGCCGGCGACGCGGCTGATGCGGTTGCCGGCGAGGCCTTCGCGCAGGGCCTTGATGATGGGGATACCGCCGGCGACCGCCGCCTCGAACGCGAGCGCCACGCCGGCGGAGTCGGCCAGGGCGGCGAGGTCGGCGCCGTGGACCGCGATGAGCGCCTTGTTGGCGGTCACGAACGGCTTGCCGTGGCGCAGGGTGGCGGTCGCGACGGCGTGGGCCGGGCCGGACGCGCCGCCGATCAGCTCGACGACCGCGTCGACGACCGGGTCGGCCGCGAGGGCGGCGGGATCGTCATGCCAGCGCAGCCCGTCGAGCGGGACGCCGCGGTCGCGGGTGCGGTCGCGGGCGGAAACGGCCGTGACGCGGACCGGCTGTCCGGCCCGGGCGGCGACGATGTCGGCGTTGTCGTGGAGCAGGCGGAGCACGCCGACGCCGACGGTGCCCAGGCCGGCGAGACCGACGTTCACCGCCGGCCACCCTCGCCCGACCTCACGCCAACGCGTCCTGCGGCACCGGCGCATTGCTCCCCGCCTGCAGGAACCCCTTGATGCTGCGGACCGCCTGCCGGAGCCGCTGGGTGTTCTCGACCAGCGCGATCCGCACGAAGCCCTCGCCCTGCTCGCCGAATCCGATGCCGGGCGCGACGGCGACGCGGGCGCGGGCCAGCAGCAGCTTGCTGAACGCCACGCTGCCGAGATGCGCGTATGCGGGCGGGATCGGCGCCCAAGCGAACATCGACGCCTCCGGGTTCGGCACCGCCCAGCCGGCGGCGTTCAAGCCCGGCACCAGCACGTCGCGGCGCTCGCGGTACAGGTCGCGCACTTCGGCCACGCAGTCCTGCGGGCCGTTCAGCGCGGCGACCGCGGCGACCTGGATCGGGGTGAACGCGCCGTAGTCGAGGTAGGACTTCATCCGGGTCAGGGCGTTGATCAGCCGCTCGTTGCCGACCGCGAACCCCATCCGCCAGCCCGGCATGGAATACGTTTTGGACAGCGAGGTGAACTCCACCGCGATGTCGCGGGCGCCCGGCACCTGCAGGATCGACGGCGGCACGCGGTCGCCGAAATAGATCTCGGAGTAGGCGAGGTCCGACATGATCCAGATGTCGTGCTGGCGCGCGAAGGCGACGAGCTCGCGGTAGAAGTCGAGGTCGGCGAGCATGGCGGTCGGGTTGGACGGGAAGTTCACGATCAGCGCCGTCGGCTTCGGCACCGAATGCCGCACGGCGCGGTCCAGCGCGCGCAGCATCTCGTCGTCCGGGGTGGCCGGAAGGCTGCGGACGGAGGCGCCGGCGATGATGAAGCCGAACTGGTGGATGGGGTAGGACGGGTTCGGCACCAGGATCGTGTCGCCGGGGCTGGTGATGGCAGCGGCCAGGTTCGCCAGCCCCTCCTTGCTGCCAAGGGTCGCCACGATCTCCGTCTCGGGGTCGAGCCTCACGTCGAAGCGGCGGGCGTAGTACCCGGCCAAGGCCCGGCGCAGGCCGGGGATGCCCTTGCTGACCGAGTAGCGGTGGCTGCGCGGGTCCTGCACCGCCTCGATCAGCTTGGCCACGATGTGCGGCGGGGTCGGCGAGTCGGGGTTGCCCATGCCGAGGTCGATGATGTCCTCGCCGGCGGCGCGGGCGCGGGCCTTGGCACTGTTCACCTCGGCGAACACGTAGGGCGGCAGGCGGCGGATGCGGTGGAACTCGTTGGTCATGCGGCAGACTTTCAGTTGCAGACTTTCAGTTGAGGCGCGCTTCAATTACGGCGGGTCAATCAAGGCGGGCGAGGCCACCGGTTCCGGACGCCTCGGCGGACAGGCGCAGGTTAGCGGGGGGCACGCCGGCCTGGCCCAAGGAAACGGCGATCGCCTGCGCCCGTTGCAGCGCCAGCTCCAGCGAGCGGCCCTGCGCGTCGACGTCGGCCCGCGTGCTCTCGCCGTGGCCCACGACGGCGAGCCGCACGCCCCGGTGCGCTATGGCAAAATTTCGCAAGGTCAACGATGCCGATGGCGGCAAGGCCGACGATCCCGGTGAGAACGCAACCTGCACGCCGTTCACGACCGGCGCTGGCGCGGGAGCGAGGGCCGGGGTCGCAGGCGGCGCAGCCGGCGTCCGGTAGCCCTCGACCGCGGGCAGCGCAGGCGGGTCCTGGGGTATAGGCGGCAACGCACCGGAGACGGGAGCTGCAGGGGGTTGCGGGACGGTGTCGAGCGAGGGAGTGCTGACGGCCACCGCTGGCGTGACCGGAGCCGCGACCGGCGGGGTCGGCGGCGGCGGCGCTGGCGTCACCGCATCAACCGTCATCTTGGAAGCGTTCGGGTCCACCTTCGGCACCGGTGGCGCTGCCGCCGGCGAACGCGCGGGCGCCGTCGTGGGCAGCGGGTCCAGCGCGGCCTGCGCCTTCGCCTGATCGCGTTGGGCGGCGAGGCTGTCCGCGATGCGCTGCCGGGTCGCGAGTTCGGTCGGCACCGGCTTGGCCGGCACGGTGGCGAGGTTGGGATACGGGTCGTTGGCGCCCGGCGGCGGTGGCCGCTGACTGGCGATGACCCCGCCTTCCAAATCATGCCACCACGCCAGCGGCGCATCCGGCGCTAGTTTGCCGCCGCATCCGGCCAGAGTCAGGAGCAGACCAATTATTATCATAAGATATACGTATTGATCCCATTCACGCCAGTACCTACCCTGCGTATTCGAACCCTGAACCATACCGCCGCGATCCCCGCCGAGACCGTTGTCTAGCGCGGGGTTGCATTCCACGGAAGGACGCGCGCATGAAGGAGATGGCGAAACTGGACGCATCGATCCCGAAAATGTCGAATCCGGCCGAACTTGGCCGTTCCATGGCCGACGTCGCCGAACGCTCCCAGCGGATCGTCGGCGATTGGCTAAAGCGTCAGTCGCAACTGCAGCCATCGGCGGACCCGCTCAATATCGGTTCCGCCTTCATGGAGATGACGGCCACGCTGATGGCCAATCCCGCCGCGCTGATGCAGGCGCAGATCGGCTTCTGGCAGGATTACATGACGCTGTGGCAGAACACGACCCGGCGCATCATGGGCCTGAACGGGGGTGCCCCGGTGATTCAGCCTGATCCCAAGGACAAACGGTTCAAGGACCCGGCCTGGAAGGAAAGCGAAGTCTTCGACTTCATCAAGCAGAGCTACCTGCTCTGCGCCCGCTACGTGCAGGACGTGATCGCGCGGACCGATGGGCTGGACCGGAAAACCCTGCAGAAGGTGGACTTCTACAGCCGTCAGTTCGTCGATGCGATGAGTCCGTCCAATTTCCTGATGACCAACCCAGAGGTCCTGCGCCGCACCGCCGAGACCGGCGGCGAGAACTTGCTGCGTGGCCTGAACAACCTGCTGTCGGACCTGGAGCGGGGCCGCGGCAAGCTGTCCATCAAGATGACGGACGTGGACGCCTTCAAGGTCGGCGGCAACATCGGCGTCTCGCCTGGGAAGGTGGTGTACCAGAACGACCTGATGCAGCTGATCCAGTACTCGCCCACGACGGAGACGGTGCTGAAGCGTCCGCTGCTGATCGTGCCGCCCTGGATCAACAAGTTCTACATCCTGGACCTGCGTCCCAAAAACAGCTTCGTCCGCTATGCCATCAGCCAGGGCCACACGGTGTTCATGGTCAGCTGGGTCAATCCGGACGCCGCACTCGCCGAAAAGGGTTTCGACGACTACATGCGCGAGGGCATCCTGGACGCGCTGCAGGCGATCGAGACCATCACCGGCGAGCGCGAGGTGGACGCCATCGGCTACTGCCTTGGAGGCACCCTGCTCGCCATCGCGCTCGCCTGGATGCGGGCCAAGGGCGATGACCGCGTCAAGTCCGCGACGTTCTTCGTCACCATGCTGGACTTCGCCGAGACGGGCGAGCTGGGCGTGTTCATCGACGAGGAGCAGTTGAAGGCGCTGGAGGACCGCATGGGCAAGCGCGGGTTCCTCGACGGCGGCGACATGGCGCAAACCTTCAATATGCTGCGCGCCAACGACCTGATCTGGTCGTTCGTCGTCAACAACTACCTGATGGGCAAGGAGCCGTTCGAGTTCGACCTGCTGTATTGGAACAGCGACGCGACCCGGATGCCCGCGCGGATGCAAAGCTACTACTTGCGCAACATGTACCAGGCCAACCGTTTGGCCCAGCCCGGCGGCATCACCTTGGCCGGGGAAAAGATCGACCTGGGCCGGATCGACGTTCCCGCCTACTTCCTGTCCACGCGGGAGGACCACATCGCTCCGTGGCAGAGCACCTATCGCGGCACCCAGCTGCTCCAGGGTCCGACCCGGTTCGTGCTGGCGGCATCGGGGCACATCGCCGGCGTGGTGAATCCGCCCGAAGACGGCAAGTACAGCCACTGGGTCGGGACCGACCTGCCGGCATCGGCCGATGAGTGGTTCGCAGGCGCCATCGAAATGGCCGGGTCGTGGTGGCCCGATTGGCAGCGCTGGGTCGTGGCGCTCGGCCACGACCAAGTGCCTGCGCGAGTGCCCGGCGCCAGCCCGCTCGGCGCGATCGAGGACGCGCCGGGGCGCTACGTCCTGGTCAAGGCGTAGCCGCTCGCCCGGAGGCCGGCCTACTCTGCGAAACCCGTGCCGCCGTTTTCCGGCTCGAACAATTCGTTGGCGGCGTGGGCGGTCGAGACGTTAGCCAGCTGGATATAAGGCAAGTTCGCTAGCCGCCGCAGCGTCTGTTCAGGCGGCCCGGCGAAGGCCGGGTTGTCCACCGCGGCCGCCGCCTTCGCCAGGTCGCCAGCCTGTAAGTCGCTCGATACGACGATGAGGCTGTTGACCACTGCCTGGGACCGTGCGTTCGGCGCGATGCCGATGGCAGCGCGGGTCTGTTCGCGCGCCTGCAGCAGGCCGATTTTGGCCTCCGGGCTGATCTTGGCCCAGCGGGGACTCGTGGTCAGCTCACCCGCGATGTAGTCCATGGCCAGCACGGCGCGGGCGCCAGCGGCCGGGTCGCCGTAGGTGCGGCTGCTGTCCGAGAAGACGTATTCGGCGTACTGCACCGCCGAAACGTCCTGGTCGCCTGCGCCAAAAACGCCCGGCGGCAAGGTGGCACTATCGGGCAGCGGGCTTTCCGGCGCGCACCCGGCGGAGAGCACGGCCGCGAGCAGCAGGATCGCGCCAGCCCTCACGCTGCGGCTCAGGCCGGGCCCAGCCCCGACCGGTACCGCACGGCGAGTTCGACGTAGTGCGCCGCGGTTCGATCCCAGCCCGCGCGCTCCTCCGCCGACATCGCCCGCACCAGCCGGGCGGGCGAGCCGGCCCACAGTTCGTTGCGCCCGATCCGCTTGCCGGGAGTCAGCAGCCCGGCGGCGGCCAGCATCCCGCCCTCCTCGATGGTCGCGCCATCGAGCACGGTTGCGCCCATGCCCACGAAGGCGCGGTCGTGCAGGGTGCAGGCGTGGACGATGCAGCCGTGGCCGACCGTCACGTCCTCGCCGATCAGGCACGGGAGCTGGCCGGCGTTGACGTGCAGGATCGACCCGTCCTGGATGTTCGACCGCGCGCCGACCCGGATGGCGTTGGTGTCGCCGCGGAGCACGCAGTGGAACCAGATGCCGACCTGCGGACCGAGTTCGACGTCGCCGATGACGGCGGCCGTCGGCGCCACCCAAACGTCGGCCGCGAGCCGGGGCGACACGTGTTCGAAGGAGAACAGCGGTCCGGCGAGGGCGCGCGGTCCCGGCATGTGCGGCAGTTCGCCGACCGGAACCTTGATGTCGTCAGGCATCGGCCAGCTCACGCGCCTGCACGGCGTCGATCCCCAGCATGAGGCGGATGTTCTGCACGGCGGCGCCGGACGCGCCCTTGCCGAGGTTGTCCAGCCGCGCCACCAGCACCGCGTGGCCGTATGCCTCGTTCGAGTACACCCGAAGCTCCATCGCGTCGGTGTCGTTCAGCCCCTCCGGTTCCAGCGCCCCCCCGGATGCCGGCAGGACGTGGATGTTGGGCGCGTGACGGTAGTAGGCGGCCAGGACGTCCGCCACCTCGGCTCCGGTCGGCGCGCCCGGCAGGTCGTGGAGATGCAGCGGGATGGACACCAGCATGCCCTGGCGGAAATGGCCGATGGAGGGGACGAAGATGGGACGCCGGGTCAACCCGGTGTAGCGCTGCAGCTCGGGCACGTGCTTGTGCTCCAGCCCGAGCGCGTAGAGTTCGAACGCCGGGCCGCCAGCCGCCTCGTGCGCCTCGATCGTGCCGCGCCCGCCGCCGGAGTAGCCGCTGACGGCGTTGATGCTGATCGGGTGGTCGGCGGGGATCAGCCCGGCCTCGACCAAGGGGCGCAGTAGGGTGATGGCGCCGGTCGGGTAGCAGCCGGGGTTGGCGACGCGGCGGGCGCGGGCGATGCGGCCGGCCTGACCCGCATCCAGTTCCGGCATGCCGTACACCCAATCGGGGTCGACCCGGTGCGCCGTGCTCGCGTCCAGCAGCTTGGGCGCGCGGTCTCCGAGGCTCGCGGCGAGGGCGGCGGATTCGCGGGCCGCGTCGTCGTGCAGGCACAGCACCGCGAGGTCGGCTTGGGCCATCATCTCGCGGCGGGCGTCCGGGTCCTTGCGGCGCGCCGGGTCGATGCTGCGGACGACGACGCCGGGCACGTGCTGCAGGCGGTCGCGGATGCCGAGGCCGGTCGTTCCCGCCTCGCCGTCGATGAAGATCGAGTAGGCCACCCAACGCCTCCTGTCCGATCCCCCTCGCGCCGGCGGGAGGGGGAGAGTTTAGGCAACTACCGCTTGCTGAACTGGAAGCTCCGGCGGGCCTTCGCCTTACCATACTTCTTGCGTTCCACCACGCGGCTGTCGCGGGTCAGGAACCCGGCGACTTTGAGGATGCCGCGCAAATCCGGCTCGTAGTAGGTCAGCGCGCGGCTGATACCGTGCCGCAGCGCGCCCGCCTGGCCGGACAGCCCGCCGCCGGTGACGGTGCAGTACACGTCGAACTGGTTGTAGCGGTCGGCGACCAGAAACGGCTGGGTGATCAGCATGCGCAGCACCGGGCGGGCGAAGTAGGTGCCGACCGTCTTGCCGTTCACGTTGATGTCGCCCTTGCCGGGCTTGATCCACACGCGGGCGATGGCGTTCTTGCGCCGCCCGGTGGCGTAGCTGCGGCCCTGTGCGTCGCGCTTCGGGGCGACCTTCGCCGGGGCGTCGGGCGCCAGGGCGGCGGTCGCGACCGCGAGGTCCTTGAGGTCGGCGAGCGTGCGGGTCTGGGTCTCGGACATCGTCAAACCCTCCGGTTCTTGCGGTTCAGCGCGGCGACGTCGAGCGCCTGCGGCTGCTGGCCGTCATGGGGATGCTTGCCGCCAGCGTACACGTACAGGTGCTTCATCTGCTGGCGCTGCAGCGGGCCGCGGGTGATCATGCGCTCGACCGCCTTCTGGATGACGCGCTCGGGATGGCGGCCGTCGAGGATTTGGTTGACCGAGCGGCCCTTGATCCCGCCGGGAAAGCCGGTGTGGTAGTAGAAAATCGACTGCTCGCCCTTGTTGCCGGTCACGCGCACGCGCTCGGCGTTCACCACGACGATGTTGTCGCCGCAATCGAGGTGCGGGGTGAACTGCGGCTTGTGCTTGCCGCGCAGGCGCTGGGCGATGATCGCGGCGAGGCGTCCGAGTACCAGCCCGTCGGCGTCGATCAGCGTCCAAGCCTTGCTCACCTCCGCGGGCTTGAGCGAAACGGTGGTCTTCATCTGGCGTATCCCAATCCCGGTCAGGCGCCGCGTATCGCGCCAACGCCGGGCGAAGTCAAGGCTTTGCCTATGTGGTAACACGATACCACAGGTTCTCGCCAGCGTGGCGGCGCGGTAGCATCGGGCAATGTTGGTTCATGTCATCGGCGCGTCCGGACGGTCGGGCGTGGCTCTGTGCCGGTCGTTGGCGGCGGCGGGAACCGCGTTCGTGCCGGTGGTGCGCGACGGCCCCAAGTGGCGCGCGACCGGGCTGGGACGGGAGCCGGCGATCGCCGATCTGGGCGAGCCCCCTGCCCTGCGCCACGCCTTGGCCGCCGCCCGCATTGTCGTCTCGTGCGCCCATGCGCGGCATGCGGCGGCGATCCTGGACGCCGCCGCGCACGCCACCCGGTTCGTGTTCCTGGGCAGCACCCGCAAGTTCACCCGTTGGCCCGACCGCCACGCCGAGGGCGTGCTGGCGGGCGAGTCCGCCTTCCGCGCGTCCGCCCGGCCCGGCGTCATGCTGCACCCCACCATGATCTACGGCGCCGAGGGCGAGGACAACGTGCGCCGCCTCGTCACCCTGCTCCGCCGCCTGCCGGTGGTCCCGCTGCCCGGCGGCGGGCGGGCGCTGGTGCGGCCCATCCATCAGGACGACGTGACGGCTGCGATCCGCGCCGCCCTGGAGGTGGCGTGGGACCACCCGGAAAGCATGGCCATCGCCGGAGCCGACTCCGTCAGCTACGCCGATTTCGTGCGCGCGGTCGCCGCTGCGGCCGGCCTGCCGCCGCCCTGGATCGTCGGCGTGCCCGCCGGGCTGCTGCGCCGCGTCGCCCCCCTTGCCCGTCTCGTTCCCGGCGTGCCCCTCATCCGCGCCGCCGAAATCCGCCGGCTGCTGGAGGACAAGACGTTCGACATCGGACCAATGCAGCATCGCCTCGGCCTCACGCCGATCGGTTTGGCCGAAGGGCTTGCGAGGACGTTCGGCGCGGCCGCAGACTGAGTTTCCTTCCAGGAGAGACCGCCCGTGCCCGTCATCAACCGCATCGCCGACTTCCACGACGACATGATCGCATGGCGGCACGACCTGCACATGCACCCCGAGCTCGCCTTGCAGGAGGTCCGCACCAGCGGCGTCGTGCAGGAGAAGCTGCGGGCGTTCGGCGTGGACGAGGTGCACGCCGGGCTGGCCGGCACCGGCGTGGTCGGCGTCATCCGTGGACGGCCCGGCGACGGCGCGGTCGGGCTGCGCGCCGACATGGACGCGCTGCCGATCCACGAGGCCACCGGGGCGGCGTACGCCTCGCGCACGCCGGGCGTGATGCACGCGTGCGGGCATGACGGCCACACGACGATGCTGCTGGGCGCCACGAGATACCTGGCCGAAACCCGCAACTTCGACGGCACCGTGTACCTGATCTTCCAGCCCGCGGAGGAGAACCTGAACGGCGCCGACCGCATGATCAAGGACGGGCTGTTCGAGCGGTTCCCGATGCGCCAGGTGTACGGCCTGCACAACTGGCCCGGCCTACCCGCCGGCGTGTTCGCCTGGCGCGACGGCGACGTCATGGCGGCCGTCGCCAACATCGAGATCGTGGTGACCGGCCGCGGCGCGCACGGCGCCCAGCCGCACCACGGGGTCGACCCGATCGTCGTCTCGGCCGCCATCGTGTCCGCGCTGCAATCCATCGTCGCCCGCACCCTCGACCCCGGCGAGAGCGGGGTGGTGACCATCGGCAGCATCGCCGGCGGCAACATCTACAACGTCATCCCCGAGAGCGTGCGGATGCTCGGCACCGCGCGGTGGTTCTCGCCCAAGGTCGGCGACCAGCTGGAGCACGGCGTGCGCCGGCTGGCGACCGGCATCGCCGACAGCTTCGGCGCGTCCGCCCACGTGCTGTTCGACCGC
>JAABUJ010004513.1_pt1 | contig 14591 bp, 15 predicted proteins | sample 5559131 | NCBI WGS metagenome assembly JAABUJ01 (sample SAMN10711875, study PRJNA513366) | rock metagenome | isolation source: Antarctica rocks | place: Antarctica: Victoria Land, Mt New Zealand nord | collected 2016-01-07 | reverse complement strand
CAAGGTATCATTGGATGCTTTGGCCACCAGGAAGAACGAGGACGGGGGTCAGCGCATCCGCGAGGTTCTGGCAGCCGTGGCACTGAATCCTTCTGAAGGAAAGAACCAGAAGGATTCGGCGGCTTTCTATAGGAAGCAAGGGTTCGTGGAGTGTGGGACCTTGAAGGCTGTTGGAAGGAAATTCGAAAAGTGGATTGATGTGAGTATCTTCCAGAAAAGTATTGTCGGTAGGCTTGAAGAGATGGAGGGTGGGTCGGACGATATAGAAAGTGATGAGAGCGAGGAAGCTGAGGATGAGCCTAGTCTCGGGGAGAGTATTGCGGACGAACTTGAAAAGCAGCAAAGTCGATCGGCCGACGACACGAGTGAGGGAGGCGACGAAATACATAGCGACGAGGACGAGGAGAGTGACGAGAGCGAGGAAGCTGAAGATGAGGCTAGTTTCCAGAAGAGTTTCAAGGGGTGGAAGAAGAGAGGTCGGTTGGATGAAGAAACGGGTGACGAGGGTGACGAAATCTACGAAGTTGAGGACATTAAGGGCAAGGAGTTGAAGAGGGAGAAGAACAGACTTGAGGGGTATGATCCGTAGAATAGCTGACTCGATTGCCTCGCATGATTCAACCATGCCCAGCGATCCTTAAGCGCGAAGGTTCAAAAGCACTAGAATAATGTCAGTATCACCAGGATGAGCCTCACACTATCACGATCTCTTTCGCGATTGAATCGTGATCATGCTGCGCAAATTATTCAGCAGCGGTACGAAAGAACATGACACCGGTAGCAGACCTATGTCTACCATCCGGTGGATTGGATACGTATTCAACACCTTCTCCAGACCCTCGCATTGAGTGTGTGGTTTGACTGAGGATAGATGCATTGACGGTTTGTCTTTTCAAACTATAGGCGTAGGTCGCATTGGTCGTCTAGCCCATCATGAAGCCGTCAATACGCTTTTTTAAAACAGGTGCTAAGAGATGGTCCATCGTCTCCTTCCACTCCATGGAATATATCACGAGTCGTGACCTTGAGGAGATCCCAAGCATCAGTACTTGCAAATGCAAGCATACGTCATCTCTTAGAATGAATAATGTGAAGTATGTACAATAACTTATCGCCAACATTCGCGTGGAGCAGGCTTTTCACCACCGAGCCGAATCCTCCTGGGCCATTTGCCCTCGGAGACGAGGAGATACCTAGACACGACCTGAAAACCTTACGCCCTATATCTGTCCGCAACTCGGGGGAGGGGAAAGACAGGGATGTAATATCGATTGCCGTATAATATGCACATGAAGTAGGAAGACAATACGAGGCACCAAGAATGCGTGATCTGTCCACGATTCCAGAAATGAAGCTGGTCGGATGGCTTTGCGGATGTGCCGTTAGAATTATCCTCAGACGGTGGAGACGCCGTACGCGGGGACGAAATGAGCAAGGGAAAAGAAGTAGTGAAAGGCGTGTGTGGTCCAGAAGTGGTCAGAGTCTAGATTTCTCCAGGATATCGTCCACCAGCGGGCATCATATCCGGTATCTGACCAGGGACTTTTCCACCATTGCCACCTCGGAATCCACCTCTCGCGCCTCCAGGAAGCTCGAAGTCGGGATTGCCCATTAATACGTCAGGCTGCTGTACAGGTCTCCTGTTTGGAACGCCGCCGATGCGAGGCCCATATCCCTGACCGGGTGGCGGCCTCCACGCTGGGTTGACCCCTCGTTGTGAAATCGAGGTGTAGTTGCTGTTATCGCTAGCGGCGGGAGATCGAGTGCCTTCTTGGATATCCTCGTAAGAATTCGAGGGTTCGAGATGCGACGGCGAATTGCCGCGGTGGATTTGGAGGTTGTCGTTCGGATGCCCACCTGCCACTAGCGCAGAAGGGAGTGGACTTCTGGCTTGAGGAACTGCCTCCGGTTCGACGAAGCGTGGATCAACATCTTCATAGTAGTTGTCACCCGAATTATAACGGGCGTGAGCAGGGGCACGCTGTTGTTCGAGGGGTTTGGGGAGGTCATGGTCTATCGGCGTTGGTAGCTCCACTGGGGAGGCTTGTACGGTTGGTAGAGGTTGGCTTGGATTCACTGTAGGGGGAGTCCGACTACGGACAGGCCCATTCGCCCAAGCGGCACGTGGTGGCACGTAGGGTCTAAGGAAGGATTAGCGGTTGTACTCTGGTAAACACTGGGCTGAAACTTACTCTTGGGAGCTATAGACACTGGTCAGACTCAACGGAGAATCCCTGTGTTTCTGCCCTTGCTGGAGTCCGACGAGCCCTTGGACGTCACTGTCGCTATCGCGTAATTGCATCGGTTGATATAAGGTCGGAGATCGCTGTGGACTACCAGTATATGCGTCCATTTCAATAGCCTGTCCAATTGGGCCAACGCTAGGATGCTGAATTGGTAAAGGAGGCGGTGGTGACTCAGATCTACGATTGACCTGCGATTCCTGGGGGCCAGGCGATGGTCCTCGAGATTCATAGGCTGCGTAACCCCCAGGTGCGGAAGGTAGACCAGGGGAAGGCCGCCTAGCATAACCTCCCGGCGCCGAAGGCGGACCTGGTGATGGCTGTCTGCCGTAAATTCCGGGAGCTGAAGGTGGACCTGGTGATTGCTGCCTACCGTAGCCTCCAGGAGCTGAAGGCGGTCCTGGTGACGGCTGTCTGCCATATCCCCCAGGTGCTGAAGGTGGGCCTGGTGAAGGTCTTCGGCCATATCCTGGAGCAGATTGCTCCCGTCCGTAGCCATTGGGACCTCGATCGCCTCCACGACCCATGGGCGGGAACGGACTGCCGTTGCCATAACCTGGTGGTGGCCCGTCCATTGGCCCTCCTCGACCATTAGAAGCCATTCCTGGTCCTCCACCGCCTCTGTAAGGACCTCCCCTTCCATAGCCTCTGGGCGGATACCCTCCCCTACCACGGCCTCGAGATCCTTGCGAATTCAAGGTCTCGTTCGAGTATTGACCTCTCATTGGAGGCTCGGACTGATCTCGGCGCATCCCTCCGGGGGGTATTGGGCCGAACGCATTGGAAGGCGGTAGACTATTGCCATACTCATCGCGAGGACCGCCATATCCATCTCCGCGGCCGCCCCTCATGCTTTCATATCCTCCTCGTCCGGGTCCATTAGATCCCTCAAGTGTATTCCCCGAGAATCCGGTAGTTGGCGCACTGCTGGGAACTGTTCTGTTCGATGGAGTCCTCGCGTTCAAAGGTACGCGTTCCTCGTCAGTCACTTCTGGCTCTTTTTCAAAGGTAGTGAAGGCGGGCAATCTGTCTGCTCCCGGTGCACCATTGACCATTGGGGCTCCGCTGTGATGCATTGGCGGTGGTGACTCCGCAAGTGCTCCAGTCTCTTGCCGTGCGTAGAAATTCTGACCGTTCATTTCCGCATTTTCAGCTATCCTTTTCTTGCGAGCTTTTCTGCTGACCAACGTCCTGCGCATCGCACAAATAACAATGCCAGCTGCTGCTATTAAAATGGTAGACGCCAGGACAATCCATCCTCCCCATTTCAAGTGCGGTACGAATAACAGGATGTCCACGAGGAATGCGAGTAGAGTGATCAGGAAGGTTGGGATAAGGAGCAAAAGGAGTGCCAGAAGATATCGAGGTGAATGCGAAGGCGAATGTAGATGAGTGGTTGCGGCGAGGGAAAAGCACACTAGGGTGAGGAAAGCTGCAACAGGGTGGACGATAAGGATGGATGACAAGGAGGAACGGGCGCCTGCGGGGAGTGAAAAGTCGTTGTTCTCGTTGTTGCCAAAGAGTGTCTGTGAATCTGTTGAGATAATGTCAGTACCCGAGTCTAAAGATTACAGTGGCCCATTTGAAGGACTATCAGGGAAGCCCCAGTTTTGTACGAGATCTCAACTCTTCTCGCGTGGTGCAATGGATCGGACCAAATGTACCTGTAGAATAGCCAACTTTTATACCGCTACACGAGGTTCCTTTGCAGTGCCCAAAAACCCCGAAGTCAACGCCACCGAAGGTTGCGAGAGGTATGCCTTTAACAATGGGAGTGGATATAACCGATAGTAGTAGGAGTACGAAGGCGATGAAAAGCAGTATCGACAGCGGCGTCGCGGGTCGGAGCATCTTGGAAACAACTGCTGCGCAGCTGTTCGCTCTCGACGAAGAAAGTAGTAAATCAATCCGTAATCACTCCGCCCACTTGTTGCGATGGTATTCGTCTTCCACGGTCGGGGCTTGGAAGAAGCTTGGTCACCGGCTAAACGAGCGCATGCCGGCCATCAAACCTACCTGACACGGCGCATCAAGGTCGACCACACCGTAAAGCAGGTCGTTGGCGAATGTGCATAGAGCGAATGGGTAGGCCTGCGGGGAGGTCGGAATCAGAACGCTGGAGGTGTCGTTGCTCTGCACAGCCTAACCTTACGAGAATTGAGGAAGGTCCAAGATTAGCGCATGATGCCCAGGTTTTGATGGCAAACAATATTATAAATGAGTGGCAGAAGGTTGAGGTTGCAGAAGTCACTTCTGGGAGTGATCCAGAACGAGATGATCGTGTGAGAAAAGATCTCCTTGAGTTTGCAGCAGGTTTCTGCAGATTTGTTGCATGGGCTAATTTCGCATACGGTACCCTGCCCGCTTCACCTCGGCTCCACTATTCCTCAAAATGAAGGAACGCTACTGTAAAGACACATTATTCTCTCAACGTCTGAGCCTCTAATCAGCCATTTCCCTCTCCACCTGGGGAAGCGCGGTGTACGGATGTTAGAAAATTACGCTTGTTGAGATGTACCATTGCTCCACGTGCTTGGCACATGCATGGATTACTACTTATGCAATGCTGGCGAGATAACAGCAAAGTTACATTCTTGGCACTTCGGATGGTTGGGACGAGTGAAGATCCGGGTTCGGGTGGTTGACGATTGCGTTTGCTACACCAGATGTGCTTCTTCTTTTCTTCCAAAATGCATCGAAGGCCGTTAAGATGCCGTTCATGCCTACAGTTGAAACATGGGCGCGACGGTTTCACGGCTTCACGTCCGCACGCAGCGGCAGACCCTGCATACTGTATCGATAAGCCATCGCGCTAGCAGACATGGTGACGGAATGACTTTGTGCCGGTTGAGGCAATCGAATCTGGTGCCTGGCTCTTTGTTGGGAGTGAGATCAAGGTCCTCCTGTTAACGACCACACCTGGTAAATTGGATTGGAGAGATGATCCGACCTTTACATCGGCTCTGCGCTCGATGTATGAAGAAAAAGTTGCTTGATGGTGTACCAAGCAGCTGGTCTTGGCGTTCATCGATCAACAGCACGGTGCCGGCACAAGAAATTTTACGACGACAGACTAGATTTATACGAACACAATCCCAGTACCAGCCCTTCGCTCCACCCTCACCAGATTCGCTTCCCAAACCTGCTCCGCCGGGGCAATATTCACGGACACGACGATGGACTCGACGATCCCTCTATGTGGCCCTCGCCCTCGGCGCCGCATGGGCGCTGGACCGTCAATTCTACGGTTCATCCCTGACTCGTAGTGCGCGCACATTCTCCCTGGCTCTATTCGTCGCAGCAGATTACAAGATCAACTTCCGTCCACATCCCCCCTTAGCCGAGTCCATTCCTGCTCTTCATCGCCGTAACGCCGAACGTCTGTTCGAGCTACTACGCACAAATGGTGGGCTCTACCTCAAGATTGGTCAGGCGATCGCGATGCAGTCTGCCATTCTGCCACCGGAGTTCCAAAAGATGTTTTCAAGAATGTTCGATGATGCTCCGCAGAATGACTGGAAGGACGTGGAGCGAGTCATCAGGGAGGATTTTGGAAAGTCACCGGAAGAAGTCTTCGGAATCAGCTTTGACGGGGACCCCAATATGGGCGTCATGGAGCGGACCGCAAGAGCAAGCGCTAGCGTAGCTCAGGTACATTGGGCAAGGCTCAAGGACGGTACAGAGGTAGCGATCAAGGTCCAGAAGTCAGAGATCTCGGATCAAGTTGGCTGGGATCTATGGACCTTCAAAGTCGCCACATGGGTCTACACATGGTTATTCGATATACCACTATACAGTCTGGTCCCCTTTATTGTCGAGCGCCTACAATTGGAGACGGACTTCGAGAATGAAGCGGACAACTCTGAGCGCATGGCCCAGCTGGTAGCGGGTGAATCTCGATTGCGAGGCAGGGTATACATCCCAAAGGTCTACCGTGAAATGAGCTCAAAACGCGTCATGACTGCTGAATGGATTGAAGGCGTACGCCTGTGGGATAAGGCCACGCTGACGGGCATATGGTTAGGGAAAAGAGGGCAAGGTAGTCCTGGCTGCCACGGCGCATCTCTAAATCCCCCAGCACCAAGGGAATCTGCGGATGTGACACAAACCAACGCTTCGGATGGAAAGCTCAAGCCCAATCGAGACTATTGGAAAGGCGCCGACGGCAAGGGCGGGCTAGGCCTCTCCCTCAAAGACATAATGACGACTATGATCGACCTCTTCTCGGCGCAAATGTTCTTGTGGGGCTGTGTCCACTGCGACCCTCACCCAGGAAACATCTTCATCCGCCGCCTCCCCTCCGGAAAACCCGAACTCGTCCTCATCGACCACGGTCTGTACGTCCAACTCAGGCCAGAATTCCGCCATCAATATAGCTTATTCTGGAAATCGTTAATGACTTTCGACAACAAAACCATCAACAAAGTTATTCAAAGCTGGGGCATCAAAGACGCCGATGTGTTCGCCTCAGCCACGCTCATGCGCCCTTACACCGGCGGCGACCACAGAACATCCGACGAGATCAAGAAAGGGCTGGCTGGCAAGGATCAAGCGGAGCGAGCCTACGAGATGCAGCAGAAGATGCGCAAAGGCATCAAAGAGATCCTGGCGCACGAAGAGCTCTTCCCGCAGGAACTCCTCTTCATCGGCCGCAACCTCCGCATTGTGCAGGGCAACAACCAATTCCTCGGCTCGCCTGTCAACCGCATCAAAATCACAGGCAATTGGGCTTCGAGGTCTCTGGTCGATAGCCCGGACCTCACATATTCTGAGAAGGCGAGGAACCTTTACCGGCATATCATTTTCAAGTTCGTGATGTTGAGCAGTGATTTCGTTTTCTACACTAGTAAAGTGAGGCAGTTCTTCGGCTTGGGAGGCGGCATGGAGGATGATATCGAGGTGCATATGGCGAAGATCGCCAAGGACTTTGGTGTGGAGTTGAATCATAGCGTTTTTGAGGGATAAGGTAGATGTGCATTGAGAGCTAGACAAGCATTGAGCGACGGCGTTGAGGGCGTTTTCTACCCAGGCATCTATTAAAGGAGGGGACTAAGATCTCTCAGGCCGCACGATCGTAATGCTAGACTCACCACTTTACACTGATAAGTATAGATATGTACAGATAGTCCGATAGAAGCCTGCTACGCATCACCTCATAGCTGCGACTGAGCTATAGAATACTTCTACATTTTAAGCATCAGGAAGCAAATATTAAATGCATCCGTTGCCCCAGGGCCTCGCTGAAGCTAACGCAGCAGAGCGTTTGCCTGCACCGCACCTGCTTCTCTGTCCAGTGTGGTATCTATTTTATGGACCCATAACACTGAAGAAGCTAGAGAAGGTCGTCGGTTAGGGAAGGGAAAGGGCACGCGGTTAAAGAGGAGAGTAGCGCGAAAAGATGTGTAAATTCATGTTTCTTTGTCTTCCAATAGTCTGGTTGTTGTTCCGCACTATCTCCGTCCTAGTCGTAGCTTTCGTTCATCAAGCAACGTCGGCGTGTCGTCAGTGGTTGCCCAAAATCTAGCAAAGCGGAATCGGGATCGAGGCTATAGATCCCACGAACGTACTATCATCATCTCTGCCAATTAAAGGACGGATTGACAATGGTACACGTAGCCACGCCCGTTCTTCTAGCATTTTGGTAGGATCTTGAAGGCCTGCAACGGCATTCAGTCCAATCAAGTAAGGGGGCTGGGACGCCAGCCAGAAGCTGATAAAGTCCTCTCGAGCAGCCAGAATCCTGGAGGTATCGTCTTCGGGCAGGAACGGGACATTTCCGGGGCTGTGAAACCAGATGCAATTTAGCCGCAACAAGAGCATAGGTATGTTCCTGATCGTGTGCGACGAAGTTTCTGGTGTTTCTCCCTTACACGGTGACTTGGTAACAGTCGGTGGCGCTAGGAAGTGATTTGAGGTCTGAGGAATGTATGAATATGGTGTCTGAACTACAAAATTGCGGAGGTCTTGCGGAGCTGTTACGGTCATGTACGTCAACATTGAGTGCTTCACGTTTGAGACCTATTTGGACGTACGCGGGGTTGACTTCGTATAATGAAAAATCTTTCGTCCGCGAGTTGCTTGAGCTGGGAATCAGCAGGACACAATTGTGAGAAGCGCTTGCAGAATCCCTACCGAATGGGGAGGGTTCGCAAGGTGTATGGTCATATCGATAGTGGATTCTAGAGACGAATCCGCGACACTGAACGACGAAAAGCTCTACTACTCGTAGCGAAAGGAAGTAGCGATACACAGAAGATAAGGATATCTAACCAAAGCTTATGGTATCTGACATGCGAGCCGTAGAGGACAGGGTTCTCAGCTGAAAGCGACTCCTGTATACTACTATCTGCAGCACTCCTCCATCAAATTTTCTCGCATTACGCAACGAAGATGTTGTAAATAGCACAGTATCGAGATGAGCCACGTTTGGCTGCGCGATATGGCAAAAAGGGGTACGAATGAGACGACTTCACCGTGAATATTAATAGCTCTAGTACCTACCGTACCTTACTCTATCCAACAAAATGGGGCTATCGACGTACCATAGTGCAGGTGCCAGAAGCGAGTCGTTCGTTTACTTTAAGATACTTTACTTGAACGTAGAATATGAGATGAAATGACGATTGCCCCCATTTCCCTTCCATCTCCGCCGCTAACCACCTTCGGCAAGCCAGCCCTAGAGTCGTGCCCTGTGTATCGACCACATCATCCCTTCGCCAACCCAGATCACGACCTCTCTCTCCGCCCTTCAAGCTTAGCCCATGATGCTCTCCATCGCCTCTCTCCTTCCACCTCCCCGCTCCGACCTCCATCCTCTGCCTCACACCCGTCCGCTCCACCCCCTCGCGGCCCTCGCTCCCCCTCTAATATACTACCTCGCTCTCCTCCTCCTCCCCCCCTTCCCTCGCTCTTATCCCAGCCTCCCTCTCCTTCGCTCTGTCTTGGCCCTCATCTCCGGCATCCTCTTCTTCCGCCTTCCCCTCGCCTACCACGTCCCCTTCTCAGTCGGCCTAACATACCAACTCGCCTTGGTAGGCCTGTACGGCGGCTGTCGTGTGCTAGATGTATTCTTCATCTCGCCCATTATTCTCTCCCATATCCCGCGGCGGGTGAAATACAATCACGCGCCGCGGGTGGAGGCGCCTGCCGATGGCCGGAATGGAATGGTCGGAGGACGCGATAGCTATTTTGCCTCGCATTTCCTGATGCCGAAGGAGAATCCAGTGACGGAGACGGCGACCACTGACGAAGGATGGCCACATAGCTGGCAGGATCGGGCTGTTTGGGCGTTGGAGCTGGAGCTCAGTATGCGCGGAGCCGGGTTCACATGGACGAGCACGGATGTGAGGCATACGAGGAAGACTTGGATGCCGACGGTGGGGAATAGAATCCATTCTATACTATTGCATGTTTTACCGGTTCTTGCCGGGTGTTGGGGAATCATACGGTGGATATATATTGGCTATATCTCCGAGGAAAAAGGTGAATTTGATGATTTACAATTTGGATTGCAATTGCTTTTGACAGCGGCATTGGGCGGGTTCTTGATGTCTGCTTTTTCCTTGGGGCACTCTCTATTTGCCATCTTGCTTAGTCCATTGAGTCCGCATCCGTTGGCTTATTTTCCGCCATTGTATACGAGCCGTGTTTGGAGTCTGACCTCTGTGAGGGGCTTTTGGAGTTATGGGTGGCATAGACTGTTTTCTCGGCTTTTTTTGGTATATGGAGTCTGGCCAGGCGAATGGGTAGAGAGGAAGATCATGGGAAAGGGCCCGGATGAACCCGCAGATGTGGGCAAGGTGGTGGGTGGGTTTGTCAGTTCGGCATTCGTGCATAGCTTTGCCAGCTGGACTGTGCATGGAGGAATTGTTAAAGATGCATCTGGCGAGGCACGATTCTTCGCTGGGTGTGGCATTGCTGTTGTGGTTGAAGAGCTTGTCAAAAGGATCGCTATGAAAAGTAGGAGGAAGCAGAAGCAAGAAGGGGCATTAGACAAAGAATTTAGACTGGATAGATGGTATGATGGCGTTATTGGAAGAGTCTGGTGGATAGGTGTCCTACTGTACGTGGGCAGGAATTTTGCAAGAGGATGGGTCAAAGCTGGATTGGTTTCAGAGATGTCTGGTCTGTGACTGCAAGGTACTGGATGTATTGATTTGCCATTGGCTTGGGCTTGGCCGCTTAGCATGCTCGCGATGTCGAGCTCAGCAGGCCCAGATTTTCAAGATATAAGAAGTTCATCTTGAAAGTTCCGGCCAGGGCAGACACATGAGTAAAAACTCGTCTCATATATCTTACTCAACTCGGTGTGGAGCTTGGGGCCTATCTGCTGAGCCATATTTGGGAACGTTGAAGATGTGGACGGACAACAGCGGTGACCGGGGGTTCAAGTGACCGATCATGCTGCTGAGCTTGGACCTTTTGTCTCTCTTGGTCATTGGCTGCCATGTTTTCAACAGCGAGTTTTTGCTTATGCTGGTGTTGTAGGTTCGCGCCTACGGTAGCGAAGGCGCGAAAAAATCACATAAACCAGGGAGTGCTAAACAAACACCACGTATCACCATACTTATTTGCTTGCTTACACCTCTTTGTCGATTGCAGAAGCGCTTGGCTTTATACACAACGTCTGACAGACACAAAGAACAAGCGTATCACTTAAAGGTGGATGTGCCAACCACAAGATGGAAGACACAACCAATCCTGAGCGTCAAGGCAGCAAGAGGGCGATCAGAAAATTGCCCTTCCGATCCCGTCAGAAAGCAACCCACGCAGGTTCTGGGTCTCAGGTTCCTGGAGGCTTTGACCTAAGTATGGCGAACGGTAAAGATATGGATACAACAACCGAGAACAAGTCCAGCTCGTCAAACCCCAATACCACAAGCCCTTCTGAGCGAAGCGGATCCGTTAGTTCTTGTGAGATCATCGTCGCTACGCCTACCACCTTCGGCGGATTGAAAAAAGGCTCCCGTCGTTCAAAGGTGAACGGAGATGGTAAGTGTTGTTCCGTAATCATGTTATGGTGCCAGCGTAAGCTGATGTGACCAGCTGTTGAACTCTCTGATAAAGACCGTACAGACGCGCTTCCAAAGGGCTGGGAGAATGACCGGAAGATCCACAACGACCTGTTCTCCAGCACAGGCGTCAACAGCCAAGCAAAAGTGCAGGATGCTCATCGCGAGGAGATTAGGACGACTCCGCTCTTCTCCGCCAAAACCCTGCTAGCTACCATTCGAGCTGGTACGAGGCCAGCGGGAGAAGCAACCTTTCCGTCATATGGCTTGCTCGCTGAACGACTGGCGACTTACCCGAGCGACTCTTCCAATACTGCCGAGGGTAAGGGAGACGAGCTAGCTGTACAAGATGATCGGTTGTTCTTGAATACGAACGCTCCATGGTCGACCTTCATCTGCGGCTCCCAGGGATCTGGGAAGAGCCATACCTTGTCCTGCATCTTAGAAAATGCGCTTCTGCAGACTCCTAGGCTTGGAAAGCTGCCAAAACAGCTCGCTGGTCTCGTCTTTCATTACGACAAGTTCACGGGCTTCTCGAGTAGCCAAATGTGTGAGGCGGCTTATCTGTGCTCCAAAGGCATCCGGGTGAATGTACTCGTATCACCATCCAATTTCGGGATGATGAGCAAGCTCTATGAGAATCTACCAGGGCTTACAGCAGGAGTCAGGCCAAACGTGGCCCCGCTCTTCTTGGAGCCCATGCAGCTCAATGTTGAGCGGATCATGAAGCTCATGGCATTTGACAACAAGGAGGGTATACCGTTGTACATGGAGGTAATAAATCTCCAGACATGAGCTACACTCGAACACATGTTCTGAGAGAGCATTGGCTGACCCACAACGTGGTTCAGGTGGTTTGTAGAATCCTCCGTCAAATGGCCATAGAAAACCAAGGAGCTCCAGGACTCGACTATGGGGCCTTCAGAAAACGTCTATCATTCGAGGACTTCAACCCAGCCCAGAAAGCAATGATTGAGCTCCGCCTTCAGTTGCTTGAAACTTTCATGCAATTAAATGCCACTTCAGGCGCGGCATATGTGGCTCCCACAAAACCTAATTTCAAGAACACCCCTGGCGGCAGACAAGCAGCACGAGACTGGTATAACAAGCAAGATCAGATGCGCAGGGCAAGCATTGCCAAGCAGGGTATCTGGTCATTCCTGCCGGGTTCGCTCACCATAGTGGACTTGAGCTGCCCATTCATTGACGAGAGCGCCGCATGCGCGTTGTTCAACATGTGTTTGTCGATCTTTCTGGATGATCGGCAAAACGTTGGCCGGATCATAGCGTTAGACGAAGCTCACAAAGTAAGAAACCCTGTCGTTCACCAGTGCCGCAAGTACATACTAGAATGATGATAATTGACAACATCCAGTTCATGTCCGAGAACTCCAATGCTTCGGCCCTCACAGAAACACTGCTATCCGTCATACGCCAGCAGAGACACCTCGCAACACGTGTTGTCATTGCCACGCAGGAGCCCACAATATCCCCAAAGCTTCTCGATCTGTCTTCGATGACTATCGTACACCGCTTCAGCTCGCCCAGCTGGCTTGAAACTTTGAAGGCGCACCTTGCAGGCGCGTCTCGTTTGGACGAAAACGCAGAGCGCAATGTGCAAGACATCTTCAAGACCATTGTGACATTGGAAGCCGGACAAGCCTTGCTTTTCTCGCCGTCAGCCATGATGGACGCTGACGTATTGGTAGACGCTTCAGGCAATCGTAGCGTAAGGGCGCACAAGCTCGGAATGGGATATGTCAAGATCGGAGTGCGAAAGCGCTTGACAGCCGACGGTGGTCGAAGCATCATGGCAACATGATATCAATTCAACCTACCACTCGAAATCATGTGCGAATGTCCCCACTTTGACGTGGAACCACTCCTGTTTTCTTTCTTTCCAAACGGCCTTTTGATGTTCTTACTTGTAGATTAGACAGATCTGTAATGCCACACTTCTTGAAGGCATTCACTTGAGTATCGAATTCTACCTTGAGTCAGACGACGTAGACGAGATATTGTTGGCCCCTAGGTCTGCTCTGGTCGACATAAGTCGGAAACGAAGCACATTCAGCCCTAATGGCGGACGTCGTAGCTTTTTGGGCATAAGCACTTTTTAGCAAGTGGCCTGAGTGAATAAAGAGGGGGCTTCACGTCTGTTGTGGCAGGTAACCCGTTCATTGTGGGTTCTCGAATAGAAGAGGCATGCATTCGTACTTCATGCACAAAAACGACCTCTTTTACCTACGTGACACCGAGACCCCACGAACATTCAACCCTTATTTAATGTTAAGAGCACCTTCCTCCACAATCATATCCACCTAAAACCTAGGTGTCCAGGAAACTCGCTGAGCAACTTCCAAAGACATTCTCACCATCCTCGCCATCCTATCCAACAACCGTAATGGCCAACCTACCACTACCGCCCCCCTCGCTTGTCACCCTCCCAGTCGAGCTCCTCGAATTCATCATACTCCACCTGATTCCCGGGACCGATCCTTACGACACATTTCCATCCTCGTATTCCGCCTCTACACGCTCTGACAACCTCCCTCCCTTCCGCTCCGCCGATCTCATCCGTCTTTCGCGAACATGTCGACGCTTGCACGCCCTGGCGACGAAGGCGCTGCGGGAGGAGCGAGATCACCAGCAGCTGCGTGTCAATTCGGTATCTATCCAGGTCATTTTAGGGAATTGCGATAAGTACAGAGCTACTAGTCGACGCTACGGGCTCGCCCAGAAACCTTCTTCGAGGGTCTAGACCGTCTACTCCTACCTACGACCATTTCAACTTGCCTACAGTACTCCGTATACCCATTCAACCGTCAGTACGCTGACATCATCGGAGAAGCTTCACATCCAAAAGCGTGGGGCAAATACGCATCCGCCCGTTATGGGTACTCCCAATGCCCACCGGCAGTCTATACTGGCGGCATGGCCGACCATAAGAGCCACTTCCCTGCTCCCTCTCCAACCTGACATTCATCCTTCTTTGGACCATCAACTGCCTTCTTCACTTCGAGAAGCTTGCGGTCAAATCCAGACAGCAAATCCTTGAAAATGCCCACATCCTCTCAAGTCGGCAGCCCCTCTCCAGCCAACGACGCAATAGGGGGCGTGCCCACCATCCATTACTTCAATTTCGCCTCACGCGGCCGTGGACAGTATGTACTACTCGCCCTGTTTGTTCTTACAGGAGCCAATTACGATCCTTCTTCCCACTACTCAAAACTTCCACTGACCTCCTCCTTTTCCCAACAGAGTCGTTCGCCTCCTCTGGGAAGATGCCTCCATAGCGTACACCGACGTGCGCTACTCCTTCGACGAATACCCAGAA
>JAABUJ010004511.1_pt1 | contig 14596 bp, 13 predicted proteins | sample 5559131 | NCBI WGS metagenome assembly JAABUJ01 (sample SAMN10711875, study PRJNA513366) | rock metagenome | isolation source: Antarctica rocks | place: Antarctica: Victoria Land, Mt New Zealand nord | collected 2016-01-07 | reverse complement strand
TGATCGATCGCGCCGAGGTCCTGCACGTGGCCCGCCTGGCCCGCCTGGAGCTCTCGGAGGCCGAGGTCGACAGCATGGCGGCCGAGCTGTCTCAGGTTCTGGCCCACATCGAGCGCATCGGCGAGCTTGACCTCGAGGGGGTGGCGCCCACCACCCACGTCGTGGAGGTCGCAAACGCCCTGCGCGAGGACGAGCCCCGTGCCTCGCTGCCGCGCGAGGAGGTGCTGGCGCCCGCGCCGGCGACGGCCGCCGACGGCTTCGCCGTCCCCAGCCCCCAGGCATGACGGAAGATAACCTGCTGGAGCTCACCGCCGTCCAGGCGATCGCGACCATCGCCGCGGGGGACATCACTGCCCAAGAGCTGTTTGAGGTCTACCGCGCCCGCGCCGCCGCCGACCAGGAGCTCAACGCATTCTCCTGGGTGGCAGGCCCCATGGACAACGACGGCCCCTCCGACGACGACGACCGACCGACCCCCGACAACCCCCCGCTGCACGGGGTCCCCCTGGCGGTCAAGGACCTGTTCTGCACCCGGGGGGTGCCCAGCCAGGCGGGCTCGCGCATCCTCGAGGGCTACCGCCCCCCCTACACCGCCACCGTCGTGGAGCGCCTGCACCACGCCGGCGCTCCCCTCCTGGCCAAGACCAACCAGGACGAGTTCGCCATGGGCTCCTCCAACGAGAACTGCGCTTTCGGCCCGGTCAAGAACCCCTGGGATACCAGCCGTGTCCCCGGAGGCTCATCCGGAGGCAGCGCCGCCGCCGTGGCTGCCGGTCTCGCTCCCTGGGCCCTGGGCACCGACACCGGCGGCTCGATCCGCCAGCCCGCCGCCCTGTGCGGGATCGTCGGGCTAAAGCCCACCTACGGCGCCGTCTCGCGCTACGGCATGATCGCCTTCGCCTCCTCCTTGGACCAGGCCGGCCCCCTCACCCGCGACGTCGCCGACTGCGCCCTGCTGCTCGCCCACATGGTCGGGGCCCGCGATCGGTGCGACTCGACCTCGCTGACCTTCCCCGAGCCCATCCGCATCCCCACCGCCACCGACCTCAGGGGGGTGCGCCTGGGGGTGCCCGAGGAGCTGTCGGGCGAGGGCATCGAGCCCGGGGTGCTCGACGCCTTCGGTCTCACCCTGGATCGCGCCCGCGAGCTGGGGGCCACGGTCAGCCCGTGCCGGCTGGCCCACGCCCCCCACGCCCTGTCTGCCTACTACGTGCTGGCCCCGGCGGAATGCTCATCCAATCTTGCCCGCTTTGACGGGGTGCGCTACGGCTCGCGCGCCGCCGGTGCCACCGACCTCGAGTCCATGTACACGCGCACCCGCCACGACGGCTTCGGGCCCGAGGTCAAGCGGCGCATCATGCTCGGCACCTACGCCCTGTCGTCGGGCTACTACGACGCCTACTACGGCCGCGCCCAGCGCGTGCGCACCAAGATCGCTGAGGACTTCCACGCCGCCTTTGAGGACTTTGACTTCATCGCCACCCCCACCAGCCCGTCGGTGGCCTTCGCGCTGGGCGCCAAGACCGCAGACCCCCTGGCCATGTACCTCAACGACTTCTGCACGGTGCCCATGTCGCTGGCGGGGATCCCGGCGATCTCCATCCCCAGCGGCCTGAGCGCGGGGTTGCCCACCGGCTTTCAGCTCGCCGGGCCGGCGTTCAGTGAGAATCGCCTGCTCGACTGCGCCCACGCGCTGGAAGGGGCCATCGGCTTTGACTCGAGCCCCGCCCGCCACGCCAACGCCCACGGCCAGCGATGAGCGCTACCGCCCCGTCACCGGCCGCCAGCGCCTATGAGCCGGTCATCGGCCTGGAGATCCACGTCCAGCTGTCGACGCAGACGAAGATGTTCTGCGCCTGCGCGCTGTCCTTCGGCGAGCCGCCCAACACCCGCACCTGCCCGGTGTGCCTGGGCCTGCCCGGAACCCTGCCGGTGATCAACGCGCGCGCCATCCACTACGGGCTGATGATCGGCCTGGCGCTCGAATGCGAGCTGGCGCCGAGCTCGACGTTTGCCCGTAAGAACTATTTCTATCCCGACCTGCCCAAGGGCTATCAGATCTCCCAGTACGACGAGCCGCTGTGCCGGGGGGGGCGCCTGGGCGACGTGCGCATCCACCGCGTGCACTTGGAGGAGGACGCCGCCAAGCTCGTCCACGAGGGGTCAAGCGGGCGCATCCACGGCTCGGACTCAAGCGTGGTGGACTTCAACCGCGGCGGCACCCCGCTGGTGGAGATCGTCACCGAGCCCGACGTGCGCTCGGCCGAGCACGCTCGCGAGTGGCTGGGCCTGCTGCGCGCCACCCTGCGCCGGCTCGGCGTCTCTGACGTCAACATGGAGGAGGGCTCGCTGCGCTGTGACGCCAACGTGTCCATCCGCCCGGCGGGCACGAGCGCGCTGCACACCAAGACCGAGCTGAAGAACATGAACTCCTTCCGCTTCCTGGAGCGGGGCGTGCGCGCCGAGATCGCCCGCCAGGAGGATCTATTACTTAGGGGGGAGGAAGTGGTGGCGCAGACCCTGCACTTCGATCCCGCCCGGGGCACCCTCAGCGCGCTGCGCTCCAAGGAGGAGGCCCATGACTACCGCTACTTCCCCGACCCCGACCTGGTGGCGGTGCGCGTCGACGAGGCGATGCTCACGGCGGCGCGCGCGGCGATGCCCGAGCTGCCCGCGGCGCGGGCCCGGCGCTACGAGCAGAGCTTCTCCCTGCCGCCCGACAGCGCCCGCCTGCTGGCGTTCCGGCCCGAGCTGGGCGACTACTTCGAAGCAGCCGGGGCGACCGTATCCGGCGTCGACCTGGTGGCGCTGGCCCAGTGGGTCGGCTCTGATCTCGTCGCTCGCCTCGGCGACTCAGACCCCGCCGCCAGCCGGGTGACGCCGGTGGCGCTGGGCGCCCTGGTGGTGATGGTCAGCGCCAGGGAGGTGAGCGTGGGGGCGGCGCGCCAGGTCCTTGACCGCCTGGTGGCCCAAGGCGGCGAGCCGGCGGCGATCGTCGCGGCCGAGGGGTTGGGGGCGCTGGACGGGGGCGCCGACGAGCTGGCGCCCGTGGTGGCGCAGGCGATCGCCGACCATCCCGACGCGGTGGCGCGCCTGCGCGACGGAAACGCCAAGGCGATCGGCCCGATCGTGGGTCAGGTGATGCGTGAGACCAAGGGGCGCGCCGAGGGCGGCGAGGTCACCCGCCTGGTGCGCGAGCAGCTCGGGCTCTGATCGGTGGCCGTCGGCGCCTGACCGGCGTAGCATGGCAGCAGCCCCGTAATCTCCCCTTGCCTTTCTGGAGGTCTGCCATGTCTCGCCTCATCCGCATGGACCACACCGGCCACAGCACGCTGGCCCAGTGGAGCACCGACGATCCCGTCGCCGTCGAAGCCGCCGTGGAGGCCTTTCGTCGCGAGCTTGATCGTGGTTACTTCGCCATGGTCTCCACCGGCGAGGGCCACGCCGAGCAGGTGCGCGAGCTGCCCCTCGACGCCAACCTGGTGATCATGCGCCTTCCCATTGCCGGCGGCTAGCCGGCCCTAAGCAGGAAGCATGCCTGTCCCGGCGATCAGCGCCGATCCCGGCGCTGTGGGCCTGCCCGAGCTGGCCGGCGTGCACTGGCGCGCGCGGGTCGACGACAGGCGCCTGCGCCGCATGGGCTGGGTGTGGACGGGGTGGACGCTGGCGCACACCATTCCCTTCGTCGCCGTCGCCGTGCTGCTCATGCTCGTCCAGCCCCTGGCGGTGCCGGTGGCGCTCATCAGCATCATCCACGCGTGGATCATTCCCGAGCTCTACGCCCAGCGCGGGGCAAACGTGGTGCGTCCCCGGCGCCCACGCCAGTTCGCGCCCGGGACCGGGCCTGCCCCGGGGGCCGAGCGGGTGGCGGTGGGCCTGCTCGGCGACCTCGTCGACCACCGGGCGCGCGCCCTCTACGCAGACACCGGCCTGCTGCTCGAGCGCGGACGGCTGGGGATCTGGCTGGTGGGCCAGGCGGGGGCGCTGCTCGTGCGCTCCCGGGGCCGGCGCGTGCACTGCTACTGCGTGGGCGTCAAGGAGCACAGCCTGCCGCCCAGCGACCGCGTCGCCCACCTGCTGCTGGCGCTGCGCGCCGACGAGCAGGGCTTTGCCACCGTGGCCAACATGGCTTTCTGCGGCGCGCGCTGGCGGGTGCGCCGGCGCCTGGACCGCGCCCAGCGTCCGGCCCTGGAAGCCGCCGCCGACGTGGCCGCCGGGGGCCTGCTCAGCGCGCAGAAGCCGGCGGCAAAGGCGCTAGCCTGTAGGACATGAACGAATCACGCTCCACCCCGCTGATCACGCGTGCCGTCGCCCTTGTCGTCTTGCTGGTGGTGGCGTGGGTGTTGTTGCATCTCGTCGTTCACATCGCCGTGTTTCTGGCGTCGGCGATCGTGGTGATCGCCGCCGTCGTGGCCGCCGTGTGGGCGCTGCGCGTCCTGCTGTAGGGCATCGTCAGCGAGGGCGGGATCGATCGCTGTGGCCTACGTCGTCATCGCGCTGTGCTTCGCACTGTCGGGCGGGATGGTCGGTCGTCTGAAGGGCAGCTCGTTCTGGCTGTGGTTCCTGATCTCGGGGCTCGTCCCCTTTCTGGGGCTGATGACGGCGCTGGCCTACCGCTTTGAGACCAACGAGCCACGGCGTCCGTGTCCGCGCTGTGGCAAGACGGTGATGCTCTACGACGCCCTGTGCACCCGGTGCGGGGAGGAGCTTGAGTACCCCGTCGCGCCGGCGGCGCTCGCGGCGCCCTCGGGCGTCGGACGCTGAGCTTCCCCGGCCCGGCCGGCAGGTCCTCGCCCCGTCCATGAGGGCTCAAACCCGCTGCTACACTAGGATTTTGCCCTGGTCGGGGCCGCCGTCGTTGCGCCTCGGTGGCCCGCCTGCCCCCGCCGCCCGCCTGAGGAAAGGAGCGCCATGCGTGCCGTCGACGCCATCATGGAGTGCCTGAAGGCCGAGGGCGTCGATGTGGTGTTCGGGCTTCCCGGCGGGGCCAACCTGCCCACCTACGACGCCTTTGTCGACGGTGGCATCCGCCATGTGCTCGTGCGCCATGAGGCGGGAGGCGGCCACGCCGCCGAGGGCTACGCCAAGGCCACCGGACGGGTAGGCGTCGCCTTTGGCACCTCCGGACCCGGTGCCACCAACCTGGTGACGCCGATCATGGACGCCATGATGGACTCGGTGCCCGTGGTGTTCATCACCGGCCAGGTGCGCACCGAGCTGCTCGGTACCGACGGCTTTCAGGAGGCCGACACCCTGGGCATCACCATGCCCGCCGTCAAGCACTCGTTCATGATCCAGCACCCGTTGGAGATCCCCCGGGTCATCCACGAGGCGTTCTACATCGCCCGCACCGGACGTCCCGGCCCGGTCGTCGTCGACATCCCCGTCGACCTGTCGCGCGCCGAGATCGACTACGAGCCGGTGACCGACGTGCACCTGCCGGGCTATCAGCCCACCGTGGGGGGCAACCAGAAGCAGATCCGCCAGGCCGCCAAGGCCCTGGCCAGCGCGCGCCGACCGGTCATCTACGCGGGCGGAGGCGTGGTCAACGCCGGCGCCGCCGCCGAGCTCACCGAGCTGGCCACCGCGGGGCGCCTGCCGGTGACCTGCACCCTGATGGGCCTGGGTGCGTTTCCCGCCCCCCATCCCCAGTGGCTGGGGATGCTGGGGATGCACGGCACCCGCACCGCCAACTACGCCATCGACGAGGCCGACCTCATCGTCGCCGTCGGGGCGCGCTTTGACGATCGCATCACCGGCAAGCTGTCGGAGTTCGCCCCGCGCGCGAAGTTCATCCACATCGACGTCGATCCGGCGGAGATCTCCAAGAACCTCCCCGCCCACATCCCGATCGTCGGTGACGCCCGCAACGTGCTGGCCAAGCTGCTGGTCGAGTACCGCGCCGTCGGTGCCGATCCGGCGCGCCTGGAGGAGTGGTGGAGCCGGATCGAGGCCTGGCGCCAGCGCCACCCGCTGCGCTATGACGACTCGTCTGACTCGGAGATAAAGCCCCAGTACATGATCGAGGCGCTGTATGAGGCCACCGGGGGGGAGGCGATCATCACCTCAGACGTCGGCCAGCACCAGATGTGGGCGGCGCAGTACTACCACTTCTCCCAGCCGCGCCGGTGGATCAACTCCGGCGGCCTGGGCACCATGGGCTTCGGCCTGCCGGCGGCGATGGGCGCCGCCGTCGGCTGCCCGGACCGGCTGGTGTGCTGCGTGGCCGGCGACGGCTCGGTCCAGATGAACATGCAGGAGCTCGCCACCTGCGCCCAGGACCAGATCCCCGTGAAGATCTTCATCATGAACAACGGCTATCTGGGCATGGTGCGCCAGTGGCAGGAGCTGTTCTGGGACGGGCGCTACAGCCATGTCGACATGGGCCGCTTCCCCGACTTCGTCAAGCTGGCAGAGGCCTACGGGGCCACCGGCCTGCGCCTGGAGGACAAGTCCACGCTGGTTGCCGACATGCGTCGGGCCACCGAGATCGACGGACCGGTGCTCGTGGATGTGCACGTCGTGCGCGAGGAGAACGTCTACCCGATGATCAGTCCGGGCGAGGCCGCCCGCAACATGGTGGGATGAGGGATCAGTGGGCGAGCCTGCTACCAAGGAGTTGCTGAGCCTCGAGGAGCTTGAGGCCACCGCCGGCTTGCGCACCGGGCGCAAGCACCTGCTCTCCATCCTGGTGGAGAACAAGCCCGGCGTGCTCACCCGCGTCGCCGGCCTGTTCGCCCGGCGCGGCTTCAACATCGACACCCTCACGGTGGGGCCCACCGACGACGACAGCGTGTCGCGCGTCACCCTGACCCTGGACGGGGCCCTGCACCCCATCGATCAGGTGACCAAGCAGCTGCACAAGCTGATCAACGTGCTGAAGATCCGCGACCTCGAGCCGACGGAGACGGTGACGCGGGAGCTGGCGCTGTTCAAGGTGTCGGTGGATGGCAACCAGCGCGGAGAGGTGCTGCAGATCTGTGAGATCTTCCGGGGCAAGGTGGTCGACGTGACCAAGCGCTCGGTGATCGTCGAGGTCACCGGCACCACCGAGAAGGTCGAGGCCTTCGAGCGCATGGTGCGCCCGTTCGGGCTCATCGAGATGATGCGCACCGGGGAGATCGCCATCTCCCGCGGACGCGGCGAGACCTGAGGCTCTACGGGGCCGCCACGGGGCTCCGCGAGCAGGATCAAATAGCCGTCCTGGCGTCCACAGGTAATCTCATCGTCGCCTGCCGCGGGGGGCAGGTGCTCGAGACTCAAGCGGAGGTACGCTTGGCGCGAAGTCCTGCCAGCCAATAGCCGGTGCCCACCGCAAGGGTCGCGGGGACAACGTAGAGAACGACGGTTAGAGCAACAATCATGCCGGGCAAGTCCTCCCCGCAGGACTGGCAGGACGGTAAGTCAGGCTGATGACCAATTCGACAGACCACCCCGCAAGTGGCACCAGCTGCATCCATGCACGGGAAACTGCGAAGTCGAATAGGAGGCCAGGCATCGCGAGGACGAGCAAGGAGAACAGGGTGAGAGTGGTTCCTTGCAACCTCCAGAATACGAGCGCGGTGACTGCCGGATAAGCAATCAGCCCGAGCATGACGCGCCGAAATGCCGGGTTTCGCCACGGAGCAGGCATCGCCATGACTGCGTTACACCCTGGCGAGCGCCAGTTTCCCATCTCGGGTGATCCCGGGAGGCTCTGCCGTGCCCGTCACGGTGTGCCTCGAGGTGCCTAGACTGGCTGGCCGTGTCCGTTACCGTCGCCCCTGGTCGGCCTCTGGCTCTTTCAGCGCCCGCCCGCGCCCGCCTGACCCGTCACGTCATCGAGGGCATCGCCCAGGCCCGTCGCAGTGGACACCCTGTCCTGGTGGCGGTCACCGACGAGCTCGACCCGTCCGTCGACCCCTGCGCGGTGGCCTTCGCGTCACGCGAGAGCGAGGAGCCCTACTTCTGCCTGGAGCAGCCCGACCGGGGCGGTGCCGCCCTCTCGGCCCTGGGCACGGCGGCGACGCTCGAAGCCCACGGCCCCAGTCGCTTCCGGGTCGTGGCCGATCGCTGGCGCGACCTGGTGTCAGACGCCCGTGCCGATGACCCGGGCCGGGCGCCCGGCACCGGCCTGGTCGCGGTGGGCGGCTTTGCCTTTGCCCCCGAGGGCGGCGCCAGCGAGGCATGGAGCGGCTTTGCCGCGGCCTCGCTGCACGTCCCGCAGGTGGCGCTGGCGCGCCGCGATGGTCAGGTGCACGTGACTCTGGCCACGCGGGTGGCCGGCGACGACCTGGCCGATCAGGTGGTGGCGGCGATGCAGGCGAGGCTCGGCCGCCTGCGCCGGCGTCCGCTGCCTCTGCTTGACCCCGAGCCGTTGGCTCGCCGGCGCGTGGGGGGCGCCCTGGCTCCCGAGCACTACGAGGCGGCGGTGGCCCGTGCCGCCGAGCGCATCCGAGCCGGAGACCTCGAGAAGGTGGTGCTCGCCCGCGAGGTCTCCGTCCACGCCGGGGCCGACCTCGACGCCGCCGCCGTCTTCGGCGTGCTGCGCGACGCCTTTGCCTCCTGCTTTACCTTCTGCGTGGGGCGGGGACCGGCGGCATTCCTGGCCGCCAGCCCCGAGCTGCTGATCCGCCGGGAGGGAATGCGGGTGAGCACCCTGGCCCTGGCCGGCTCGACCCGGCGCAGCGCCGATCCCGCCGTCGATGACCACCTGGGCGAGGCGCTTCTGCGCTCTGACAAGGATCGCGGCGAGCAGGCCATCGTCACCCGGCGCATCGAGCGCACCCTTCGCGAGGACGCCGTGTGGGTCGCCGCCGCGCCGGAGCCTGTGCTGGTGCGGGTGGCCAACATCCAGCACCTGGCCACCCCCATCCGAGCTCAGCTCGCCGCGCCGGTCGGCGTAATCGAGCTGCTCGGGCGCCTGCACCCCACGCCGGCGGTGGGAGGCGAGCCGTGGGCGGTGGCCGAGGCCCTCATCCCCGCCCTGGAGGGAATGGACCGGGGCTGGTATGCGGGCCCGGTGGGATGGGTGGATGCGGTGGAGGACGGGGAGTTCTGCGTGGCCTTGCGCTGCGCTCTGCTGCGCGGCCGCGAGGCCCGCTGCTACGCCGGAGTGGGGGTGGTCGCCGACTCCGACCCCGAGGCCGAGCTGGCCGAGACCGAGACCAAGCTCGCCGCCCTGTTGCCGGTGCTCGCCGGGTAGGCTCACGATGAGCGCATCGGACTACCTTGCTCGGAATCCACGAGCACTCCGCTCACGGCAGTGAACCCAGCGGTGCGAGCGCTTCGACCGTCGCCGCTAGGTCGGTGTTAGCGGCGAGGCGCTCGAAGTCGCCGTCGTAGTGCAGGATCGACGCGCCATGGTCTTCGGCGACCGCGGCGATGAGATAGTCGAGAGGGGGGACGCCGAGGTGCTGGTGGGCGGCGCGCAGCTGGTGCTGCAGGACGGTGGCTCGGCGCTCGGCGCGTTCGGTGATCCACAGCCAAGGCAGCTCTCCCGGATCGACGGGCGGAAGGTCGCGACCGGCTCGGGTCTCGAGCAGCAGCGGCGTGCTGGCGGCGACGATGCCTCGCCCTATCCATTCAGCGACCTGTCGACGGCGGTCGGGGTCGAGCTGGCGGCTGCGTAGTCGCCAGAACGCGCTGGCGTCGAGCAGCACCAGCGTGCGCGTCACGGATGTCGGGTGGCGTGGCGGATGCGGGCGATCTCCTCGAGGTCGGGCTCGGGACCGTCGCAGAGCCGAGCTGCGAACGTCTGGAGTGCGTGGGCATGGGCGCGATCCTGTGCCTCGAGCTCGCGCAGCTTGGCCTCCGCGCCTCGCATGACGAGCTCGGCGAGCGTAGGAGCATTTGCCCCCAAGCGTGAGCGAAGCGGCTCAAGCGCAGCGGCAACCGCGGGAGTCTCGGTGATCGAGTGCCGGGGGTGAGACGTGGGCATACCGAAAGTGTAGCACCGTACAGCACCAGCATTTCGCCGGACCGGTGGGCTGGGTCGACAGGTGGAAGACGGCGGGTTCTGCGAACGATCGCGCTTGGTGAGCACATGCTGGAGCGGGCCGCCGTTCGGACCAGGTGCGCGTGTGAGCAGCCCGCGCCGCGTCGCCGACTCGATCCACCGCGGCAGAGCTGCACGCACCCGGGGGTTATCGACGTGAACGCTGAGTTCGTCGAACGTGCGCGGCCCACTAACGCGCAACAGCGCTAGCAGCTCCGTATCGAACTCCTACGGCTGCCCGCAGGTGGTCCGGATCGGTCCCATCTAAGCATCTCGACAGCGGTCGCCGTATTGCCCCTCGCCTCCGACAGCTCCCGAGCGAGACGATCGGTCGCTGGAAACCTTAGAAGGAAGAATCTGCTTTTGGACGCGCTTGACCCGGAAAGCGCTCGCCCTGAAGGACTCCAGCCAGATCAGATCCTGTCTTCATCGAGCAGGCTGGCCTGGGCGGGGGTGCCGCCACGCTCGGGGGCAGCATGGCGCCGACCACCGGTGAACACCTCCTCGTCGAGGAACGCGCGCATCAGCTTCTCGTGGGCGCGGTAGCGCAGGGCCTGGGCCTCCTGGTGGACGCTGGCGGCATGGCGGGCTGGGTCGGCGGAGCGCTCTTCGGTGAGGCGCCGGGCGAGGATCTCCTGGGCGGCCCAGTTGTAGACGGTGTTGGCGGCGACCTCGACCTCGAGCATGCGGTAGGGCAGGTACTCGCGGATGCGGCTCTTGGTCAGGCCCGAGCGGCGGGCTCCCCGTTCGAGGGCCTTGAACTCGCGGCGCCCTTCGTAGACGGTGACGATGCCGCTCTCGGGGTCAAAGTGGGCCTCGATCTCGTTGTCTTCGTCCTTGCGGGCGATCTCGCGGACCCAGCCGCTCGCGCGGTGGCGCACGACGAGCACGACGAGCTCGGTGACATGGGCGCCCGCCTCGGCCAGCACGGTGAGCCGCGCCCCGGGCTCGGCGCTGACCCGGCAGCGCAGGCTGCCGTCAAGCCTTGACCGGCTGCCACGAGCGGGGCCGGGCACTGCCTCACGCGGAAGGCGGATGGACAGCCCCGGGTCGGCGGCTACCTGCACCGGAGTGCCGGGGATGATCCTCTCGGAATCAATGAGCAGCGAGATCCCTCGACGCTCGCCCGGGCGCAGGCGTAGGAGGCCGACCTTGAAGCGCAGCGCGGGCATGGGTGAGCTGTCGGGCGCAGTCGGCGGCTCGGGAGGCGGATCGGGCAGGGAGGGATCGCTCCCGTCGGCCTGGGTGGGCTGCGTGGCCTGGGTGGGCGGTCGCTGCGAAGGCTGATCGCCCTGCTCGAACGCCGCCGTGCCGGGCGTCTCAAAGGCGCTCCTCAGCGCGTCGTTGAGGGCCCGCAGCCCGACCTGGTCCTGGGCGCGCAGCGCGCTGCCGGGACGGATCAGGTGCGCCCCGGCGCGGCGCTCCTCCGCGGCGACGATCGGACCCAAGATCCGGTCGATGGCCGCATAGAGCGCCTTGACGATGGGGTGGTTGTCGTTGAGCCCGGAGCGATCGACCTTGACGACCAGCTGGGGACGGGATCGGTCAAGCGCCGCGCGCTGAAGATCCTCGAGCGCGTCGCAGCGCACCTCGCCGTAGAGATGGCGGGTGCCTGGCAGCCCCTCCTGACCGGCCAGGGTGGACTCGTGCGCTGCCCGTCCGGAGCGCACCACCAGACCGCCCAGGCGCGTCGCGCGGGAGGTCCCGGGTGCCAGGGGCGCCGCCGCGCGGCAGACCGTGATGTGCGCGCTGATCGCCCGGGTGACCTTCACCTCCCCGTCAAAGAGCACGGGACGCTGATCGTCTGGCTCGGGTGGGGGGAAGCGCACGACCTCGACCTGTCCCGTGGGCAGCTCGAGGGTGAGCTCGCGATCGGGGTCCTCGAGCACCGGCCGCAGCTGGACGAGCTGGGAGACGAGGGTGCGAAGCCGTCCGTCGGCAGGCAGACGCTCGACCGCTAGGGGTACGCTCACCAGTGCCCCGGGGTGCTCCTTGAGGGCGGGCTCCTCCCTGACGTGCAGGAACGCGTAAGGGTCATCGCCGAGGGCGGGAAAGAACCAGGACTCCACCGCCTCCTCATCGCGGACGCCCTGGATGCGTCCCGCACCCTGGGCGAGCCAGACGTCGCGCAGCCCGCGACCGAAGAGCCCGCGCTGGGCGCCGTCGTGCTCGGGCAGCTCGCCCAGCGCCCCCAGGCGCCGCTCCACGGTGGCGGCGTTAACGCCGATCCCATCGTCGGCGCAGGACACCTCAAAGCGCCAGTCCACCAGGGCGGGCACCCCAAGCACGCGCATCTGGCTGCGCCATCGCCGCACAAACCCGGCCGGGGGGGCTCCGAAGCGCAGCGCGATCCTGCCCCGCCCGCCCTCGCCGGCGGCGATCGCCGCATCGGCGTTGGTCACCAGCTCCGGGATGATCTGCACCAGGTCGACGCCGCCCTGAGCGAAATTCTCGCGGTAGTAGCGCCCACGTACCGCGCCGACGCGAACCTCACCCACGGTCCGCGCCACCCGCTCAGGCTCCCCGCCCGGTGCGGGCCCGATGAGCGACCGCCTCGGCCACTGCCGCCCACGCGCGTCGATGCACCGCGACGTTGGCCGCGCGGTCGGTGCGCACCTCCAGAAGGTGGGCTCCCGGCGCCTGGAGGGCGACCTCCAGGGCGCCCTCGAGCGCTTGGAGATCGGCGGCAACGACGTGGTCAAGGCCGAACAGGGCAGCCGCCTTACCGAAGTCGAGGCCCGGCGGAGTCGCCACGTGCTCCTCGTAGGCGTCGGCCTGGCTGGCGACGGTGAGGAAGTCGAAGATCGCGCCTCCACCGTTGTTGGTGAGCACGATGGTCAGCGATAGGCCCAGGCGCCGCGCGGCGAGCAGGCCGCCCAGGTCGTGGGCGAGGGCCACATCGCCGATGAGCAGGACCACCGGGCCAGTGGAGTCGGCGGCGGCGCCGAAGGCAGCCGAGACGGTGCCGTCGATGCCGTTGGCCCCACGATTGGACAGTACCCGGGGCGGGTCCTCGCGCACCTCCCAGAAGGTCTCCACGTCGCGCACGGGCATGGAGGAGGCCACGAACAGGGTAGCCTGAGTGGGCAGCCGACGTCCCAGCAGACGGGCCACCCCGGGCTCTGAGAGGCTGCCGTCGATGGTCGCGGCGATGGCGCCGCGCGCGCGCTCGTCAGCCTCGCGCCAGCCCGCCAGCCAGTCGTTGTCCACCGCGGTGGGCAGACGCTCGGTGATCCCGGCCAGGGTTCGCGCGGGCTCAGCGGGAACCACCGTGACGAGCATCCCCGATGGGTCATGCCAGCTGCCCTCGGCGTCGATGGCGACGTGATGAGCGCCTCCCAGCGAGGCCAGCCATTGCCGCAGGGCCTTGGAGGTGGGCAGGTCCCCTACGCGCAGTACCAGCTGGGGGACATGGTCGGCGGCGAAGCGCTCACCGCGCAGGAGGGCGTCGTAGTGGGCGATAGCGGCGCACCCACCGCGGGCTCCCGAGAGGGGGTCGGCCAGCAGCGGATAGCCCGCGCGCTGGGCCAGCTCCCGGGCGGCGGTCGCTGTGGCCGTGTCACGCTCGTGGCGCCCGGCGACGACGATGCCGTGGGGATGACGGCGGACATCCAGGGCGAGCTCTTCGAGCACGCTCGGATCGGCCCCGGCCGGGGCGGTGGGGCGCTGCAGCCAGGGTGCGCCGTAGGGACGCCCGCCGGAGTCCGGAGGCAGGGGCCGGTCGGGGACCAGCGGCTCGCGTAAACCCCAGTTGAGATGGACAGGGCCCGGGCGTCCGTCCAGCGCTGTCCAGTAGGCCCGGCAGGCCAGCGAGCGCACCCAACGCAGGCGGTCGGCGTTGGCGGTGTGCTCGCCCATCTCAAAGAACCACTTCACCGCGCTGCCGTAGAGCTTGAGCTGATCGATGCTCTGTCCGGCGCCCACCTCGCGCAGCTCGGGGGGGCGGTCGGCGGTGAGAACGATGATGGGTACGCGCGCCTCCCACGCCTCGACCACGGCTGGGGTGAGCTCGGCCGCCGCCGTGCCCGAGGTGCACGTGATTGCCACGGGCCGGCCGGTGGCCTTGGCGTGGCCAACCGCGAAAAAGCCGGCACAGCGTTCGTCGATGTGGGAGTAGCAGCGCAGGCGACGGTCGCGCACCAGGGCCAGCAGCAAGGGAGTGCTGCGCGATCCCGGTGACGTGCATGCCGCCTGCATCCCGCAGCGGGCCAGCTCATCGACAAAGGCGCGCACCAGGACGTGGGTGTCAAGGGGGGCGGTCAAGATGGGGGAGTGGTCGAGCCTCTCGTCCTGCTGCACGGCTTCACCCAGACCGGCGCCAGCTGGGAGCCGGTGCTGGGCGCGCTCGACGGTCAACGCTACCGCGCCCTGGCCCCCGACCTGCCCGGCCACGGTGACGCCTTTGACCCGGCCGGTCCGGTGGACTGGGCCTCCTGCCTGCAGGTGGTGGGAGCCCAGGCCGAGGGAGCGTTTGTCCTGGCGGGCTACTCGATGGGGGGACGCCTGGCCCTGCGCTTCGCCCTCGAGCACCCAGAGCGGGTGTCACGGCTGGTATTGATCAGCACATCGGCGGGCCTCGCCGACGCGGATGAGCGCGCAAGGCGCCGACAGGCCGACGAG
>JAABUJ010004510.1_pt1 | contig 14596 bp, 20 predicted proteins | sample 5559131 | NCBI WGS metagenome assembly JAABUJ01 (sample SAMN10711875, study PRJNA513366) | rock metagenome | isolation source: Antarctica rocks | place: Antarctica: Victoria Land, Mt New Zealand nord | collected 2016-01-07 | reverse complement strand
TGAAGCGGTGTAGAAGCGGCGGACCATCCCATTAGCTCTGCCGGAAAAGCGGTGGGGACCTCGAACAGATCAAATTCCTGCTGGGACACAGCTCGATCCAGACCACGGAGCGTTATCTTGGGTCGGAGCAGGAAATCGCCATCGCCGTAAACGACAGCCTGGGGCTGTGAGACTCAACGACTGGATACGATAAGGTCAGGTTATGGCGAACGATCTGGACAAGCCGAAGGACAGCCGGCAGGGAACTGAAGGAGTGCTGCAGAGCCTTCGCGAGCTCATTCAGGGCGCTCGTCAGAAGGCTCTTCGCGCGGTTGATGCCGAAATATTTCACTGAGTGCATTGGCGATGATGCACTTACTGAGAAGGAACAAAAATCACTTGTCCGAGATGTCGACTGTTCGCCCGAGTGGCAAGGTGCGCGCTTCTCAGTTCGAGTCATTCCGATGACCCGGGTACAAACGCTCGATAACCTTCGGAAGATAGTCCTTCACGAATTTGGCAGGAGCCACGTTCTTGAAGAAGTGCGCAGCCTTTTCCTCAAGCACCAAATGGGCAAGTCCGTGCAGCGTTGCCAAGCCGCAGAGCATGTCGGCTGACTCCTCGAAACTATTCGGGGTTTCCACCGGCGTGCCGCGGTAGGCAAGGATCGCTCGGGCAAGCCGCATACCCGGTCTCTTGCTGGCTGCTACCAGGCGAGGATCGCTGCGGTCCACCAAGTCATTTCGGAACATCAGCCGGAAGTGACCTGGGTGATCAAAAACGAAGCGTAGGAACGCCGCGCTCACTCCGCGCACATCGGCAACCACATCTTCCGAGTGATCAGCCTCCGCAATATACCGATCCGAACGCTCGAAGGCCAGGATGGCGACCTCGGTGAGGAGACCTCGCGCACTTCCGAAGTGATACGCGGGAGCAGCCACCGAGACGCCAGCCTTCTTCGCGGCGATACGAAGAGAAAAGCCTTCAATACCACTTGTTGTGATGATTTCGTCGGCAGCTTTGATGAGCGCGGCACGCAGATCACCGTGATGGTAGGTTGGTTTCTTCATAAACATTTCCGCATTACTTGACAGTGTTAAGATACCTTGCTATCGTCAATTCAACAGAGAAGTGGATGCCATCTCAGGACGATTTTGTCTCTCAACTTAACAGTGTACAGATTATCCAACGGATTGTGAATAATGGGAGTTTCAAATGGGAAGCAAAGTTTGGTTCATTACCGGCGCATCTCGGGGTATGGGACGCATCTGGGCCGAAGCGGCCCTGAAACGCGGAGACAAGGTGACGGCAACCGCTCGCAACGTAGAAGCTATCGCCGACCTGAAGAAGCGGTACGGAGATGCAGTGTTTCCGCTCGCGCTGACGTGACGAAGCCTGAACAGGCGGAACAGGTGGTCACGCAAGCCTTCGAGCACTTCGGAAGACTGGACGTGCTCGTCAACAACGCCGGTTACAGCCTCATCGCTATGGCAGAAGAAGCTACGGACGAGCAGATCTATGACCTTTTCAATGCAAACTACTTCGGTGTCGTACGGATTCTGCGTGCGGCTCTGCCACTGTTGCGCAAGCAGGGCAGCGGACACGTTATCGGCGTTTCGAGCAGCCTCGGGATCACACCGGCCCCTCTGATTGGCTACTACTCGGCCACCAAAGCGGCTTTCGAAGCTCTTCACGAGACCATGGCCAAGGAGATTCAGTCGTTCGGTATCAAGGTCACGATCATTGAACCCGGTGCCTACGCGACTGAGTTCGGGAAGTCCGCGACCCGCGCCAACGGCATGGAAGAATACGACGAGCTTCGGAAGCAGATCATGGCCGGCTTAATGGCCCTGCAACGTGGCAATCCGGAGGCGACCCCGAAGCTGTCTTCCAGGTCGTCGACTCTGCGGAGCCTCCGCTACGTTTGATCCTCGGCAGCAACTCCCTTCCGACGATCCGGGCTGTATATGCGGAGCGTTTGGTTACCTGGGAAGCATGGGAAGCAGTTTCCAATGCGGCACAGGGCTAAACACCACACAAGGAATACCGCCTACACAAGAGGGGGCGCTACGGGCGTAGCGCCTCCTTGTCGTTTGAAATACATTCTGGCGGAACGTTTAAGTACCGGCAATTCGGCTCGTCGGTACACACGAGCCAATCCACTTTTCCGCGTAACGGGCATATCGGACAAGTGCCCTGACTCTCAAATGGTGCGTACAGGCCAATGCACTCACTGAAGTGCGGCCCGCCCTTTGGGTTCGTAAACCAAAGGTCATTTGCAACAGCTAGAACAGGTCCGAATGTGTTCCCGTGCGGACCAGGTGTAGGTCGTCCCCATCAATCTTGTAAAGCAAAAGCCAATCTGGTTCGATATGACAGTCCCTATAATGCTTCCAATTCCCACCGAGAGAGTGGTCCTTGTAGCGCGGTGGCAAGGAGTCACCCTCGACCAGGAGCAGGATCAGTTCGCGGAGTTTGGCCAGATCCTTGCCACGCCGCTCCGCCAGTTTCACATCGCGTTTGAACTGGGCGCCGCGAATCAGATTGCGCACGCTTAGATTCCCAGATCATTAAACAGGACGTCGGGACTCTTGAAGCGCTTTCCCACTCCGCGATCCGTCTCCTGCATCGCCTTCACCGTGGCTGCGTTGGGGACCTTAACTTCGAAGGGAAGAGCCTTCTCGGCCGCCACACGGATAAGCAGCATCCGTACCGCGTCGGAAACGGACATGCCCATTGCGGCCAGTGTCTTTGTGGCATCTGTCTTCACCTTCTCATCCACGCGGATGTGAACCATCGTTGTAGCCGCCATCGCACACCCCTGAGATACATTGTATCTCACTAATCCCAAGCTCAGCTTAGACGCAGCAAGCCTTACTTTGTTGTATTTGCTGTGTACTTGTGCATGATAATCGCTTCATTATCATGCGTGAAAGGTGTGTCTCAGACCCTGCTTCTGTAGCTTTAGGCGCTATGTGGCGTGACTTCTTTGCCGCTATATGGCGGTAGCGGATTCTCTGGCGAGGAGCCGGCAGACGGTTGCTGGGTGAATGTTGAACAGTTTTGCGGTCTTGTCACCCTTCCGAACCATCCGAACGATCTCCACCTGCTGCTTGTCGGACAGCTTTGGTCGGCGTCCTCCAATGCGACCGTCTTCGCGGGCGGCGACCAGTCCGGCGCGGGTTCTTTCGCGGAGCATGGCGCGTTCGAACTCAGCGGAGGCTCCTACCATCTGCATCATCATCCGGCCCGCGGCTGACGTCGTGTCGATAGCTTCAGTCAGACTGCGGAAGCCGGCCTTGGCTTCTCCGAGCCTTTCCATGATGGTGAGCACGTCGCGCAGCGAGCGGGAGAGCCGGTCGAGTTTCCAGACGACCAGAACGTCTCCCGCGCGGAGCTGATCGAGCGAGCGGTGAAGTTCGGGCCGATCCCATCGTCCTCCGGAGGCCTTCTCGCGGAAGATCTTCTCGCAGCCAACTGCTTTGAGCGCGGCGGTCTGGACGGCGGTGTCCTGTTCGGTGGTCGAGACGCGGGCGTAGCCGATGAGCATTGCACAAACCTATCGCCATAGTTCTTGGTAGTGCAATATGTTTTTGCAATGCAGAAACCTGCGAAAACACTGGAGGTGGCGTTTTGTTGCACAGACGTACTCGCGCTTGCCGGATACGGGCTCGAAAATCCGGCCCAGGCATTCATTCGAGCTACTTGGCAGCAGGTGTGGCGACCCATAGCTAAGCTCGATCTGTGAGATCCGCGTACGAACGATCAGCCACAGATTCAAAATACAAGCGTACGATTTTTGACGTTTGGTGTGGTGACCCCATCCACACGCTCTTGGCCTTATCGCAGCAAAGGCGAAGATTATGAGCTAGTGGATGGCCCGATACGACTGTGTGGGTCAGGATGGACCTCTGACTTAATACGCTAGTCCCAGCAACGCAGAGGAAGCCTGCTGCACCCTCCAAGCTGCGGCTCTGCCAACGACCATGGTCGCCGTGCCCTCGCCAGCACCCCAAAGGCCGCTCAGGTCGTCGGCATGCGTCGGTCAGGCTTAGCCACGATGGGGTTTCAGCAGGTCTGCAAGGCCGATCGAGCGAAGGAGCTCGGCCCGCACGTGGTCTCCCATCATGTTGATAACTCGGCTCCCGCGTCCGCTGGATCGATAGTGATGCGGAAAGGGCGCTTTCCAAACGGCGTTTCAATCACCTTCAGGATTGCGCGGGCGACGTCTCCTACATCAGATCCGGGCGGCTCCATCGTCTCGTGGCCCTTGGCGATCAGGTCTGGCATGTCGCGGTAGGGCCCTTCTGCGTACTCTGAAGCACGCGTCTCGTCTGCTGGATGGCCCGCATTAGCGAAATGGCTGGTTCCGGTCGTGTACACGCCTGGTGAGACGATGGTCGTCTCGACCCCCCAGCGTGCCAGCTCTCCCGCGTATGTCACGGCAAGAGAATCCATGGCAGCCTTAGCCGCAAAGTATGGTCCAAGATAAGGAGGAGTACCCCCGCGCGTACTCGTGCTGCTGACCCAGAGAACAAGCCCCTTGCCCTGCTTACGTAAGAGCGGCAGTGCTGTGCGGTTAACCCGTTGCGTTCCTAGGACGTTGACATCGTACAGCTCCGCAAACTGTTCGGGGGTAAATGCCTCTGACGGTCCGAAGACCATGTGTCCGGCGTTGTGGATCACCACATCGAGACGGCCCGTCTCATCCAGAATCTTCGTGATAGCTGCATCGACGGAAGCTTGGGAGAGAATGTCCATCCCAATAGCTCGAAGATGAACGGCCTCCTCTCTGGCGAATTTCTCCGCTTCTTTACAGGCGTTGGCATCCCGTCCCCCAACATCGCGCATGCCCGCATATACGGTGTGTCCGGCCTTGCTGATTGCCCGGGCCGACAAAGCACCAAACCCGGAAGAAGCTCCGGTGATCACCACGACGTACTTCGACATACATTCCTCCTGAACTGCGCCGCTATGTTTCTTGAAAACGCATTCGACTATCGCGTTCGACGCTACACAAAACCACCATTCACACGAAGAACCTGTCCACTCACCCAGCCACCCTCGGGACCGGCCAGGAACGCCACGATTCCGACAATGTCACTCACTTCGCCGATACGCCCCATCGGGTTCATCTTTGCGATATTGGCGATCACCTCGTCGCTCTTGCCTTTGAGGAAGAGTTCGGTGGCCACGGGTCCGGGCGCCACAGCATTGACCGTGATCTTGCGTTGACCCAACTCTTTCGAGAGAACCTTAGTCAGTCCTTCCACTCCGGCCTTCGACGCAATGTAGCCCCCGTAGTTCGGGAAGCTCGTACCGATGACGCTTGAAGAGAAGAGGACGATACGCCCGCCGTCCACAACGTGGTTCGCGGCCTCGCTCATGATGAGGTAACTGCCGCGCAGGTTGGTCGCGATCACCTTGTCGAACATCTCGACATCACCTTTGGCAATCGGTGCAAGCGGCATGATGCCGGCGCAGTTGACCACCACCTGGATCTCACCAAACGCGGTCTTTGCGGCGGCGAATAATGCCTTGACTTCCTCAGGCTTGGAGATATCGGCTGCGACAGCTGCCGCTTTGCCGCCCGCGGCCTGAATGTTCTTGACCGCCTCCTCGGCCTTTGCCGCATTACCTGAGTAGTGCGCCACGATAGAGAAACCATCCGCCGCCAGGCGCTCTGCCACGCCTTTACCGATGCCGCCTGATACGCCCGTCACGATTGCTGTTCCTGCCATGTCTCATGTCCTTTCAGATACACGCATAGGACGACTCGCGCCCAGCAAAGAATCATGCATAATGCAAGAAGAAACTATGCGTATTACGCAACTACGCCAAGCAGACCTGAATCTACTTGTCTACTTTGTCGCCTTGGTGGAAGAGAAGAACATCTCTTGCGCCTCCAAGCGTTTGGGGCTGAGTCAGCCCGCGGTGAGCCGCGCCCTGCAACGTCTTCGAGAGCTGTTTCGAGACGACTTGCTGGTGAGAACGAATAGGAAATACGAGCCCACTCCAAGAGGGCGGACGCTGCTGCAGGAGCTTGTTGTCATACTTCCTCAACTGGAGAAGTTGATCACCGGGCAGGGTTTCGATCCCTTTACAGAGCAAGCTACCTTTCGCTTAGCTGCCAGTGACAGCCTTGCGCGGCTGTACGGTCCAGCGCTTGCTCAATCGCATGCCGAAAGGCCGGGACTCGTTTTTGCGTTCCAGGCGTATACCGAAGATCGATTAAGCGAGTTGGAGTCGAATAGCTTGGATCTTCTGCTCGACGCCGAGATGAGGCCATTGTCAGCGTCCTTGCGAAGTGAGCCTCTTTTCGAAGAAGAGTTCGTGTGCGCCGTCGACAGGCACAGCCGTTATCAGCAAAGACTTTCTCTAGGCCAGTATCTAGAAGCAGAACACGTAGGGATCAGCGTTCTGGGAGATCAGCAAACGATACCTGAGATGGCCTTAACCAAGGTCGGTGTGAAACGACGCTGCGTCTTCACGGTGCCCTATTTCGGCGTGGCAATCCACATGGTGCGCGGCACACGGCTCATCGCAACACTACCCAGGAGGACTGCAGAGTTGCTTGTAGACCGCCAGCAAACAAGACTTATCCTTCCGCCTCCTGAGCTGGGCAAGTTTCGCTACTTGATGATCTGGCACGCGCGTCAGCAACTGGACGTACAACATCTATGGTTGAGACAAGCGATAAGGGATGCGACCGAACGACTACGACAATCCTCCGAGGACGTGGCAAACGCTTGAGGAAAAAGCTGGCCAAGCAAGCTTCCGAGCCGCACGTTTCCGAAGATCTTGAACGTCCCCGAAATGTTGAAGTCGTCTCTCACCTGCGAATGCTTACGGTCTAGGACATGAACTCCCATGTGTAGCCCGAAGGAGTAGTTCGGACCTTTCCTACCGAACTCTCAGCGAAATGAGTGGTGAAGACCGTCACATGACTGGCGCTCGCATGCGCAACGGCCCAAGCCCGAGATCGAGTCGCTGCGTCCGGGAACTCGCAGAAAACCGAATTCCACGTTGGAACGGCGAACTGGATCGGGCTGTGCATCACATCGCCCCAGAAAAACGCCTCCTCGCCCTCCGAGATGAAACTGATGCTTGCATGATCGATGCTGTGACCAGGGGTGGAATGGAAGGCGAAGCCATCGAGGGTCTGTCGACCATTGATCTCGATCATGCGACCTTGCCCATGCAGAATGACTGGAAGCAGGCTGTCCGCATAGAAATCGACTATTGGCAGGACCTGCATGCGACCAAGCTGCAATGCATTCCGCATCGCAGTGTCGCGTCCGCTTTTTTCTGAAATCGACTTCACATAGTCGTATTCACGTGAGGAAAAAACGTGAGTTGCTTTTGGGAAGGTTGGTACCCACTGTCCACCCACGTTGTGCGTGTTCCAACCGACGTGATCGACATGCAAGTGCGTGTGGAGAACAAGATCGACATCATCCGGAGTCACGCCAACTTCACGAAGGCGAGCAAGAAAGGTTTCGTGCAGATGTCCAAAGATCTCCAGATTGGGTCGCTCTTTGTCCGCCCCAACCCCCGTATCGATAAGAACGGTTTGTGTAGGCGTCTGCAACAACCAGGAATGGAATCCAAGCCTCAGATTCCCAGTAGAAGGATCGATAGAACCCGCTCCCCAGTTCTTCGCCTGTTCATCTGCAACAGCTTGATCAGCCTGTACAAAGAGCTGGCTTGCGGAAAAAGCATCAATAGTCAGTTCCTCGATCTTGGTGATGATCGCCGATCCGACTCGGTAAGTACGCGAGTTCTCCTGCATCTTTTCTCCTTGGTTTGTATTACAAAGGTCCGAGCGAGCCTTTCTCCCAGAATTCAGACCTGCCCGGCCGTATCCCTTAACGTCGACGGAGGACGACCGTAAAGCCCTGTGAACGCGCGTGTCATGCCCCGTGCGTTCTTGAAGCCCGATGTACGAGCTATCCTCTCCAGTGAGTCAGCTGTTTCGTTGAGCATCCTCTTCGCCCGTTGGATACGGTGGGTCTTAGCAACCTGCAAGGGCGAGGCCTCTAGCTGCTCTTGGAACAGCCGATCAAGGTGGCGAACACCGATACCCAACCGTTTGGCGAGGGTAGAGACGTCCACCCGATCAAGCTCTCCTTCCTCAATCAGGCGGAGCGCTCGTCGAACCGTAGTTCTGGTACCCATCCACGCTGGACAGAAGGGGGCGGATTCTGGACGGCAGCGGTAGCAGGGACGATAGCCTGCTGCTTCCGCTGCGGCAGCCGTTGGCAGAAAGAGGACGTTCTTTGTAAACGGCGGCTTTACTCGGCAAATTGGGCGGCAGTAGATCTTTGTTGTTCGAACAGCAATAAAGAAGAGTCCGTCGTAAGCCGGATCGTGGCGAAGCCGAGCCTCATTGCAGGTCACAAAGTCGAGCACAACTGAAGCTTAGCGCGTACAAGGACAAATCAGGCGCGTCCCCAGAGGATGATGTCCGAAACTGGCACTTCCTGCAACCTTTTGACGAAGACGCGCTGCCGCAGCAACAATCATCCTTTGCTATGCAAAATGCTCGTTTAACCAGCTCTGTACAGTGGTAACGGGTATTCCTTGCTGCTCATTGAAAGTCTGGTCACAGGGCCATGAAACTCCTCGCCCTTCAGCGAAAACGACGCGGTATTTGGCGATTTGGCTGTTTGGCTCCTGCGCAAGTTGTTCCTGCAGATAGGGGATGGTCCATACCTCACGCTGGAGCTCTCTTCCAAGAACCTGATCGACGATGTCAGCTGCTTGTCTGTAGGTGAGTGTGTCACCAGCCGTCAAGACCACCTAGTTGGTAATGGGGGGCTCTGCCGCCAGCACTTTTACGGTCAATGCGCCAATGTCTTCAGCTGTCGTAATCGTAACGGAGTTCTCCCAGCTTCCAAGAGCACGTACAACGTTCTGCTGCAGATCGAAGACGCCGAACGAAGGCTCGAAAAGAAAGCTGGTGAACATGCCGGTAGAGACGATCACCCACTGTGTCTTTGTTTGCGAGCGCAGGAGGTCTCTCACGTCCAGTTGCTCGTCAAAGAGATCCTGTGCGCTTCCTCGTCCGATTACGTCATAGTCCACGCCAAATTGCCAGGGCACGAATCGCTTCACACGTGCGAGCAGGACTGCTTCAGCTATTCTGCGCTGGGTTCCGCTGCCTCCCACGAAGCCGGTACAACTGATGACCGTTTCGTAAGGCCTCATAACTTCTGCGAGTTCATCAACTGATGAAAAAGCCAGATCGCCGGTCACAAAAGAGACACCAAGCGAACGGAGCTCCTCCATGTTTTTTTGCTTGCCCCTTTCAGGGGATTCGCCACTCGATGGCCGGGTTAGCACTCCAACCCTTCCGATATGCGCCTCGTTTGTCAGACTACGCAGGACTGACATCCCCAACTCTCCGGCCCCAAGCACCAGGGTTGATCCTTCCTCTGCCGTGCTGCTTTTCATCCGCTCACCTAGACAACCCTGTTAACCTAGCCGCTCTGCCGTCTGCTGGCAAACGTCGGTTCCACTCATGAGTGGAATTCCGTACATCTGCGTGAGCAGAGTTACCGTTTAACGTTCGTAATCTGCCTTGAAGGCCAATTCGCGATCACCTGATCGACCGTCCTGTTCAACACCGCCGAAGGAACACCGCTGCTCGATTGCACGGCTAGACCAGAGGCCAAGGCTGAAAGGTATTGTGCCAAAGGACCAGGTTGCCATGATCCGGGCAAATCGCCTTCCTTCTTCGCTCCCTGTAGCCGCTTCTCCAACATCTTCGTGCCCTCGTTGCGAATAGCTGCCAGTTCCTGTTGGATCGGCATGCTAGTCTCGCTACCAACCAAGGCTCCCTGTACCAGCAAGCAGCCGGCGGGTACGCCCGCCTCTTTCCGAACACCGCCTGTCAAACGCAACCACGCTTCCGCAACTTGCCGCGATGTCGGATAGTTCAAGGCTGTGGCGTAGGCTTCGGCATGCAATCCCATGTAGGTCCGCACGGCCTCTCGCAGGAGCGTTTCTTTATCACCAAAGGAGGCATACAGCGTTGGCTTACTGATGCCCATTGCCTCGGTCAGCTCCGCAAGCGACGTCCCCTCATAACCCTTCTGCCAAAAGACCATCATGGCTGCATTGAGGGCGATGGCACGGTCAAACTCACGTGGCCGTCCAGCCGTCCGCTTCTCCGTCAAGTTGTCTGCTTGCATCGTATCTTCCTCCCCCTTGTCTATGGATGCTCCTGCACGCTGGGCTCGCTGCTTTTTGTACCGATGTGGAAACAATCTGCATCCTAGCCTGCACCTGCGGCGTCTTTACCGTGCGGTACAAAATACGTGTAAACGGAGAGAACGGACATGAGCGTAACAACGAAGCTTGGAACGGCAGTAGTCACAGGTGCGTCCTCGGGTATCGGCAAAGTGTACGCAGAACGACTTGCCGGGAAGGGCTATGACCTCTATCTGGTCGCGCGTCGCGGAGATCGTTTGGAAGCGCTCGCGAAAGAACTGACGCAGCAGTATGGTGTACAGGTGAAGACCCAGACCGCCGACTTGGGTGACGCGTTCCAGCTTGAGAGTGTCGCAAAAACCATTGCTGACAATGATCAGATCACCCTGCTGGTGAACAATGCAGGAACCTCGTTCATCGGCACCGTGGACACCGCGACGGTCGAGCAGTTACACACGCTCGTAAACATCAACATTGTTGCGCTGACCCGTCTTTCGATGGCCGTTTTGCCAGGATTTAAGAGCCGTAACAAGGGTGCTATCGTGAATATCGGCTCTGTGCTTGGCTTTGACGGATATCCCTACACCCCCATCTACGGCGCAACCAAAGCATATGTGCAGAACCTGACGACCGCCATGCAAGCAGCGTTGGTTGGCACCAATGTTGTTGTTCAGCTCGTCGCTCCCGCCGCGACGGTCTCGGAGATCTGGGACATACAGGGCTTTCCGCTTTCCAACATGGACCCGAAGCTCGTCATGACCGCGGAAGATTGCGTTGATGCGGGCCTTGCTGGTCTGGAGCGCAAGGAGAAGGTGACCGCCCCGTCTGTTCAGGACGAGTCGTCAGTTGCCAAGTACTTCGAGGCCGGCTCTACGCTGTTCGCTGCATCGCAGCAGACCGGCAAGCCGGCATCACGTTACATAAATCAGTAGGCAGATCCGGGGTCGCCAAGCGGCCCCGGATCTCTTTCTTTGTAGGATCCTAGCGCACTGATGGAGAGTAGCGTCATGTCTCGCAAACGTAGGTTTACAAAAACATTTCAGGCGCAAGAAGCGAATCCCTCAAACACAGGCCTTCGCCGTTCTCGTAAACTATTCCTGAATGGTATTCTCGATGAACTCCAAAAAAAGCAATGACAGACAAGGCAACCGATTCTAAGGCTCCTGGGTATTCTCGAGTTCCCCCTCTCCGGGCGTAACAGGTGTCAGTTTGCTGGAGAAAAGGGCAGTTCTGCAGCTCACTTATCGAATTGATTCGCAGCAGCAATCTAACCAGAGATCGTCGTTCGGCTCGCATTCTTTGCTGTGGCTGATGCCTGGAGCGGTTGGTAGAAATAGTTTCCTTGTTCTTGGCTGCCCACAGATGGAGACGCACCAGCGCCCCGCGTAACGTCTGCCCGAGCTCGGTCAGTTCATAGTCCACACGTGGCGGAACTGAGGGAAACAGGATGCGTGTGACGATGCCATCCGTCTCTAGTCGCTTCAGAGTCAGCGTGAGCATTCGTTGCGAGATGCCGCTGACGCGCCGCTGGATCTCGTTGTAGCGCAGTGAACCTCCGGACAGCGCGCCCACAACCATGATGGTCCACTTGTCTCCTACGCTGGACAGCACGTCGGCAAGACCCTTGCAATCGGTAGCGGACAAGGATTTGTCAGGAACAGAAATGTTCGTTCCGCTCAGAAAAGTGCCTCCTTGTGCAGCTTCCGCGCACATCCCATACTAGCGCTACGAACCATTTGTTCGCGCCGTTTTCAAATGGAATGGACGCGGCAAGCGGTGAAAGGACAGACCATGCCAACGCTTCTGGTTGTTGAGGCAAGCCCACGCGGAGAGTATTCGATCTCTCGCAATCTTATGACGATGTTTGTAGAGCAATGGAAGACCGCGCACCCTGACGGTGAAATCGTCGAACGCGATCTCGCCAAAATGGATCTACCCTATGTGAACCTGCCCTGGCTGGGTGCCAGCCTTACGCCTCTGGAGAAGCACACGCCTGAAATGCAGGAGGTGCTTCAGGTCTCGAATGAGCTCGTCGCCGAGCTGCTGGCCGCGGATCACATTACGATCAGCACCCCGGTCTACAACTACAACATCCCGGCTAATCTGAAATCTTACGTCGACCATATCGTGCGCAAGAGTCTTACGCTGGGCATGACGGGCGAAGGTCTGGTTCATGGCAAAAAGTGCACCGTCCTGATGGCTTCGGGCGGTGTCTACACGGAGGGATCGCCGATCCGAGACCGGGACATCGCAACCATGTACCTGCGCCTGATTCTGAAGGTCATCGGAATCGAAGATGTTACGGTCGTCGCCGCCGGCGGAAGCAAGGTCGTCGACCTGGGAGAAAAGACGCGAGCCGAGTTTCTCCATACATTTGAGCCAGCTGTAACGTCTGCCGCACAGGCGCAATGAGCCACTACGATCAGGCACTCGGAAGGACCGTTTATGAATTACATTACCGAGAATGGAACACCGCAGGCTCCCCCTGCGACACCCTCCTTCCTTTCAGCAGCAACCAGACTGGGAAAGGTTGGACTGATCGTGTCCAACCTTCAACGCTCTATCGAGTTCTATTCGGGAGTGATCGGCCTGCAGATTCTGGCCGGAAGCGAAGGCTTCGTGCAGCTTGGCATCGCTGCAGAAAACCGCATCCTGCTGGATCTGGAACAGAGAGACGGGGTCCATGCACTTACGGGCAAGCGCCTGGGGCTCTACCATTTCGCCCTGCTGCTACCTTCCCGCGCAGACTTGAGCAGCTTTGCTGAACACCTTCAAGCTTCAGGGGTCCGGGCCGGGATGAGTGATCACCTGGTGAGCGAGGCCTTCTATTTGGAAGATCCAGATGGCCTACAAATTGAGGTTTACGCGGACCGAGACCGGGAGGATTGGTTATGGAATGGCGACGAAATTGCCGTAGCCACACAGCCCCTGAACCTTCGCAAGCTACTGGATCAGCCGCACCACACCTGGGCGGGAGTTCCACCCGGCAGCACCATAGGCCACATTCACCTCTACATTGGCGACGTACAGCGTGCGGAGCAGCTTTATCACCGTGGGCTGGGCATGAACGTGCGTTCTCGAAGCTTCCCGGGAGCGCTGTTCCTCGCAGCAGGAGACTACCACCACCATATCGGTCTGAACACATGGGCAGGGAACGTGCCAGCGGCTTCGGCGACGGATACACGATTGTCTATCTGGGAACTTCAGGTGCAACCGGCTGACCTACCGGCTATGGGCGACAGGATGTTGTCGAGTGGCTGGCGGTTCTTGAACAATTGGACCTTTGTAGACCCGTGGGGTATTGCCCTGAGGTTGGTTGCCGTCCAGTGAGCTTGGCCACCCCGGCGCTTGGGGTCCCAGCGATTTTGAAGCGACCCCAGGCAACGGAGATGTGCGTAATGCAGAAGTGCCTATAGAAATCATTGTGCTTCGCACATTTGCGCATACTTTCTTGCCAGAGTTGCCGTTGCAGCCCCGCGGCTTGCCATGCGCAACGTTAATCCGATAAGTAGTCCATATCAGTAAGATCCCGAATCAGCCCAGGGCCTGATGGGTGCCACCCCAGGCGTTGCTGCGTTAGAACGCTGGATGCTGATAGATCAAGGCCTGCATACTTCGCGTAAAAGCCGAAGTGGGTCTCTGCTCTCTCTTGAGGAATCGACACTACGGGTAGCCCTAAGCCATGGCCGATAGCTTCCGCGATGTCTCGAAGCGCCACGCCTTCTTCGGCGACCGCGTGGTATCGAGCACCTGCGTCTTGCTTTTCAAGAGCGAGTCTATAGAGATGGGCAACGTCGAGGACGTGCGCCGCTGGCCAGCGATTGAGTCCCTCCGCGATGTAAGCGGAAACGCCCTTTTCTCGGGCGATGGCGATAAGAAAGGTGACGAGCCCTTGTCTGAAGGTGTTGTGGACCTGTGGGACGCGTACCACATTCACCGCTATACCTTGCTGGATCAGCGCTTGAGCGGCCAACTCCGGGGCGCGGGGAAGTGAAGAATGGGCTGGCGGGTCGACGTCTTCGGTCACAGGACGTGTTGGTGAAGGAAGGCCGAGTCCGGAGCTGACGATCAAAAGACGATCGGAACCAGCAAGTGAAGTCCCGAGGGCCGCGATTGCGCGCTTCTCCTCTTCGGAGCTTTCCTTCCAATTCGCGGAATTGTGGTTGAAGGCGCAATGTATTACGGCATCCGACTGGGCCGCTCCGCTTCGCAGGCTTTCAATATCATTGAGATCGCCTCGGTGCACATCGGCACTAGGCTGTATCGACATATTTGATTAGGTGGAGCCATGAGCAGGCGAGGCTGACGGTGGCTTGGAAGCAGACTCGATGTTTGCAGTATCGTGTGGCGAGTCTGCGGAACTGTTTGAGGCGGTTGAAGCATCTTCGATTGCGCAGTTTGT